>Ga0307474_10000062_pt1 | contig 80022 bp, 68 predicted proteins | sample atmos_gasesECM1C_2_FD_203312 | JGI IMG/M metagenome (GOLD analysis project Ga0307474, IMG submission 203312) | Hardwood forest soil microbial communities from Morgan-Monroe State Forest, Indiana, United States - atmos_gasesECM1C_05 | ecosystem: Environmental > Terrestrial > Soil > Temperate...
CCGGCGACCAGGCGTTCCAGTCATTGGAGCAGTCGCGCTGCCCGCTGGTGAAGAAATAACGGCCGTTTAGACCGTCATTGCGAGCGGAGCGAAGCAATCCAGAGCCGCGCGTGAAACCCTGAATTGCTTCGTCGCGTTGCTCCCCGCAATGACGGCGGAGAGTTCTGTCAAAAACCCAACAACAACGAAAGCAAAATCCCATGAGCGCAAATGAAATGGTCCTGCAGCATCTCGACTCCGGCCTCCTCACCATCACCATGAATCGCCCGGAGCGGCGCAATGCGCTCAATCCTGATATGGTGACCGGGCTTGTCGCAGCCGCGCGGCGGGCGGCGGAGGATCACGAGGTGCGCGCGGTGCTGTTCAAGGGCGCCGGCGGCACCTTCTGCGTCGGCGGCGACGTGAAGTCGATGGCGGAAGGCCGGGCGCCGCTGCCGTTCGAGGCCAAGCTCGCGAACCTGCGCCGCGGCATGGAAGTGTCGCGTATCCTGCACCAGATGCCAAAGCCCGTGGTGGCGCAGCTCGATGGCGCCGCGGCCGGCGCAGGCCTGTCGATGGCGCTGTCCTGCGATCTTCGTGTTGCCAGCGAAACCTGCAAGATCACGACCGCATTCGCCAAGGTCGGCTTCTCGGGCGACTATGGCGGCACATATTTCCTTACCCAGCTGCTTGGCAGTGCGAAAGCGCGCGAGCTCTATCTGCTCTCGCCTGTTCTCACCGCGAAGGAGGCGCTCGCGCTCGGCATGGTGACAAAAGTGGTATCGGACAGCGAAGCCGATACCGCCGCGCGCGAGCTGGCGATGTCGCTGGCGCAAGGGCCCTCGGTCGCCCTCGGCTATATCAAGCGCAACATCAACAATGCGGAAAGCATGTCGCTGGAAGCCTGTTTCGACGGCGAAGCGATTCATCACACCCGCGCCGGCGAGACCGCCGATCACAAGGAAGCCGCAAAAGCCTTTGTCGAGAAGCGCAAGGCCAATTTCAGGGGCGAGTAGATGTCCGGTTACATCCGGCTGCGGCAGATTTGCCTTGTCGCGTCCGAGCTTGAGCCCGTGATCGCAGATATCGCTGACATCATGGGCCTCGCGGTGTGCTACCGCGACGGTAATGTCGAGAAATATGGCCTGGTCAACGCGCTGCTGCCCGTCGATACGATCTTGCTCGAAGTCGTGTCGCCCTTTCGCGATGGAACGGCCGCTGGCCGCTTCATCCAGAAGACCGGCGGCCGCGGCGGCTATATGGCGATCTTCGCTTGCGACGACCCGGACGCCCGCGCAAAGGCCGCCAATGCGCTCGGCGTGCGTACGGCCAACGTGATCACGCACGCGCCCTATCATGGCGTTCAGCTGCATCCCCGCGACAGCCGCGCCGCCTTCATCGAGTTCAACCACACCGACGGCAGCGATGACGTGCTGGGCGCCTACCCGCCGGCGGGGCCGGATTGGCAGAACTTCATCCGCAAGGATGTGACGCAGGCGCTGACGGGCGTGGAGATGCAGAGCTCCGATCCGGCGGGGCTGGCGGCGCATTGGGGCAGGATACTCGGGCTGCCGGTGTCGCGGGGGGAGGATGGTGCAGCGGAATTGAAGCTGCCAAATGCGGGCTTCCGCTTTGTGAAAGGCGAGAGCGAGATCATGAGCGCGCTCGATTTTCGTGTCGCCAATGTGGATGATGTCTGCGAAGCGGCGCGGGTGAGAGGCTCTGATGTTTCGTGCAACGAGCTTCTGCTTGGCGGGGTGGTGTTTCGGCTTGCCGAGTGATCCTCGCGTGATCCGCTTGCCAGGTCGTCATGCCCGGGCTTGTCCCGGGCATCCACGTCTTACTGGATGCTGCGGTGACAAAGGCGTGGATGGCCGGGCCTTCGCCTCGCCGAAGGGGCTTCGGCCCCGCAGGCGGGTCAAGCCCGGCCATGACGGAAGGGGAGGCGTGCCGTACCCGTCGAACATTGGTCGCCGCAATACTAAGATGGGAATGTGAGAAATGCCCCACCCGCTCGACTCCTTCTTCGCTCCGGAAAGCATCGCCCTGATCGGCGCGTCGCGCGATCATGAAAAAATTCCGGGGCGGCTGCTCGCGATGCTGCGCAAGAACGAGTTTCCCGGAAAGATCTATCCGATCAACCCGAACTATGACGAGATCGACGGGCTCGCATGCTTCAAGTCGATCGGAGAGATTGGCGCGCCTATCGATCTCGCCGTCATCGTCATCCCTGCGCGCGGCGTGCTGGCGGCGCTCGAGCAATGCGCCGATGCGGGAGTGAAGAACGCCGTCATCATCTCGTCCGGTTTTGCCGAGGAAGGTGGCGACAGTGCCGCCATGCAGGACGAGATCGCCACGCTTGCCAAGCGCACCGGCATGCGCATTTCGGGACCTAATGCCGAAGGTTTCTACAGCGGCATCCAGCGCGTGGCGGCGACCTTCAGCCCGGCGGTCGACGTCAAGCCAGGCGTGACGCCGCCGGTTGCGACCAAAAGGCGGATCGGCATTGTCGCGCAGAGCGGAGGCATCGGCTTCGCCTATCTCAACCGCGCTCGCGCGCTGGGCGTTGCCGTGAGCTATGTGGTTTCCGCGGGCAATGAGAGCGACCTTGGCGCCGGCGAGTTTTTCGACTTTATGGTGCAGGACACCTCGACCGACGTGATCATGTTGTTCATCGAGGGTATCCGCGATGTCGCGAAATTCTTGGGTGCCGCGCAACGCGCCGCGGATATCCGCAAACCCGTCATCGTGACGAAAGTCGGCCGCTCCGGTGCCGGTGAGCGCGCGGCCGCCTCGCACACCGCAAGCATGGCGGGCTGGTCGGCGGCCTATGACGCGGTGTTCGCGAAATATGGTTTCATTGTCTCCAACGATCTCGATGAGGCGATGACGATCGCCGCCGTCCTAACCTCCAATCCGCTGCCGAAAGGCGATCGCGTCGCCGTACTCACCGTTTCCGGCGGCGCCGGCATCTGGGGCGCGGATACGGCCGCGCAGCAGGGCTTGCAGGTGCCGGAATTGTCCGAAACGATCCAGCACGATATCATGAAGCTGCTGCCGTCCTATGGCAGCGCGCGCAACCCGATCGACGTCACCGCGCAAGGGGTCAACAGCGGCGGCCTGCAGAAGAGCATCGATCTCCTGAGCTCATCGGACGAGGTCGACGCAATCCTGGTCGTGCTATCGCTGTCGAGCGACGTGCGCATGCCTTTTAAGGAAGCCGAGCTGAAGCCGGTTCTGCAGGCGCCGCACAAGCCGGTCGTGTTCTATTCCTACACGCTGCCATCGGATTTTGCGCGCCGGGAGCTTGCGAAATCCGGCGCGGCGGTGCTGTCGGGCCTGACCCACGCTGGCACTGCGCTGCGCCGGCTGGTCGACTATGCGCGGTTCAAGCCACCTGCGTACGCGGAGGCTCCGAGCTTGCCGGTGCGCGATCTCTCCGCTCATCTCGAATCGCCGGTGCTCTCGGAAGCCGACAGCAAGGCGCTGTTGCGTGCTGCCGGGATTGCGCTGCCGGAGGAGGTGCTGGTCACGGACAGAAACGGACTCGATGCCGCCATCGCACGCGCGGGCTTTCCGCTGGTGATGAAGGTTCAGTCGCCCAACATTCCGCACAAGAGCGAGGTTGGCGGGGTGCGTGTCAACATCACGACCAAGGGCGAGGTCTTTCTCGCCTATGAGGCGCTGCTTGCGAATGTGCGCAAGGCCCGCCCCGACGCACAGATCCAGGGCGTGCTGGTGGGGCCGATGGCGAAGAAGGGCGTCGAAATCATCATCGGCACGCTGTGCGACGCGACCTTCGGGCCGATGGTGATGGTGGGCCTCGGCGGCCTCACCACCGAATTGTTTCGCGATGTGGTCTACCGCCCCGCGCCGGTGAGCGCGGCGGAGGCCGCCGGCATGCTGGACGAGCTAAAAGCCGCGCCGCTGTTGCACGGCTTCCGCGGCGCGCCGAAGGCCGATGTCGCCGCGCTCGCGGAGCTGATTGCCCAACTCTCGCTGCTCGCCACGCGGCTGCGCGAGGAGGTGGCCGAGATCGAGGTCAATCCGGTGCTGGTGCATCCGGAAGGGCGCGGCGTGACGATCGTCGATGCGCTGGTGGTGAAGCGTACTCCGTCGTCCCGGCCAAGCGCAGCGCAGAGCCGGGACCCATAACCCCAGGATGCAGTTTTGGGCACAGTAGCGGTGCTGTCATTGCGAGCCAACGGGTCCGGATTGGCCGGCCCGATGACAGGCTCCGCGAAGCAATCCAGAGTCCCCGCGCGACTCTGGATTGCTTCGTCGCTTTGCTCCTCGCAATGACGCGGAGACGGTTGAGTCAATAACCGTTCCTTGGATTATGGTCATGGCTTTTGCCGGGACGAAATCAATCCGCACCGCGCTGCTCACCTTCCCCTAAAGTTCGCCACCCGCCGCTCGGCTGTGGCTTTCACGCCTTCCTTGAAATCCTCCGTGGCGCGCAGCTTGGTCTGCTCGACCAGCTCGTGGTTGGTGGCGGCGAGCACGCGATCGGCCAAACCTGCGCGCATGGTGGCGCGGGTGGATACGAGGCCGAGCGGGGAGCATTCGGCGATCTCTCCCGCAAGCTTCATTGCGGCCGCGCGCACCTGGTCCTGCGGCACCAGCTCGTTGGCAAGGCCCCAGCGATAGGCCTCCTCGCCGGTGACGCGGCGGCTGGTGTAGAACATCAATTCTGCATTGTTCTTGCCGATCAGCTCGGGCAGCGTCGCGGTCAGCCCAAAGCCCGGATGGAATCCGAGCTTGGTGAAATTCGCGGAGAAGCGCGCCTCGGGGCAGGTGACACGGAAATCCGCTGATACCGCCAGTCCGAGACCGCCGCCGATAGCCGCGCCGTGCACGGCCGCCACGATCGGCTTCTGGTTGCGGAAGATGCGCACCGCCTGCACATAGAGATGATTAATCGGCAGGTTGGCGGCAGGATCGGATTCCGCGCGCGCCTCCTGCTCCTGCCGCGCAGGGTCACCGAAATTGGCGCCGGCGCAGAACGCCTTGCCTTGCGCGGCCAGCACGGATGAGCGGATTTCGATGTCGCGGTCGAACTCTTCCAGCGCATCAGCGATCTGGTTGATCAGCGTGACATCGAAGAAATTCAGGGGCGGGCGGCGGATCTCGATCAGGCCGACATGCCCGTGTTTCTCGACGCCGATTTCAGTGTAGTTGCTCATATAAGTCTCCGATCAATGGCAATGTCTCAGCGGGCGCCTTTTCACCTCGCCCCAGCGGGGAGAGGTCGGGTTGCGCGAAGCGCAATCCGGGTGAGGGGCCGCGGCTTCATCGAGGGACCGTGACCCTCACCCGGCGCTGCGCGCCGACCTCTCCCATCGAAGTCGGATTTATCCGACTTCGACTGTCTTAGATATCCAACTCGGGTAAACCCCGAGTTGGATGGGAGAGGTGAAAGAGTTCGCGGCCCGATCCTCGAATCCATCGGCGCTAGCGCAAGCCAAGTCCGCGGGCGATGATACCGCGCAGAACTTCGGTGGTGCCGCCCTGGATGGTCAATTTCGGCGCAGTCTTGATGGCGAAGGAGAGCTGTTTCTCCAGCGTCTCGCGGTTGCCGATGTCCTCCTCGACAAAGGCTGCGAGCTCGCGCACCCGGTGCGGCAATTGCTGCTCCCACACCGTGCCGATGTCCTTCACGATCGCGGCCTCCACCACCGGCTCCTTGCCTGCGTGCAGCATGCCGGCGACAGAGACCGACATGCGTCGCATGGTGTGGACCTGCGCCACCAGGCGGCCGATGCCTTCGGCCGAGCGCGTGTCCGGATTGTTGCCGACGGCGCGGACCAGCTCGGTCAGCACGTAATAGGTTTCGAGAAAACGCTCCGGGCCTGACCGCTCATAGGCGAGCTCGCTTGTCGCCTGCTTCCAGGCGCCGTCGATCTCGCCGAGCACATGGTCGTCGGGAATGAAGTGGTCGGTGAAGACGACCTCGTTGAACTCGAACTGGCCGGTGATCTGGCCGATCGGATTCACCTTGATGCCCGGCTGCTTCATCTTGACCAGGAATTGCGTCAGCCCATGGCGGCGGTTTTCCTTGGTCGGCGGCGACGTGCGGAACAGCGCAATCATGTAATCGGCGATATGGGCCGAGGAGGTCCAGATCTTGGTGCCGTTGATCAGCCAGCCGCCGTCGGTCTTGGTCGCCTTGGTCTTGGCTGCGAAGAGGTCCGAGCCGGAGTTCGGCTCGCTCATGCCGATGGAAAAGCAGAGCTCGCCGGCGCAGATGCGCGGCAGGATGTCCATCTTGATATGTTCGGGTGCATATTTCAGGAGGACCGGCCCGCTCTGCCGGTCGGCGACGAAGAAGCGCCGCGTCGGCGCGTTCGCCACGCGCATTTCTTCGGTTACCACGTAGCGCTCAAGGAAGGAGCGCTCATGGCCGCCATATTTCTTCGGCCAGGTCATGCCGATCCAGCCGCGCTCGCCGACCTTGCGGCAGAACGCCGGCACGTCGGTGTCCTCGCGGTTGGGCTTGAATGGGCTGAAGGTGCCGGCTGCGATCTCCTCGGCCAGGAAGGCGCGCACTTCCTTGCGCAGCTCCTCGCATTTGGGCGGCAGGCGGATCGGATCGAAACGCAGCGCTGCGGTCATCTCAAGAGTCCTTTCTCAGCGCGAGGCAACCAGCGGCCACAATTCGTCGGCGCCGCGCGCGGCAACGCGCTTGCCGAGCTCGACGGCCCAATAGCTCTCCGAGCCGAAATCGTCGCGCCAGGACAGCGCGCGCAAGGAATAGCGGTGCAGGATGTGCTCGATGGTGAAGCCGATCGCGCCATGCACCTGATGCGCGATGGCGCTGCCCTTTTCAGCCGCTTCCGCACAGCGGATTTTTGCCGCGACCGCTTCCAGGAAGACGGCGTCATCGTCGAAGGAGGCGTTGTCGCCAACAGTGTCCGCGGCCGAGGTCGCGGCGGCCAACGCGGCCGCCGACTCGCCGGCGAGGCGGGCGAGGTTGTGCTGCACTGCCTGGAATTTCGAGATCTTCTTCTCGAACGCGACGCGCTCGTTGGAATACCGCACGCTGATCTCGAGCATGGATTCCAGTGCGCCAGCGATCTGCAGGCTGCGTACCACGCCGCCCATCAGCATCAGCGCGGTCTGGTCGAAGCCTTTGGGCGCCGGCTTGATCGCGATGGGCGCGACATGATCGAAGGTCACGGTGTCGCTGTTGTCATTGGCAAGGTTGAGCCCCGCCTCGATCCGCAACTTTGCGGCATCGACCAGTGCGATCGACCAGCCGTCGGCGCCGCTTGCGAGTACTGCGACATGTTTTGCGGCTTTCGCGAACGGCACGCTGCGGGCGCGGCCGGAAAGGGTTCCGTCGGAATGAAGCGCAATGCGATCCCTGGGGCTTGCGGGCGCCACCGTCATCTCGCCTTCCGGTGAGGAGATCTTCGCTTGCGCCAAGAGCCAGCCGGCGAGCATGGTTTCGGCGAGCGGCACAGCGATCGCAAAGCGGCCGGCGGCGCCGAGCACGCCAAAGCCGTCGGCGAGCGAAGCCCCCGCACCGCCGCACTCTTCGCTCACCCAGGACAGCGACAGGCCGGCCTCCGCGAGCGCCTGCCATAGCGGCGCCTTCCAGGCTCCAGCCTTGTCGCTGGTGACTCCCTGCACATCGGCGAGATCGGCGAAAATCTTCTCCGCGGTCTCGACGACGATGTTCTCACTGTCCGCCACAGCGTTCCTCGCTTGATATCTTGATATATTGGCACGTGCCGGCCAGGCAGGCGGCCTTTGTGCAATCCGTTCTTGCACCGGATGATGGGGAAAAGCCATGGCCCTGACAAGCGCTCACCGCAGGGGCGCCTGCGGTGCCGGCATATGAGGCGGTCGTGTGCTGCACTTGCGGAAATTCCAATTCCGCGCAATGGAGTTTGGCCAGATTGCGCTGGCCTTGCTGCGCGGTATGGTAGGTCAGCGCGGCCGCTAAGCGCGGCTTCAAGGACAACACGAGGAAACGATGTCGAAGGATGGCTTGTACGCAATCGTGACGGGTTCGGCGTCGGGGCTTGGGGCTGCGACCGCAGGTCTGCTGGCCCGAGGCGGCGCGCGCATCGTGATCAATTATTCCAACAGCAAGACGGAAGCCGAGGCGACTGCGGAGGCCTGCCGCAAGGCCGGTGCGGCCGAGGTCGTGGTGGTGCAGGGCGATGTCTCGCGCGATGAGGATTGCAAGAAGATCGCCGCAGCGGCCGCGCCCTGGGGACGGCTGGACGTGCTGGTCAACAATGCCGGCACCACCAAGCATGTCGCCCATCACGATCTCGACGGGCTTTCGGCGGAAGACTTTCAGCGGATCTACGCCGTCAACACCATCGGGCCCTATCAGATGATCCGCGCTGCCCGCGCGCTGCTCGAAGCGGGATCGAAGGTATCAGGCCACGCTTCCTCGGTGGTGAACATCTCGTCGATCGCCGGTATCAGCGGCGGCGGTTCCTCGGTCGCCTATGCCGCGAGCAAGGGTGCGCTCAATGCCATGACGCTGTCGCTGGCGCGGGCGCTTGCGCCCGCCATCCGCGTCAACTCCGTCTGCCCTGGCTATATCGATACGCCCTGGTTCACCAAGGGCCGCGGGGAAGCCGCCGCCAAGCAGGTGCGCGATGCCGTGGTGGCGCGGGTGCCGCTCAAGGTCGCCTCGACCGCCGAGGACATCGCGCAGCTCGTCTGCTTCCTGGCTGGTCCCGCCTCGAGCAACATGACCGGCGAATGTGTCCGCATGGACGCGGGGATGCATTTGACCTTGTGAAAGAGGGCACTGTCTTTTCCGGGGCGATGCGACAGCATCGAACCCGGAATCTCCGTCATTCCGGGTTCGCACTGGCGCGCGCCCCGGAATGACGGAGCGCGTCAGCGATTAAAATCCTTGATCACGCCGCTCGCCACCAGGCGGTTCCAGATGAACAGCACGACCAGCGCGCCGATGGTGGCGGTGATGAAGCCTGCACCCTGCTCCGGGCCGTAATGGCCGATCGCCTGACCGATGAAGGTCGCCAGGAACGCGCCGATGATGCCCAGCACGGTGGTCAGGATGAAGCCGGACGGATTGTTCGGCCCCGGCGACAGAAAGCGGGCGATAAGGCCTGCAACGAAGCCGACGATGATGATCCAGATAATGCCGCTCATACTCATGATTGCTGCCCTTCCCTCAACAACAAACCGCGCATCTTCCTGGGCGCTTTAGAGGCGCCCGGATAGTTCATCCTCAGTCGGCAGCCGTCCATCCGGCGTCAGATGGTCGACCACCTGCGGCAGAAACTGGCTCAAGCCGCTGAGCAACTCGTCGCGCGACAGGCCGCTTTGCGCTGAGAGATGCTCGATCTGATCAGCGCCCAGCGCATTGGCGAGGTCGCCCGACGAAATCTGCTGGTTCGTTCCGCCGCCGACCCATGAATTGGCCTTCTCGCCATGGCCGGAATCCTGCAGCTGCTTGAGCAGGTCAGACAATCCGCCCGATAGCACCGTGCCCGCGGCAGCACCACCAAGCACGCCGCCGAGCGGCCCCTTAAGCACGTCGCCAAGACCGCCAAGACCACCGCCGCCAAGACCACCGCCGCCAAGCGCGCCGCCGGGCCCGCCGCCGGGCGGTGGCATCTGCGAGGGCGTTGGCGCGGACGAAGGCACGGAAGCCGGGCCGGGTGCGCCGGGTGTGGTGAAATGCTTGAACGCTTTCCATGCGAGCAACCCGAGGATCGCCATGGTCATTGGCGACATGCCGCCGCCGGAGCTCTGCTCGCTGGGTGTGGAGGGGCCGCGCGGGCCATTCTGCATGCCGTTGAGGACGTCGAGTAAACCCATTGTTCGCTCCTACCGCCTGCTGCCCCCGAGGTGCAAAACATACCGGCCGCTCGTGACGGTTACAAGGTGACTTGGGCAGCGGCTTAAGGGAGACGGCTTGGGAGAGGTGGTCAGGGTCGGCGACGCGAAAGGCGGCCTCAGCTCTTCTTCCCCTTGGTATCCTTGGTATCCTTGGCGTCTTTGGCCTGGCTGCCCCCAAAAATCTTTTTCAAATCGTGGATGGTTTCCGACAGGCGCGGCCAATCGCAGGAGAATGAGTGAGGGCGCATGCAGCGCGGATGGCCGTCGATCAGTTTGTACGGGCGAGCCTGCGGGATCGGCACCCGCTCGGTGTCCGTTCGCAGCGAGGCCGGTTGCAGCGGCTGCGGCTGCTCCTCCTGGATTTCTTCCTGCTGCTGTTTGGCCGAAATCGCGGCTTCGATGCTGTTGCGCCGCTGCTTCTCCAGATAAAGCGCGTAGTGCTGGTCGATATATTTCTGCTCTTCCGGCGTCGGATTGGGACCTGCGATGTCGAAGCTGCGGTCCTGCATGAAGTCATAATAGGTATAGCCACCACCTGGCTTGCGGCGGCCCGCGAACTTGGCGTTGCAATCGGCAAGCGCCGCGGACTTTTCTTCCTTGGTGGCCGCATGGCCTGCGGCTTCCGCGCATTCCTCGAAATCGACCGGCGCACGCTTCCACCACTCTGCAGACGCACGCGAAGGCTGCAGCAGAGCCACCACGGCCAATGCTGCCACGACCAGCGCAGCACGACACATTTCAGACACGGACGAATATCCCCAGGAACTACCCCGGACACAATTGGGTTTCCGATTGTCGCCATTTTGTGGCGACAAGTTCCACCATGTGAGAGGCATTCCGGGGAACCGGCGCCAGCACGATTTCCGCGCCTGCTAAGTCGATCTAGAGCTTGATGTTTTTCAGTATTCGCTAAGGAGCAAAAAATTTCCCCGCAATTTTTGCGCTAGACTTTCATGGAACTTTCATGGAACCCGCTCACGCGCGCAGACGAGCAGGGTTGGTATTGGCGGCAATCGCGGCTCGGCGGTCGACAATTGCATTGTGGAACTGGTCGAGCACCAGGCTGTAGGCGAGCAGATCGCCCTCCTCGATGGCGCCGTCATCGTAGCAGCCGAGCGTCTCGCGCAGGATCTCGTCGGCTTCGCGTTGCAGCGTGTCGAGGTCCTCCATGGTCTCGATCTGCCGCAACAGGCCGATCGCAAGCAACAGCTTCTCGCGGTGTGCAGTGTTCAGCCGGCGCTCGTCGCGCTTGATGTAGTGGCGCAGCCAGGCGGTCACTGAGCCGAACACCGAGAGCAAGAGCACCGCGCCCCAGATGTAGTCGCTGTATTTCTCCATAAAGGTGCGCTCGGTTCCGTCGATATAGGCCGCGGCACCGGGATGGGCGGGCAGCGCCGCGTCCTTGTCGGTGTTCGGCTTCTCGATCTTGGCGGCACCGGGAATTTCGCGGATCAGCGCGGGGCGTGCAGCGAAGATCTGCCGGGTCAACGTGCCGACCGCGGTTTCGGACAAGCTGGCGGGTGCGATGATGAGGTGGCTGATCGCGACGGTCTCGACCTTGTCATCCGGGCGGGCGGGCGAAGCGGAGAAGGCGCTTTCCGGGATTTCCTCCGATTCATAAGCGGGGTGACGGGAAGCGATCGCCTCCGATACCTCGATCGGCAGAAAGGTCGGCTCGCCCCGCAGGTGGCCGGTAGTCGCGATCGCCTCCGCCGTGAATTTGCTGTCGACCGGGGCGACCGTCATGAAGGCGTCAAGGCTCGCGTCGCGCACCATCTCTGCGATCTGCCCGATATTGAACTGAGCGATGCCGACCTTGTCCGGGTTGACGCCCGCCTCGGTGAGGATGACGCGGAACAGCTTGATGTTCACTTCCGTGCGCCCGACCACGCCGACGCGTTTTCCCGGGAGATCGGCGATGGTCTTGATACTTGTCTTGCCGCCCTTGCCTGACCCTCTCGGCCGCGGCGCGGCCCACAGCACCACGAAATTCTTGCGCAGCACGGCGACCGATGTCGCGCCCTCGGGCATCTCCTCATCCGCGCGCGCCACCGCCAGATCGGCCTTGTCGCCGGACAGCGCCGCGATGCTGTCAACGGGACCTGCAGTCGGCACCAGCGCCAGCCGAACGCTCAAAGATTCGCGGGAAAAGTTCTCAGACATCGCCTGGATGATGCTGTGGTCTTCGCTGCCGACCGGTCCTACGGCAATGCGCAAGGTGGTCGGCCGCATGACGAGAAAGAGCGCGCCGGCGGCAGCAGCAAAAAGTGCAAGCGCCGCCGCCAGGATGAGAAACGGCGAGCCTTTCCGGCGTCGCCCGCGCAAAGGCAGATCCCGCATCCCGTTCAGGAGGTCAGACAAGGACTCCGTCGAAGACATGGCACCGCCGATCCCAAAGGCTAAAAGCCAAAGTCCGGAGTATCCGGTTCCGAGCATAGCACGTCCTGGGGCCGGTGCGACGGAGGGTGGAGAAAGGAACTCGCGGCGTTGTGACCGGAGCGGGCCTCCCGCGCCCGGGCCTGAACCGGGCCGCGTGTCCGGCACCCAACGCAGGAAGAGCCGCGCCCGTGGGCGGTGCCCTGCACGTAGTTTCATGAGGATGTCTAAGCGGGCGCTGCTCTCAGAGGTGCTCGGGCAGCGAGCCTCGAAGGGCGACGGCCCGCCTGCTGCAGCGGGGGCCGTTCATCCTTCGAGGCTCCGCTCGCGCCTCAGGACGACGACGGTGGCTCGTAGCGTGGGCAGAGCGAAGCGAAACCCACGGCCGTTCCTGCGCGAGAAATCGTGGGTTTCGCTGCGCTCTACCCACGCTACATTTCTTCACAACCTCTCAGAATGACGGTCGTAGAGGGAGCACGTTTCGACGCAAACGATCAGGCGCTCGCTCTTCTCGCAATCATCTCCGTCACCGCAGCAAGGACCCGGTCCACAGCCGCGTGGCGATAGGCCCAGTGCGGTTCGGGGCCAGGCTTGGCGATGACCATGGTCGCATTGGCTTCGAAGAGCAGGACATTGCCGTCGCTGTCGAGGCCGAAATCGACGCCTGCATAGTCGAGATCGAGCGTATCCCTGATACCACCCAGCGCGCGCATGGCCTTCTCACCGAGCACGGAAGGCATATCGTTGAGAAATTGCGCTTCCTCCCGCCGGTGGTGTTCCTTGTCGGCCATGTCGGAGGTGAAGTAATGCACCTTCCAGCTCTCCGATATGGCGAGATGCAGCGGATAAAGCCGGCCGTCGATCAACATGACCCGGTATTTCCGCGCCTTGCCGTCATGACCGCGGGCATCAAGATATTCGATCGCCAACAGTTCCTGCCCGGGAAGGCCGCTTGCTGCTGCGGCCAATTCCTCGCCCTGCTGCACTCGAATGAAGTAGCGGCCGGTATGGTAGCCAGGCGAGCGTAGCAGCAGGGGATAGCCGAAGCCGCGTTCGGCAAGCTGGCTTGCGCCGCCGGGGCCCGCAACAAGGTCGCGGTCGACGAGCACGGTTCGCGCGGTCCTGACGCCCGGCACATGGCGCAGCTGCTCCGCATTGGCGAGCCGCCCGGTTTTCATCACGGCATGCGGATCATTGATGACAGGCACGTCAGCCGCTGCGCTGATGCGGCAGGCCGCAAGCAGCGCTGCCTCGCAGAGGTCGGCGTCTCCAATCGCATTGAAGATGAGCTGATGCGGCGGCAGTTGTTCCGACGCGTCAAGATGGTCGGCGACGACAACTGTGGTTTGAAAGCGCGTGTCGTCCAGAAATAGCGTGGTCGGAATATTGCCGCCGCCGGAGGAGACGAGCTGCAAGAGTCTCAGCGGAGGGCCGTTGCCGCGGAAGGGCAGGGTCGAAATCGCTCGGCCACGAAAGCCCTTGCGAAAATGCTCGCGTGCAGCGTCCCGCTCGCCGAGATCCGCCAGCACGGCGCCCAATCCCTGGTGTGCCGGCGCGTGATCGGGATCGATCTCAAGCGCTGCTTCGTAGTGCCGCCGCGCCTCCTCATACTTGCTGGCGCGCAACAGCAGATTGGCGAGGTTGACATGCGGAATCGGATTTTGCGGGTGATGCAGGATCGCTTCGGCATAGACGCGGCAGGCGGCATCGATCGCGCCCATTTCGGCGAGCAGGGTGCCAAATTCATTCAACGCGCTGAAATGGGTAGGCCAACTCTGCAGGATGGCGATGAAGGCGAGTTTTGCGTCGTCGCGCCGGTCGAGCGCCGCAAGCAGCACGGCGCGTTCGATTGCGGCTGTGAGCGCCGTCTCGCCGTCGGACTCTTGCTTCAGGAGGGCTTCGAGTTGCGCGAGCCTCGCGAGCTGCGCCAGACGCAGCGCCCAGCCCTCATCCCGCTCGACAATCGCCGGAGAAACGGACCCGCTCAGCTTCGCGCCCCTGGCTGCATTTGGCTTTCGATCCCCCATCGGGACGAACTACACCACGATCGACCGATTCGCGCGCCGCAGGGCGCTACCATCAGTCACAAATTCTTAACCTTGCCGCGGTCGGTCGGCGCTACCGCTGGCAAAACGAATTGTTAACCATACCGAGGGCATCGTTAGCGCATTCCCACCGAGAGAGCTAATCCGTGAATCGCGAAGCGTCAGCTGCCACCGCCCTCCCTGCTGCCGAACAAGCCACCTCGGACATGGAGCGGCAGATCCTGATCGGACAACAATATCTTGCCGAGGGCCGCATCGGTCCCGCAATCGCCGCCTACCAGAGCGGGCTTGATTCGGCAGCGACAGCGGGGACCAACCAGGTCGCGACTGAAGTTCTCGCCGAGCTGCATGCCAAGCTCGGCAATGCCTACATGGTGGGGCGGCAGTTCGGCTCCGCAACCGAAGCCTATAAGAGCGCCCTGCGGCTGAAGCCGACGCTCACCGCCTGCTGGTGCAATCTCGGCAATGCGCAGCTCGAAATGGGCAACGTCCAGGCTGCGATCACGCTCTATGTCGAGGCGCTGAAGCTCGATCCGGCGCATTGGCCTTCGCTCACCAATCTGGTGCATGCGTTGATGGCGGCGAAACAATTCGAGATGGCCAAGGGGTTGCTTGCGGACCTGATCGCGGCACGGCCGCGGGATGGCAAGCTGCACCACCAGCTCGGCAAAGTCTCGTTCGAGCTCCACGACATCGACGGGGCGCTTGCGCATTTCCAGGCTGCGCTCGAGATCAATCCGCGCGATGCCGAGAGCCTGTACTGGACCGGTGCCATCAGGCAGAAGATGGACGACAACGAAGCGGCGCAGGCCGCTTACGCTGCGGCGGCGCGGATTCAGCCACTGATCCGGCGAACCGCTGCAAAATCGCCGGCGGATTTCCGCGTGCTCGCACTCTATGCGCCGTTTGCCGGCAACACGCCGGCTGAATATCTCTTCTCCAGCGCGGCGCACGATACCGATACGCTGTCTTTGCTCGACGACAGCGAGATCGATGTTGCAAGCCTGGGCGAGGTCCAACTGGTCGTGAACCTGATTTCGGATGCCGACCAGGGTGGCACCGTGCTGCCGCTCGCGGCGCGCCTCGTGGCGACGCTCGGCAAGCCGGTGATCAATGATCCCGCCAAGATCCAGCACACCACGCGCGATGCGGTGGCGGATTTCCTGCCGGGGATTCCCTGCTGCCGCATCCCGCGGATTCTGCGGCTTGCGGCGCAGGCCGATGTCTCGGCCGCGGCACTTGCGAAAATGCTGCCGTTCTCGTTTCCCGTGCTGGCGCGCCCGGCGGGCACCCATGGTGGCGACGATTTCGAGAGGATCACCGATCTTGAGGAACTCGCGAGCGTCCTCGTCCAGCGGCCGGACAGCGACCATTATGTGATCGAATATATCGACTACGCCTCCGCCGACGGACATTTCCGCAAATACCGCTTCATCTTCGTCGGTGATCAGGTGCTGCCCTATCATCTGGCGATCGGCAAGGACTGGAAGCTGCACCACGACAACACCGACATGGCGGGCCACGTCTGGATGCGGGAGGAGGAGGCGGCTTTCCTGAACCAGCCCGGCGCCGTGTTCTCAGCCGACAATTATTGCGCGCTGGCCGCGATCCGTGAGCGGATCGGGCTCGACTATTTCGGCATCGATTGCGCCCTTGATCGTGACGGCAACATCGTCGTCTTCGAGGTCAACGCCTCGATGCTGGTGCACAACGACAACCCGGATTTTCCGTACAAAGCCCCCGCGGTTCACGCGATCAAGCAGGCGTTCGACAAGATGCTGCGCGACCGTGCTGGGTGTGCGTGAGGCGAGTCAGCTCCGCAACTGCGGCTTCCGCTCAGGCGTTTGGCTGGGAGTGCTCAAAACACCGTTGCGATTCACGATTTGGATAGCTACGCCGTCGAGTTCGGAAAACTATAGCTCTTGAACTGCTCGCGCAGCGCGGTCTTCAGGATCTTGCCGGTGGCGGTGTGGGGAATGCCGTCGACGAAGGCGACGTCGTCGGGCATCCACCATTTTGCGATCTTGCCTTCCATGAACCTGAGGATGTCTTCGCGGCTCGCCTGCTGGCCCTGGTTGAGCTGCACGATCAAGAGCGGGCGCTCGTCCCATTTGGGATGATGCACGCCGATGACGGCGGCTTCGGCAACGGCCGGGTGAGCGACTGCAAGGTTTTCCAGATCGATGGAGGAGATCCACTCGCCGCCGGATTTGATCACGTCCTTGGAGCGGTCGGTGATACGCATGTAGCCATGCTCGTCCACGGTGGCGACGTCCCCGGTGTCGAAGAAGCCTTCGTCGTCGAGGATCTTGGTGTCGACGCGGTAATAGGATTTCGACACCGCAGGGCCCGCAACCTTCAGTCGGCCGAAGGTCTTCCCGTCCCAGGGTAGCTCCTTGCCCGCATCGTCGGTAATCTTCATCTGCACGCCGAAGGGCGGATAGCCCTGCAGTTGCAGCACGTCGAGCTTCTCCTCGCCGGCGAGGTGTGCGAGGGGAGGCTTGAGTGCACCCACCGTGCCGAGCGGGCTCATCTCGGTCATGCCCCAGGCGTGACGAACCTCGACACCCATGTCGACAAAGGCCTTGATCATCGAGCGCGGCATGGCCGAGCCTCCGCACACCACGAATTTCAGATGCGGAAGCTTCAGATTGTTCTGTGCCATGTAGTTGAGCAGCATCAGCCACACTGTCGGAACACCGGCCGTGCTGGTTGCCTTCTCGCCGGCCAGGAGCTCATAGACCGAGGCGCCGTCGAGCTTCGGCCCCGGCATAACGAGCTTGGTGCCCATTGCAGGCGCGGAAAACGCTATGCCCCAACTGTTGGCATGGAATAAGGGCACTACGGGCAGCATCGTATCGGCCGCGGATGTACCCAGCGTGTCCCTGGAATTGCCCATCAGCGAATGGATGACGTTGGAGCGGTGGGAATACAGCACACCCTTGGGATCCCCGGTCGTGCCTGAAGTGTAGCACATGGCCGCTGCCGTGTTCTCGTCGAATGCCTTCCACTTGAAGTCGCCGTCGCATTCGGCGATCCAATCCTCGTAAGCGATCGCATTCCTCAGAGACGTCTGCGGCATGTGGGCACGATCGGTCAGCACGACAAACCGCTCGACACTTGGCATCTTGGCCGCGATCTCTTCCAGCACCGGCACGAAAGTGATGTCGGTGATGATGATGCGGTCCTGGGCATGATTGACAATCCAGGCGATCTGCCCCGGAAACAGCCGCGGATTGACGGTATGGCAAATCGCCCCAATGCCCATGATGCCGTACCAACATTCCAGATGCCGCCAGGTGTTCCAGGCGATGGTGGCGATGCGGTCGCCGAGCTTGATGCCTGCGCGGTCCAGCGCCTGTGATACCTTCAGCGCACGCTTATGGATATCCTTGTAGTTGGTGCGAACGATGGGCCCTTCGACCGATCGCGTGACGACCTCCTGGTGGCCGTGAACCTGCGCCGCATGTTCGATAATGCGGTGACACAGCAGAGGCCAGTCTTGCATCAAACCAAACATACGGATGCTCCTCCAAATGCCGCGTGGACCTACGAAGTGCTAGAGGTAGTCGTCGTAAAAGCCGCGGCCTGTCTTTTGGCCGAGCATTCCTTGCTGGACGTATCCGCGGAGCAGGGCGCGGGGGCCTTCAGACGCGTGTTCTTTCGTAGTCGCGTAGTGCTCCTCGATGTCCAGAACGACATCCAATCCGACCTTGTCCATCAGTCGGAATGGTGCCTCGGCGGAGCGCAAGACTGATTGGAAGATACGATCCACGTCCTTGGGGGTGGCGACACCGTCCGCAACGACTGCAAGCGACTCCCGCTTGATAGCCGCCCAAATCCTGTTGAAAATGAAGCCAATGCTCTCACGCCGAACGTGATAGGGCTCCAGACCAAACCGTGGCAGGACGTCCATCAGTGCTTCTATGAGTTCGGGTCTGGTCGTGCCGCATGACATCAGTTCGACGGCGTTCTGCAGAGGCGGCATATAGAAGTGGGTATTGAGTACACGCTCGGGGTGCGTCAGTCCCCCAACGATCTGGCTGCTGGGATAGGACGATGAGTTGCTACCCAGCACGGCATCGGCGGGGGCCAGCCGATCGAGCGTTCTAAAAATCTCTCGCTTCAATTCGAGTTGCTCCGGAACCGCTTCGATTGCCAGGCCGACATTCGCGACGGTCGCTTCCATGCTGTCGCACAGCACGACTTGGCCGGGAGTGCCCCCGAACCGCGTTGCGATGTCTGCCAGGTTCTCCGCGACGAACGACTTCGCCTCCTCTCGCCCTCCTGCCGACCGGGCGTAAATCCGTACTTCTCCGCCTTGGGAAGCCAACATGAGCGCAATCCGGCGACCCTGCGTCCCCGTGCCGATGACAGCTCGGGGGCGCTTAAGGATTTCAGCGGCGATGTCTGACGGGGGGGGAGTCATGATCTATCCTCGTCGCTCAGAAAGCTGTTCACCGCTGCCGCGCTCTCGGCACCGCGCGAAAAAAGGAAGAGGTGGCCATCCTCGAGCACGCAAATCTGGCTTCGCGGGATCAAGGAAGCCATGAGCTTGGCGTTCACCAAGGGCACGAGAGGGTCGTCGTCGCCGGCAAGAATAAGGGTTTGTTGCCGCATCAGCGGCAGGAAGGGCAGGCTCGACCATCCGATCAGGGCGAGTTGCTGGAATAGATAACCCACCCGGTTGGCCGAATGCATGAAGCGACCAAACTCCTCGTACAGAGCCGGCTCGATCCGTGCCGAGCCGCCGTAGAGGTTACCAAAATGCTTTTTCAAATAGCCGCGATCTGTAAGCCGGCGCGGTGTCGCCATTCTTGCAAGAGTGAGGAGGTCGCCGGGAACCATCAGCATTCCCGTCGCCGTCGCCGCGAGAATCAGCTTCGCGCATCGTGCGGATCGTTGCACGGCGAACTGCTGGGCGATCGCGCCGCCCCAGGAAACGCCCATGATATGCACGCGCTCGTGACCGAGTACGTCCAGTAATTGAGAGGTGAGCCGAGCCAGCATCCACAGCCGATAGGGTAGGCGCGGTGCCGGCGATTCGCCGGTACCGGGGACGTCGAAGACGATGACCTTCCGATCCGGGTCGAGCATTTGGACGAATGGACCGAGCTGTTCCAAACGTGACCCAATTCCGTTGAAGATCAGCAGCGGCACGCTTGCCGGCGCACCCTGCCACAAGCCTACGCGCAGTTCGTGACCCGATATCTTCATGCGCTGAATCTCGGGTTGAGATCGGACTTGATTTCTCAACTGACTGTTGTCTCCCGCGCGTCGATTGCCACAGTGGACCGCTCCATCACTAGCGGACCTTCTCGAAGACATAAGTGCCCGGCGCCTTGCCGAGCGAGGGACGTCGCGCGCTCCCAGGCGAAGAAGGAGCGGGCACCATCGGGCCAGATCGTTTGCCGCACCACGCGGAAAAATGATCCCACCACGTGCCCTCGCTTCTGTTAGCGGTTCGCAGCCATTGTTCGGGCGAACTCGAATTGTCAGAATTGGTGTAGTAAACGGACTTCGGATTGCCGGGTGGACAGACGATGGTTTGGATGTGCCCGCTGCCTCCCAGAATGAACTGACAGCGCTCACCGAGCATCTGCGCCGAGCGATAAACGGTCGGCCACGGGCAGATGTGATCCGTGGCCGCGCCGATGACGTAACTATCGAAATCAAGCTTGGATATGTTCGTGATGGCCGTTCCCTTGACCGTCATCGCACCGGATCGTGCCAGCGGGTTTTCTTCGACGAATTTGCGAAAGTCCCGGTTGAACTGGGCCGTCATGCCGGTGCCGTCCGCATTCCAGTAGAGGACGTCGAATGCCGCCGGTTGCTTCCCCATCAGGTAATTGTTCACCCAGTAGTTCCAGATGAGATCGTTCGGGCGCAGCATGGCGAAGAGAAGCGTGAATTCGTCCGCGCTGACCCGATCCTTGGACGTCGGCCATCGTTTCACGATGTCGTTGAGCTTGGGATCGACAAAGGCCCCAAGGCCTGGCGTCTCTGTCATGCCGAACGTGTCCAGGGGAGCCACGAACAGCGTCATCGAGCCGATATTGCGCTGGCCACGTGCAGCGTAGTATCCCGCCAAACTGACCACGATAGGCGCGGCTCCGCAGACGGCAATCGTGTGAGGGTCCTCGACACCGCTGATCTCCTGTACGGCGCGGAAAGCCGCGTCGATCGCCTCGATGTAAGCTTCCATTCCCCAATGGTCGTGCTCGGGCCTCGGATTCCGAAACACCATGGAGAACAGGGTAAACCCGCTCTTGACGAGAAATTCGAACAGGCTGCGCCCCGGAGCCAGATCGAAGGCATAGTATTTGTTGATGATGGACGGAACGAAAAGGATCGGACGATGCCAGACCTGCTCCGTCTGAGGGGCATATTGAATGAGCTCGAACATCTCGTGTCGCATCACGACGTCGCCGGGCGTCACCGCGAGATTGTCGCCAACCTTGAAAGAGCCGAAGTCCACTTGCGATGGAATCGGCCGGCCTTCGACGGCATCCTCCAGGAAGCTCTGATATCCATCGAGCAGCGTCTTGCCTCCGCTGTCGATAGCCGCCTTGATCGCCGCCGGGTTGCTTAATAGGAAATTTGTGGGCGCGAGCGCCTCGCTGATCTGCGAAAGCAGAAATTTCGCGCGGCCTGCTTCTTTCGCCTCAAAGCCGACCTTCTCGGCAAAGTTCTGAAGCGATTGAGACCACGCCATGTAGCCCTGGAGCAAGCTCTTGTAGAACGTGTTTTCGGTCCAGGCCGGATCGTGAAAGCGCTTGTCATTTCGCGATGGCGCCCAGGTAGATTTCCCGGCGGCGACCCTTTGCAGTTCCTGCGCAAGCTGCGCACTCTCTTCCGCCATCGCCGCGGGGTTTCGAAAGGCGCGATCAAAAAGCTTCGCAGCAGTGTCGAGCAACTCGCTGATGCGCAGGTCGACCAGAATGTTCTGGCCTGCGACGCTATCTGCGACCTGGTCCGGGATGTCGCTTTGTCGGTTTCGAAACTCCTCGACTGATTTCACCATGTCCTCCCAAGGATAGCCGGCCTCGATCATAAGAGCTCCAAGCCGCGTTCACGGCCTACATGTGCGTGCCTGCTCTTTCTGACGTGAATGGCAGGTCAGTTCGCCGCAAGGTCACTATTAGTCCGCTGGACACCGCCGAAATGCCGGCAGCGATCCACAGCGCGAGCTGATAGGTCTGGAGCTGATCATAGATCTTACCGAACAGTGTTGGCCCGAATGCCAAGCCCAGTATGAACGCGGCCATAAGGAAGCCGAGTATCCGCCCAAAATATCTGAGTCCGAATGCACGTGAGGCGATGTAGGTCAGTGCATCGCCTTCCGCGCCGAGACCGAAGCCAAGAAATGCCGCCGCAATCGTCGCGGTTACGCCCGTGGTGTTGGGTAGCAATAGCACGCCGAATGCCAGTGCAGGCGCCAGGAACACGAGCGCGGTCAGACGTGGCGCAAATATCCTGTCGAGCAGCAGCCCCAGCGAGAGGCGGCCGATCATCATGGCCAGCCCGACGATCGTCATGACAAAGGAGGCCTGCTGTGCGGGCACTCCTCTGTCCGTCAAAACGAGCGGCAGACTGGTGCTGCCACCTCCGATCGCTATCGAGATCAAGAAGAATGCGGCGAATAACGTCCAGAACGCTCGTCCCGTCAGCGCCGACTTCACGGACAATCCCGGCGTCTTGTCATCGTGACCGAGGGCCTTTTCTGTGAGATGCGGCGGATCACGCAGGAGGGTGAAGGCAGCGAATGTGCCTATAGCGAATACGATGAGTCCCAGGAAAACATATGCATTGCGCCAGCCGAATTGCGTGATGAGCGCAGAACTCAGCGGCGGAAGCAACGCTGTGCCAAGACCGCTCATGGTCAACATCAGGCCCAATGCCAGGCCTCGCCGTTTGTCGAACCAGCCAGATACGATTTGGGCATATGGCAGCGGCGTCAATGCGAAGCCGCAGGCGTATGCGACCACGAGCAGGAACGCGAACAGCCCCGGCGTCTGCGAGAACTGACCCAGCAGGAACATGCCGACTGCGAACAGTATCGAAGACAGGAGCGCGATGCGTCGGGTACCGTAAGTATCGACAGCCCAACCGACGAGGGGCAGAGCAAGGGTAATCAGGAGGTTTGCCGGCAAGCTGGCGGCTGCGATCGTGCCCCTGGTCCATCCTGTATCGTCGGTGATCGCCTTGGTGAATATGCCGCTCGTGTAATAGAGAACTGGTCCGATGTTGACGAACATCAGGAGACCAGCGCCGACAACGACACCCCACGCGCGATCGAATTGCGAGGCAGGTGATGCGGGAACCCTACCTTCGGATGGTAGCGTTTCAGTCAGTTCCCTCATTGTCCTCCTCCCTTGCATGCCCATTCGGGCATCTTGTTAGTGTGTTTTGTTGTTCGCGAAATCCTGCAACGCGATCATGCTGTGGTGACGCTGCTCGGTTGGATCTCAGCGGCCGCAGGACGAACGTGTCGATGGCAACTGAAATTGGAAATGGTCCGCGCAGGACGTTGGCAGTCTCATGCGTGCCCCGTTGCGACAGTGGCGATAGCGCTATGGTCGGAAGGAACTGAGTTGCCGCGCCAGACAACGTGCAGATCGGGTCTCACCAGGATGAGATCGTAACCATAGACGCTTCGGGCGGTGTTGCTCTCTATCTGAAGAATGTCGAGATGCGCGCCGAACTTCGCCAAGGATTGGCTGAGCGCATCCAGAGATGCGCGAGCCGGACCAAGATTGAGGAGCGTGAATTCACCACCGATCCGATCGTGCAATGCCTGGCCATCATCGAGCCAGACGTGAGGCAATCTCGAGCCGGGCCGTGTCGTCGGTTGGTAACGATCGTCGACCAGAACAGGCGGAGGCTCGTCGTCTGCGCAGATTAGGGGTGAGCCGGCGTAACTGTAGCCGAGCTCGGTCCCAACCATCTCGTGGCTGAGGCGCTGGCCGATGGCCGCCAGCCTCGCGACCTCTTCGCGGTTTGCCTCGCCCTCGGGCGTGTCACTGTCGATCTCGGGGCGGCATGCCGCGCGCCATGAATTGAACCCGGCCGCGGCTCGACCGGAAACGTCACGGTTGTGGAGCCCGACTGGGCGGCGTTCCAGCTCGTAGGAAGAGAGCAGATTCGGCCCACCCCAGCCCGCGAGCGTTCCAGCAAGCTTCCACGACAGGTCGATCGCATCGCCCACGCCTGTGTTCATGCCGAGCCCGCCGGTCGGAATGACGAGGTGAACGGCATCTCCAGCAAGAAAGATCCGTCGATCTGAATAGCGCTCGGCGACCAGGAGGTTCTGATGCCACAGGGCGACGTTCAAGATTTCGAAGGGAACGTCGATTCGAAACACCTCCCGAAGCAGGACGTCTGGCGCGGGACCGGAGATTGAACTCGTATTCGCCATGAAGTGTCTTAGATCATCCTGGACGACGAGAATGCCGGATGGGAAATGATAGTGGCGGCCGGGCCCGAACGGCAGGCGCGAGAAGAGAGTCTCGCTGTGGAAGAAGATCTGGCGCTGTTGCGCGATGCGGCCCCGCCCTTCCAGCTTGATGCCCAATTGCCTACGGACGGTACTGCTGCCGCCATCGCAGCCGACTAGGTACCGTGTTCTGATCTTGGTCGTCTTTCCATCCGCATATTTGACTTCGGCGTCGACGCCGGCAGTGTCCTGCGAAAAGCTGGTCAATTCGCATCCAAAGCGCACATCCGCCTTCGGCAAGCTTTCAACGACCGATTTCAGCAGCGGCTCGAGCGTGTACTGTGAGATGAGCTGGTAGGGCTCAAGCGGCATCGTGCCGTCATTGCAGCGACGACCGGCTTCCTGCATGGCAGCGACCGACGGATAGGAAAGCTGAAAAACCTTTTTGCCGCGTAAGTGCGTTGCAATAAAAACGTCCATCGGAATGTCTCGGAACCGGCTCGCAGCACGAATTCGGTCCGCCAATCCAAGACGGCGATAAAACTCCATGGTTCGCGCGTTGCAGCGCTCCATCTTTGGGTGTTGAAGGCACGTCTCATTCCGTTCGATTAGCACGACCGATACGCCGCGCATGGCGAGATCGATGGAAAGGGTCTGCCCGACCGGGCCTGCGCCAACGACAAGAACGTCGGCATCGAAAGTGCTCGCGTCGTCTCGCATGGCAGCACTCATCAGCTCACACTCCTGCTGTTGAGATCGAATCGGTTCCCAACAACGCCGCGGCATTCGCATCGAATGAAATGTCGCCAAGCGCGGAAGCCGCAAAAGCTCCCGGGGCAGGCTGACGAATAGCGAAGGGATAGTCCGACCCGACGACAAGGCGGTCTGATCCTACCTCGTCTGCCAGGAAACGGAGCGAGGCAGGGGCGTAGACGATGGTGTCGTACCAGAATCTTTTCAGCGTTTCAGATGGCGCCTGCGTAATCGTGTTGCTCCAAGGCGCTGCCATCTTCCAGGCGAACTCGATCCGGGGTGCGATCCACGGGAATGCGCCTCCTCCATGGCTCAACAAGATGTTGAGCCGCGGGAATCTCTCGAGCACGCGTCCCGCCAAGAGCGAGGTCGCCGCCAGCGCAGTCTCGAGCGGAAACACTGCTGCCGCCGCAAGCTCCTTCGGTCCACCGATCCGCTCGAGACCGGCGGGATGCAGCGGATGGACAAAGACAAGAAGGCCAAGCTCTTCAGCGCGCGCGTAAAACGGCGAGAGCTTCGGATCGCCAAGCGGGACGCCATCGATATGAGTCCCTATTTCCACCCCGCGAAGTCCCTGCCTTTGGATGTCATCGAGCCGTTTGGTCGCAAGCTCGACGTTCTGCATCGGCACCATCCCGATGCCACGGAACTTGTCCGGGGCGCGAGCGATCATCTCAACGATGTGATCGTTCATGATCGTCGCAAGGTGATCGGCAAGCTCCGCGGGCAGCCAATGGGACAACAGTTCAGGCATGGGAGAGAGGACCTGAACATCGGTGCCGTCCGCAGCCATGTCGTGCATCCGCCGCTCCACGTCCCAAGAGCGCGCATCGATTTCGCGGAATGGTTTACCGTCGATCATGAGAGCCGCTCGGCCGGCTTCGTGCATCTCCAGCGTCGGCCAGAGACGATGACGTGCGGGCAGATCGGCCAAGGAATTCGGCACGACATGTGTATGGATATCGACTACGGCCAATCGGAATCCTCCCCAGGATTGGGGGAAGTCCTACTACAAAAAATATCGATATAAAAGTAAAAACATCATCTTTGTCGATGTTTTTTGCTTCTGCTAAGATAGGCCGCGATTCGGAGACGAGGAATGAAGGACCTAGACGGCGGCCCCTCGGCCGCCATCACCAGAACGAGTGCGATCTACGAACGGCTTCGCCGGGAGATCATCCAGGGAACGTTGCTGCCGGGCGAAAAGCTCAGGATCGAAGTGCTGCGGACCAGATACAATGTCGGCGGCACCCCGCTGCGGGAGGCGATGAATCGCCTATCTACCGAGGGGCTTGTCACCCAGTCCGACCAAAGGGGATTTCGGGTCACGCCGGTCAGCGCCGACGATCTGCTCGAGCTCACGCGCACCCGGTGCTGGATCAACGAAGTTGCCTTGAGGGAATCGATCGCGCGCGGCGGACGGGAGTGGGAAGAGCGCGTTTTGCTGGCACTTCATCGACTGTCGCGCGTTCCGATCGTGGTCGATGGCCGGATGAACCCGGATTGGAGCGAATTGCACCGGGTGTTTCATGCCGCCTTGCTGGCGGGCTGCGGCTCGCGCTGGCTGATGGATTTCAATGACCTCCTGTTCGATTGCGCCGAGCGCTACCGAAATTTGCTAGCAGTCATGGGCACGGTCCGGGATGTGCAAAGCGAGCATCGCGCTATTGCCGAGGCTGCAATCGAGCGCAAGACCGCGTTGGCCATCGGGCTGCTCAACGATCATTACGAGAAGACGAGTGGGACGCTGCTGCGCGCGATCGAGGCCGGTGGACTCGCAGGGCGTTGATCAGCCGAGTGGTATGCCGTTCACATCTGGACTAGACTTTCGATAAAAAAGCTGTTTATATAAAAATATCGATATTTTGATCGCGGCTTCCAGGGGATGGAATGAGCAATGCGAGTTGTGAGGTACGACCGCCAGGGAAGGGCCCGGTTGGGTATCCGCGAAGACAGCGAGGTTATTGACCTGTCACATGCCGATCGCGAGCTACCGAGCGACGTTGCGGATCTGTTGCGAGCTGGTCCTGATGCTCAGGACGCGTTGGTCTCTGCAGCCCGGTCCAGCAGGACGCGCTTGCCGCTCGCCGATCTGAAGATGCTCCCGCCCGCCATGAGCTGCGGCAAGATCATTTGCCTTGGTTTGAACTATATCGATCATGCGGCCGAGGGTGGGGCCAAGCCGCCGGAATATCCGATGATCTTTCTGCGCGCGGCAACCTCGCTTGTCGGTCACAACTCCCCGATGATCCGACCGAATTGCTCGGATCAGTTTGACTACGAGGCCGAGCTCGTCGCCTTCATTGGAAAGAAAGGTCGGCACATCTCGCGCGCAGACGCGCTGAAGCATGTTGCGGGATACTCAATATTCAATGACGGCTCCATCCGGGACTATCAGTGGAAGACATCCCAGTGGACGGTCGGCAAGAATTTCGACGGTACGGGCGGCTTTGGTCCGGAATTCGTATCGGCCGACGAGGTAACTTCCGGCGCAAGCGGTTTGAAGATTCAGTCGCGCCTTAACGGACAAGTCATGCAGGATGCGAACACCAAGGACATGGTCTTTGGCGTCGCCGATACGATCTGCCTGATCTCTGAATGCATGACGCTCGATCCCGGCGATATTCTGGTGATGGGGACGCCGGGCGGCGTCGGTGCTGCGCGCAAGCCGCCGGTGTTCATGAAGCCCGGCGACGTCTGCGAGGTCGAAATCGAATCGATCGGCCTGCTCCGGAATCCGATTGCGCAGGAAGTTCTTTAGTCACCAGCGTAACATCTCCCTCTGAGTCCTGTGGGGGACTCGACGGGCGCAGCTATCGGCAACCAAAAAAAGGGCGCCTGACGAGCGGCTAGCTTGGCGCAACTCGACGCAATCATTTCTTGATCATGCGTACAGGTACGGGAGGAAACGAAAATGATCCGCTACAGGAAACTCGGATATGTTGAGCTGAACGTCAGCAACCTCGAGAAATCGCGCAGGTTCTATGAGGACATCGTTGGTCTCGAGTTTGTGGGCGAGCGATCGGACGGGGCGGTGATGTTTCGTTGCGATGACGAGGATTCACGCTCCGTCGTCCTGCACCAGAAGCAGCCGGCAGGATTCAAGAGCGTCGGCTGGACGTTGGAGGACGAGTCGCAGTTTGAGCTGCTTCATCGACGGCTGCGCGACGCCAACGTGCCGTATGAAGAGCTTGGCCCCTCTCAGTGCGATCTCCGCCAGGCTACGCGGGTGACCCGTACCATGGAGCCGCATTCCCGCGCCGCTCTGGAATTCTTCACGGCCGACGGTCCGCGTCCGGGTAAGCCGCTCGCGACCACCCACACCAAGATCCAGCGTCTCGGCCATGTCGTATGGTCCGTGCCGCAGGAAGCGGAATCGATTGCCTTCTTTCGCGACGTGCTGAATTTCCGCGAATCCGACAGCATTGGAGAAATAATGACCTTCATGCGACCGTTCCCCAGTCCGTTCCATCACGGCATCGGAGTGGGCAAGGGCCCGAAGCCGGTCATTCATCACTTGAATTTCATGGTTTCCGAGATCGACGATATCGGAAAGGCGCAGAACCGCATGAAAAAGCACGATGTGCCGATCGTGTTCGGGCCGGGCCGGCATCCAGCCTCCACCAGCGTGTTCTTCTACTTCCTGGAGCCCGACGGTATGACCCTCGAGTACAGCTTCGGCATGGAGGAATTCACCGAGGCGGATCCGCGAAAGCCGCGCGCTCTCCCCATGGCGGCGGAATCGATCGACACCTGGGGCTCGGTCCGAGATCCACGCATGGGACAACTTGGCGACATCGAAGAGACCAGGATCGGGACGCCGGCGTAAGCAGGGCAGCTAGCTGGGGTCCCTCGCGCCACTCGTCGGGACAGCATTGCCGTCCCGCCGTTTGTCGAGATACGCGAGACGCTTGCGGTTCTTTTTAGGTTCTTAGGCAGAAGGAAAGGAGGCAGCAATGAAGAACCGCCAGATATGGTTACGCTCGCGGCCGAATGGCATCCCGCAGGCCACAGATTTTGATCTTCGCGAAGTCGAGTTGCCTGCCCTGTCGGATGGCGAGTTCCTCGTTCGCAACTCTTATCTCTCGGCAGATCCCGCGATGCGTGGATGGATCGCGGACAAGAGCACCTATTGGCCGAGAATAGAGGTGGGCGACACTATGCGGGCGTTTGCCGCCGGAGAGGTCGTGGAATCGCGCGATCCGGCCTATGCGGTCGGCGACCGAGTGATGGGCATATTCGGTTGGCAGGACTACTCCGCGGTCAAGCAGCCCCACGTGATGCGCAAGGTCCTGGAGACCGATTTGCCGCTGTCGCTGTCCTTGGGGATCCTTGGGCTCAATGGGCTCACTGCATATTTCGGCCTGTTGGATGTTTGCCGGCCGAAGGCGGGAGAGACCGTCGCAGTTTCGACCGCGGCTGGCGGTGTCGGCTCCGCCGTTGGGCAGATCGCGAAGATCAAAGGATGCCGCACGATCGGGTTTGCCGGCGGACCCGAGAAGGTTCGACAGTGTATCGATGACTTCGGTTATGACTACGCTATAGACTATAAGGCGACTAAGAATATTGACGAGGTGCTGGCAGAGCACTGTCCGGAAGGGATCGACGCATTCTTCGACAACACGTCGGGCGCGGTCCACGATGCCGTTCTTCGCCGCATCAATCTGGGGGCGCGAATAGCGATCTGCGGTACGGCGTCTTACGCGAGCTGGGATCCATGGAATGAAGGGCCGCGCCCGGAGCGACATTTGCTTGTCAAGCGGGCGATCATGCAAGGCTTTCTGACGACCGACTTTGCGGCGAGATACGAGGAGGCAGTGGCTGCGCTCGCCGGCTGGATTCGAGATGGACGTCTCAAATATCGGGAAGACGTCATGGAGGGCATTGAGGCAGCACCCGCGTCAATCGCAAAGCTTTATGCCGGCGAGAATCGAGGAAAGCTCATCATCAGATTGTAGGCGGCTGCTCAAATGCATGGGCCGACCGCCCAGTTGGCAGGGCACTGTCCGTGCCGGCCCTAGAGCGTTTTCGAGCGAAGTGGACACCGGTTCGCGTGAAGAAAACGCGTCAAAACAAGAATCGAGAGCTTCGGTTCTGATTCAATCAGAACCGAGATGCTCCAGTGTCACACCGATCGTGCCGGTGAAGTGCTCAGGCCGGCCGCGATCTGACCAATCTCGCCCGTCGGTTCTGATCCGGTAAATCGCCGGCTGGCCTCCGGTCGAGCTGCAAGTGCAAAGAAGCTCGATGTGTGTGGCTGCCCGCCGATATGATCGCCGGGCAGCTGCGTCCGTTTTTCCTCACGCGCTCTGCGGCACCTGATCCAGGAATCCTGTGATGCTGCGGATCCGCCCGGCCTTCAGCACGGCGAAGTCCGTGCCTTTGATCGGGCTGTCGACGCCGTCGGGCCCGAGCCCCCAACGGAAACGCATGTGATCGCCAAAGCCGTTCGGCTCGCCGATCAGCTTGAAGCTGAAATCAGGAAAGCGCTGTTGCACGCCGGCGATCAGAGCGTCGATCCCGTCATGGCCTTCGCCGCTCATCAGCGGGTCGGCATAGCTTGCATCCGTCGTCCAAGAGGTCGCGAGCAGCTCCCGACGTCGGCTCGGAATGCGCTCGTTCCAGAGCTGGATATAGCTCTTCGCGATGGTGTTGATGTCGGTCATTTGGATCCTCCTTTTGATGACGCCGATTGAGCGGCGAGACCGACTATCGCGGCGTCGCGAGGTCGAATCGATTACCTGCGAAGTCATGCATTCGATTTGATGGCTTGGCTCTGCGCACGATCGCGATTAACCCTTGAGAAACGTGACGCGTAAGCGTGCACGGCGTTTTGCCGCAGCCGCACAACGTGACGGTGCTTTCGAGAAGGTGGCCGGAACTGCTCTTGGGTGGCCCCGTATTTCGCCGGTGGTCGGGCGTGGGTTGCTTAGGGAACCATTAACGCGGTCGAGTTCCGTACCCTTTGCACCCTACGCAAGTGCGACGCCCCGGCAACACCTGACTTGAATTTCTTTGAAAAGCCGCGGTTTGCCTAGACAAAACCGCGAAGTGCTAAGACGCTAGCACCACTCGTGCATCACCAAAGATCAACAAATTCGGCTTCAACGGAACGCTTGAACTGGGGCTGGGACACATGAAATTCGTGACGAGGTTGCTCGCGGCGGTTCTCCTGCTCGCGGGGGTGGCGGCAAGTCACGCTGCAGTTCGCATCGCCGACGATCGTGGCGGTCGCATCGGAACCTACGTCGACAGATATCAGGATCTGCGCTCTTCAGGTGAAACTGTGGTCATCGACGGGCTGTGCGCCTCGGCCTGCACCATCGTCCTTGGCACCATTCCCCACGACAAGATCTGCGTCACCTCGCACGCGACGCTGGGCTTTCACGCAGCCTGGGATTTTGGCGCCAACGGCCGCGCCATCACCAATCCCGAAGCCACCCAGCTCTTGTTCTCGATGTATCCGACGCCGATCCGGCGCTGGATCGCGCATCGTGGCGGGCTGACGCCGCGGATGATCTTCCTGCGCGGCAGGGAGCTGCAGAGCATGTACAGGCCCTGCTACCTCGATGCCCAGGCTTTCGCCAACCGCCCGGCCAGCAGGACGCTGCCGGCTCCGGTCGTCGTTCCGGTCTCTGCCTCCGGGTCCGCCGCGGCGGCACGCTGACCCCATACGAAGCCTGAGATCATACGAAGCCTGACATTACGTGATGGCGGCGCTGCACGGGCGCCGCTTGCCTGATGGGGTCGGCCAGCCTATCTCCTCGCCATGGCGCTGCCGCTTTCGAGTCCCACTGAACCGCCCATAACACTGCCGGCCCGGACCGGCGGGCAGGCGCTTGCAATCGGGCTTTCGCTGCTCGGGGCCGCCATCCTGATCGCGGCGCTGGTCCTGTGGGTCCGCTACGGGACCACGGTGTTTTTCGAGAGCATCGCGGCCGGCATCGCCGGATGCTTCTGATCCGCTCGGGAAAAAGGAAAGTCGGAAATGGATCGTACAACGCGCCCGCTGGTGATTGCGTCGGCCTTCGGCGGCAGCCTTGTCGTTGGGCTGCTCCTGATGTTCTGGGCGCTGGGCGGGGTCAGGGGCGTGGCCACGCCGGTCGCAATCGGCGGACCCTTCCAACTGACCGACCAGAGCGGGGCAACCGTCACCGAAAAGAGCCTGCAGGGCCGCCCGACCCTGATCTTCTTCGGCTTTACCCATTGCCCCGATGTCTGCCCGACATCGCTGTTCGAGATGTCCGAGGTGCTGCGCGCCATGGGTCCCGACGCCGATCGCGTCAACGCCTATTTCATCTCGGTCGATCCCGAGCGAGACAATACCCAGGCGATGAAGGACTATCTCTCGAGCTTCGATCCACACCTGACGGGGCTGACCGGTGATCCCGCCGCGGTCGCCAAGATCCTTTCCGAGTACCGCGTCTATGCCAAAAAGGTCCCGCTCAAGGACGGCGACTACACCATGGACCACACGGCGCTGGTCTATCTGATGGACCGCGACGGCAGATTCGTCGCGCCCTTCAACCTGAAGCGGACCCCGGACGAGGCCGCGGCCGATCTCAAGCATTACCTATAAATCCTCCTTTGGGGCCGCTTTTGCCGTAATCGGCGCTCGAATTGGCGGGCGAATGGTCTATAAGGCCGTCCCCGTTCGGAATTTCCCGAACCGTATTTCTTGGCCAAGCCGGTGCAGGACGCTGCCCTTTTCCCGTTGACCTCGCTTCCTGCTGCAGCCCGCCGGCGCGGCCGAGCGACGGCGGTTGCCGCCCTCGTGCACGTCCAGGTGCTCGTCCTCTTGCTCGTCCTCTTGCTCGTCCTCTTGGCGCTGGTCATGTCGGGCGCGCCTGCGGTTGCGGAGACCTCGCCCGTCCAAACTGCCCCGATCCAGGCTACCCCGATTCAGGCTGCGCCCACCGAGCCGGCGCCGGCGCAAGCGAAGCCCGCCCAGGCAGCGCCAAAACCCGGTGCAGGGGCCGCGCCCCAGGCCGTGCCCGGCTTCTGGGACCCGCGCCGCCGTCCTGAGCGCCCGGACCTGTCGCGCATCACGGTCATCCGCTTCCTGACCGAGACCGACTATCCGCCCTTCAATTTCACCGGAGCCGACGGCAACCCGGCCGGCTTCAATGTCGACCTCGCCCGCTCGCTCTGTGACGAGATCAAGGTCACCTGCACCATCCAGATGCGCCGCTTCGAGACGCTGCTCGATGCGCTCTCCTCCAACCGGGGCGACGCCATCATCGCCTCCATGGCAGTGACGCCGCAACTGCGCGCTCGCGTCGATTTCACCGACCCCTACTACCGCGCGCCGGCCCGCTTCGTGTCGCGCAAGGACCGGGTGCTCGCCGAAATCCGTCCCGAATATCTCGAGGGCAAGAAAGTGGGCGTTATCACGGGCACCGCGCATGAGGCGTATCTGAAGGCGATGTTCACCGACGCCGAGCTGCATTCCTATCCCAATGACGATGCGCTGCGCACGGCGCTGCGGCGGGGCGAGGTCGACTACATCTTCGGCGATGCCATTTCGCTCGGCTTCTGGATCAACGGTACCGACTCCGGCGATTGCTGCGCCTTTTCCGGCGGCCCCTTTGTCGAGAGCCGCTATTTCGGCGAAGGCATCGGCATTGCCGTGCGCAAGGGCAACGACCTGCTGCGCCAGGCGTTGAACTGGGCGCTGTTTCGGGTCTGGGAAAAAGGCCGCTACACCGATCTGTGGCTGCGCTATTTCTCGGTGAGTCCGTTTTAGCCCAAACCCGTCGCTTCGCTGCTCTCCGTCATTGCTAGAAGCGAAGCGACGAAGCAATCCAGGGCCACCCGCGCGGCGCTGGATTGCTTCGCTTCGCTCGCAATGACGAATTGTGTTAATTTCCGCGGCCCTTGGAGAACCGTACCGAAAATGTCCACCATCGACCCTGCCGTCCCCTCCGCGAGCGAATTGCGCGCGGTTGCCGAACAATCCAACGCCTGGCCGTTCGAGCAGGCGAAAGCGATTGTGGCGCGGCTGAAAAAGCAACCGAAGGACGAGGTGCTGTTCGAGACCGGCTATGGCCCCTCGGGCCTGCCGCATATCGGCACCTTCGGCGAGGTAGCGCGGACCACGATGGTGCGCCACGCCTTCCGTGTGCTCACCGAGGACAAGATCAAGACCCGGCTACTCGCCTTTTCCGACGACATGGACGGACTGCGCAAGGTGCCGGACAATGTGCCCAACAAGGAGCTTCTGGAAAAGAATCTCGGCAAGCCGCTGACGCGCGTGCCCGATCCCTTCGGCACGCATGAAAGCTTTGGCGCGCACAACAATGCGCGGCTGCGCGCCTTTCTCGACCAGTTCGGCTTCGACTACGAGTTTGCAAGCTCGACCGACTATTACACCTCAGGCCGCTTCGATGCCGCACTGCTCCGCATGCTGGAGCGGATCGAAAAGGTGATGGCGATCATGCTGCCGAGCCTGCGCGAGGAACGCGCGGCGAGCTATTCGCCATTTCTCCCCATCTGTCCGCGCACCGGCATGGTGCTCTATGTGCCCATCACGGCGCATGACGCCAAGGCCGGCACGATTTCCTATGACGACCCTGAAACCAAGGAGCCTGTCACGCTTCCGGTCACCGGCGGCCACTGCAAGCTGCAATGGAAGCCGGACTGGGCGATGCGCTGGTATGCGCTGTCGGTCGATTATGAAATGGCCGGCAAGGACCTGATCGACTCGGTGAAGCTGTCCGGCAAGATCTGCGCAGCTCTCGGTGGCACGCAGCCCGAAGGTTTCAATTACGAGCTCTTTCTGGACGAGAAGGGCCAGAAGATCTCTAAATCCAAGGGTAACGGGCTCACCATCGAAGAATGGCTGCGCTATGCGCCGCCGGAATCGCTGTCGCTGTTCATGTACCGCGAGCCCAAGGCGGCGAAGCGGCTCTATTTCGACGTCATCCCGCGGAATGTCGACGAGTATTACCAGTTCCTCGAAGCGTTTCCGAAGCAGGACTTGCGGCAAAAGCTCGGCAATCCGGTCTGGCATTTCCATGCCGGGCACCCGCCGAAGGCCGACATGCCCGTCACCTTCCAGCTCTTGCTGACACTGGTATCGTCGTCGAATGCGGAGAATGCCGAGACGCTGTGGGGCTTCATCGGCCGCTATCGTCCCGGCGTGACGCCGCAGACGCATCCGAAGCTCGATGCCATGGTCGGCTATGCCATCAACTATTATCGCGACTTCGTTGCGCCGACCAAGCAATTCCGCGAGCCGACCGACAGCGAGCGAGCCGCATTGCAGGATCTGCGCGATGCGCTGTCGAACATGCAGGCGGATTCGCCTGCCGAGGACATCCAGAACGTCGTCTACGAGATCGGCCGCCGCGAGCCGTTCCTCGACGCCAACAAGAAGGGCAAGGACGGACGGCCCGGCGTGTCGCTCGACTGGTTCAACATGCTCTACCAGGTGCTGCTCGGCCAGGAGAAGGGCCCGCGCTTCGGCTCCTTCGTCGCGGTCTATGGCATTGGCAATGCCGTGAACATGATCGACGGCGCGCTGGCGCGGTCGGGCTGAGCGCCGTCGCCCCGGCGAACGCCTGGCGAACGCCGGGGCCGATAACAAGGGGCGGTTGTTTTGGGGCAGGCTGTCAGCCCAGTGTCGTCATTGCGAGCCCAACGGGTCCGCGCGAAGCGCGGCCCGATGACAGGCTCCGCGAAGCAATCCAGAGGCACGCGTGAGGCTCTGGATTGCTTCGTCGCTCTGCTCCTTGCAATGACGCGGATGGGGCGCGACATAACAACAACCGCCTGGGACTATGGGTCCCGGCCTTCGCCGGGAAGACCCGATCCATCGCTTGCCGCGCGCGCAAGCGTCAGCAGCATTTTGAGCAGCGGCGTCGGAACGCGATGCCGCTCGGCGGCTTCCACCACGGCGCCAGTCAGTGCGTCGATCTCGAGCGGGCGGCCGGCGAGGCGATCGAAGTACATCGAAGAGCCGGCGTCGGGCGGGATGGCCTGCAGCCGCGCGATGGATTGCTCCGGCTCGTCGGCGGCAAGCTGCGCGCCATCGGCGCGTCCGACCGCGGCGGCCTCTTCAAGCAGCGCAAGGCAAAGCGCCCTGACATCCTCGCGGTGAAACACCGCGTTCCGCTGCAGCGTGAGCGCGGAGACGGGATTGGCAACCGCATTGATCAAAAGCTTTCGCCAGACAAGTGTCTTGAAGTCGCTGCTTGCCAGGACCCGCAGCGGCGTGCCGTCAAGCAATGCCGCGAACGCTCTCCCATCCGCATCGTCGGAAACGGCGAAGTCGTAATCGCCGGCGCCGCGGTAGCGAACCCGGTCGGGCGCGAGCCGCTCGCTGTTGTAATAGACGATGGTCGGGATCACCGTCGCATTGCCGACGAGCGGCGTGAGGCGCTCGGCGTGCCCAATGCCATTTTGCAGCACGGCAACGCGCGTGGCGGGACCGCAAAGCCGCTGCAGCCATGGTGCGCTCGACGCCGTATCCTGGGCCTTGGTGCATAGCAGGACCCAGTCCTGCGGCAGCGCCTGGGATGGATCGGTCAGCACGCGCATCGGAGATTCCACGGCGCCTTCCGTCCGCTCGACGACCAATCGATCGATCGGGCGTCTGACACAGGCCGTGATGTCGTGCCGATCGGCCGCACCGAGCAGGCCCGCGACAACGCCGCCGATGCTGCCGAGACCAATGACGGCAGCACGCTTGCGCTCGGAATTGTCGGTTGTTGGCGGCATGTGCAGCCTCGCTGGATTTCTCTCCAGACTACCCGCTGAAATGATGCATCGCCACGCATATGGGGCAGGATTTCGCAGGCGAGGGCCTCTACAACCCGGGACCCGCCCAGCGGCATTTTGATGCACTTAAGCGCATTCTCGACCGCAAGGAGCCGGACTACGCGACGTGACCACGCCGTGACGGCTCGGTAAGCCGATCCGCCTGCAGTCCGCCCAACTCAATGGGATAGCATCAGATGGGACTGCGCGCTGTCTACCGGGTTCGGGGCTGCCCCGACTCCAAGCGATAATTTCTCGCATAATCAGCCGCTTGCCTGACCGGCCGAACTCTCCACAACCACCCCTTGAGTTGTGCGGTGCCGGCCGATACGGTTCGGCCATTGGCAGAAATTCCCGAGCAGATTCAAAGTAAGAGGCTCCGGTAGAGCTCGTGGTCAAGATTTACAAGATTTGTTCCGCCTCCGCCTGGCGCGAGGCCGAGAGGAGCGGCGTCTACCGGGGTAGTGCGGACGATGCGCGCGACGGTTTCATTCACTTCTCGACCGCCTCGCAGGTGGAGGGAACGGCGCGAAAGCATTTTTTCGGGCAGCGCGCGCTCTTCCTGGTCGAGGTCGATGCGGATGCGCTGGGGGATAGCTTGCGCTGGGAGCGCTCGCGCAATGACGAGCTGTTTCCGCATCTCTATGGCGAGCTCGATCTCGGCGCTGTCCGCGGCGTCTATGATCTGCATGCGCGCTCCGACGGCTATCATGACATTCCGGAGCTGAAGCCGTGATCCGCGCCTTCGACGCCCTGTCCCTGCCGTTACTCCGCTGGCTCGACCCCGAGGACGCGCATCGCCTCGCGATCGGCGGCCTCAAGCTGCTGCCGCCGATCCGACCGCGCCCCGACGATGCAAAACTCGCCGTGCGCGCCTTCGGTCTCAACTTCCCGAACCCGATCGGCATGGCCGCGGGCTTTGACAAGAATGCGGAGGTGCCGGATGCGCTGCTCCGGCTCGGCTTCGGCTTTGTCGAGGTCGGCACGGTGACGCCGAAGCCGCAAGTCGGCAATCCGCGGCCGCGGCTGTTGCGGCTGGAACGGGACGAGGCCGTGATCAACCGCATGGGCTTCAACAATGACGGTGCGGAATTCGTGCTGCGGCGCCTTGCCGCGCGCGCCAACCAGAGCGGCATCGTCGGCGTCAATGTCGGTGCCAACAAGGATTCGCCCGATCGCGTAGCCGACTATGTGGAGCTGATCGAGACGTTTGCGCCGGTCGCAAGCTATTTCACCGTCAACGTGTCCTCGCCCAATACGCCGGGCCTGCGCAACATGCAGCAGGCCGCGATCCTCGACGATCTCCTGGCACGGGTGATCGATGCGCGCGAACGAGTGCGCGAAAAGGCGGGAGACTCGCCGGTGCTGTTGAAGATCGCGCCTGACCTGAGCCTCGCCCAGCTCGACGAGGTCGTGCAGGTCGCGCGCTCGCGCCGGGTCGATGGCATGATCGTCGCCAACACCACCGTGGGACGGCCGAGAAGCCTGCGCGACAAGGCGAAGGCCGAAGAGACGGGCGGCCTGTCGGGCCGGCCTCTGTTCCGCCTGTCGACGCGGATGGTGGCGGAAACCTATGTACGCGCCGAAGGCGCCTTCCCGCTGATCGGCGTCGGCGGTATCGATTCCGGCGGCGCTGCGCTGACTAAGATCCGCGCCGGCGCAAGCCTGGTGCAACTCTATTCCTCGCTGGTCTACAAGGGCCTCGGCCTCGTCGAGGAGATCAAGGCCGATCTCGCCGCGACGCTGCTCCGCACCGGGCGCGAGCAGCTCTCGGAAATCGTCGGCGCGGACGCGGCGACGATCACGGCCGACGATTGGCCGGTGTAGGCCGCTCTCTCCACTCGTCATCCCCGGCGCAGGACGATGACAGGGGAATGTGCGGAGAGACGTTACCCACCAAACGACGCCCTCAGCAGCGCCGGATAGCGCGCCGCCTCCAGCCCCCCGCGGGCAGCGTAGAAGGCGAGTAGCGCCCCCCAGAGGCCGGCATTGCCGAGACCGCGCAGCGCGAGCCATGCGGCGAAGAAGATCGCGAGCGAGGCCAGCATCAAATTGCGCATGTCGCGCGCCCAGGTCGCGCCGATATAGACGCCGTCGAACGCGAAGGCGAACACCGCGAGCAGGGGCGAGGCGATGACGAAGACGAGGAAATCACGCGCGGTGCGGCGCACCTCTACGCTCGCGCTCATCACGTCGATCAGCGCCGGCCCGAACAGTGCGACCACCGCCATCACCGCGACCGCAAACACAAAACCCCAGAACACGACCAGCCGCGTCGCGGTGGAGAAGCCGGTCCTGTCCCGCGCGCCGAAAGCCTGGCCGCAGAGCTGCTGGGCGGCGTTGGCGAGTCCGTCGAGGAAGAAGGCGCTGATGAGGAGGAAATTGTTCAACACCGAATTGGCGGCAAGCGTGACGTCGCCCGTGCGTGCGCCTTGGGCAGTAAAAAAAAGTAGCGCGGCGATCAGCGCCGCCGTGCGGATCATGATGTCGCGATTGACCCCCAGCATGCGCATGAGCTTGGCGCGGTCGAATAGCCTCTCTGCAGGCATGGAAAGCCGTCCATGCAGCAGCCGCCGGGCGATCAAAATTCCGAGCAAAAGGCCACAAGCCTCCGCGATCACCGCCGCCATTGCGGCGCCCGCAATGCCGAAATCGAGCACGAGCACCAATAGCGCCGTGGTCGTTATATTGATGAGATTGATCACGACCTGCACCAGCAGCGCGAGCCTGGCGCGCGCCTGCCCGATCAGCCAGCCCAGTACGACATAATTACCGAGCGCGAGCGGCGCGGACCAGATGCGGATGGTGAAATAGCTGCTTGCCGCTGCTGTCACATCATGGCTGCCGCCCATGGCCTCAAGCAGCAGCGCCGCCAGCGGCACCTGGAGCGCGATCAGCGCCGCTCCGATCACGCTTGCGAGAATGAGGCCGCGGGCAAAGTGCGCCGGCAATTCCCCGGCCTCGCCCGCCCCCAGCGATTGTGCGGTGAAGGCGACGGTGGAGAAGCGCAGGAAGCCGAACAGCCAGAACAGGCAGTCGAAGATCACGGACGCCATTGCCACTCCGCCAAGCAGAGCGGGATCGCCGAGCCGGCCGATCGCCGTGGTCGAGACGATGCCAATCAAGGGCGTCGTCAAATTGGCGAGCATCGCGGGGCCTGCGATGGCAAAGACCCGTGCGGTCGTGACCCTGGTTGGAGGGGCGAGCAATGTCGGTGGTCGCGTTAGTTTATTCTTTGGAGCATGATCTTGTCGCAAAACCGCTGCACACTTTTCCGGATCATGCTCAGTAGCGGCGTCGCGGTGAGGAGAAGATGCGCGACAACAGCCAGATCGGGATCACTACCACCGCGCCGAGCAGGAAATAGCGCCACAGCCAGTTGATGGCATCGAAGCCGAGGTCCCAGAGCCGGCGGAACAAGAGACGGACACTCTGGATGATATTCCAGGGATCGAAGCCGATCGCTGCCAGGACCACGCCGACCAGGATGGACAACAGGATCAGCCGAAACGCGACCGCGAGCGGCGAGCCGCCGAGAAAGCGGGTGAGGCCGTCAGGACCTGCCGGCAATTCCCTGGTGTCGTGTGACATCGTCATTCTCCCGCGGATTCGCGCATTGGGCGAGATCGGTTTCGACTGAAGCGGCCTACTATCTCGAACAGTCATACTGAGGCGCTCGCGAAAGCGAGCCTCCTCAAGATCGCGGAGATAGATATCCCGATTCGATCCAACGCCAACATTCGCCCGAGTTTACTACGGCGAGAGGCAGATGGGGAACCACAAACGGCTCGTCAACGGGTTTGGGACGTTACCAAATCTTTATCTGCAGCCTCTGCCTTCAGCATTTTTTCCAGCGTTTCCAGCCGGTCGGCTTCGCGCGGCGGCTTGTCCCAGCGCAGCCGGCTGATGCGGGGAAAGCGCATGGCGACGCCCGACCTGTGCCGCGTCGAACGCTGCAGGCCCTCGAAGGCGACTTCCAGCACCAGCCCCTTGTCGGCTTCATGAACGACATGGCGCACGGGGCCGAATTTCTCGGTGGTGTTGCGGCGGACGAAACGGTCGATCTGCAACAGCTCCTCGTCGGTGAAGCCGAAATAGGCCTTGCCGACCGGCACGAGCTCGTCGCCGGCCTCGCCCGGACTCCAGACGCCGAACGTATAGTCGGAGTAATAGGACGAGCGCTTGCCATGGCCGCGTTGCGCATACATCAGGACGGCATCGATGATGTGCGGGTCGCGTTTCCATTTCCACCATTGCCCCCTGGGGCGGCCGGGCAGGTAAAGTGCATCGCGCCGCTTGAGCATGATGCCCTCGACCGCGTCCGCATCTTCGCCTGCGCCGGCGGAGGCGGGATTGGCGCGTGCGGTGCGCAGGTTTTCCCAACTGTCGAAGGCAATGGTTGGCGACAGGTCGATGCGGGGATCGCCAAGCCGTTTGACAAAGGCCTCGAGATGCGCGCGCCGTTCTTCGAACGGCAGTTCGCGCAAATCGTTGTCGTCATCGCCGAGGAGGTCGTAGGCGCGCAGATGAATTGGGAAGTCTTTGGTGAGTTTTGGCGATACCACCTTGCGGTTCAGCCGCTGCTGCAGGACGTTGAAGCTTTGCACCCGACCCTCGCGCATCACCAACAGCTCGCCGTCGATCGCGCCCGGCAGGTGCAGCGAAGGCGCCAGGTCCGGGAAGCTGTTGGTGATGTCCTCGCCGGTGCGCGAATAGAGCCGCGCTACCATGTGCCCGCGCGCGTCGCAGCCCGCAACGGCCTGTACGCGGATGCCGTCCCACTTCCATTCCGCGATGTAATCGACCGGATCCATGCCGACGAAATCCTCGTTCTCGACGGCATGTGCCAGCATCACCGGGCGGAACGGCGCGGGATCGCGGTTGACCGGCTTTTCGGCGCGCCCCTCGAGCCAGGCGAATAGGTCGAGATAGGGCGGAGAGAGTCCCGGCCAAAGCAGTTCGATCTCATGCGCCTCCTTGTCGCCGAGCGCGGCGGTCGCCGTCTTGGCAAGGCGGGCGGAGATGCCGATCCGCATCGCGCCGGTGACGAGCTTTAGCAGTGCCCAGCGGCCGGTCTCATCCAGCTCGTCGAGCCAGCGCGACAGCTGCGCAGGCAGCTCGGTCTTGCCGAGCGTGCGAAAGGTGGTGACGACTTCGGCGAGCGTCGGCGGCGGCGGGTTGTTGTGGCCGGCGTTCGTGGAGGACGGCGGCTTCGGCCACATCAGCGCTACCGTCTCGGAAAGGTCGCCGACATAATCGTAAGACAGGCCGAATAGCACGGGATCAGTGCGCGCGGCGATGAGGTCGCGGATCAGGCCGGGCTTTGCGTGCCTGAACGACAGCGCGCCGGTGAGCGCTGCGAGCGCATAACCGCGGTCGGGATCACCAACCTCGCGGAAGTAGGCGGTCAAGAGCCGCAGCTTGTTGTTGCGGCCGGGCTCATAGGCGAGGCGGTCGAGCAGCGCGGCGAAGCGGTTCATGCTTCGCTTCCTTGTTCGCTTCCTTCTTGGCTTCCTTCTTGGCTTCCTTCTTCGTTTCCTCGGGCCTTGGGCTGAGGCTCGCTCTCATCCTCATCGCCATAGCCGACGAGATCGAGCGGCCGCGCGGCAAGGCCTTTTGACTTGCACCAATGTACCAGCGCATCTTCCTGGCCGTGGGTGACCCATATTTCGCCGGCGCCGGTTGCGGCAATGGTCGCGGTGAGCCCGTCCCAGTCTGCATGGTCGGAAACGACAAGCGGCAGCTCGATGCCGCCCTGGCGTGCCCGAGCTCGGACCCGCATCCAGCCCGAGGCAAAGGCGGTGACCGGATCGGGGAAGCGCCGCGTCCAGACGTCGGCAATAGCGGAAGGCGGTGCGAGTGTGATGGTGCCGGCAAGCTCCGCCTTCTTCACGCCGCGCGCCGGGCGCAGCTCACCGAGCGGGATGCCGCGGCTTTGATAGTAATAGGTGATCGCCTCCATGGCACCATGCAAATAGATCGGCGCGTCGTAGCCGGCCTCGCGGAGCAGCGCGATTACGCGCTGCGCCTTGCCGAGCGAATAGGCGCCGACCAGATGTGCACGCTCCGGGAACAATGCGACGGAGGCGAGGAGCTTCTTCACCTCATCCGCCGCATGGCCATGGCGGAACACCGGTAAGCCAAAGGTCGCCTCGGTGATGAAAACGTCGCAGGGCACGAGCTCGAACGGTGCACAGGTCGGATCGGTGGCGTCCTTGTAGTCGCCGGACGCAACGATGCGCAGGTTCTCGCACGACACCGCGATCTGCGCCGAGCCCAGCACGTGACCGGCGGGATGGAATTTGACGCTGACCTCGCCGAGGCGGACTTCCTCGCCATAGGCGACAGCCTGTGTCGCGCCGGCAAAATTCTCCCCATAGCGCAGCCGCATCATGTCGAGCGTCTCCTGCGTCGCCAGCACCGCGCCATGGCCGGCGCGGGCATGGTCGGAATGCCCATGGGTGATCAGGGCCCGCGCCACCGGGCGGACCGGATCGATATGGAAGCCGCCCAATTTGCAGCACAGACCGGCGGGAGTTGGCAGCAGGAGGTCTTGCGGACGCATCCATCTCATATAGGTTCGGCCTCAGATTTCCACGAGTCTCCAACCGGTTCCTATGCCCGCACGCCTCTTCCTCTCCTCCGGCGATCTCATTGCCGACCGCCGCTTCGAATTCGCGCGTGACCTGCAATTGGGCGGCGACCTGCCGGCGGCGGCTGATCTGTTGGAGCAGGCGATCGAGCTGGCGCCGAATTTCGCCACCGCCTGGTTCACGCTCGGCGAAATCCGCCGGGAGCTTGGCGAGAATGAGAAGGCAATCGCAGCCTTCCGCAAAGCGCGCGAGGCCGATCCGCAGGACACCCATGGTGCAGCGGTGCGGCTGATGCGGCTGGGCGCGGAGGAATTGTCGGCGATGCCGCGCGGCTATGTGCAGGCGCTGTTCGACCAATACGCGCCGCGCTTCGACAAGGCCTTGCTCGGCGATCTCGATTATCGCGCACCGCAACTCTTGTTCAAGGCGGTGGTCGCGGTGCGGGTCGGGCAACGAAAGCCCGCCTTCTTCAAGCGCGCCATCGATCTTGGCTGCGGCACGGGATTGGCGGCCGCTGCGTTTGCCAAAGAGGTCGACCACTTCATCGGCATTGATCTCTCGTCGGGCATGATCGAGGGGGCGCGCGCAACGGGGCTCTATGAACAGCTCGAAGTCGAGGACATGTTGGCGGGCTTGGAGAGCAAGGGCGATGCAGGCGCCGATCTCGTGCTCGCCGCGGACGCGTTCTGCTATGTGCCGGAGCTCCTCCCTGTGCTCGCTGAAATCAAGCGCGTGCTGGCGCCCGGCGGGCTCGTCGCCTTTACCGTCGAGACTCATGATGGCGAAGGCGTCGTGATCGGCGACGGGCTGCGTTATGCCCACGCCGCGGAATATCTGCGCAAGACGATTGCGGCTTGCGGCCTCAAGCTCGCGCATCTCGAACGCGCGAGCCCGCGTACCGAAGACAATGAGCCGGTGCGGGGACTCGTGGTGGTCGCCTGCAAAACTTGAGTCTAGACGCTACGCAGCCGGCGTATCGGCGCGTATTCCGAGCGCGCAGATCATTTCGCTATTGCCCATGCTCCCTCGATGCCAGCACAATGCGGGCCATCCAAGGCATGATCCGGAAAAGTGGAGACCGGTTTTCCGAAAAGATCATGCGTAAACAAAAAACGGAGCTGCGTGACGCTTCGAAAGAAGCGTTGTGTCGCGGAGGGAGAAAACAAAATGAAAATCCGTCAGACGAGGCGCGAGTTCTGCGCCGGTGCGGCCGCAACCATTTTCGCGTCCTCAACCACCGCTTTCGCCGCCGAGAAGAAATACGACTTCGGCGCCAGCGACACCGAGATCAAGATCGGACAGACCGTGCCGCATAGCGGCCCGGGCTCGCTCTATGGCGTGCTGGGCCGCATTGGGGAAGCCTATTTCCAGATGCTCAACGACAAGGGCGGTATCAACGGGCGCAAGGTCACCTTCCTCACCATGGACGATGCCTATAGCGCGCCGAAATGCGTCGAAGCCACGCGTCGCCTGGTCGAGGAGGACGAGGTGCTCGCGCTCTACGGCTCGCTGGGTACCGCGCCGCAGACCGCCGTGCACAAATATCTCAATGCCAAGGGCGTGCCGCAGCTTTTGCTCAACACCGGCGCGTCCAAATGGAACGATCCCAAGAATTACAAATGGACCATGGCAGGTCTTCCGCTCTATCCGACCGAAGCGCGTATCCTGGCCAAGCACGTGATCGCGGTGAAGCCGAACGCCAAGATCGGTATTCTCTATCAGAATGACGATTTCGGCCGCGATTTCCTCGGCCCGTTCAAGAAGACGCTGGAAGATGCCGGCGGCACCGCCAAGGTGATCATGGAGCAGACCTACGATCTCTCGGATCCGACGGTGGATTCGCAACTGATCAATCTCTCGAAATCGGGCGCGGATGTGTTCTACAACATCTCGACCGGAAAGGCCTCCTCGCAGTCGATCCGCAAAGTGGCCGAGCTCGGCTGGAAGCCGCTGCAGCTATTGTCGGCGGGCTCGACCGGCCGCTCGATTCTCGCCGCTGCCGGCTTCGACAATGCCGCCGGCATCGTCGCCATCCGCTATGCCAAGGATGCCGGCGTGCCGCGCTGGGAAAAGGATCCGGAGGTGATGGGTTTCGAGGAGCTGCGGAAAAAATACCTGCCCAGCGTCGACCCCGACAACACCATCGCCTATGCCGGCTACGGCCAGGCGGTGACCATGGCCGAGATCCTGCGCCGCTGCGGCAACGAGCTGACGCGCGAAAGCGTGCTGCGGCAGGCGGCGAACCTGAACGGCTTCCACTCGCCATTTTTTCTCGACGGCGTCGTCTACAATTACACACCCGACGACTACACCCCGATGAAGATGCTCTACATCTCGATCTTCAATGGCACGGACTGGGATATTTCGGACCGGCCGGTGACGGAGTGAGATTTGTGTTCCCTCTCCCCGTTCTTACGGGAAGAGGGCAACGGCGGCCCTTGGCCGCCGCTCTTATTTTCTAAGAGCGCCGATGCGATAGCATCGGCTATTGGTGAGGGGCTCTCTCCACGAGTCGGACTCGCGGAAAGAGCCCCTCACCCGCCGCGCTGCGCGCGTCGGCCTCTCCCCGCGAAGAGCGGGGCGAGGCGGGGAGTTTGCCGCCGCATCGGCGCAAACCGACCCTCGACGAAACCGGGTGGGCACCATAAGTTCTCCTCGTGCCGCCGCGTCTTTCACCAGCCGTCCCCGAGCCCGCGGCCACGCTATTGCCGGACCGTTTCGAGAAATGGTTCGCATCGCGCGGCTGGTCGCCCCGCGCGCATCAGCTGGCGCTATTGGAAAAGGCGCGCGAGGATCGCTCGGCCTTGCTGATCGCGCCTACGGGTGCCGGCAAGACGCTGGCAGGCTTTCTGCCGACGCTGGTGGAGTTGAGCGAGCCGGTGCCGCAAATCATTTCCACCGGCCGCAGCGTGAAACGCACCGGCGGCCTGCATACTCTCTACATCTCGCCGTTGAAGGCGCTCGCCGTCGACATCGCACGCAACCTGGAGACGCCGATTGCACAGATGGGCCTGCCCGTGAAGGTGGAGACGCGCACCGGCGACACGCCGGTGTCGCGGCGCCAGCGCCAGCGCCGCTATCCGCCTGACATCCTGCTCACCACGCCCGAGCAGCTTGCGCTTTTGCTCTCCTCCGACGACGCGCCCTATCTGTTCTGCTCGCTGAAGCGCATCGTGCTCGACGAGTTGCATGCGCTCGTCACCTCCAAGCGCGGTGATCTCCTGTCGCTCGGGTTGTCGCGGCTGTGGAAGCTCGCGCCCGATGTTCGCGCCATCGGCCTGTCGGCGACCGTCGCCGAGCCGCAAGAGCTTGCGCGCTTCCTGGTGCCGCAGCCGGCAGGTAGCTTTGCTGCCGCCGATATCGTCGTTGCCGGCGGTGCTGCGCCGCCTGTTGTCGAAATGCTCGATACGCGCGAGCGGCTGCCCTGGGCAGGCCACACCGCGCGCCATGCGCTCGGCGAGATCTATCAGCTGATCAGGGCCAACAAGACCACGCTGGTCTTTGTCAACACCCGCAGCCAGGCCGAGATGCTGTTCCAGGATCTCTGGCGCATGAACGACGACGCGCTGGCGATCGCGCTGCATCACGGCTCGCTCGATGTCGCGCAGCGCCGCAAGGTCGAGGATGCCATGGCGGAGGGACGGCTGCGTGCCGTGGTCTGCACCTCCTCGCTCGATCTCGGCGTCGACTGGGGCGACGTCGATCTCGTCGTCAATATCGGGGCGCCCAAGGGTGCATCCCGACTGATGCAGCGTATCGGCCGCGCCAACCACCGTTTCGACGAGGCATCGCGCGCCGTTCTCGTGCCGGCCAATCGCTTCGAGGTGCTGGAATGCCACGTCGCCATCGATGCTATCGCCGAGAATGCACAGGACACGCCGCCTCTGCGCCGAGGGGCGCTCGACGTGCTGGCGCAGCACGTGCTGGGCTGTGCCTGCGGCGAGCCGTTCCTCGCCGACGAGCTCTATGAAGAGGTGCGCACGGCAGCACCTTATGCCGGGCTTTCACGCGGAGAGTTCGACGACGTCGTCGATTTCGTCGCGACTGGCGGCTATGCGCTGAAGACCTATGAGCGCTTCGCCCGCATCAAGCAGGACAAGCAGGGCCGCTTCCGCGTCGCCAACCCGGCCGTGCGGCAGAGCTATCGGCTTAACGTCGGCACCATCGTCGAGGAGACGATGCTGAAGGTGAAGCTGGTGCGCTCCCGCAGCGGCGGATCGGGCTCGACGGGGGTGATCGGCCGCGGCGGGCGGATGCTCGGCCAGATCGAGGAGTATTTCATCGAAGGCCTCGTGGTCGGCGACACCTTTGTCTTCGGCGGCGAGATCGTGCGCTATGAGGCGCTGGTGGAAGACGAAGTCTATGTCTCCCGCGCCAACGACAAGGATGCAAAAGTGCCGTCCTATATGGGGGGCAAGTTTCCGCTCTCGACCTATCTCGCCGAGCGCGTGAGAAAATTGCTCGACGATCGCCGCGCCTGGAATGCATTGCCGGAGCAGGTGCGCGACTGGCTCTCGCTGCAGCGGGATTTCTCCCGCGTGCCGGCGATGCGCGAGCTTCTAGTCGAGACCTTTCCGCGCGCGGACAAGCATTATCTCGTCTGCTACCCCTTTGAGGGCCGGCTCGCGCATCAGACGCTCGGCATGCTGCTTACGCGGCGCCTGGAGCGTGCCCGCGCCCGTCCGCTCGGCTTTGTGGCCAATGAATATGCGGTCGCGATCTGGGGCTTGGGAGATCTCTCCTTCATGGTGCGGCAGGGCATGGTCAATCTCAACGCTCTGTTCGATCCTGACATGCTGGGCGACGATCTGGAGGCATGGCTTGCCGAGTCCGCGCTGATGAAGCGCATGTTCCGCAATTGCGCACTGATCTCCGGCCTGATCGCGCGCCGCTCGACCTCGGAGGAGAAGAACCGCCGCCAGGTCCTGTTCTCCACCGACCTCGTCTATGACGTGCTGCGCAAGCACCAGGCCGACCACGTTCTGCTCCGCGCCGCGCGCGCGGACGCCGCCACCGGCCTCCTCGACCTGCGCCGGCTCTCCGACATGCTCGCGCGCATCCACGGCCACGTGACCCACCGCCAACTCGACCACGTTTCCCCGCTCGCCGTCCCCGTGATGCTGGAAATCGGCCGCGAGTCAGTTTATGGCGAAGCAGCGGACGAGTTGCTGGCGGAAGCAGCCGAAGATCTCGTCAGGGAAGCGATGTCGTAGAGTTATCACGCCGAGTCATCGCTGCACCACCTTATTCAGACACTCTGTACTTCAGATTGATTTCGATCGGCCCTTGGCACCGGCTGCGTGCCGCTGTAACAAATACAACCGTTGATCGGGTCAGGACACGCATGAATGGTCTGGACGAAGAGGATGGCGCTCGGCACGATTTTGTCGGCAATTGCTTGGTTCACGAGGGCCGCAGCAAAACAGCGGATCGCGGATATCAATAACCTGCGTGACACAGTTATTGAAATCGCTAGGAGCAAGCTTGGCGTTGACGGCGCCGTATCCGATGCCGGTGATCCTGCCAGGATCATCATTCGCGCTGATGGAAAGATCTACACTGTTGATCTGACGAATCTCTTTAACCGGATACAGGCATACCAAGACGAAGATCCACAAAAGCTGATCACGCAATTTATCGATTCGTTCGCCGACCTCAGCAAGCCTGTTGTCAGTGAACAAAACCTCGTCGCGGTGCTCCGTGACAAGACCTATACCGACCAGGTGAGCAAGGCCGGCACATTGATGGAGCCTTTGGTCGGCGAACTCATGATTGTGTATATGGCCGACATGCCGGGTTCGATGTCGGTCGTAGGCCGGAAGCAGTTTCCTGACAAGGAGATCGCGGACCTGCGAAGAGTTGCCCTTGGCAATGTCAGCAAGTGGCTTGATCACATAGAGTTCGACGATGGATTGCAGGTTGCGACGCTTTACTTCATCGAAGGGAATACACTGTTATCGCCCACGCTCGTTCTCCTCGATGAATTTTGGGCTTCTATCAAAGGCCGCTATCCCGGCGACGTGCTGATCGCATTGCCTCGGCGCGATCAGTTATTCATCTTCAACGACGACGCCAACGGCAAAATATTGGCGCGCCGATTAATCGACATAACCTTTCGGGACAATTTCAGCCTGTTGTCCGACAAGCTATTTGCGCGTCGCGACGGCAAGATTGTTGCGGTCGATGGGTAAGGGGCCTTTGGTCAACTGATCCAGTGTCGGGCGCCGTCCCCGTGATGCTGGAAATCGGCCGCGAGTCAGTTTATGGCGAAGCAGCGGACGAGTTGCTGGCGGAAGCTGCCGAGGATCTCGTCAGGGAAGCGATGTCGTAACAGCGAACCGCAAACGAAGACGAATGCAATTGTCGGACGCCCATCTCTCCACGTCGTCATGCCCGGGCTTGGCCCGCCTGCGGGGCCGAAGCCCCTTCGGCGAGGCGAAGGCCCGGGCATCCACGTCTTTTGTGCCAGTGGCAAGACGTGGATGGCCGGGACGCGCCCGGCCATGACGGAGAACCTGGCACTATCAGTCAATCTGCAACGAACTTTGGACGTGGCAGGCGTCACGCTGCTCGCCGATCTCTCTGGCGCGCTGTTCTGGGAGGACGAGAGCCTGCTCGTCGTCTCCGACCTGCATCTCGAAAAAGGCTCGAGTTTTGCCACCCGCGGCGTGCTGTTGCCGCCTTACGATACGGCGGCGACGCTGAGCCGGCTCGCTGCTGTCATATCCCGCCATGATCCGCGCACGGTGATTGCGCTCGGCGACAGCTTTCATGATCGCAACGCCCATGAGCGGCTGTCGGATACCGATCGCGATGCCATCGGCGCCTTGCAGGCGCGGCGCGACTGGATCTGGATTTCGGGCAATCATGATCCCGCGCTTCCCTCCGATCTCGGTGGTGGGGTGGCAAGCGAGGTCGCGATCGGCCCGATCGCCTTCCGCCATGAGCCGACCGGCGCTATCGGCGAAATCGCCGGCCACCTGCACCCCAAGGCGCGTGTGTCGGCCCGCGGCCGCTCCATGGAGCGCCGCTGCTTCGCCTGCGACGGCGAGCGCGCCGTGATGCCGGCGTTCGGGGCTTACGCGGGTGGCTTGAGCATCCGCGACCAGGCGTTTGCAAAGATTTTTCCGACCACGGGTTTCATCGCGCATTTGCTCGGCGACCGCCGAGTCCACAGCATAGCCGCGGCAAGGTGTTATTGAGTCTGAACTGACGCCCCGCTTGGAGGAGAGGTCGGATCGCATCGCGAGATGCGATCCGGGTGAGCGGGTACAGTTCAAAGCACGGAGCTCAACTCGCAATGACGGCGGTACGTGCAACTCTAATCCTTCGCAAACACCAGCGATGCAATCCAGCCGGTCATCAGCGCCATGGCGGCGGTGACGAGCCCATAGACCAATCCATCCTGACGCGCGGTGTTGGCGACGAACTGCTCGAAGCCGACCTTGACGATCTCGAACGCGGTCTCCGTGTGCGTCACCAATGCGCCGTCGGCAAACAGTCTGATCTCGACATCGTAAGTGCCGATAGGCACCTGGGCGGGCAGGGGAATGCCGGTGCGAAACAGCGTCGGCGTGATGAAGGTAACGGCGGAGGTGTCCTCGCGGTAGAGCCCGCGCTGCTGCAGCAGCCGCACAAAGGCGCTGCGGAAGGCGTCGTTCGGAACCACGTCGGCATAGTCGGGGCCGATGCGCTGGGTCAGCAGCACATTGTCGAGGCCGAGTTGCTGACGTCGCGCGACATCGGCGGAAGCGATGTCGTCGAAGGGGCGGTTGGCGAACAGCGCAAGATAGGTCGGCACTTTCAGGAATTGCCGATAGTCGGAGTTCATCCAGATGCCGAACTTCCGCTCCTTGCGGCGCGCCACCATGTCCGCGCGTGGACCCAGGACGGTGACGACGAGATCATAGGTCCTGCCGGCGGCCGGCGTTGCTGCATCCTTCTCGACCGCACCGAACAGCACGAGCTCCTCGCCGGAATAATTCGGCGTGACGGTGACGCGATGGTTGGACACTGAGACGATCAGGCGCTCGGCCTGAGCCGCACGAATCGCAGGAAGCGTCGCAAGCAGCGCGAGGCACGTGGCAATGAAACAGCGCGCGCTCATTCGGTCACTCCGGTTTCACGGATGGTGAAGAGCTCGGCCGGCCGGATCACGAGCTCGACCGCAAAGCGCATGCCGACCGCGAGGATCAAGAGGCCGAGCAGCAGGCGTAGCTGCTCGCTGCGGATCTTTTGGCCGGCGCGTGCGCCGAATTGCGCGCCGGTGACGCCGCCCACCATCAGCATCAGCGCCAGCACCGCATCAACCTGGTGATTGGTGACCGCGTGCAGCATGGTCGCAAACAGCATGGTGACGAGGGTGAGCACCATGGAGGTGCCGATCACGGTCGTGGTCGGAACCCGCAACAGATAGATCATCACCGGCACCAGGATGAAGCCGCCGCCGATACCCATGACCGCGCCGAGAAAACCGATGACGATGCCGATCAGGATGACCGGGATCACCGAGAGATAGATTTTGGAGCGCTTGAAGCGCACCTTCAAAGGCAGCGTGTGGATCCAGCCATGGGTGCGGCGTGGGGGTGGCACGCCGCGGCGCACGCGCATCATGGCGCGCAGGCCTTCCCAGAACATCAGCGAGCCGACGGTCGTGAGCAGCGCGACATAGGAGAGCGCAATGGTAAGATCAAGCTGGCCGAGCGAGCGCAAGTAGGTGAAGGTCGAAACCCCAAGCGCGGTGCCGATAATGCCGCCGATCAGAAGCACCAGCGCGAGCGTCGGATCGATGGTGCGCCGCCGCCAGTAGGAGATCGCGCCGGAGAAGGAGGAGGCGGCGATGTGGCTCGCCACCGAGGCGACCGCAACCGCGGGCGTGATGCCGATGAAGATCAGGAGCGGAGTCATCAAAAATCCGCCGCCGATCCCGAACATGCCGGAGACGAAACCGACGGCCGCGCCCATCGCCAGGATGAGGAAAATATTGACCGGAAGGTCGGCGATCGGAAGATAAAGCTGCATCGCGCATCTTCCCGCAAATCGGATTCGCTGACGGCACTTGCCGCGCCCTTGCATAACCGAAATTATCGTTCCGGGGGACCGGCGAAACGCGCTTATGCCGGCCTTTTTGGCGAACGCGGCCATCCGCCTTGCGGCATGGTGAACGATTCAGATTAACGTGCGGGAAGTTCGGTGCGCTTCTCCCCGCTGGGGAGAGATGTGCACACCGAGGCAACCAGGTGATGATGGTGCACTCAAGGCGTACGAACCGGATCGGTGATGAGGTTCATCGCCAGCGCCTCCTGGTTGCCCAGCCAGCGCACGTCGCGGGTCTGCGACATCGCCTCCACCACGGTCGAGGAGACGCCCATCTTGGTCATATAGCCCAGCACCTGGCCTGAGACGCGCTGGGCTTCGGCGACAGGATCATGCACCGGCGTGGTGGTGACGAAGCGGTGCACGCCGAGCATCGACCCTTTCACGCCATAGCGCGGCTTGCCACCTGCAAAGACCAGCACGCAGGCGCTGGCGCAATAAGCGGGGTGGACCTCGCCCGTGGAATCGGCACCACCAACCGCGGTGGCCAGGCCGCGGGCGCGAATGATCTCGCCCATGATGATTGCCTGGTTGAGATCGCCTCCCGGCGAGGACAAGAGCACGACATCGCCGCCGGCAAGCTGTGCTTCGTCGAGCTTCTGGTGTAGCCAGGTTGCTGCGGCGGCGCCGATCCGGCCGCTGACCACAAGGGCGGTCCTGGTGTGGCCCGAGCCGTCGATGTCGACGCCTGCGATCCTGGTGGCCGAAAGGCTCGGCGACAGATACTGGTCCTTCCAATAGGCCCAGGCCTCGGGGCGCGACATGTCGCGGTAGGCGCGGATCAAGACGCCGAGCACGATGAGGAAGAAGACGGCATAGCGCCACAACCAGTGCCGCCGCATCGGTTGACGCGAGGGCCGCTGCGATGGAGGCGGAGAGGGTTGGTAGATGCGATCGGGCGCGCGCGTCGGCGCGACCCAGGGGCCGGTCGGCGAGTTGCGGAACCCGCTTGCACTACTGTCGCGGTCATCGACGGACAAAGCGAACTCCTCAAGCGTGCGCAGCAGCGCTCTATCTACACGGCTTTGTCGCTGGCGGATATGACGCCGTTCGATGGCACAGCATTGGCTGGAGCAAGGCTGGCGCTCACCTCGTTCCGTCATCCCCGCGCAAACGGCTTTGCCGTTTGTCGCTGGTGGCCTCCTCAGGGTGACGGTGATAGAGGATCGCTCAGTCCGAGATGGACGGCTTAACGCGCCGCCGTCGTCGTCGGAGCCGCTACTCGCTTCATCGCAGCCGGCTTGGTCGCCGGCTTTGTCGCCGTCGGCGTCGGCGTCGGCGCGGCGTCCCAACCGCCGGGTGGGGTTGCGACGTTGACGGCATCATCCGGCTGCGGCTCGGCGATGAAGGTCTGCACCGCAAGCTTGGCGGCCGCGAGCGACTGGGCGTCCAGGCGCTTTGCGATGTCATCGCGCTTGTGGCCGGCATCGGCATCGCCCTGGGCCGCCGCAAGGCTGAACCATTTGAAGGACTCGGCGAGGTTCTGATCGACGCCGATGCCGCGGGCATAGAGGATGCCGAGGTTGAACTGGCTGTCGGCGACGCCATGATCGGCCGCTTTACGGAACCATTGCGCCGCGCTTTTGTAATCCGGGCTGCCGCCGCCATCGGCATTCAGCACGGCGAGATTATGCATCGCCTTGGCGTTACCGCGCTCTGCGGCCTGCAGATAGTAGCGTTGCGCGATGCCCGCGTCTTTCTTCACGCCGAGGCCCTTTTCATAGAGCGTGCCGAGCCGGAAGGTCGCCGGGATCAGGCCGGCCTGGGCGGCGCGGTCGTACCATTTGGCGGCTTCCTCGTAGTTCGTGGCGACGCCCTTGCCTTCGGCAAAGCGCACGGCGATTTCGTAAGCCGCGGTCGGATCGCCCTTCATGGCGGCGGAGCGCAGCATCGTGCCAGCGAGACCATCCGGCAGCTTCTCGGTCGGCGGGATCGCAATTTGCGACAGCTTGTGGCCGCCCGAGATCTGCTGGATCACGGGGATCGTGCCTGTGATCTCGGAGTTCGAGGCAGGCGCGGTTGCGCCTGCCTGCGGAATCGCGACGGAAGCAGTCGGCTCCGCGGCGCCCTTGTTGAACGACTGCTTGCCGATCGGCGTCGGCGAGGTCATTTGCGGCGTGACCTGCTCGGTCGGCGCGGGTGCCGCGCTGTTTGCGGCGGGAGCCTGCTGAGGCGCGGGTGGCTCGCTGGCATTTTCGACGGCTGGCGCAGCCGCGGGACCTTGGCCGTTCGAGCCGTCGAGCAGCGACATCGCCATCTTGAACGTGCCCAGCACGATCACCACGACGCTCGCCGCAACCAGCACCGAGCGGATTTTTGAGGTGATGCCGGAGGGCTCTTTCTTGTCCTTGTCGCTGCTCGCGCTCTTGCTGCTTCCGCGGCCCTTCTCAGGGGCGGCCTGCGCGGCGGCCGCGGCCTGCGCGGCGCGGCGGGCGGCAGCGATGAAGCTCGAGGAGGAGACCGGCGGCTTGGGCGCAGCGGCCGGAATCTCGCTGATCGCGTCTTCGGACGCTGCGATGCGCTCCGACGGCGAAGCGGGGCGGCCGCTCGGCCGCGTACCGGGTTCGAGCGGATGATCGGGCGGCAGGTCCGGTACAATCGCCGCGCGCGGCTGGGCTAGCGTGTGCGGCGCCAGGATCTCGCTGATCGCGAGTGGCGGCTGTGGCGGTTGTGGCGTCAAGGGCGGCGGGGCAGGCGGCGTTGCGGCATGGAAGTCGCGCGGTGCCGCGACGAAGTGCGCCTGTGCCGCAGCAGGATTCGGCAGCTCGGGCTTCTGTACTTCCGGTCGGGGCTCCGGCGCCATGGCCACACGCGGCGCAGGCTCGGGCTCGATAAGGGCGGGAGCTGGCGCCGGCGCTGGTGACGAGGGTGGGGCGGCGCGCACCGCGCGCAGATCGCCCTCGATCATGGTGAGGCGGTCGACCACATGACCGAGCGTGTTGTGCACGGCCTCCAGCGAGCCCTGGGTCTGGCGGTCGGTCTCGTTCTGACGCGAGCGGATGTCGGAGAGCTCGCGCTTGACGATGTCGGCCAGGCCAAAATCCTGCGGCTCGGGCGCACGCTGCGTGTTGTCGGCGAGCCGCATGAACGCCGCATGCTGGCGCTCGAGATGGCCGAGAATGTCCTGTAGCGCGTCCTCGACGCGCGAGAGGTTTGTGTTGGTGCCGCCGCGCTGCTCGTTCGAAGCCTCGATCCGCTCCAGAAGATACGACACGCGCTGCTCGATATGGGCGAAGGTGGCGGCGCTGTCATTGCCGACCTGCAGGCGGTCGATGCGATCGGACAGCGCGCGCAGCGCGTCTTCGATCTGCGCGGAACGGTCGTCAAGAGGGGTGCGCTCGCGTTCGCGGTTCTCCAACGCCGAGGTCAGCGCCGCGATACGCTGTTCGAGGATGGCAAAGGAATCGCTGTTGTTGCCGCCGCGGGTGATCTGGTCGACCTTGGCCGACAACAGCCGGACATCCTCCGCCAGCCGCTCCAGTGCATCGTTGGACGCGACATTGGACACGATGTTGCGCAACGCCGTGATCGCGCTTTCCAGCTGCTGCACGGTGGCATGGTCGTCGCTCGAGCGCAGGATCATGTCGAGCTTGCCGCCGAGATTGCGGATCGCCTCGTCATAGCCGCGCAGCTGCTCAGCCGGCATCAGCGTGCGCAACACCTCGCGGATCTCGCCGAGCGCGCGCTCGATATTGGCGAGCGCTTGCGTGTCATTGGTGTTCTGGCGGCTGTCGTCGATGCGGCGCGCGAGCGAGCGCACCTCGCTCTCGATCGATTCGATCGCGCGGCGCGGCATCGCCTCCAGAATCGCATTGCGGATTTCGGCGAGCTCGCCGCGGAAGGCCGCGATCGACTGTTCGAGTCCGCTCGGGCGCTGCATCGCCTCGATCTGGCTCGTGATCTTCACGAGATGCCGCTCGAGCGCGGAGAAGTCGGGTCCAACAGGATCGCGGGGGGCGGGGGCGCGATATTCGCGCGGCTCGCGCGGGTCTCTCAGGTCGCGCTGGGTCGGCGCCTGCGGTGCGACCGGGGGCGCGGCCCGCGGCGGCACGGCGCGTGGTGGCGTGGCTGGGCCGTCGAGCTCGCTCTGGCGTGCGGCGATTTCGGCAACCGCCGAATCGAAGGGAGAGAGCGGCGGCGAGCTGCGATAGACCTGCGCCGCGGCGCGCTCGACCGTCTCGTTCTGGCGCTCGCGCTGCTGCAGGGCTGGCGTTGGATCCTGCGGGGTCGAGATCTGGGCGAGCCGCGCGTCCAGCCGCGAGATCGCATCGTTCAGCTGGCGGGCGACGCCTTGCTCGCGCGCAGGCTCGTTGCGGCGCGGGTTTTGGGAGATCTTGTCGATCTGATGGGTGATCGAATCGAGTCGTTGATGAATGTCGGCGACATCGCGCGAGAATTGCGGGCGCGGCTCGGGCGCTGGACTACGGAAGTTCGGCGGGGTCGTCTCGCCGAGGGTTGAGTTCAGCCAGTCGTTGAGAGACATGCCGGCGCGGCGCGCCGCAGCTTCGGCCCTCTCGCGAACGGATGGATCGATGCCGTCAACACTCCACACGCGCGAATTCATGATACCGTCCGGTTCCGACTCAAGGCGCTCCCAGCCGGCGCCTGCAGCCTCCCCGCGCGTCCCAGATCAAAGACATCGAATTCGGCGCTGGTCGTCTGCCTCAGCCCACGACCTTTTCCCGTTACGGTAAATAACGGGTTAAGGAATGAGGTTTCGGGACCTTAAATTTCCCTTTGGGGCCATGCGCTTGGCGCTATTCCGTAGTCTTTCGGGGGGCCGTGCCGATCATCGTCACGTTGTTGCAGCTGGCAGCCGGCTGCAGCGTCTGCAGCGCCTCCTCGCACCACTCCACCACCGCCTGCTCGTGACGCAAGCCGAGATGCAACGCCAGCAGTTTGCCGGTGTCGTCGAGCGACTGGGCGCCATCGGGAAAGCGCTTCATGAGCACCCGCTGATAGCGGGCCAGCCGGTCGCGATGGTGCTCCAGCCGCGCCATCAGGTCGGCCCGCATCGACTCGATATCGATCGCCTCCAGCGCACAAAGCCGTACTAGCATATCGTCCTTGATCGAGGGGGGGCTGGAGGGGCGGGCCGCCCAGTGCCTGAGCGCAGCCTTGCCCTCGGCGGTTAGCGTGTAGACCAGCTTGTTGGGCTTTCCGGTCTGCACGACCTCGCGGGCCTGCACATGGCCGCGCTCGCGCAGGCGCGTCAGCTCCCGGTAGATCTGCTGATGGTCGGCCTTCCAAAAGAAGCCGATAGAGGAATCGAAGGTCTTGGCAAGCTCGTAACCCGTCATCGGGCGTTCCGTGAGACAAACCAGGATCGCATCGCCCAGCGCCATGCGGTCGGTCCTTTCGTCTTCTGCAGTCCAGCTGTTGACTTTATGCACACAGTTGCATATGCGTCAATGTGCATAGAGGACGCGCAAACCACGTCGGTCTCGCGCGTCGTCGTACCCCCTGAAGAGCAAGCTGCCGAAGAGAAGGTCAAGGAAACGTCCCGTGACGCTGACCGCGCTCGACAATTGGTACAATTGCGCCAAGTCCCATGACCGCAAGGCGCTCTGGGAGCTGCTGCATCCCGACGTGGTGTTCGAAAGCCCGGTTGTCCATACCCCGCAGTGCGGGCGCGACATCACCTTCAAATATCTTGCGACCGCGCTGGAGGTGCTTGGTGGTCCCGGCTTCGCCTATGTCGGCGAATGGCGCAACGCCAGCGGCGCGGTGCTCGAATTCGAAACCGAGATCGACGGCATCAAGCTCAATGGCGTCGACATTATCGATTTCACTGACGACGGCCGCATCGTCCATTTCAAGGTGATGGTGCGCCCGCTGAAGGCGATCAACCTGCTGCACCGCCTGATGGGGGAGCAGCTGGCCAAGCAATGAGACGATTTGACCCGTGCGGTCGCAGCCTTGTGCTGTTTCGAACCCGTGGAAAGCGATAAGGTCCGGCCGGCATAAAGCGGTCGTTGCGTAAAAAAGACGTTCCTTGAAACCGGGCCGAGCCTTCGAGGCCGGCCTGCCGGGAGAAGCGAAATGCCCATCTACAAGGCCCCCGTCGAAGACGTGAGCTTCCTGTTTAACGACGTCTTCCAGATCGACCGTTACGACAATCTGCCAGGCTTTTCGGATGCGTCCGCCGACGTGCGCGAGGCGATTTTGGGCGAGGCGGCCAAGCTCTCCGAGGAGGTGCTGCAGCCGCTAAATCGTGTCGGCGATCTCGAAGGCTGCAAGCGCCATGACGACGGCAGCGTGACCGCGCCGAAAGGTTTCAAGGAAGCGTTCAAGCAGGTCGCCGAGGGCGGCTGGCTCGGCCTCTCCGCGCCTGCCGAATATGGCGGTCAGGGCTTGCCGTTCGCGCTGTCGCAGGCTGTCAACGAATTCCAGATCTCCGCCAACATGGCCTTCTCCATGTATGGCGGGCTGACCATGGGCGCGACCGCGGCGCTTCTGGTGCACGGATCGCCCGAGCAGAAGAAGACCTATGTGCCGAAGATGGTGGCCGGCGAGTGGACGGGCACCATGAACCTGACCGAGCCGCATTGCGGCACCGATCTCGGCCTTCTGCGCACCAAGGCTGTGCGCCAGGCCGACGGCAGCTTCAAGATCACAGGCACCAAGATCTTCATCTCCGCCGGCGAGCATGACCTGTCCGAGAACATCGTTCATCTCGTGCTCGCCCGCATCGAGGGTGCCCCCGCCGGCATCAAGGGCGTATCGCTGTTCGTGGTGCCGAAATTCCTGGTCAATGCCGACGGATCGGTGGGCGCTCGCAACGGTGTTTCCTGCGGTTCGATCGAGCACAAGATGGGCATCCACGGCAACTCCACCTGTGTGATGAACTACGACAACGCCACCGGCTGGTTGATCGGCGAAGAGAACAAGGGCATGCAGGGCATGTTCGTGATGATGAACGAGGCCCGTCTCGGCGTCGCCGTGCAGGGCCTCGCGCAGTCCGAGGTTGCCTACCAGAACGCGGTGGCCTACGCCCGCGAGCGCCTGCAGGGCCGTGCGTTGACGGGCGCGAAAGCGCCGGACAAGCCGGCCGATCCGATCATCGTACATCCGGACGTGCGCCGCACGCTGCTCACCATCCGCGCCTTCAACGAGGCCGCGCGCGCCATGGTGGTGTGGACGGCGCTCAAGGGCGACGTCGCCCATCGCTCCGAGGACGCCAAGGACCGCCAGGCCGCCGACGATCATATGGGCCTGATGACGCCGGTGCTGAAGGGCTTCCTCACCGAGATCGGTTTTGCCAACGCGGTGCAGGCGCAGCAGATGTATGGCGGCCACGGCTATATCGCCGAGCAGGGCATGGAGCAGTTCGTGCGCGATGCGCGCATTGCGATGATCTACGAGGGCGCCAACGGCATCCAGGCGCTCGACCTCGTCGGGCGCAAGCTGCCGCGCGACGGCGGCCGCGCGGTGATGGCCTTCTTCGCCGAGGTCGGCGCGTTCACGAAGGAGCATGGCGGGGACGAGGCCATGAAACCCTACATCACGCCTGTGTCGACCGCTCTCGGCCATCTGCAGCAGGCCACCATGTGGCTGATGCAGAACGCGATGGCCAAGCCCGACAATGCGGGGACCGCCGCCACCGACTACATGCATCTGTTCGGCTACACCGTGCTGGGCTATTTGTGGGCGAAGATGGTGAAGGTCGCGTTGGACAAGATTGCGGCCACAGGCAGTACGCCCTATCTCTCGACCAAACTCGTCACCGGCCGGTTCTTCGTGGAGCGCATGCTCCCGGAGACCGCGCTGCGTCTGGCGCGCGTCCAGAGCGGATGCGCCACCACCATGGAACTCGCCGCGGAAGCTTTCTAGAGCATGATCCGGAAAAGTATGCAGCGGTTTTCCGAAAAGATCATGCTCAACCAGCGAATGGATTTGCTTTTGCCGCTTGTCTCAAGCCGCTATCATATGATGATCATCATTCCGGGAGGACGTCATGCCTGAGGCTTATATCTACGATCACGTTCGCACCCCGCGCGGCCGCGGCAAGCCCGATGGCTCCCTGCACGAGGTAACGGCATTGCGGCTCGCCACGGTGCCGCTGGAGGCATTGAAGGAGCGCAACAATTTACCGGTGGACTCCGTCGACGACGTCATCCTCGGCGTGGTCGACCCCGTGGGCGAGGCCGGTTCCGACATCGCGCGCTTTGCGGCGCTGAAGGCGGGGCTCGGCGAAGCCGTGCCCGGCGTGCAGATCAGCCGCTTCTGCGCCTCCGGCCTCGATGCCGTGAACTTCGCTGCCGCCCAGGTCATGAGCGGCCAGAACCGGCTCGTGATCGGCGGCGGCGCCGAATCCATGAGCCGGGTCGGCATCGGCGCCTCCGGCGGTGCGTGGCCGATGGATCCTTCCATCGCCGTGCCCGCTTATTTCATGCCGCAGGGCGTCTCCGCCGACCTGATCGCCACCAAGTACGGCTTCTCGCGCGACGACGTCGACGCCTATGCCGTGCAAAGCCAGCAGCGCGCCGGCAAGGCCTGGGACGAAGGCCGCTTCAACAAGTCAGTGGTGCCCGTGAAGGACATCAACGGGCTCACCATCCTTGCCAGGGACGAGCATATGCGCCCCTCCACGACCATGCAGTCGCTGGCGCAGCTGAAGCCGTCGTTCGTGGAGATGGCACAGATGGCCGGCTTCGATGCAGTCGCGGTGCAGTCGCACCCGGAAATCGAGCGCGTCAATTATGTGCACCATGCCGGCAATTCGTCAGGGATAGTCGACGGCGCCGGTGCCGTGCTGCTCGGCAGCAAGGAAGCGGGCGCGGAATACGGGTTGAAAGCGCGCGCCAAAATCCGCGCCTTCACCAATATCGGCTCGGAGCCCGCGATGATGCTGACCGGACCTGTCGACGTCACCGAAAAGCTGTTCGAGCGTTCGGGCATGAAGAAGTCGGACATCGACCTGTTCGAGCTCAACGAGGCCTTTGCCTCCGTCGTGCTGCGCTACATCCAGGCGTTCGAGATCGACAATGACAAGATCAACGTCAATGGCGGTGCCATCGCGCTCGGCCACCCGCTGGGCGCCACCGGCGCGATGATTTTGGGCACCGTGCTCGACGAGCTCGAGCGCACCAACAAGGCGACCGCTCTCGTCACGCTGTGCATCGGCGGCGGCATGGGCACCGCGACGATCATCGAGCGGGTGTGATGGCTTAGATGCCGTAGGGCGGGTTTGGCCGAAGGCGTAGCCCGCCATGCCACGGCGCGAAGAAGCGGTGGGTTACGCTTCGCTAACCCACCCTGCGATTTCAGAGACAACCGCCGCGCCTTTCCGGCCGCCGGCATCGAGGGAGCAGCAGATGGCTATCAATGATTTGGCCTTCAAGAATTTCAAAGTCGAAACCGACGCCGACGGCATTGCGCTCGCCACCTGGGACATTCCGGGACGTTCCATGAACGTGCTGGACGAGACCACGATCAACGAGCTCGAGGAGATCGTGAAGCAGACCTCAGGCGATGCCGCGGTCAAGGGCGTCGTCATCACTTCGGCAAAGGAAGCGCTGTCGGCCGGCGCTGACCTGTCGATGCTGGAGGGCATGAGCCGCGCCTATGCGCAGGTGCTCAAAGAAAAAGGTGAGATCGCGGCCAACCAGACCCTGTTCGAGCAGAGCCGCCGCTTTTCGCTTGTCTTTCGCGCCATCGAAACCTCGGGCAAGCCCTGGGTTGCCGCGATCAACGGGCTCGCACTCGGCGGCGGTTTCGAGCTCACGCTGTCCTGCCACTACCGCGTCGCTGCCGACAATCCGAAGACGCGGCTTGGCCTGCCCGAGATCAAGGTCGGCCTGTTCCCCGGCGCCGGCGGCACCCAGCGCGTGCCGCGCATGGTGCCGCCGCAGGATGCAATGCAGATTCTTCTCAAGGGCGAGGCGATGAACCTCGCCAAGGCCAAGCAGCTCAAGCTGATCGACGCCATCGTGCCGGCCGCCGATCTGATCAAGACGGCGAAGGACTGGATCAAGGGCGGCGGCAAGGCCGTCGCGCCCTGGGACGAGAAGGGTTTCAAGCTGCCCGGCGGCCCCGTCTTCTCCAAGGGCGGCATGATGATGTTCCCGGCCGGCAACGCCATCTACCGCCGCGAGACCTACGACAATTACCCGGCGGCGCGGGCGGTGATGAGCTGCGTCTATGAAGGCCTGCAGCTGCCGATCGATGCTGGCTTGCGGGTAGAGTCGCGCTACTTCACGCAGATCCTGCGCTCGAAGGAAGCGCAGGCGATGATCCGCAGCCTGTTCCTGTCCATGCAGGAATTGAACAAGGGCGCGCGCCGCCCCGAAGGCGTGCCACGGACCAAGGTCAAGAAGCTCGCCGTCATCGGCGCCGGCTTCATGGGCGCCAGCATCGGCTATGTCTCGGCGCAGGCCGGCATCGAGGTGGTGCTGATCGACCGCGACCAGGAGAGCGCCGACAAGGGCAAGGCGCACGCGAAATCCGTGATCGACGGATTGATCGCGAAGGGACGCGCCAAGGAGGCCGACCGCGACGCGCTGCTCGGCCGCATCACGGCGACCGACGATTACGCGACGCTGAAGGACTGTGACCTCGTGATCGAGGCCGTGTTCGAAGACCGCAAGGTCAAGAAGGAGACCTTTGCCAAGGCGCAGCAATATCTGAAGCCCGGCGTGGTCTTCGCCTCCAACACCTCGACCTTGCCGATCACCTCGCTGGCCGAGGAGTTCAAGGACCAGGCGAAGTTCGTCGGCATCCATTTTTTCTCGCCGGTCGAGAAGATGATGCTGACCGAAATCATAGTGGGCAAGAACACCGGCGACGAGGCGGTGGCGGCGGCGCTCGACTATGTGCTGCAGATCAAGAAGACGCCCATTGTCGTCAACGACTCCCGCGGCTTCTTCGCCAACCGCTGCGTGCTGCGCTACATCTCCGAGGGCAACGAGATGTTCCTCGAAGGCGTGCCGCCGGCGATGATCGAGAACGCCGCCAAGATGGCGGGCATGCCGGTCGGCCCGCTGTCGCTGTCGGACGAGGTCGCGCTTGATCTCGGCCTCAAGATCATGAAGGCCACCGAGCACGATCTCGGCCCCAACGCCATCGACCAGGCGCACAAGAAACTGATGGTCGAGCTGGTCGAAAAGCAAGGCCGCTTCGGCCGCAAGAACGGCAAGGGCTTTTACGATTATCCCGAGAAGGGCAAGGGCCAGAAGAGCCTTTGGCCGGGGCTGTCAGAGCTGCAGCCAAAACATCTCGATCCTGACAAGCTCGATGTCGAGGAATTGAAGCAGCGCTTTTTGGTGGTGCAAGCGGTGGAAGCCGCGCGCACGGTGGAGGACCATGTCATCACCGATCCGCGCGAGGCCGACGTCGGCTCCATCCTCGGCTTCGGCTTTGCGCCGTTCACCGGCGGTACGCTGTCGTATATCGACTTCATGGGCACGAAAAAGTTTGTCGAGCTCTGCCACAGACTGGAATCCAAATACGGCGCCCGCTTCACCCCGCCGAAGCTGCTCAAGGAGATGGCCGCCAGGGGCGAGACCTTCTACGGCCGCTTCCCGCCGAAAAAGCAGCCCGCTGCCGCCTGATAGGTAGTCGTCGTCCCGGCGAAAGCCGGGACCCACAACCCCAGGGAGGAGTCTAGGGCAGGGTGGCAGTGCCGTCATTGCGAGCCAACGGGTCCGCGCGAAGCGCGGCCCGATGACAGGCTCCGCGAAGCAATCCAGGGCCAGGCGTGAGGCTCTGCTTCGTCGCTTCGCTCCTCGCAATAACGGAGGAGAGAGACTCGGGCGCAGCTACCGCGTGGGGTTATGGGTCCCGGCTTTCGCCGGGACGACCCCGCCGGGGGGGGCGTGGTGCCCGGAAAAAAGGCCGGACGTCAGTCCGGCCTTTTGTCGTCAAGGGGTCCAGTCGCGCGAAAACCTCACGCCGCCTTCAGCAGCCCTTCCTTGGTCAGGGCCTCCTGCACCTTCGGGCGCGCGGCGACGCGGGCCTTGTAGGCCATCAGGTTCGGTAGGCCCGAGAGATCGAACCCCAGACGTTCGGTCGCCCACATCAGCATGGTAAAGAGGTAGCCATCGGCGACCGTGAATTCCTTGCCCATCAGGTAGTCACGTCCGGTCAGCTGGGTCTCGACATATTTGAACTTGCCCATCGCGCGGTCCTTGAAGAACGCCTTGGCGTCGTCGGAAAGCACCGGCGCGAACATCGGCCCGAGGTTCTTGTGCAGCTCGGTGGTGATGTAGTTCAGCCATTCGAGGAATTTGTAGCGCTCGTTGCTGTCGCGGGGCGGTGCCAGGTGCTTGGCAGCGGCCTGGTCGGCGATCATCTGGACAATCACGGGGCCCTCGGTGACGAGTTCGCCTGAGTTCAGGGACAGCGCGGGCACCTGGCCCTTGGGATTGACCGCCCAGAAGTCCTCGCCGCTTTCCAGTTTCTTGGCCCTAAGGTCGACTTTTACCAGATCGTAGGGCAGACCTGCTTCCAGGAGTGCGATATGGGGCGACAGCGAGCAGGCGCCGGGGCTGTAATAAAGCTTCATGGCGTTTTTCCTCCAATTGGGTGTCTTGGGGTGGGGCGGCGGAATGACTAAATGCACCTGCATGGAATAGTCAAGATTGATGCAGATGCATCGAGTGCGGTACAATCACAAGCCAAGGATTTAAGATCTGGACTCTAAGACCTGGACCATGAAGCGCAAACCATCGACTGAGGCGACCGCCGCCTGGATCCGCCTGATGCGGGTTCAGAGCCGCGTGCTGGACGCCGTCGAGCAGGATTTGAAGAAGGCCGGCTTCCCGCCGCTCGCCTGGTACGATGCGCTGCTGGAGCTGTCGCGTGCGCCAAGTGGCGAGCTGCGTCCGGTGGAGTTGGAACGGCAGATGCTGATCCCGCAATATTCCACCTCGCGGCTGATCGACCGTTTGGTCGACGAAGGGCTGGCGGCGCGGCGCGAATGCAAGGTCGACAAGCGCGGCCAGTTTGTGGAGATCACGGAGGCCGGGCGTGAGCTGCAGAAGCGGATGTGGGGCGCATATTCGGCCGCAATCGAGAAGTATGTCGGTTCGAAGCTGTCGGACGCGGACGCGGCAAAGCTCTGTGGACTGCTTGATCGGCTGGGCTGTTCCTACGGTGAGACGGCCCCACCGGTGACGGCTGAGGGTGCGCCCGCCCGATGAGCCCCGTTTTGATTTATAGCGTCCGCGCAAGGCAAGCTTCGCGGACATCCCTGACAACGCGCGCATCGATCGAAGCGCCTTGGATCCGGATATAATATGGCGCGAGACCAGATCGACATGACGCAGCTGCAATCGCGCGACGAGCTCGTTGCGTGGCTCGAAGCGGGCGTGAAACCGCCGTCCGAATTTCGCATCGGCACCGAGCACGAGAAGACGCCGTTCACGCTCCAAGGCCACGAGCCCGTGCCCTACGAGGGCGCGCACGGCATCGGCATGCTGCTGGAGGGGATGCAGCTCCTGCTCGGCTGGGAGCCGATCATGGAGCGCGGCAATATCATCGGCCTTTATGACGTGACCGGCGGCGGCGCCATCTCGCTGGAGCCGGGTGGGCAGTTCGAATTGTCGGGCGCGCCCGTCGAGAACGTTCACCAGACCCAGGCCGAGCTGATGGCGCATCTTGCCCAGGTGCGCGAGGTTGCTACGCCTCTCGGGATCGGCTTCCTCGGCCTCGGCATGACGCCGTCCTGGGCGCGGTCGGAAATTCCGGTCATGCCCAAGGGCCGCTACAAGATCATGACCAGCTATATGCCGCGGGTTGGCCAATACGGCATCGACATGATGTACCGGACCTGCACCGTGCAAACCAATCTCGACTTCTGTTCGGAAGCGGACATGGTCAAGAAGCTGCGCGTCTCGCTTGCGTTGCAGCCGGTCGCGACCGCGCTGTTCGCCAACTCGCCCTTCACCGAGGGCAGGCCCAACGGATTTCTGTCCTTCCGCTCCGAGATCTGGCGCCACACGGACAGCGCCCGTTCGGGCATGCTGCCATGGGCTTTCGAGGACGGCATGGGGTTCGAGCGCTATGTCGATTATGCCCTCGACGTTCCCATGTATTTCGTCAAGCGCGGCGATACCTATGTCGACGTGTCCGGCACCTCGTTCCGCGATTTCTTCGCCGGCAAGAACCCGGCACTGCCGGGCGAGCGGCCGACGCTGTCAGACTGGGCCAATCATCTCTCGACGATTTTCCCGGAAGTGCGCTTGAAGCGTTATCTCGAGATGCGCGGCGCCGACGGCGCGCCGTGGGGCCGCCTGCCGGCGCTGCCGGCGTTCTGGGTCGGGCTGCTCTATGACGATACGAGTCTCGATGCGGCCTGGGACATCGCCAGGCACTGGCATGCGCATGAGCGCCAGGCGCTGCGTGATGACGTGCCGCGGCTCGGCTTCAAGGCCCGCATCAGGGACCGCTATCTGTTCGAGGTCGCCAAGGAGTGCCTGGCGCTCGCGCATGCCGGCCTGCGCAGGCGCGCCCGCATCGACCATCTCGGGCGCGACGAGTCCCGTCATCTCGAGCCGCTCGATCGCATCATCGACTGCGGCCGCACGCCTGCCGAGGAGATGCTCGAGAAATTCGAAGGTCCCTGGCGTGGCTCGGTCGAGCCGGCCTATGACGAATACGCATTTTAGCAGGTGGCGGCAGCCCTACGCGAACACCTCGCGCAGGGCGGCGCCGTAGGTCGCTTGCACAAGCTCGGGATGCTGCCGGCTCAGCGCCTCCATCATCACGCCGGAATTGACCTCAAGCACCTGCCAGCTTCCATTTGCGCGCACGACGTCGACGGAGGCAAAGCGGATGCCGATGGCCTCGGCGGCGCGCGCGGCGAGTGCGACGCAGGCGTCCCGTAGTTCGCCCTCCTGCAGGAGAAAGGGCTCGGCGCCCGATTCCAGATTGTGGCGCCAGTTCAGCACGCGCCGCTCGCCGGCCGGCACGATTCCATCGAGCGCGCTCCTGTCGAGATCGGCGAACAGGCCGGGCAGCACGATCGAGCGCCGCGCGGCCGGCACGCTCTCAAGCGCGAGCTCAAGCAGCGAGTGCCTTCCGTCGCCGGTCACGGCGGGACGGTCCTTCGCATAGACGACGAGTGGTTGACAATCGAGGACGACGACCCGCACCTCGTCCTCGATGTCGAGATAGGGCGAGACGGCGAGCGCCGTCTGTGTTGAAAAAATCCGCTTTACCGCAAGCTCGAGCGCCGGCTTGCTCGTTACCCAGAACACCGATTTGCCAGACGTGCCCTCGTTCGGCTTGACGACCAGGCCATCAGAATATTGCTGCAGCAGGGCAAGCATCGCTTCCCACGATCCACGCGGCGGCATGAAGGCATTGAGCTCCGGGTTGAGAAACAGCGTGTGCGGAACGCTGGAAATGCCTGACAGAGCCAGCACATCGCTGGTCGCCGATTTGTCATTGGCGATGCGGTGCGCGACCGCGCTGTTCAGGCCGAGATCATAGGCGAAAGCGAGCTTTCGTCGCGCGCCCTCCTGCATGACGATCAGCCAGCCATCAGCGCGCACATCGACGGTGTGGCCGTGCTCGGCGCAATAGGTCTTGATCGCCTGGACGAAGATGCGCTGGCTGTTGAGCATCGCTGAAATCGCTTCTTAACCGGTTAACTAATCCTGGCCGACCCTTGGCGGGTGAAATTATGTGCCGGATCGGCAGGCGCGCTGGCAAGTAAATTGCCGCACGCTGGCCAGCTACAGCATGTATCGAACTGTTCAGTGAAATCGAGCGACATGCGTTTAAGCAACCTCACTTGCGCGTCATTGCGGCTTGATTATCTCGCGCAATCGCGTAAGTGAGACGCGAAAATCTCCCGCAAATTCAGGGGTTTTGCCCTGTTTTGGGCCACGCAATTCGTTTGTTCTAACGAAGAGAAAGTCGGAAGAATCTTCAGCCATGAGCGCCTTCTATCGAGAGAAAGTTCTTTCCGTCCAGCACTGGACCGACACGCTGTTCAGCTTCAAGGCCACCCGCAGCACCGGCTTTCGTTTCCAGAACGGCCAGTTTGCGATGATCGGGCTCGAGGTCGATGGTCGTCCCTTGATGCGGGCCTACAGCATGGCGAGCGCCAATCACGAGGAGGAGCTGGAGTTCTTCTCGATCAAGGTGGCGGACGGTCCCCTGACCTCGCGGCTGCAGAAGATCCAGGAAGGCGACACCATCCTGGTCGGCCGCAAGGCGACCGGCACGCTGATCGCCGACAACCTGCTTCCCGGTGAGCGGCTCTTGCTGCTGTCGACCGGCACGGGGCTCGCACCCTTTGCCAGCCTGATCAAGGACCCCGAGGTCTACGAGCGCTTCGAGAAGATCGTGCTGGTGCATGGTTGCCGCCACGTCAATGAGCTCGCTTTCGGCGAGCAGCTGGTGGCGGGCCTGACCGAGGACGAGCTGTTCGGCCCGCTCTTGTCGGAGAAGCTGTCGTACTATCCGACCGTGACCCGCGAGCCCTTCCGCAACCGCGGCCGCATCACCGACCTCATCACCTCGGAGCAGCTCTTCAACGACATCGGCCAGAAGCCGCTCAATGTCGAAGGCGACCGCATCATGATGTGCGGCAGTCCGGCGATGCTCGAAGAGCTGAAGCAGATGTTCGAGGCGCGCGCCTTCGCCGAAGGCAACCACACCGAGCCAGGCCATTTTGTGATCGAGAAGGCGTTCGTCGAGCGCTGATCGCGACGCTCGCTCCACTGTCGTCCCGGCGAAAGCCGGGACCAATACCCCAAACACTTCATCCGCCGTCATGGCCGGGCTTGTCCCGGCCATCCACGTGGTTCATCATGCACCCATGGCGGGTGGATACGCCTACATTCTAGCCAGCGCCCCGAATGGCATCCTCTACGTTGGGGTGACCAGCGATCTCGGGCGCCGCATCTACGAACATCGAAATGAGCTGGTGCCCGGATTTACAAAAAAGTACGCTATCAAGCGGCTGGTCTATTTCGAGCAGTATGCAGACATCCAGACCGCCATCCAGCGCGAAAAGAACATCAAGCACTGGTCGCGGGCTTGGAAGGTCGGATTGATCATTGCCGGCAATCCAGACTGGAGTGATCTTTATGACTCTATCACCTAGGTCACGACGTGGATGGCCGGGACAAGCCCGGCCATGACGGCGGAGTAGGTGGTTGCAGCGGGGCCCTTCCCATCGCTCCTGTTCCTCGATCCGTTCCCGCCCGCCCACGCTGCACCGCAAAAACAGCGTCAGCGGGGATGCATTGATTCATGCCTGCCGTAACGGCTAGCTTCTTCAAAGCGAAGTGTTGTCATATGCTTGAGCCCGACGCCGGCTAGGCTGCTCTGTCATCGCGCGTCCGACAACAAGAACCAGGCCGAACAGGGCCGAGGGGTACTCCATGGAAACCTTGATGCTTCCGTTCTCGCCACGCTTCATCGTGCTGACGATCTGCGCCGTGGTGACCGCGCTGTTGCTCGGCGTCGGTCTGTTCGATCACAATCCCAAGGCGCTCGACGTCGTCCTCATTCCGCTGCTCATCTTCGGCGGGCTCACGCTGCTCGGCATCCGCGATCTCACGCAGAAGAGCCACGCTGTGCTGCGCAACTACCCGATCTCGGCGCATATGCGCTTCTTGCTCGAAGAGATCCGGCCCGAGATGCGGCAATATTTCTTCGAGAGCGAGAAGGACGGCATGCCGTTCTCCCGCGACATTCGCGCAGTGGTCTACCAGCGCGCCAAGCTGCAATTGGACAAGCGCCCGTTCGGCACGCAGGAGGATGTCTACCGCGAAGGCTATGAGTGGATGCATCATTCGGTCGCGCCTAAGGCGCATTCCGACGAGAAATTCCGCATCACCGTCGGCGGGCCGGATTGCGCAAAACCCTATTCAGCCTCTGTCTTCAACATCTCCGCCATGAGTTTCGGTGCGCTCAGCCCGAACGCGGTGCGCGCGCTCAATGCAGGCGCCAAGAAGGGCGGCTTCGCCCATGATACCGGCGAGGGCGGCTTCAGCCCCTATCATGCCGAGATGGGCGGCGACATCATCTGGGAGATCGGCTCCGGCTATTTCGGCTGCCGCACCCGCGACGGCAAGTTCAATCCGGACGAGTTCGCGCGCGTGGCCGCCAATGACCAGATCAAGATGGTCGAGCTCAAGATCAGCCAGGGTGCCAAGCCCGGCCATGGCGGTGTGCTGCCGGCGGCAAAAGTGTCGGAGGAGATTTCCAAGATCCGCGGCGTCGCCATGGGCGAGGACTGTATCTCGCCGCCCTGCCACAACGCCTTCTCGACGCCGATCGAGATGATGCAGTTCGTCGCCAATATGCGCAAATTGTCGGGCGGCAAGCCGGCCGGCTTCAAGATGTGCATCGGCCATCCCTGGGAATTCCTGGCGATCTGCAAGGCGATGGTGAAAACCGGCATCTATCCCGACTTCATCGTCATCGACGGCAATGAGGGCGGCACGGGCGCAGCCCCGCTGGAGTTCATGGATCACCTGGGCATGCCGATGCGCGAGGGCGTCAATTTCGCCCACAACGCCCTGGTCGGCATCAACGCGCGCGATCGCATCAAGCTCGGTGCATCGGGCAAGGTCGCGACCGCCTTCGACATGGCCCGCGCCATGGCGATCGGCGCCGACTGGTGCAATTCTGCACGCGGCTTCATGTTCGCGCTGGGCTGCATCCAGTCCCTGAGCTGCCACACCGATCGCTGCCCGACCGGCGTGACCACGCAGGACCCCACCCGCAACCGCGCGCTCTACGTGCCGCACAAGATTGACCGGGTGTATAATTATCACCACTCCACGCTGATCGCGCTCGCCGAGCTGCTCGCGGCTGCCGGCCTCGAACATCCGCAGCAGCTGCGGCCGATCCATTTCTCGCAGCGGAGCTCGACCACCGAAGTGTCCTCATTCGCAAAGCTCTATCCGGCGCTGCAGCCGGGCGAGCTGATCAGCGGCACCGACGATGTCCGTTTCCGTGACGGCTGGCGCATGGCGCAGGCGGAGTCCTTCGCGCCGGTGATGTGAGACATTGTCGCTTTTCGGGTTCGAGGCGGAATGCCTCGACGGTGTCGTCTTTGGATATTTTTCGGGAACCTTTCGGTCCCGAATGCATCCAAGTCACCGCATCCAAGTCACCGCATCCAAGTCACGGCATGCAAGTCATCATGGAGCCGTAAAGCGAGGCGACAGGCCATGCGTTCGACGATACTCAGCAGCCCACCAATTGCCGCGGTCAGCGAGCGCGAGCTGATCGGGCGGGCCAAGGCCCGCGACGAGGCCGCGGTTCGCGCCATCGTCAAGGCCAATAACCGCAGGCTGTTTCGGATCGCCCGCGGCATCCTGCGCAACGATGCGGAAGCCGAGGATGTGGTGCAGGAAACCTATATCCGCGCGCTGACGCATCTCGATGGCTTTCGCGGCGATTCCAGCCTTTCGACCTGGCTGTCGCGGATCGCCATGAACGACGCGATGGGCCGGCTGCGCGACAAGCGGCCTTCGCTGGATTGGGATTCGATATCCGAGAACAGGCTGGAAGCCGAGATCATCCCGTTTCCGGCCGCATCGAGCGACCCGGAAAAGTCCATGGCGCAACGTCAGATACAAGAGGTCGTCGAGCATGCTATCGACCAGTTGCCTGAGGCTTTCCGGCTGGTCTTCATCGCGCGCGTGATGGAGGAGATGACGGTCGAGGAGACCGCCGAGCTGCTCTCCCTCAAGCCCGAGACGGTAAAAACGCGCCTGCATCGCGCCCGCGCCCTGTTGCGTCAGAATGTCGAGAAGGAGATCGGTCCGGTCATCCTGGAAGTCTTTCCCTTTGCAGGCCGCCGCTGCGAACGGCTGACGGAGGCTGTCTTGAGCCGGCTGGGCTTTTCGGCCTGACTTTATCGGGAACCTCGAGGCGGTTCCGCCATCCAACTCCCGTGCAACCGTTTATGCGCGGGCCGCTGGCCCGGCGCCACAGGAGTGCGAAACCATGTTCGTCCGATCAAGCACGGCGCTTGCCGTCATCTGCCTCTCCAGCAGCATTGCGATGGCGCAAGGGGCAAAACTGACCGATCCGCAAATCGCCCACATTGCCTACACGGCCGGTGAAATCGATATCAAGGCCGCGAAGCAGGCCATCGAGAAGGGCAGCAACAAGGAGGTGAAGCAGTTCGCGCAGGACATGGAGCGGGACCATGAAGCCGTGAACAAGCAGGCGCTCGCTCTGGTCAAGAAGCTGAAGGTGACACCGGAAGACAACGACACCAGCAAGGCGCTTTCCAAGCAGGCCAGCGAGAAGCTTGCCGAGCTCGGCAAGCTCAAAGGCGCGGCATTCGACAAGGCCTATATCGCTAACGAAGTCGCCTACCACAAGACGGTGGACAGCGCGCTTGAGACCCAGCTCATCCCCTCCGCCAGCAATGAGGAGCTGAAGGGCCTCCTGCAAACCGGCCTGAAGATATTTCAGGGCCATGAGCAACATGCCGAGCATGTCGAGGCCGACCTGAAGTAGGGGGCAATAGTGAGGAGTGTTGCTTTTGCAGTGCTACTGCTGGCCGCGGCGTGCGTTTCGGCGCACGCTGCCACCATTCAGATTTCGGTGCAGAACATGGAGTTTTCGCCAACCGCGGTCTCGGCCAAGGTCGGCGATACCATCGAATGGAACAACATGGACGTCCTGCTCCACAGCGCGACCGCGCGCAACGGCGACTTCGACGTGAACCTGCCCCCGAAGAAGACGGGTAGCGTCGTGCTGAAGAAGGCCGGCACCGTCGACTATTACTGCCGCTACCATCCGAACATGAAGGCGACTATCAACGTCGCGCCTTGAGCCTCATGCGTTCTGCTCATCCACCCGCCCGCGGCAGGTCGAGCCCCCGCGAGAAAGTCGGTTAAGCGAGCGGCGCAATGGAGACATTCTTGTCGCGAGCTATGGGGTACAATGGGCTGCGGGCGAGGGCAGGGTCAAACGGGAGGCTCATATGGCGACGGCTGGTGCTCTCATCGCCATTCTGGCGGACCAGCTCGCCGACATTGAGGCGGGCTTCAGCCTCGGCACATTCGGCGCTATCGCCGAATTCACGCGCGATCGCGCTGAGCCCGTATCGTTCACTCAAAGCGATGACAGCATCAGCGTGGTAACGGGACGCGGCGGCCTGCGCGTCGTGCGGCACCCCGAGTTGCGCCTCGTCGCCTCGGAGTCGCCGACCGCCGAGGCCTGGAGCCATCGTCTGGCGCTGTGCCTCCCGGGCCCGGTCTGCGCCATGAACGGCCGTACGGAGTTGACAGAGATCGGCGCCGATACCGACGCGTTGCGCGATGAAAATCGGAATGGCGTCCTGTTCGATCTCGGGCTCGGCACCCTGCAGGTCGACGTTTGCATCCGCAGCGCTGATCCGGAACTTACCGCGGCGCTGCGCGGCTGCCTCGGCAAATCCATCTTCACACCCGGCAACCACGCCATGCGCATCACTCTGGCAGCCAATCCGCATCGCGTCTTCCTCAGCCGGATCGGCCGAGCCGAGGTGTTTCAGCCGATACCGCCGCCGGGCGGCCAGAGTCCGAGCGGGCCGCATACCCATCTGCTACCAAAGCTGCTCGCGCACGGCCGGACCCACGCAGCGACCGAGCTGGTGCCCGAAGGCTGGATACCGTGCGCCCACGTCTATCCACCACATCCCCTTCGCGACCAGTTCGGGCGCAGACGACCGTTCCGGCGTGACCATCACGACGCCTTCCAGGCTATGCTCGATCGTTACGGAGAGAAGCAACTGGTTGCCCTCAAACGACAGGTCATCGATGCCGTGACAGCAGGGTGCGGACCCTCCGCATTGGTGCTTCCGGCCGATCGTTTCGCGCGTGCGACCGTGCGGGTGGCACTGCGGCAGCTCCACGCCTTGCAACATTTGTCGCCAGCACTCGCGGATTGGCTTGCCGATTACGACAAGCCCGCGTCGTCCGATGACGAAGATCCGATGGAGGCCCTGCACTGACCACCCGACCGGTCTGTCGCGCCTTGCGGAAGTGTATTAGGATCCCTGGCAAGGAGACGACCTATGCCGCTCAACCTGCTATCCCCCTCAGCCGATGGTTTCGCGCTTGCGCCGGTCGAGCCGCGCCATGCACCGTTGTTTTGCTTTGCGCTGCTGACCGCAACTTGCGCGCTTGCAAGCTTTGCGCTGGCCTGTGCGACGCCGTTTGCCGCCTTTGCGGTGCTGGCCGCGGCGATGCTGCCCCTGCGCGCGGCGCTTCTCGTCGTCACCGGCGCCTGGCTGGTCAACCAGGGCATCGGCTTCGGCGCGCTGCACTACCCGGTCAACGGCAATACGATGCTCTGGGGCCTCGCGATCGGCATCGCTGCGCTCGCAGCCACGGCAGCCGCTGCGGCCGTTCTTCGCCTGCTGCCGCAAGGCCGCACACCGCTTGTTCTGGCTCTCGTCTTGGCTCTCGCCTTGGTTTGCGCCTACGGCGCTTGTGAACTCGCGCTGTTCGCAGCCACGCCTTTCCTGGGAGGCGCTGGCAGCTTCACCACGGCCATCATTGGCCGCATCGGGCTCTTGAATGTCGCTTGGCTGGTAGGGCTCGTCGCAGCGTGCGAGATTGTCAGGCTGCTCAAACCGTTCAAGCGCGGCCATGCGATTTCGTAAGTCGTGAGCGGTTAGGCCTCGATCTGGATAGGCCGCGTGCCCGTCCAACCGACACGACTTGGACGCAGCCAGAAATAGGCGGCGGCGCCCAACCATATTGACTCCTCCAAAATTAATCGAAATATAGACGCGTTCAGGTTCGTTGGTCGCGAGATCAACGACATGGGAATGCGGTGAGGCCTCGGCCAAATCCGCAACTGCGCCCGCAACTGTAGGCGGTGAGCTCTCTTCCATATGCCACTGGGCTTTTCATCGGCCCGGGAAGGCGGAAACAGAGCATCGACCCGCAAGTCAGGAGACCGGCCTGAACAGTCATCCATCCGGCGTGCGGTGCGCGCGCTTGGGGCGGTTCTTCGCAGCGATGACAACGAATGATGTCTGTCTCGCCGAAGGAGGACCGCCGTGGTCACGCCTGCAAGAACCTATGTTCCGAAATCCCTGCTCCGGGCCTCATTGACCTGCGCTTCTTGCGCGGTTGTTTGGGGGCTGTTTGTGCCAAATGCAGATGCGGTCGATCTGCCGTCGTCCCTGCCGGTGAAGGTACCTGCTGACGCCCGGATCTACGACTGGACCGGCTTCTATGTCGGCGGCCATGTCGGGCTTGCGCTGGGCAATTCGAACTGGACCGCGAATGCAACGACGCCTGGCGCACCCCAGGTCGCCGGCTCGCTCAGCATGTACGAGTCACCCAACGTGTTCTACGAGAGCGGCAGCTGGCTGATGGGTATACAGGGTGGTTACAACTACATGCTTCACAACCGGGTCGTGCTCGGCGTCGAAGCTGATGCGACCTTCCCCACGTTCCAGGATCTGTCCGGCCTCTCGACCGGCGGCATCACCAACTTCAACTCGCCGACGCTCGGCGCTGTCAGCTATAGCGAGGTCATGCTGTCGTCCGGCACGCTCCGCGCGCGCATCGGCTACGCACCCGGCAACTGGCTGTTCTATGCGACCGGCGGTCTCGCCTGGACCTATGACAGTCAGGACCTGATGCAGCTTGGTCCAGGTGTCGACGAATCCCGCTTGCTGTGGCGGTTCGGCTGGGCCGCGGGCGGTGGCGTCGAAGTGCCGATCGCACCGAGCTGGACGGTGAGGGGCGAGTTTCTGTGGATGGGCTTGCCGACCCAGACGGTCAACTATCCGCTCTCGGGACAGCGCATCAGCTCTGATCTCGCGCTCGAGCAGTTCCGCCTCGGCCTCAACTATCGCTTTGACGATCCCACACGGCCGGCGGCTTTTGCACCATCGCGCTTCGTGCCCGCGATGGATATCTTCGCCGTCCACGGCCAGGCGACGTTCGCAGATCAGGGCTATCCATCGTTCCGCTCGCCTTACGAAGGTCCCAACAGCCTGTCCGGCGGCGGGCAGAACCGCGAGACGTTCGACCTGACACTCTCCGTCGGCGTGAAGCTGTGGCAGGGCGCCGAGTTCTGGGCCAATCCGGAGATCGATCAGGGCTTTGGCTTCGACAACACCCATGGGGTCGCCGGCTTCCCCAGCGGCGAATCCTACAAGCTGGGATCGGCCTATCCCTACGCCCGCCTGCAGCGCGCATTCCTGCGCCAGACCATCAATCTCGGCGGCGATATCGAGAATGTCGGCACGACCGAAAAGGTCGACGACGATTTCTACCAGTTCGCGGGCACGCGCAGCACCGATCGCCTTGTGTTGACGGTGGGGCGATTCGGGATCGCCGACATTTTCGATACCAACAAATACGCCAACAACCCGAAAGTCGATTTCCTCAACTGGTCGATGATCAACGCCGGCACCTTCGACTATGCCGGCGACGGCTGGGGCTACAGCTATGGCGCCGCAGCGGAATGGTACACCGGGCGCTGGACGCTGCGCGCGGGCATCTTCGACCTGTCCAACACGCCTGCCGGCGGCGACAGCCCGACCGGCTACGCACTCGATCCGACCTTCCAGCAGTTCGAACTGGTCGGCGAGGTTGAGGAGCGCCACGAGCTGTGGGGCCAGCCGGGCAAGATCAAGATCACCGGATACCTGGAACGTGGCAGCATGGGCGACTATTCCGACGCCGTGGCGCTGGCGCAGGCGACCGGGCAGCCCGCGGACATCAACGCGGTGCGCAGCTACACCAGCCGGCCCGGCGTCAGCATGAATGTCGAACAACAGGTCAACGATATCTTCGGATTGTTCTTCCGGGCCGGTTGGGCCGACGGCCACAAGGAACCATGGGATTTTACCGACGTAGACCGCACCGTGCAGGGCGGCGTTTCGATCAATGGCAAATCATGGGGACGGCCGGACGACACGATCGGCATCGGCGGCATCGTCAACGGGATCAGCAACGATCACATCGCCTTCCTGAATGCCGGCGGGCTCGGTATCCTGATCGGCGACGGGCAATTGACCAACTACGGCACGGAGAGGATTCTCGAGGCCTATTACAGCTACGCCATGACGCCGTCGACGCGATTCACCCTGGACTATCAATTGGTCGGCAATCCGGGCTACAATGCCGACCGCGGACCGGCCAACATCTTTGCCGCCCGCGCGCACTGGCAATTCTAGCCCAGGATAAGAAGCGACCGCAGCTTCTCAATGTTGGAGCTGCAACTTTAATGTGGAACAAACGGAGCCTGTCTATGGCCACAGCTACATCTCTTCCCGTTGCCGCCCCCATTGCCATTCCCGTGCGCGAAATCCTGCCTTGGGCGATCTTCGGTGGGTTGTTACTCGCTCTCGGCATCTACTTCGTCGGCGTGGAAGAGGGCGCTGCCGCTGTATTCAATGGCATGTATGTGCATGAGTTCGTGCATGATGGTCGGCACCTGCTCGGCTTCCCCTGCCACTGAGCGCTGCCCGGCTGGACAAATCCTGCAGAACGGCTGTCGGCATCGCATTCGGCTCCCGGCAGTCATGATTTTGGTTTGCTGAAGAGAGAAGAGATGACTGGGCGACTCCTCGTGCGCGGGATGCTGGTCGGCCTCGTCGCCGCAATTCTTTCCTTTGGCTTTCTCAAGCTCGCTGGCGAGCCGTCGGTCGATCGCGCGATCGCCTTCGAGACTGCGATGGATGAGGCGAAGGCCAAAGCCCAGGCCGAAGAGGCCAAAGCCAAGGGCCAGCCGGCGCCGCTCGAGCAGGCCGAGCCCGAGCTCGTCAGTCGGCCTGTTCAGGCTGGCATCGGTTTGCTGACCGGTGTTGCGGTCTATAGCACGGCCTTCGGTGGCCTTTTCGCACTCGTGTTTGCGCTCGCCTACCGCCGCATGGCCGATCTCGGTCCGCGCGCAACGTCTGCACTGCTCGCGGCGGTCGGTTTCGTCGCCATCTACGTGATGCCCATGCTCAAATATCCGTCCAATCCGCCATCCGTGGGACTGCCGGAGACGATCGGCATGCGGACCAGTCTCTATTTTGCGATGATCCTGATCTCGCTCGCCGTGATGATCGCAGCAGGAATGCTGCGCAACCGCCTCAACCCGCGTTTCGGTGGATGGAATGCGGCGCTGATTGCTGCCGGGGCCTATATCGTCGTCATGGCTGGTGTCGCATTTGCGCTACCTGATGTGAACGAGGTCCCGGAAGATTTCCCGGCGACGGTGCTCTGGCAGTTTCGTATCGCTTCGCTCGGCGGGCAGCTGATCATGTGGACGACGCTCGGCCTGCTATTTGGCGTTGCCGCCGAGCGCCTGTTCGCGCAGCGCCGCTTGACGTCGTGAGCACCTTGCGCAGCAGACGGCCATGACGACGCGCCTGCACCTGCTGTGCTCGGCCTCGACATCTTCGGTCAGCTCCATAGCCTTTCCAGCCGATGAGCCGCTGGATGCGCGCGGACGAGAAAGTCTCTCCACGCTCTTCGGTCGCCTTCCGTCTTATGACATTGTCCTGCGCAGCCCGGCGCTTCGCGCGGCGCAGACGGCCGAAGGCCTTGCGTTCGACGCCAGAGTCGAACCGTTGCTGCGCGATTGCGATTTCGGCTGCTGGACGGGACGATCCCTGGTGGACGTCCAGGAGCAGGCGCCGGAGGCAATCGCCGATTGGTTGAGGAATCCGCACGCTGCCCCGCATGGCGGGGAATCTTTCGCTGATGTGATGACGCGCGTCGGCAGTTGGATGGATGGCATGCTCGCTGGGAACGGGTCCGTCCTTGCGATTACGCACCCTTTCATCATTCGCGCGGCGGTCGCCCACGCACTGGGCGCCGGCCCCGAGACTTTCCGGCACATCGATGTCGCGCCACTGACTCGGGCCAAGCTATCGGGGGGCGGCGGGCGCTGGACGCTCGCAGCTCTGGGTTCGCTGAGGGATCAGCGATGACGGGGCGAGGCAAGAGGGCGGGTGTTGGCGGATGGCGATCCGGCCTTGTCGCCGCCTTCTCGATGCTCGCTGCCTCGATGCCGGTTTCGGCGCATCATCAGCCGCCGCACGAGGGGCCGAACGTCGGTGTTGCTATTCCCGCCATCACCCATGGAGAGATGTTGGTCGTCGCCAAATATCGCGCAGAGATCCTCGATCTGGCGGCACATCAGCCGCGGACCGATCCAACCTTGCGCCGGCTGGCCGGTTTCGTAAGCCTGCAACGCTTCGCGTGTTTCTGGGGACTGGTCCCCGGCAGCCTCTCCGACGAGACGAGCCCGTTCAACGAGTGTTCTCACGCCTATGTCGCCGGGGCGCGTGCGCTGCTTGGGCATATGGTTGCAATGCCTGGCGATCAATTCACAGCGCGAGCCCTTGAAGCGCGGATCGAGACCGAAATCGCCGGCGATCCGGCCTCCAGCGTGCTGTGCTCGAACAGCAGCGAAGCCTTCGACAGCGGAATCGTCATCGGACCTGACTGGCAGCTCACGCCGGCTCATCTCCCGACGATTCTGAGCTTTCTCGCTTTGGTGGTTATCGCTGCCGTTGGCGCGTGTGTGCCCTTGCTCCGTTCTTTGAGGGCTCCGAGAAGGTCTTCGAGCAATTTCGGGTGAGACCGGCGCGCGCTGCCGAGCGAATCATTTCGCTCGCGAGAATGCGGACTCATGTCTCTCCGCCGTCATTGCGAGGAGTGACGCGACGAAGCAATCCAGAGTCGTGTGATGGCGCTGGATTGCTTCGCGCAGCCTGTCATCGGGCCGCGCTTCGCGCGGACCCGTTGGCTCGCAATGACGGCGAAGCTGTTTGAAAATTAAATCAGAAAGCATTCCTCGCGTCGTCCCGGCCGCGTGCGCAATTGCGCACCAGGTCGGGACGACGAGAGAGCGTCACGCCCCCGCTTCATCCACGCCCGGGTTCTCCAGGCTGAAGCTCTCCGACTGCTCGTCATAGGCGAACAGCTCGGCGTAGCGGCCCCAGGAGACGATGGTCTTCAGCGTCTCGTCGGCATACTCCTGCGACATGTAGTCTTCCAGCTCGTTGCGGAAGCGTGCGGCGGGGGCGGTGTGGGAGGGACGCTCGTCGAGCACGCGCTTGATCAGGCCCATGACCGGCACGTAGTTGATCAAATGCTCGGCGAACAGTTTTTTGCGTGCGTCGGTATCGAGATTTGCAAAGCGTTTGCCTGCATCGGTGAGCACGATGTCGCCCTCGCTCAATTGTGCAAACCGGAGCAGTTGCAGCGACTCG
>Ga0307474_10000063_pt1 | contig 77885 bp, 131 predicted proteins | sample atmos_gasesECM1C_2_FD_203312 | JGI IMG/M metagenome (GOLD analysis project Ga0307474, IMG submission 203312) | Hardwood forest soil microbial communities from Morgan-Monroe State Forest, Indiana, United States - atmos_gasesECM1C_05 | ecosystem: Environmental > Terrestrial > Soil > Temperate...
AGACGTTGGCCGTCATGCGACCGGGTTGGCACCGCGTATCGTGTCCCAAGTCCGAGCCCGCACCGGTGGCCAAGAGCGACACGGCAGACTCTCTTCCGGTCTGCCCTCAATGTCATTGTCGCGGCAGCTCTCACTGTCCGAACCGGTGGCATTCTGAGAGCCTTGAGTCACCGGAATACGGTCACCATCGGAAGGCCTCGCCCCCGCCCGATGCCAAGGCCGCGCCGGAGCGGGTGACGCTGTACTGGTACCCAGACTGCCATTCCCCAGCGCAGGTAGCGTCATGGCCCCACAAGATGGGTTGCGATGAGCGCGTGGCAGATTACGTCCTGTCATCCCGCGCTGAGGCGCTCGAGAAAGCGCTTAGGGAGCTGGTCGAGAGCTTGCCGAAGTGCGACGCGCATCCTGCCCGTCCCGCCACCCGTGCGTGGAAGCGAGGCGGCAGTCGCTACTGCGACACGTGCGCGGCCAACGCCATCCCCGAGTACCCGCGCGCTCAGGCGATCCGCAACGCCCTCGCCCTCCTCAACCCTGCACATCCAGCCAGCGAGTGACCCCATGACCGACGAACTAGACCGATCCATGGCCGAGCTACGGGCAACGATGGCGACCATCGGGGCAATGGCGAAGATTCACTACCACCGCGGGTACGAACGGGGCGCCATGAACGATATCGCAGACATGGTCGACAAGGCCCTCGCCTCCCCGCCCACCTCTACGCAGGACCGGAGCGGGAGGGAGGAGGCGAGACTGCCTACCGGTGACTTCCAGCACGAGCCGTCGTGCCCGAGGCTATGGGACCTGACGAAGACGTGCACGTGTCTCAAAGACGATGATTGAGCGTCCCGGCCCCCAGTAGCCCGAGCAGTTCGAGCAAGATGACGCACGTGGCCAGCACGACGAGCGCGTAGACCACGTACGAAAACGGTACGGGAACGCTGCGTGCAACCCACACGGCCACGCACAGGATGAGGATGATGAAAATGAGGGTGAGGGGTGTCATCCCCCTCCCCTCACGCAAGAGCTACGCCTAGCGAGCCGCGCGTCCGCCGAGCTTGAGCGCGAGCGCGAACGCCACAACCGTGACGGCAATGGCGCTGCCGGTGAGCGCGACGCTGCGCCAGTCGGTGACCTCGGGCGGCGCCGGTTGTGCGGGGGTCGCACCGACGAGCACCATCTGCTGCACCGCGCTGGCGCTCTGCACGATCATGCGACCGTCACTGTCCCCGTCCAGGTGGCGATCGACGCGCCTCCCGCCGTGGGCGTCAGCTGCGCGGTCAGTTGGGCATCCCCTGTCGCTGCGGCCGTCCAGGTGTCGTGTTCTACCGACCCCCCAGTGACCGCGACGAGGGCCGACGCCGGGCCAGTAAGGGGACCGGCCGTCGAGCTCCAGCTCCACTTGTAGCCCGCCTGGGCGGCTGGCAATTCGACGGTGAGGGTGTCGCCAACATGCAGCGCAAAGGAGGTCCCTGAGTCCCTCTCGAAGGCCAAGAGAGCCTGCGGTTGGCTTGTGGAGGCAACGAGCATCCGATCGTTGATCTTCAAGCCCACTAGCGCGAGCGCCGTGAACCCGCCGACGCCGAGGATGGTCGTCGTCTGGCCGAGGGTCTTCCACTTGCCCTCGGTGACTGCGAGCGTCGCGGCACCGAAGAGGGCGACCAGGGCTCCGGTCACGCCCCCCATCGCAGCGGCGGCCGTCGCCGCGGCGGGCGTCTGGCGCGCGACCGAGTGCGAGTTGAGCGCGGCGCCTGCCCAGGCGGCGATGCCGAGAGCCGCGGAGCCGGTCAGGATCTGCCCGAGGGCGCTTCTGGGAGGCTCCACAGAGAGGATTCTAGCTCGACCGCGAGCCTTCGTATAGGATCCTTCTTGACATGCAGCAGAGCACCATCGTCGGCGGCATCGTGGGCGGTCTCGTGGGCGGCATCTCGGGCTTTCTCCTCGGCCGGTACGTCGAGCGCAAGGAAAAGGGCATCGAGAAGGGCCTGGCGACCGAGCTGCTCGGCATCATGGGGACGATCGCGGGTGGGGTCGCCGCCGCGGCGGTGGCCACAACGATGCAGAAGCCTGCGACGACCGCGACGCCCGCGCTGCCGCCCGTGGCTGTCTCGACGCCCGCGGTGGCGACGCAGCCAGGGCAGACCGCGGCGGCCGTGTGAACCTCGCTCAGCTGCGCTCTTTGGCTGCGAGCGTCGGATTCCCCAACCCGAACCTCGCTGCGGCCGTTGCGATGGCTGAGAGCACCGGCAACCCCTCCGCGACCAACATCGTGACCAACCCGGCACCGGGCAACGGCCCGGAGCGCAGCTTTGGGCTCTGGCAGATCAACACGCTCGCGCACCCGAATTACAACGAGACCTCGCTGCTCGACCCGACGTACAACGCGCAGGCCGCGTACGCGATCAGCGATCAGGGTCAGAATTGGACCCCGTGGAGTACCTACACCAAGGGGTACTACTTGAAGTTCTATACGCCGCCAACTTCGCTGGAGATGAAGGTCGCCCTTGGGCTGGCTGTCGTCGGCAGCATCTACATCGCTGTGGAGCTAACGGGCCAGCCCAAGTGGCTACGAAGGCTATTGCCTTAGCCGCGGTAGACACCACCGCCTCCCGCGCACTGCCTACAAGGGCAGCTTTTACGCCTCGGTGCCAAACAGCGGTGCGTTGAGGATCGATCCGCTGACCGGAGGCGTCGGACCGACGCTGCCAAACGAGCGAACCCTCGGTGGAATCGAGAACACACGACGCTGCTGCTGCGTGCTCAGACCCCCTGTAGTCACGCGCGGCGCCACGAGCGTGAGCGCACAGGCAGCCCAGAAGTCTGAGGTGGTTGTAGTCCACGTCGGGGTCTGCGTGCTCGACGACGTCAAGATCTTGTACATCGACTGCAAGTGGTTGTTGTCGTCGCTGTCGGACCACCCGCTTCCGGGCGTGATGGTCCCTTGCTCAGGAGCTGCGTAGGCGACGATGACGCTGTTGGCCACCGTGGGTGTCACAGCTGGGATGGTAAGCGTGCCGGTGCTGTTACCGCTGCCAGTCGACTGCGCGACCAAGCCGTCGAGCGGTTGCACCGTGTCCACGCCGGTGAACTCCATCACGGCGAGGCCGAAGTCCGTCGTGCCGCTCCCCGTATAGTTCAGCGTGACCGTGTTCGCGCCCGCCTTGCAGTTGGGCAGGACCCACGCAACGCACGTCCGGAAGCTAGGCGTTCCTAGATCGATGCGCGTTGCTTGAATCCACACCGCGCCGCCCGGTGTGTTGTTCGTATCGCTGATCGACAAGGGTGGAGGAATCGTTCCGGATGCCAAGCACGGCGAGTACGCAACGAGGCAGCTGTGCGCGAGATTGTTGCCGTTGTACGCCACGGAGATCGTGGTGACCGCATCGAGGAAGTTGTCGTTCTGAACGGCGTGGAACGTGATTGCCATGGGACCTCACGCCAGGTGATCAGGCGTTCCCACGAGCGTTGTGAAAGGCCCTCCGGCAGCGGCGATCAGTTTTGCAGCACGCTGAACGGCGAAGCTCTTGGGCTCCTTCGTTCCGTTGTCGCGCATCTGCCGACAGGCCTCCGCTTGCTCGTGCGTCACGACGAGCAAGCAATCCCCGCAGTAGTAGAGATCCTGCATGCGGGAATGGAAGAAACCACTCGGATGCGCGCAATCCTTTGGGTCCATCGATCACTCGTCCGAGATGATGGTGATGTCCAGCTTTGGGCCTGTAGCCCCTCCGATATTCCAGATCAGGAGCCATTCGGTGGCCACAGAGGTCCCGAGCACGAAGGGCTTGTCCGCCGACCAGTTGAACGTGTAGGTGCTACCGATCGCAGGCCCCAACGTTACGGCTCCGTGGAAGACCGGCGAGCTGACGGTGGGGGCGGTAGACCAAGCGGTATCGAGGTTGGCCGTCCCCGCAGCGTCCGCGGGATCGAGCGCTTGATTGAGGATGCTCGTTGTGGCAACGGGCGTGTTGTTCGGAAAGGTCAGACCAATGTCCGCCTGCAGCGGTGAGCTCTGGATGGTCACCACGATCTGGTAGATTCGAACGCGGCGCGTGCCGTTGCCATGGAAGGTCGCGAAGGCTGCACCGCTCGCAGCGGCGGCCGAGAACGACGTGTTGGTTGAAACGCTGTAGCCAGGCATGACTCAGGTCACCTTTCCCATGTGAGCGCGATGCAGCTTCAAGTCCGGCTCGAGGTCTCCGGAGTAGCGCGCAACGAGATCTTGTGTCGGCAACGAGCACTCGCCGATCGACTCGACGGTGATGTCGATGCGCTTGACGGTGTGCGTGACGCCGCATTGGCACTTCATGGGCTTCTCGCCCATGGTCACCGTGTTCTGGCAACCGGGGCACATGAACGAGAACTCATTGAGCGAGTGCTCATAGTGCGTCGTCGAGACCGGGTACGTGGGCGGCGGCGGCGGAGATGCTGACTTCGTCATGGCGATCCTCGATTCATCCAAAGTTGGGGGAGAGCACTCCCCAGAAAACAGCGCCGTCGTAGAAGAACGAGGCCATGTCGACCGCGTTGGGCGCAGTGGAGAGAGTGGGCGGCGCGCTCCCGGTCCACTTCACGGTAGCCGATGAGGGCCAGGTGATGGTGCGACCTCCAACTCCGTCTTGGATCAACTGCAACGTCAGGTTGCACGGTCCGTTGGGCGGCGTGAACGTCAACGTCGCGTTGCCGGCGCCGAAGGTGAACGCAGCCTTTTGGTAGGACGTCCAGTCAATCGTCTGCGCGCCCGTGCCGGTGACTGCACCCACTTGATCGAACGTCAGCGTCTTGACGTTCTTGCCGTTGAAGTTGTTGAAGTTCAAGTCCGCAGTGAGCGGATTGGAGATTCCTGGCCCGGTCGCGCCGGTCACCCCAGTCACGCCGGTGGGGCCGGTATTTCCAGTGACGCCCGTAACGCCCGCAGGTCCCGTCGGTCCGGTTGCACCGGTCACGCCTGCGCCCGTGACGCCCGTCGCTCCGGCAGGGCCTGTTGGTCCCGTAGCGCCCGTGACACCGGTCACCCCAGCGCCCGTCGGACCGGTGGCTCCAGTCACCCCTGTGACGCCCGTGACGCCGGCCCCCGTGACTCCAGTAGGACCCGTCGGACCCACGGGTCCGGTGGCTCCAGTGACGCCCGCCCCGGTGACTCCCGTGACTCCGGTGACCCCTTGTGGACCTGTGGCGCCGGTCACGCCGGCACCTGTCACGCCGGTAGTGCCCTGAGGCCCTGTCGGCCCCGTGGCGCCCGTGACGCCAGCGCCGGTGACACCTGTCGCGCCGGCAGGACCCGTCGGCCCAGTCGCGCCAGTGACACCAGCACCGGTGACCCCAGTGGTGCCTGCAGGGCCGGTAGGGCCAGTGGGTCCGGCAACTCCGGAGACCCCTGTTGGGCCAGTCGCCCCGGTGACTCCCGCGCCCGTTACCCCAGTGACTCCTGTGACCCCCGAGACGCCCGTAGGCCCCGTTGGTCCCGTAGCGCCCGTGATGCCGCCCCCCGGACCCGTTGCTCCCGTGACGCCAGTGACTCCCGTGGTCCCCGCGCCGGTGGGCCCAGTGACCCCTGTTGCTCCAGTGACCCCCGTGACGCCCTGAGGCCCCGTCGCGCCAGTGGAGCCTGCCCCGGTGACCCCCGTCGCTCCAGAGACACCCGTCGCTCCCGTAACGCCCGTCGCCCCCACCGGTCCCGTGGCACCCGTAGTGCCGCCGCCGCTCGTTTTCGTCAGAGCGATTCCAAGACGCTCCTCGATGTACGCGAATTTTTGATCGAGGTCGCTCATGGGACCGGTGAGGCGCTTGAGACTACATCACTTGCAGGGAGCTGCGCAGCTTACGACTGTGGCTGCTGCATCGAGGAAAAGGCACTCGAGCCAGGGCGTGTCGTGAGAGGCGTGTTCGACGGCGATGGCGGTGAGGCCGTCGCCCGCGTCGTCGTAGGCGATGCAGCCAGCGTCTACGAGCTCGCCGTAGACCATCTCCACGGTGGGGCCAGTAGAGGGCGGAGCTGCATCCGGGGGCGCCGGGGCCGGCGTGCATGCGTCGCAAGCCCCGAGCGCGAGTGCGGCGAAGAGCGCGAGCGCCCTCACGACTTGGGCCAGTGCGCGGTGATGCCCGCTGCGGCATTGGCTTCGGCTTGCTTGCGGGTCTGCAAGGGGAAGCCAGCGGCGATCCCCGCATTCGCCCAGGCGATCGCCTGCGCGGACGTCGGTGAAACACCCGGCGTAGGCGCAGGGGTTGGTGAGGGAATCGGCGTAGGACTCGGCGTCGGAGCCGGCACCGGCAAGCTGCCGCCGAAGTACAAGTTGAACGCCGTGATGAACGCAGAGAGGTTCATTCCCGCAGGAGTGGTCTGCGTTGCCTGGTTGACCCAATCGTAGGAGGCGCGAACGGCGAGTCCGCCCCCGGCGCCGGAGGTAAACCAAGCCGCGAGGGCCGCCCAGGTCACGAGACCGAGCATTCCCCAAGTCATCACGAGCACGCCCTGCGTGGTGACGCCTACGAACTGGATGGGGTTGTACCCCGGTGAGCCGATGCAGTGACCGTTGTTCTGATCGGGCGCGCCCGCGGTGACGTCCCAAACGAAGCCACTCGCGTTGGGCATCGCGTTGACGATCGAGTCGGGGATGCCGAACCACATCTTCAAGTTACCAAAGGTGTTGATGGCGTACTTGACCTCGGCCTGGTTGGAACCGTCGACCAGCGCCCAGCCGGCGTCTTTGCTGCCGTCCGCGTAGCCTTTCTGCACGCGGTAGGTCAAGTCGGCGATGGGATCGGCACCCTGATCGGTCGATGGATCGCTGGGGTTGAAGCCCGTCTCCGCCGAGTAGTCGGCAAGCGTCTGCGCCTGCGTGTAGGCGAAGAGGGAGTTGGCGTTGCCCGTGGCGACGGCGATGTAGTGCGCGTCCTCGGCGAAGACGCAGTCGCCGTACTGATCGTTGCCCTCGATGTTGGTGATGACGCTGAGCGCCTTGGCGCTGTAGTCGATCATCGGAGGACTCGACGGGTAGGCCGTCGCGGCGTGGATGAAGTCCTTGAGGCGAATCCCCGCGGGCTCATGGCGACTGAGCTTGCAGCCGCCGATGATGACGTGGCGGTTCTGCGATTCGATGCGTACCTTTTTCATGTTGGCGAGCTCCTAGTGGACGAGCGATGCAGGGTTGGGATGACCGGCCTTGACCGGGTGCTTGGCGATGATGTCCGCGGCCTCGTCGGGGGTAGCGGACAGTTCGAACGTCTGCACGACGACGCCCGCGGTGTTGACGACGTCGCAGACGACCGTGACGATGGCGGGCTGCGGCTGCTGCTCCAGCTGCGTGCACTCGGCATCGAGCAAGTCGAGAACCGCAGCAGCCGGCGCGCAAGCGACGAGCACGAGCGCGAAGAAAACGATCGAGAAGCGTTTCATGGAAGGCCTCCTAGGCGGCAGTTTTGAGCTTGTCCGCAGAGCGCCACGCGGCGATCTGTCGGGGGACGGTAAAGTGCGCGTGCACGACGACCGCAGGGGCGCTGCTTGCGAGCAGCGCGGAGACCCCCATTGCGAGGGCGTAGAAGATGGTCGATGCGTCGATGACCACCGGCGAGAGGCTTTGGAAGTAGGCGACGACGCCTCCGAGGAAGGTCATCGCGATGGTGAGCCACGGCAGCCACGGCTTGGGCGTCAGAAACTGGCCGAAGACGGCGCCTGTCTGCACGGCTTGGGTGAGGATGCCGAGAATGAGCGAGAGGATCATCACGACGGCAACGGGCGTCGAGAGGGTGGGAGGCATGGGAATACTCCTTTAGTGCAGCGTAGCAGGCGGGGCCGGTGGGGGAAGCGGAGCCGGCGCAGGGGCCCGCGACAGCAGATAGGTCATCACCGCCGTTACGATTGCCACAACAACACCGCTGACGATGAGGCCTCGCGTTGTCGACTTGTAGTTGCGCCGCTCGGCATCGCGAATCTTGCGATCTTCAACGGCATCCCTCTCGCGTTTTTCAAGTTCAGCGAGACGGTCTTTGGTGATGATGACTTCGTGGGCTTCGATGGCGATGGCCCGCGCGCGAATGGAGTCGATGGCCTTCTCCTTGATCTTTGAGAGGGCATCCTCCATTTTTTCAACTTCGTCGGAGAGATCAGATGACGAAGTTCGCGCCTCCTTGGCGTTGCGTGCGGCTTCTTCAACTTGCGGTCCGAAGCGTTTTTCAAGTTCAGCAAAGCGATCATCGATGCGAGCGATGTTCGAGTTGACCTCATCGAAGCGGCGCGCTTGCTCTTCGGTGAACTTCCGGGCCAGCCCACCAAGCTGCTGGAAAAGGTCCGCGCTGTGGTTATCGGCATGCTGCGCGAGACGTTCCGCGCGCCAAGCAGCTCTCCACGCAGCGCGAGCTACCTCTGCGGGCTCTCCTCGCGGCGGCTCGGGCATTTCCCCGTTGAAACCGCGTCTGGGCCCGTCATCCGCCATAGGAGACAAGCTACTCCGGCTGAGGTAGCCTTGGCTAGCGCTGTCCCTCCACTGTCAAGGCCCCCTCGCCACTTTTTTTGGGGCCAGAAAGTAGTCTTCTCCCATGAAGCTCCACGTTCTAGGCGTTCCGCACACGATCACCCGCAAGGATTTCTCGACGTGTGCGTTCACTCAAAAGGTCGTCAACCTGTGCGCGATGATGACCCGTCGGGGTCACGAGGTCATCCATTACGGCGTCGAAGGCTCGATCGTGGAAGCGAGCGAGAGCGTCGACATCATCAGCGGCAAGGAGTGGGCAGCTCACTACACCAAGCCCACGACGGAGTTCTACGACACGTCGATGGACGGTCCGCGCGCGGAGTATATGCAGGTCTACTCCAAGCGCTTGCGTGCTGCGCTCGATCTTCGAACTTCAAAAACGGATCCGTTTTCCGAGATCATCTGCCTGACCTGGAATGGCCCGCAGAAGGACGCCTGCGTAGGCATCCAACAATTTCAAGTTGAAACTGGGATCGGCTACGAGCACTCGTGGAGCGACTACCGCGTCTACGAGAGCTACGCGTGGCTGCACATGCAGCTCGGCAAGCACGGGTTGCAGCAAGGCGGCAAGTGGTACTGGGCGGTCATCCCAAACTCGTTCGATCTGAATGACTTCAAGAGCTCGGCGGACAAGGGTGACGACTTCCTCTTCATGGGGAGGCTCAACGACGACAAGGGCGTTGGCGTGGCGATCGACGTAGCCAAGCGCGCCGGACGCAAGATCACGATCGTCGGTCAGGGCAGCCCCGAGCGCTTTCTGACGGGCAACCCGCACGTGACCTACCTGCCGCCGGTGTCCGGCCAAGCGCGTGCTGACTTGCTTGCGAGCGCCGCCGCTGTGCTCACGCCGAGTATCTACGTCGAGCCTTTCTGCGGCGTGCACGTCGAGGCGATGCTCTGCGGCACGCCCGTCATCACGACCGATTGGGGTGTCTTCAACGAGACGGTCATCCACGGCGTGACGGGCTACCGCTGCCGGACGATCGAGCAGATGGTGTGGGCCGCCAAGAACGTCGAGAAGCTCGATAGCTTTGCCATCTCACGTTATGCCGCCGACAACTTCTCCCTCGAGCGCGTTGCGCTCATGTACGAGGAATACTTCCAGTCCGTTTTGAACTTGAAGTATCCCAAGGGGCTTTACACGGACAACCCTGGGCGCAAGCAGCTCGATTGGCTCATCAAGAGCTTGCCGCGCCATACTGCCGTCACGCTCTCGCCCGAGGTCGTTGTTCCGCCTCCGCCGCCTGCTGAGAAGGAGGGCTGGGATCGCGATCAGGATTGGGAGCGCGATTGGTGGGGTCTCCACTGGGCGGCGCACTGGGATGAGGAGATCAAGAAGCAGCAGACCTACTTCCGGCTGATGGGCTCACCGCAGCTCGAGGTTATGTCAAAACACGTTCTTGATGTTGGCTGCGGGCCGGTGTCGATGCTGCAGCGCTGCATCCATCTCGAGGGTTGCCGCGGTGTGGATCCGCTCGCTGTCTCTCCGGAAACGCGTACGCGCTACTCCTCTGCCGATGTCGAGTTTTTGAACATCAAGGCCGAGGAGATGCCGACCGATCGGCAGTTCGACGAGATCTGGTGTTACAACTGCTTGCAGCACACCGACAGCCCCGCCGAGATCTTCAAAAGGATGCTCGCGAGTTCACGCGTCGGCACATCGTTCCGCTTCTTCGAGTGGATCGATCTGGGCGTCTGTCCTGGCCATCCGCAGAACCTCACCGAAGACATGTTCAAAAACGTGTTCGGTGGGGATGACTTCGAAAGACCCATCTGGAATGTCGGCTTCTTGAGCGGCTTCGGTGGGACGGTCACCGAGAAGTACATCGCCATTCATGCCATCCGAAAGCGGTAAATGAAAATGCCAGTCCCCCCCGGTTTTGGGCTCACGCAAGCGGAGCATCTCCTCACGTTTCTCGCGAGCAGACAGCGAGGTGTGACGGGCGCCACGGGCCCCACGGGAGGCCCCGGAGCGACCGGCGTGACGGGAGTCACCGGAGCGGGTGTGACGGGCGTGACGGGAGTGACCGGTGTCACCGGAGTGACGGGGGTTTCAGGTACCCCTGGAGGCATCTCCGGTGTCACCGGCGTGACCGGTGTCACGGGCGCTACCGGGCCGTCCGGAGGGCCCCCAGGCATCACGGGGGCCACGGGCGTTACCGGAGTAACCGGAGCCACTGGGGTGACGGGGGCCACGGGCGTGACGGGCGTCGGCGTCACAGGCGCCACCGGATCGACTGGGCCTGCAGGGGGACCGACGGGTGCTTCTGGAGTCACCGGCGTCACCGGTGCTACCGGTCCCGCGGGTGGACCGACAGGCGTCACCGGCGTGAAGGGAGTGACGGGTGTCACCGGCGTCACGGGAGTGACTGGATCGGCAGGGACGACAGGAGCATCGGGTGCTCCATCGTTCGTCGCAGGCGCAACGGGAGTCACCGGCGTCACAGGGGCTTCCGGACCTGCGGGTGGTCCAACGGGACCGACAGGGGTTACCGGCGCAACTGGGCCTGCAGGGGGTCCGACCGGAGTGACCGGACCTTCAGGTGTCACCGGCGCCACGGGAGTCACAGGCGCAGCGAGCTTCGTCGCAGGTCCGACGGGCACCACGGGCGTGACCGGCATCACCGGAGTGACGGGCGTCACAGGCGCGACGGGTCCCTCGGGCGTCACTGGAGTGACTGGCACGGGTGTGACGGGAGTCACCGGCGCGACCGGCCCTGCTGGAGGCCCCACGGGTCCAACGGGGGTCACTGGTGTCACCGGAGCTACGGGGCCCGCAGGCGGTCCCACGGGCATTACCGGTCCCTCTGGAGTGACAGGCGCCACGGGGGTCACGGGAGCCACTGGAGCCGGCGTCACCGGAGTCACGGGCGTCACTGGAAGCACGGGAGCTGTCGGGGCAACCGGTGCAACAGGAGTTGGAGCGACGGGACCCACGGGCGTTACTGGCGCCACGGGAGCGAGTGGAGCTGCAGGCGCAACGGGCGCTGGCGCAACGGGCGTTACGGGTGCAACCGGACCTGCTGGAGGTCCGACCGGCCCGACGGGCGTCACGGGAGTGACAGGGGCAACCGGGCCGGCAGGGGGGCCGACCGGAGTCACGGGAGCTCAAGGAACCACGGGCGTCACCGGAGTCACGGGTGCAACAGGAGCTGCTTCCTTCGTCGCCGGACCCACGGGCGTCACCGGTGCCACTGGACCAGCAGGTGTCACGGGAGCTACGGGTGCCTCGGGCGCATCGGGCGCTGGAGTTACCGGGGTTACCGGCGCAACAGGACCGCTCGCCAGCGTCAACGCCAACGCAGCTTTTACAACAACGCCTGCGGCGCTCGGCAACGAGACCCTCGCGACGGGCGCGTCGGTGCTGCTTGCAGCAGTGCTCATCACACCGACGTCGAGCGGCATCCTGCAGTGCGCAGTGGTACTCGCCTACACGGCGGACTCGCCGGACTCGCTGCAGGTCGACATCTCGACGGTTCCTGGAGCCACTGCGATCACGGGAGGCAGCATCGTCGGGACGGGAGGCAGCGCGCAACTTCGCTACGAGACCACGGGCAACCCGGTGGCGATCACGGGCGGCTCCGCGGGAGCGGAGATCAGCCAGGCATACCAGCAGATTCCCGGTAGCGGTCTGCAGCAAACGCTCGTGGCGATCGGCAACAGTGCTCCGTTGACGGTCGGAACGCCGATCGCGATTCAGCTGAAGATCACAAGCCGCGTCGGAAACGATCTGTCGGGGATGGCGCTGTCGTTCAGCGTGCAGGAGGTTACTGGCTCTGTAAGGGGTCCTACTGGCCCGTCTGGCGCAACAGGTCCGGCAGGAGGTCCGACAGGCGTTACGGGTCCTGCGGGCGTAACGGGCGCCACGGGCGCAACGGGAGCTACCGGTGCCACTGGAGCCGGCGCGACAGGCGTCACAGGCGCGACTGGGCCGGCTGGGGGACCTACGGGTCCAACGGGGGTTACGGGCGCCACGGGCGTTTCGGGAGCGGCAGGAGCTTCCGGAGCGGGCACCACAGGAGCCACGGGAGTCACTGGCGCGACTGGGCCGGCAGGGGGTCCGACAGGAGTCACTGGGCCTGCCGGAGTGACCGGAGTCACCGGCGCCACCGGCGCATCGGGTGCTGCCGGAAGTGGACCGCCCTTCATCGCGACCTCGGGCTCTAACACAAGCACGCTCTCGGTCGTCCCGACGAACATCAACGCGCAGAACGTCAACGGGTTGAGCACTGGCAATCTTGAAGTTGGACCCAACTTCGTGGAGGCCAACGTCACCCCCGGCGGCGGGCTCAATGTGAGCACCACACAGGTTCAAGCCGTCTCGCCCAACGGGCAGAACCTCGTCACGGCCAACAACTCCGGCGCGTCACTCGCGGCAGCGAGCGGCAGCAGTTCTACCTCGGTCACCTCGAGCCCCACCAACGTCGAGACGACTTCGACCAACGGCAGCAGCACGGGCTCGCTCGAAGTGGGCCCGAACTTCGTCGAAGCCAACGTGACGCCGGGCGGAGGCCTGAACGTCAGCACGACGCAAGTGCAGGCGGTCTCACCCAATGGGCAGGTCACCATCACGGCGAACAACACCGAAGCGGAACTCTCTGCGGTCAACGGGAGCGATGCCGGTACGATCATCGTCACGCCCACCAACGCGACAACGCAGGTCACTGACGGCACGAGCACCACAACGACGACCAATGCGCCCACCCAGGCGCTCTTGACGTCGAATAACGGCGGCGGTGGGCTCATCTCGGAGGTGCAAGCCATCGCGACGACGGGCGCGGTGCTCTTCGGGACCAACGGCACGGTCGTCAATCAGCTGACGGTCACGCCGGGCAGCGGCGGCATCACCGCTACCAGCACAGGCGTCGGAACCGAATCCACAACGCTCGTGATGGCCCCCACGGGAGGCGCAGGCATCTCCGTGGAGGACAGCTCCGGCAACACGGCCGGGCTACTTATCGCCCCGTCGGGGACCGAGCTTCTCGTCAAGGATCCAACGAGCAACATCGGCTTCAACCTCGGCATGAGCGCTACAGGCCCTGCTCAGTTTGTCGCGACCGACGGCTCCGGTACGGTTGTCGGCGGAGTTCAAGTTCTCAGCAGTGGCCTGGCTGTTGGTGTGACGGAGCTCGCGGGCAACCCCGTCACGATGGGTCTGAACCCCGTCGCGCAGGGGACGCAGAACACGCAGTTTGGCACCATCATCCCGTACATCGCCTTCGGGCGAGTCGCAGGCGTCGGTGGCGGACTGCTCGTCTCGGTGTCGATGCCCAACAACAGCTGGGCGCGCATCGATCTGGAGTTCATATTCCGCGTCGTCATCGCCGGTACGGGCAACTCGATCGGTGACGGCTGGGAGCAGAAAGCCTCGTGCGTTGCACGTGCGAATAACTCCGGCGCCGTCAGCTTCCCGCGCGGATACAACGCGGCAGCGCTGGCAGGCGGCGGCTTCGACCAGGCCCTTACGGCCAACCTTACGGCGAGCGTCAACACAGGCGCGGGATCAAACTTGGCCTTCGTTGCCCTGGCGCCGCAAGTCACAAGCGGCACCCTCGGAACGGTCGACTGCACGATCTTCGCGTACGTCAAGTACAATTGAAAGCGAGCCCCTTTGGGGCATGGAGATCTCATGAAGATGTTGAAGTTGAAGCTGTGGCTTCTCTTTGCGGCCGTGGCCGTGCTGTCGTGCGGGCAGCCGCCTAGTCCGCCGCCGCCTGACGCGCCGCCTCCAACGGACGCAGCTCCCACGGCGCCCTCGCTCGACCCGCGAACGGTCGCAGCGGGCGACATGGTCAAGATCAATGAGGAGCAGCGGCAGGCGGAGATCAAGCTGTTTCTTGCGGCACAGGCGCGCAAGCCATCGCCGCCCATTCCGCGGGCGAGTCAGGTGGCCGATCTGGCACGATACCAGCAGCACATCGCGAAGACAGCCGCGGCACCGGGTCTATTTGCGGCAGGTCAGCCGACGATCTTCCCGAAGTCATGGAGTGTGACCGCCTGGTACTACGACAACCAGAACATCACGACGCTCGCGAGCGACAATAACGACTGCCAGACGATCACGACGCCGTGTCTGACGTTCGCCGAGATCGTTTACAACCGCTGGGGAACGCCATTCCCGGCGCTGGGTGGCGTCAACAACGTCAACTTCATCGCACAGATCTTCCAGCTGAGCACCGGAACCAACGCGGACGCGGTGATCGCAGCACCCATCAGCGGCGTCGCAGAGTTTATCGGCCCGCTCAATGCGACGACTCAGATTGCTACAGGTACACTTGCCAGCGTCATTGCAAAGAACGCGTCCTCCGATCAAGTTCTCACTGCGACGCTCGCGGCGTGCTCTGGCGTCTGCCAGCCAGGGATGCTGATTCACAACACCACGCACGATTCTTACGCGTGGACCAATACGAATGTATCCGGCAACGTGTGGCAGATCAGCCAACCGATGACGGTGTTCGCTCAAGCAGAAGTCGATACATGGACTAGCGGGGATACGTACTTCGTTTACAACTTACTATTTCAATCCGTAAGCCAGCTCAATAACAACACTACTGTTCAATTCTTGGCACCAAACGGCGGCAGCTTTGGCTCATTCTTGGCCGCGAGAGCCTTCTCCGAGTCATCACTAAATACAGCGCTTGGGCAGCCTACTATTCAGACTTTTGCGAATTGCAATAACTGCGATCTTCCTGTCAGCTCCACCGTATGGAATGGCGGTCAGTTTGTGCTTACAGCGGGCCAATACCGCGGGTTGAACAATCTACAGGGCGCCATGAGCGTCAGCAACGATTTCCTGAGCTCAGGACTTCTCGTCATCCCACGAGAGCACTCCACGCTGAGCAAGGTGTGGCTGCAGAACAGCGGGATGATCACCATCGGCTTTGTGACGATGAGCAATTATATCGCCGGCAACAGCAAGATTCAGATCCAGCCTGGTTCGGTGCTTTCCTACGGCCTCGCAACGGGGCTCACAGCCACGCAGCTCTTTCTATCGACCGCCGGTGTGCCACTGCAGTTCAACCACGTCGGCAGCGTTGCGACCGGATACAGCGTCTTCACGTCAGGCACCACCGCGACGCTCTGCGGCGGCATTGCGCTCACGCCCACAAATCTCGACAAGTCCGTGAGCGCCACGTGTGCAACGACGGGGTTCGGCGGCAACGCGTTCCTCCCCGGAGCGGGGGCGATCAACAACTTCTGAGCTTACTTGTCGTCGATGGCGTGCAGCTCAATGCGCTCCTGCGTCTCGATGACTCCCATCTCGCGCAACTCGGCGATGAAGGCTTCCCCACGAAGCTTGCCGAGCGCGCGGATAATGCCGGCCTTGGAGAGCAGCTCGTAGCTCTTCTCCTTGAGCACAAGAAGACGCCCGTCGGGGCGCATCGCGACTTCGTCAGGATGCTCAGCCACCCAGTCGTGCATCAGCGGCGAAGCGGCCTCGGCAAGCCGCTCGAACTGCTTGATGAAGTAGTGCAGCTTGCCGACGTCTTCAGCGGTCGCGAGAGCGCCTCCATTGGGCGTCATGAAGGGCGCCATATCCGCGGTGTCGGGGCCGTACTCCACGAGGTCTTTGAGCGCCTCTCCGGCCGGGCGGGCGAGCTCCAGCGCGTGGCCTGCGTTCTTTAGGTAGTCACCCAGGTGCATGACGCAGTCGTAGCGCGCCGGGCAGATGCGGCAGCAGGGGCCTTTCCGTAGCGATCCATCACCCTTGCGCGCAAGCGCTTCGGCGAGGACTTGGGCGTGCTTGCGCAGGACGTCGACTGAGACGGCGTCGGCGTAGATTGCCGGCGGCAGGCCCCGAGGGGCATGCAGGACGGCGAGGATGACCTCCTCTTCAAACACATCGACGCGCTCGCGTGCTTCGAGCCACACCGCTAACCCAAGCGTCCGCAGCTGCGACACGTCTTCCGGGATGGTAAAGAAGTCAAACGGGTCGCGCCCCGTCTTGTAGTCCATCACCAGCGGGAAGTTGGTGATCCGATCGGCGGTGCCGGGAATCTCCACAGCCGGATCGATGCCGTAATAGATGTGATCTTCAACACTCGGCAGGCCGATGCGGCGAACGGTGAGGGCTGATGGGCTGATCGCGAAGGCGACCTCGTTCTCGACCTTGCCGGCAGCGAAGTTGATGTTGTAAGGGTTCGCGCCGCGCATCCATCGCTTGAGCAGCTTCTTGGCAGCGCGCACGTGGTCGATGAGCTCATCGGAAGCGCCGGGGATGCTCCACTTCTTTTCCATCCTCTTGGCGACGGGAGCGAGCACCTCGGGCTTCCAACTCGGCAGCTCCATCAGCTCGTGGAAGGCGCTGCCGTAGAGCGCCGGCTCACCGGGTTCGTTGCGGGTTTCGATGCCATCCTCGAAGGGGCGGGCGCACTGCAGCAGGAGCTCAGACTTTGATGCGGAAGCTTGCAGGGTCATAGAAGGCCAGGAGCGGGGTGCGAGTTTCTTCCGGTTGCCAAACGACGGGTCTCGGTGCGGATAGGATCTCCATGCTGCGCAGGTAGTGAAGCTCCTGGCCGATCATCTCGTCGAAGAAGACAAGGTGTTGAACTTCGTGGAGGCCGTTGCGAAACCACGGACGGTAGCGTGCGCGTGAGCTCACTTGGCCGAGCTTCCGAAGCGCTTGCGGCGTTCTTCAAGAAGCAAATCGGCGGCGTTGCCGACAGCAGCAACCTCTAGTTCCCACGTGTCTGCGTCCATTTTGGTGATGATCGCCGCAGCGTAGTGATCCCACGCGAGGCGCTCTTCCGTTGCCAAAGCTTGTGCAGCAAGCCTCGCTTGCTCCTCATCGAACAGGCGCTTGGCCTCTATCGCTTGCTCAAGTGCCTCGACACGCTTGGCACTGACGTACACATCGCACGTGTGACGATCTCTCGCGTCCGTGCAGCCGCGGGTTCCATTGCGACATGTCGGGATCTCCACGAGCACTCTCCTTTTTTTGACGGCCCTCTTGGCGAGTGGGCTTGTCAGGCTGAGGTCTAGCTGGCAGGATGGCCCGTCGTCAAGGCGCCGCTCGCCGAAGTTGAAAACCGGGCGCCTTCAAGGGAGGCAAGAGCGTGTGCGTATCGAGTGAGGCCTTCTTGGCGGTGTGCGCCTTTGGTGGCTGGGCCGCTCTTCAACTCTTCCTGATCTGGGTTGGCCTTCGGCGCATCCGCCGCTCGGAGAGGTATCGCTGATGGCCTCTTCCCTCATCCGCGACTACCCGTGGACCGACGCGGGAAACAGCGAGCGGCTCATCAAGGAGCATGGGGAGAACGTTCGGTACATCGATGCGTGGGAGAGCTGGATCGCCTGGCACGGCTCGAGGTGGGAGGTGGACAAGGGCTACCTCTATCGAATGGCGGAGCTCACCGCGCGCAAGATGCACGACGAGGCGGGGGATCTGAAGCCGCGCAAGGGCGAGAGCGAAGACAAGCACGCGGAGTTTCAGAAGGCGGCGAAGGCCTTCGCGCGCAAGACGGAGAGCGCGTCGAGCCTGGAGGCGATGATCAAGTTGGCGCGCTACCGCGCCGGGGTCTCCTTGCCGCACACGAAACTGGACGGCAACCCGATGATCCTGCCCGTGCGCAACGGGACGATCGAACTTGCAACGGGGTCTGTCCGGAATTCAAAACGGGAGGACTACGCCACCCTCACCATTCCCATCCGCTACGACGAGAAGGCGACCTGCCCGCTCTGGGAGGCCTTCCTGCTGCGGGCGATGGGAGGCGATGAGGAGCTCGTGAGCTTCCTGCAGCGCTGCGTGGGCTACTCGCTGACCGGATCGGTAGGGGAGCACGTCCTGTTCTTTTGCCATGGCCCCAAGGGGATGAACGGCAAGAGCACGTTTCTGAACGTCTTGCGCGAGGTGGTGGGCGGCTACGGTGCTGCGGCCCCACGCAAGCTGCTCTTTCAGGGGATCGGCGATAGGCATCCGACGGAGCTGACGACGCTCTTCGGCAAGCGCGTGGTGACCTGCTCGGAGATCCCCGAGGACCAAAGGTTTGACGAAGCCCTGCTGAAAGACCTCACGGGCAGTGATCGGATCAGCGCCCACCGCATGCGCGAGGACTTCTGGGAGTACGACCCGACGCACAAGCTGTGGCTCGCCGGCAACCACAAGCCGGTCATCACGGGGACCGACGGGGGGATCTGGCGGCGGATCATGCTGATCCCGTGGGAGGTGACGATCCCGGAGGGGGAGCGGGACCTGAATCTGACCAAGAAGCTACGGGGGGAGATGCCGGGCATCTTGGCGTGGGCGGTGAGGGGGTGTTTGGCGTGGCAGAAGAGACGGCTCGACCCCCCAGGGTCGGTGATGAAAGCGACGCGCCAGTACCGCCGTGAGAGCGATCTGCTGGGCATGTTCTTCCACCAGTGCTGCACCTTCGGCAAAGACGAGCGCGTCGCCAAGCGCCGGCTGCGCCAGGCGTACGAGCAGTGGTGCGAGGAGGTAGGTTCGCTGCCGCTCGGGCCCATCAAGTTCTACCGTCGGCTCCGGGAGAAGGACTGCGAGGACACCTCGGTCCGGGAGAAGCTTGGCAAGGAGCAGATCGCGGGGCCCCCTGTGGACGGCTGGGCAGGTGTTCGGCTGAGCACCAAGGCGGAGCGCGCGGCGGTCAAGCGGTGGGACCCGAGCGACTTGTAGGGGAACTTTTCGCGCCGTAGGGAGGAAGTAGTGACCTTTTTTTCGAAACTCACTACAGACTTTTCAGGCGTTTTTGGCTCTATTTCTTATTTGTAGTGAGTGTAGTGAGACAAATAACACCCATAGACCGTATAGCGTTACGCACGTTGCCTCGCACACGTATAGGACCGATGGGTCCGAAATGTCTCACTACACTCACTACAAGTGACTCAACCTCATGGAATGACTTAGCAATTCTGTAGGGACCTTCGTCAAAAAGCACCCCTACAAGCCCACTACGGCGCCCTACAAGAAAGAAAACTCGCCATGAATTCAAGAGGTTACGAACTCGAAGGTTGGAACTTCCACCAAGTGGAGGGCAAAACCTACATCGGCAAGGCCCCCGAGGGCTGGGAGGCCGCCCAGATCGAGCACGATGTGCGCCAAGCGCAGTCTGCCGTGGAGCTCGCCCAGCATCCCGTTCGTCTCGAGCCGATCTACGAGCTCGCCTGGATTGTCGTCCAGACGCCGCAGGGGCCCGCCCAGGTTCCGACCCTCAAGCCCCCCTTCGGATGCCCCAGCATCCGCTTCCTGACGCTTCCACGGCCCGGTGTGTGGCGCGCAATGGCCTCTCTCGACCGCGCGGAGGCGGAGGCGATGGCAACGCTCATCGGAAGAACCATCGAAGCCGAGCGCCAGGCGCGTGCTGCAGCCATGAACCTGACGCTGGCTCCCGCCAACACCCCGCTGCCACCAATGCCGCAACCGAGAGGCAACGGTCGGCGCTGAACTCCTGTGTCATTTCTCCAACTTGACGGCCAGCGCGAAGCTTCGTAGGCTTCAACTTGTCGAGGGTCAGCGGGTTACTCCATATCCCGTATCACCCACGGTCGTTGCGAAGAGCGACGGACACGCGCTAGGGAGGGCGGCCATCAGGCGAGGTGGCCGCCCTTCTGTTTTTTGTCGATCGCAGACCGTGTACGACAAAAGTCATCGCGCGTGACGTTTTTGAACTTTGCTGCTTGACGCCCTCAGATCGCGAGAGCTAGGGTTCCCGTCTCGCGCTGATGAGCCGTCGGTCTAGCGCCCGACCTCATAGCGAACTTCAAAAAGGAGACATCATGGCGGTAGAAACGCCGCAACGGCCTACGCCCGCGGCATCCCCAGCGAAGCCTGCTTTGCCACCTCGCCTGGTGGCCATGAAGGCTTCGGACATGACCGGTCCCGTGTTCCTCCGACTCCTGGTCATGGGCTGGCAAAAAATAGGCAAGTCGTGTTGTGTCATCAGCACGGCCCCGGGTCCGGTCTACGTCATCAACACCGACCAGCCAACTTCGCTGGAGCCGGTGCTCGATTTCAACCGCGACTTCTTGCACAACTACGTCAAGAGCTCGATGGAGATGAACGACGCGCTCGAGGTAGCGCGGCAGCTGGTCAAGTCGGGCGAAGTGCAGACCGTTGTATGGGACACGATGAGTGGCTATTCGCCCGTCGTAGAGGCCGAGGCCTTCAAGGCAACGCTCACCAAAGCGGGCAACGAAGACGGTCGCAAGGCCAGCCCCCTCTACCGCAAGTTGATGCGCGCCACCGTGCGACGGCTTTTCAACTTGAAGGCGCATGTGGTGGTCATCACGCACTACCTCGACACGGGCAGCAGCGACGAAGAGGAGCCGCAGAAAGACGAGAACGGGAAGACGATCAAGAAGATCGGCAAGAACGGTCCCGGTATCGTCCCGATGCTCTATGGCGCTTTCCGCGCTGAGGTCGGCACCATGTTCGACGATGTGGTCTTCATGGAGAAGCAGATCACCGGTCCGTCGACCGAGGATCGCTTCTTTGTGACCGGACTCGATGGCGTCTACGGTCCCGGGTGTCGGTCGCTGACTGGCAACATGGCCATTCCAGCCAATGTCTCCAACTTTTTGAAGTTGGCGGAGAAGAAGCGCGAGGAGCGTCGCAAGGCGTTCGTGCCGCGACCGGTGAGCTCGGGCCTGCCGAAGCCCGTGGCTGTCGCAAAGCCAGCCGTGGGGGCGCGATGAAACGCGCCTACCTCATCTCGCCCTACTCGGGCGATACCATTCGCAACGTCGCCTACGCCCTCAAGTGCATTCATCACTGCTTCGCCCACGGCTACTCACCCTACGCGAGCCACATCTTCCTAGCGGCGAGTGGAGCTCTCGACGACAGCGATCCAAAGGACCGCGCCTTTGGCTTCGAAGCAGGCCTAGCGTTCCTGCCGACGTGCGAGGTCGCCTTTGGCTTCATGGACCTTGGTGTATCGCATGGTATGCGCGTGGACTTGGAGTCTGCTCGTCGGCTTCAAGTTCGAATCGAGTACCTCTCCATCTTCGGAGGGGTGCCCACTGTGGACATCATCCACGCCCTGATGTTGCCGCACGCGCATATGCCGTGCGCGACTTGTCAAATTGAAAACGAAACCAACAGGAGTTGACCAATGGCCGAGACCGTAATCTGCACCCCGATCGACTACGATGCGGAGAACATCCCGCCCGACGCACCGGCAGGCGCCTGGCGAGCCCGCGCTACGGCGAAGTTCTCGGCGACCTCCAAAGACTCCTTTCCGATGATCATCGTCGACTGGGAGATCGAGAGCGCGTACGACGAAGAGAACGAGAGCTTCGTCGGCGTGCGCGTCAGCGACTTCTTGACCTTCTTCCCCGAGTCGCGCGCGGGCGCCTCGAAGATGAGCAAGATCCGCCTCAAGGCCTTCTGCGACAAGCTCAACATCAGCCGCACGCTGATCCCCAAGCACATCGCGGGCGCCGAGGACATGGCCGACTTCATCGCGGCAATCGACGGCCAGTTGGCCGACATCTGGACGATCGTCGAGAAGTCGCTCAACAAGGACACCAACGAGATGCAGGAGCGCACGGCCGTTCGCTACAAGGCCCCCGGCGGCGCGGCGGCCGCCGGAGCTCTTCCCCCCGTCGAAGACCCCGACGGTGAGGAGGAAGAGGAGGAAGAAGAGGAAGAGGAAGAAGAGGAGGAAGAGGTTGCTCAGGCCGCCACTCCGACTCCTCCGGCGCGCGCAGCTGCGGCAGCTTCGAAGGCCACGCCTGCAGAAGCGGCTGCGGCGACGAGCAAGAAGAACGGCAAGGGCAAGAGCGGCGGAGCGAGCGCTCGTCGCTGACGTAGCCCCTTCGCGGGAAGCGTTGCGAGGAAGCTTCTCGCGAAGGGATCGGCGTCCTCCGGCGCCGTGACTCGGCTGCGGTGACTCCAGTCGAGTGAAGGGGTTGCTAGCCCTACCGGAGGGCTAGGGATCGGCCGCCAGCGAAAGCAAGCGGCGAGGAAACCTGCGAGCCATGTGCAGGGATCGACGTTCGATTCGTCGACGATCCACGACATGCCTTGGGAAGCAATAGAACTTGAACTCGAGCATGACGGCTACCAAGCACGGGTAAGCCGTACGATGAAGCCTGGCAAGTGGCGGTGGTGCGTAGCGCCGATCGAGCACGTTATGAAGTGGAACCGAAACTGCACTGATGTCCCTTTTTCGAAGGGCTACAGCGGAACGCGCGAACGTGCCGTTGAGATGGCCGAAGCCGCGATCGAAGCTCTCAAGAAAGCTACGCCCCGATGAAGCTCTCCCCCGATCAAGCCTCCGCCTGCGAAGCCATCCGCTCCTGGGTGTATGACCGCTGCAACACCTGGCGTGAGGGTATCCCCAGCGAAGTGCTCCGCTTCGGCGGGTACGCCGGAACCGGCAAGACGACCGTTCTGGGTGTGCTCGCCAAAGAGTTCGAAGAGCGTGGTGTGCTCGTTGCCTACGCCACCTTCACCGGCCGCGCATCGACCATCCTGAACCGCAAACTTGAAGATCAAGGCGTCTTGACCTCCAACAAGCTGATGGCGACCTCCGCGCGTCAGCTCGAGGGCAAGTACGCCAAGTTTTTCCTCGAAGAGGGTGAGGAGCGCATGCCGTTCTGCGGGACGCTCCATCGGCTTCTCTACGCGCCGATGATCGACGAGCAGACCGACGAGCTATTGGGCTGGCGCACACGCCTCAATCTCGATCGCCGCTACGGCCTCATCGTGGTCGACGAGGCGAGCATGGTGGGCGATACGATGCTCGCGGACATCAAGCGCCACGGCGTTCCCGTGCTCGCTGTTGGAGACCACGGCCAATTGAGCCCCGTGAAAGACGCGGGCTCTCTGATGAAGAACCCGGACATTCGCCTCGAGAAGATCCATCGGCAGGCCGAGAGCAACCCAATCATCCAGCTCTCGAAGACCATCCGGGAGACGGGGCGCATCGATCGGAGCCTCGCGGGGGAGAGCATCGTCTTCGGGCGCCGCTTGGACATGGGGTCTATCTACGCCAACGCGCTCTCGCATCAACATCCGTCCGAAGGCAACGGCGTCAACGACTGGCTCGGCGTTGGCGCACTTTGTTGGACCAACAAGACGCGCATCGGCATCAACCGCATCGTGCGCAAGGCGTTCGAGTTCAGCGGAGCGCCGAAGATGGGCGAGACACTCATGTGCCTGCGCAACTCCGAAGACGTCTTCAATGGGATGCGCGGCATCTTGCAGCGCGACGCGGAGCAACTTGGCTACAAGCTCGATGTTGAACTTGACTTCCCGTACGAAGAGGTCCACGGGACATTCGAGCTCTGTGGCTACCAGTTTCACAGGGAACGACCGATCAGCAGCGTCGAAGAGCTGCAGCGGATGGTCCCCGGGCTGCGACGAATGAGCGAGGCAGGGCTGCTCTTCGACTTCGGCTACTGCGCTACGGTCCACAAGTTCCAAGGCTCGCAGTTGAAGCACGCGATCGGCGTGCTCGATCGACCGGCCAACCCTGGGGACTCGGAGTATCGCCGTTGGTTGTACACTCTGGTAACGAGAGCAAGTGAGCGGCTGACGCTGCTAACTTGAACTTTCAGATGAATGTCTACGTACGTATGAATGTTCACAAACGCGTTGCCTCTATCGGGGGCTATCGCGTCGCATGGCTTGCATCGCAGCATAACACCAAACCGCCGTCGCTTCGACGTTGGGCGAAGTTGAACGTTCCAAGCGATTTAGACAACGTCCATGCGCTTGCCGATGGACATGCAGAAGCCGCAAAAAAGGCTTCTCAATGGCGCGGCATATACCGCTGGCGAATGATGACGTCTTGGATGCGCATGGCTTTTATCGGCGCGGGTGGTTTGGCAATGCTCGGCGTGGTCGGACATGTGCTTAGACGGAGACGCTCGTGAGCCATACCTGCCACGCTCGATGCTGCACCGTCCCCGTGCCGCCCGAGCTTCTCATGTGCAAAGTCCACTGGGCAATGGTCCCCCACTCCATCCAGAAAGATGTCTGGGAAAACTATCGCGTTGGCCAGTGCAACGACAAACGGCCGTCTCTTGGTTGGATGCGCGCCGCGGATGCCGCCATCGGCTTCGTTGCCATGCGCGAGGGCACACCGCTCACCATCCGCGAGTGCGAAGTGCTCGTCAACCGGGGCTACCGCATGTCGCTCTTGCGCGAGCTCGTGCGGCGCAAGGGCGAGGCCTGGAAGCCCGCGGGAGAGCGGTTCCTCAACGATTGCGCCGCGCGCATGGGCGTGCCGGCGCCAAAGGTCATCGACATGCGCCCCGAGGTGAAGCCGTGCAAGAAGCGAATCGAGAAGAACAAGCTGCAAGCGTCATGACAGCCCTACGCGTCATCCAGGGTGGAGGTCTTGCCCAGCGGCCACCGCCGCCCGGCAGGATGACCTGCGCCGATGCGATGAAGCTCGGAGCCATGTGCGATCTGTGCCCGCTGTCCAAGGGCAAGCTCGCGCCCCTTATCGTCCCGCCGACGCGCGTCGAGCATCCTCAGTTCGTCATCGTCGGCGAGGGTCCCGGCCGCGTCGAAGATGCGCACGCTCGGCCGTTTATAGGCCCGACAGGGCAGTTCCTGACGCGTCTCCTGCAAGAGGCCAAGCTCGATCGCTCCCGCGCGCACGTGACCAACGTAGCCCTCTGCCGCGGCGATACCGACAAGGAGAAACAGCGCGCCGCCGAGTGCTGCACGCCGCGTCTGCTGCGGGAACTCAACGAGCTCGATTGGTCGATTCCCATACTGACCCTAGGCAAGTTCGCGATGAAGCCCGTACTGGGGATGACGCGCCTCTTCCTCGCCCGCGGCTTCTACTGGAAGACACCCATCATCGACCAGAGCGTTGTACGAGCGGCTTTGAGGAAGAGCGAGAAGAATCCTCATCCTGACCTCAGGCGCCGAGCGCTGACGATCGAAGGGCGAGCTCTCCTCGGCGACCGCGTGGTACTCCCCACCATCCACCCCGCTTTCGTCCTGCGCGCCGACGTCTGGAAGCCCATCATCCAGGCCGACATCAAGCGCTTCGGTCGCATCGTCCGCGGAGAGCTCACCGAGGACAAGCTGGCGGACAAGCGACCCTACAAGGTCTACGCCAAGCCGCGAAACATCGAACGCTACCTAGCGAAGTTCAAGAACGAGGTCGCGATCGACATCGAGACCGACGGCATCGATCCGCTGACCGCGAAGATCCTCTGCGTCGGCATCAGCGACGGCGAGCACACGCTCGTTATCGGCCCATGGACACCGCAGCTTCACGCTCCCGTACTGTCCAACGCTCTCCTCGAGCGACGCAACGTCTTCCACAACGGCGTCAACTTCGACGTGCTTGCCCTGCGCAAGGACGGCGTTCAAGTCTTCGATGACAACATCGACGACACCATCATCGGCCATCACTCCTTCGGCTCCTGCTACCCGCAGCGCCTTGACCACTGCGTCTCGGTTTACCTCGACGCCTCCCCTTGGAAGATCAAGTTCGGTCGCAAGGGCGCCGAGGAAAAGGGCATCGCTCCCAAGCACATGCCTCCAGAGGAGCTCTACAAGTACAACGCCGCCGACGCGGTCCTGACGATCGATCTCTGGCACGCGATGCAAGACGATCTCAAGGGCCACCGAGCGATCTACCAGCAGGACATGCTGCTCGCGCGCGTGTCGCTTGGGATGATGACCGACGGCATCGGTGTCGACGTCGAGCGGCGAGAATTTCTCCAGCGCAAGATGCGCAACCGCGCCAACGCCCTCAAGGGCATCATGCGCAAGCTGGTGAAGAACCACAACTTCAACCCGGCGCGCACCAATGACATCCGCAAGGCCCTCTTCCAGCGCTTCAAGGCGCCGGTGCTGATGCCGACGCCTACCGGCTTGCCTTCCACGGCCTCAGGAACGCTTGAGGTCTACCGCGGCAACGGGACCAAAGCCGGACGCCTCAGCGATCTCATCTTGAACTGGCGCGCCGTCGTCAAAAGTCGCTCGACGTACATCGACAACCGCACCGTCGCCGAACGACCTGGTTTGGGCCCCCGCGTGCGCGTCAATTGGAAGGTCTACGCCACGCCCACCGGGCGCTGGGGAAGTCCCCTGCAGAGCATCCCACGGCCGGAGAAGAACCTGCAGGGCAGGCTCTTGCTCGAGTCGCGCGTCCGCGAGATTTACGTCCCGAGACCTGGCTGCGTCTTTGTCTACTTCGACATCTCCCAGGCCGAAGCTCGCCTCGCGGCCAACCTCTCGGGAGACCCCGAGTTCTTGAAGACCTGCGAGGGCGACGTCCACACCGGCAACGCCTGCGCGATCTTCCCCCAGCACGCCGACGTCATCCGAAGCGACACCAAGGGGCGCGGCAAGCCCTTCCGCGACGTCGCCAAAAACTTCATGTTCGGCATCGTCTACGGCGCCAGCGCCGACACCATCCACAAGTTCCTCCTCGCCAAGGGCTTCAAGATCACCCTGCGCGAAGTTCAAAAACTGCTCGATCTGCTCCACAAGAAGTATCGAATCTACTTCCGCTACGTCGAACGGATGGTGGAGTTCGTACGGAAGCATGGCTACCTCATCAGCCCGTACATGCATCGCAAGCGCCTGTTCGGTTTCTTCCCCAAGCCCGAGGAGGTCTACAACATGGGTCCGCAGAGCGGCGTCGCCGACGAGATGAACATGCGCCTCTTGGAGATCATGCCGCAGCTTCCCTCCAACGACATCCGGCTCGCGGGGCAGTTTCACGACGCGTGCGCGTTCGAGACCCCGATCGAGCAAGCGGATGCAATGGAGGCTCTGGTGAAACGCGTGTGGGCCAGGCCTTCTACCATCCCCAAGAGCATCGTCTGCGAGAAGGGCGCAACCTTCGCGCTCCCCATCGACTGCAAGAGAGCTGATCGGCTCAGCGTGCTCGCATGAGCGGCAAGATCATCAAGTTCCCCGAGCCTGCGCCCGAGCGGCGCGCCTGCGCTGCCTGCGGCTGGGAGCTGCCGATCAAGATGATGTTCGGCATCGTCTTGCCAAAAGCGCAGCTCACCATGAGCCTTGGCGAGAAGTTCGAGATCAAGCAAACGTTCTCGTGGGAGTGCCCTGGCTGCGGAGCGCCGTTCGAGGTCACCCGCACGCTGAGCGAGGAAGACGTGAGTAAGAAGACATGACGAAACTTCAACATCAAGTTCTCGAGTTCCACCGGGTCTTCGACCATCCGGTAGCCGACTCCCCTACCATCCCCCCAGACGAGCGGGTGCGGTTTCGCGCGGCATTTATTGTCGAGGAGTGCCTGGAGTTTTTGAATGCATGCTTTGACACGACATCGGGTGCACCGCAGGCGGATGCGACAACGGTTTCACTCGAAGACCTTGGTCGAAGGTTGCGAGAGGTTATCGCCCTTTCGATCGTTCGCGTCGACCTATCACTCGCTGTCGATGCGCTTGCCGACATCGACTACGTAGTCGAAGGGACCCGCCTCGAGTTCGGCGTCAACGGCGAGCCGATCGCCGACGAGGTTCACCGCGCGAACATGGCGAAGCTGCACGACGGCAAGGTCATCAAACGCGCGGACGGCAAGACGCTCAAGCCGCCGGGGTGGAAGCCTCCGGACATCACTGGAGAGCTCGAAAGGCAACGGCGCGGCTTCGGATCGCTCAGTCACGCGCGAAACTACAACGCGCTCAAAGCGGCGGTCATGACTGATCAGCACAAGGCCGAACAGCGGCTTGACTTCGCCTATGGCAATCTCGCCATTGATGGCAAGGCCTCTCGCTCAGCGTTCAGGCAGATCGCTCTGGCGCCTCTCATCCCAGGCTGCGGATGGACCGAAGAGCAGTTCAACACGTGGGCTGCAAAAAAGGAATGGGCACCCGAATGAACCGACCTCGCCGCGCTCTGCTCCTCGACACCGAGACCACCGGTGTCGACCCAAAGACCGATCGCATCATCGAGGTTGCCGTTTGTCTCTACGACCTCGCCCTAGGCTCTTCGATCGCCGTCTTCTCCGCCCTCGCCCGCGGAGACAGCAACGCCGCCGAGCACGTCAACGGCATCTCGGTGGCCCTCCTCTCTGAGGCGTTTGCGCAAGAGCGCGTCTGGGTGGGCGTCTGCGAGCTGATGGCCCATGCGGACGTCATCCTCGCGCACAAGGCCAGCTTTGATCGGAGCTTTCTCAGCGTCGATCAAGGCTTCCTGGAAACGTGGAAAGCAGTTGGAGGAGAACGCGAGGCAGCCCACGACTTTCCAACGCCTCCTTGGGTCTGCACCCATTCGCACATCACCTGGCCCGGCACCGAAGCGGGCTCCAAGACGTCCAACAACCTCACCTCGTTGGCGCTCTCCTATGGCGTCGGCGTCCTATCCGCCCACCGGGCGATGGTCGACGTCGACATCCTCGCCCGCGTCCTGACGCGCCTGAAGGAGCGCGGGACCGACCTGCAAGCGCTTGTCGGGTCTGCCATGGCGCCGCGCGTGAAGCTCCAGGCGTTGGTCTCCTTCGACAACAAGGACTTGGCCAAGGCTGCTGGCTTCTCCTGGGAGCCAACTTCAAAAAGGTGGCTCAAGGAGTGTACGGCTGACGAAAAGTTCAACTTCAAAACGAAGGCTGTGCTATGAAAGTAATCGTTGAACTTGTCTATGCGGATACGAGTAAGAACCGCAAGTTGGAGGTACCTATCAAGGGAGAGCCTCGTGGATCGAGGCTCATGAGCGCCATCGAGCGTGGCGTTGAGAAAAAAGCACACGACGACAAGGATTGGGTGCGATGGAATCTGATCGAAGTGGTGGAGTGATGGAGAACGGCGTCACGCTTCCGGACGTGGTCAACGAAGAGGCGGCCAAGGCTCCCGATGCGCTTCGCTTCGAAGTCGTCCTCGAGCGCATCGTGATCGTCTACGCCCACGACATCGAAGGCGCTTCGGCTAAGGCCATCCAGGTCGACGGCGTTGCGGGACGCTACAAGGTCGTCGAGGTCAAGGAGGTCGGCCCCTCAGCGCTCGAAGAGCGACCTGCGCTCATTGATCGGGCACCGGCGAGGGAGACGCAGAAGTGAACTGCCCCGAGCCGCGTGCACCTCATCAAGAGCTTGGCGGGTTCGACTCCCGCGCGGGGCACCCATGAAGTGCCGCACCATCCGGCCGCCAGCCACCGAAGGTTGCGGCGCCTCGGTGACTCACCGCATCACCTTCCGCGACGGCGACAAGCTGCTCGTCTGCGGTGACTGCAAGCTGCACTTCGAGCAGTTGGCCGCCGAGCATCGCACGACGCTGAAAGTGGAGAAGCTGGAGTCACCCAATGGTTAGTGCGCGAGTGACCATCGACGGGCCGGCGTACACGCACATCGCTTGGAACAAGCCCTTCATCAAGTGGGCTGGCGGGAAAACGCAGCTGCTTCCCACGCTGCTCAAGATGGTCCCCGACTTCAAGTTCTACTTTGAGCCATTCGTTGGAGGCGGTGCGCTCTTCTTCGCGCTCGACCGGAAGTTCCCGGCGACGCTGAGCGACGTCAACTCAGAGCTGATGAACGTCTATAGCCAAGTTCGTTACAACGTGCCGCAGCTCATCGAGTGCTTGAAGGAGTACCAGAAGATCTATCGCAGCAAGCTGCGCGGCGGAGAGCGTTACTTCTACGAGGTCCGCGCTTGCAAGCCACCTAGAGAGCCCGTAGCTGCCGCCGCGCGCTTCATCTTCCTCAACAAGACCGGCTATAATGGTCTGTACCGCGTCAACAAGAAGGGCCTCTTCAACGTCCCGCACGGGACGTTCGCTTCGCCGCCGAACATCTGCGACGTCGAGACCCTCCAAGCTGCCTCGCTGGCGCTTCAAAAGGCCATCTTCATCAGCGCCGACTTCGAGCACATGTTCAACATCGCTGCGAAGAACCGTGGGGCATTCGTCTACGCGGACCCGCCATACGCTCCGCTGAGTGAGACCAGTGACTTCACCGGCTACGCCAAGGGTGGCTTCACCCACGAGGATCAGACGCGCCTGCGCGACGCTGCGGTCGTCGCGCGCAAGGCCGGCGTCAAGGTGCTCATCTCCAACTCCAACGCTCCGAGCATCGTGGATCTCTACAGCAACACGAAGAACTTCGAGATCATCGAGGTCGATGCCCGGCGCAACGTCAACTCGGTCGGTGCCGGGCGCGGCAAGATCAAGGAACTGCTCATCAAGACGCGAGGGTGGTGATGGACATCGAAGAGCTGATCGCCCACGTAGAGAACATCACCTCGGTGAGCCCGGGCACACCGCCTGAGGCCATTGCGCATCAGCAGTACCAAGCCCTCTCCAACATCGAGGGAAGCCGCCGCGCGGCTCATGCCAACTTCCTCGAGACGGCCTTTGAGCTATTGCTCGCCAACGATGACAACAAGTCGCGCCAGACGTCCCATGAGCTTGCCGCTCAGGCTGGGCTCTACGCCAACGCCATGATGGCGCAATGGGATACCGTTCTCCTCACCTCGCTCAAGCGCGGCAAGGAGCTGCGCGACAAGTTCGATCTCGTCTCGAAACAGACCGGCAAGAAGACAGAGAAACACTGATCATCATCAAGCAGCTCTCCAAGGGGCGCTTCATGAAAGCCCCCAAGTTCAAGGTGCAGTGCCCCAACTGCAGGGAGACCTACGTGCGAGCTGGGTGGGCCAGCAACATTCTTCAGCACAAGGTTTGCCAGAGCTGCGGGCAGAAAAAAGGATTCAGAAAGGATCGACGATCATGACGATCAGAGAATGGCTTACATCCATGATCCAACGCTGGTACACCCGTACGCCGATTGAAGACAGGCGCTTGGAAGGGCGGCGCGACAACGCTCTCGGCATCTTCTCTGGCAGAGAAGGACAGCGCAGAGGGGCCTACTTCGAGTTTTTGAAGATCGGTGCTGTGCAGGTTGGACCTGAAGAAGCTTATGTCTTCGCTGCAAAGATGATGTTCCATTACGATGTGATGGTCAACGAGTCAGATCTGCGCACCATCGAGGCCGAGAACGTGGTCGACGACTACTTCAAGTCGAGTCTGCCTAACTTGCCGAACAAGGCATCATAATGGAGATCGATCATCTGCCAGTCCCCGGCGGTTACTGGTGCTGCGGCCATCCCTTCGAGCAGCACAAGGACTACCACGAGGCCGACGCCTGCATGCTCCGTCAACCAGTGGCGAGCGACTTCCCGCAGCGGGTCTTCGTCAGGAAGTGGCCCAACAACGCGCTGAGCGTCTACTCAGAACCGTGCGAGGGTGCGATTGCGTACGAAAAGGAGACATCGTGAACATCTTCGAAAACCTGCCGATCGGCAAAGATGACTTCTTGAAGCTTCTGAACATAGAGCTCTCAGAGGAGCAGAAGCGCATCATCGACACCGCTTTCCAAAAAGACGACGACAACAAGATCTTCGCGGCCGTGGTGCTATTGTCGATCGGTTGGGGCATCAAAAAGCGCTTCGATCGCATTGTCGCTGCAATCGAGGCCATCCCCAAGGAGCTCAAGGAGCAAACACTCGAGATGGAGGTCACTCGCGGCGCCGTTCAATCAATCAGCGACGCCATCCGCGAGCACACCGTCGATCAAAACCACACCGTCCGATGAACATCCTCGTGACAGGAGGCTGCGGCTACATCGGCAGCCACATGGCGGTGACGTTGCTGCGTGCAGGCCACGACGTCACGATGATCGATGTGAGCCCTAGAGCAGTAGGTATTCCACGAGAAGCCCAGTTATTCGTTGGTGACGTAGTCAATTATCGGCTGGTTTCCACAATTCTTAGGGCCAACAAGATTGACGCCGTGATGCACTTCGCTGGACGCATCCAAGTTGCCGACTCTCTCACCAACCCGCGCGCTTACTACCGCGACAACCTCGCCGCAGGGATCTCGCTGATCGACGCCTGCCTCGACGCAGGGGTCAAGAAGTTCATCTTCTCCTCGAGCGCGGCGGTCTACGGTCAATCACCTCGCTTGTTGATGCATCCCTACGCAGCATACTCTGAGGGAGATCTCTGCTACCCGATCAGTCCATACGGTCGAACGAAGTTGATGTTCGAAAAAGTTCTCGACGACTACGACAAGGCTTACGGCTTGCGCTCGGTGAGCCTGCGCTACTTCAACGCCGCTGGGGCGCGCGAGGGATTGCGCGAGCGTCACGAACCGGAGACTCACCTCATCCCGCTCGCCCTCGATGCCGCGCGGGACTTGAAGTTGCTCACGGTCTACGGCACCGACTATCCAACGGCTGACGGGACGGCAGTGCGCGACTACGTCCACGTGGCTGACCTATGCGCCGGTCACCTGAAGGCGCTCGAATACCTCGAGCAAGGGGGCGAGACCGAGATCTTGAACCTCGGCTCCGGCAAGGGCACCTCGGTGCGAGAGGTCATCGCTGCGGCGGAGCGCGTCACCAAGTGCAAGCTCGGGGTCGTCGAAGCACCTCAACGCCCTGGAGACCCGCCCGCTTTGGTTGCGGACATCACCAGGGCACGACGTCTTTTGGACTGGAAGCCGGAGCTGTCGTCGATTGACCGCATTGTGCACGACGCCTGGGCAAGTCGGAAGTGACCGCCGAGCCCGACCGGTGTAGGCTCCTCCTCTAGAGGTTCCCCATGAAGGCCGCCGTTGCGTACGAAGCCCCCCACCGCGGTCGTCGCTATCTGCCGAAGGATGGCGTCAAGCCGCTCAAGTGGCACAACCACAAGAGCGGTTACATCTTCGCGCAAGGCCAAAAGGGGGTCTACAGCATCCACGCGCAGAAGCCCAATCGACGGCGGGACATCTTCAAGTGGGCCTTGATGGTCAACCACTTCCTGCCTGGATCAACCCGTGTTGGCGACCGCGAGTCGGCGATGCTCAATGGGCAGCCCATGAGCTGCGACGACCGCGAGAAGTTGAAAGCGGAGGCCGCGATCTACGACGCGATGCCTCAGGGTATCCCCGTCGCAATCGTCGCCACCGAGCACAAGGCAGGCGAGGCCTGCACCGCTTGCGGCCGCGCCGCCGAGTCGCCCACGCGCGAGGAGTGGGAGGTTATCGTCTCGAGCCCCCCAGCGGCGCATCGAGGGGCCATCCTCGCCATGGGCCTGGGCGAGACACAAGAGGTCGGCAACAAGATCATCCTGCGTGGCTTCCACGACGACGAGCAAGCCGCTAGGACAGCGGGGGCCATCGCGAGGACGTACAAGGTCGGCGTCACGTTCGGCCCGCGCAACGCGCTCTACGAGGCCGCGGAGACGTCCGCTCGGCGCCCGGAGGTGCACAACTTCGACGAGCATGCCGCGACGGAGCTGGAGCTCTACGCCGACAACACCGCGGAGCTCTACAACCAGAAGGTGGCCATCCTCGAGAACTTGAAAAAGCGCCTCGCGAAGGGGACCTACGACAAGGAGAAGGCGATCAAGCTCTGGATGTACTGGGTGGACGCTGCGGCGAAGCGCTACGCCAAGGAGTTCGGCGGCACATGGAGCACCCTCTTCAGCCCCACCACGCGGCTGGAGGTCGCGCGGCGAGAGGAGGAGCGGGAGCGCGCTGAGATGCAGCTGCACCGGGCAGGAGAAGCCAACCCTTTAGCATGAGGGCCGCCGAGACCCCTTCCCCAACTCCGGCGAACGAGAACTGCGGCTGCGAGCCTTTCACCAAGGTGGTCAAGGACGTCGAGAAGTTCAACATCTGCGTCGCGAGGGCGAACAAGATCGGCCCTCTTACGACTCCTCGACGGATCTATGACCTGATCAGCCAGGAGATCATCAACAAGACCCACGAAGAGTTCTACGTGCTCGGCATCGGCGCACACGGCGCACTCGAGGGCAAGCTCGTTTGCTACGCGCGCGTCGCCCAGGGCGGCCAGCACAAGGTGGAGATCGAGGTCGAACAGATCGCCCAGGTGCTGCTTGCTGATCGGCCAGACGTCTACATCTTGGTGCATGGGCATCCGGGCGACGACGCGGAGCCCTCGGAGTCGGACATCAAGCTGACCGACAACTTGAAGGCGGGTCTGGCGAAGGCCTGTCCCAAGATCATCTTCGGCGATCACCTCGTCATCGCCCAACACTCGTTCTACTCCTTCGCGGAGGAGAAAAAGTTCAAGGTCTAGTCCTCTAGGGGTTGCGCGTACGCAGCGCTCGCCTTACGGTTTCGAACTTCAAGATGTCGAAAAAACGTCCGCCGGAGAATCCTCCGAAGATCGTCATCGCCGATCCGACTGCGCGCCGGATCATCGAGACGCAACTGCGAGCGCTACGCACCGGCGATGCTTCTGAGGTCGTCGAAATGCTCGAGGGCGGGCTCAAAGCGGGTGAGCCGCCTCCTGCCGAGCGGCCCTCGACGTATCACATCTCGGTGCCGCTTTTGGCAGTTGACGGCCAACCATGCGTCGGGCGATCGGTCAACATCCAGTACAAGGGCGAAGGCCAGACAGTTGATCTTGCAATCAATGGCGTCGTCTACTCGTTGAGCCTGATGCAACTTGCCACAGCTCTGGGAGCACTACGCAACATCGTGCCCTACCCGGGGATGATACCTCGCCCATCGCTATAGAAAAGGAGAACTTCAAGATGTCAAACGCCCCCGTCATCGACACGGTGGGGACGCCGGTTTCCGACACCGTGCCGGCGCCGCCTGAGCAGCCTCGCCCTGCTGCACCACCCGCCAACGTCCAGCAGCTGACCGTCGCGGACATCATCGCTCGCGTCCATACGCTCCTCAAAGAGGACTACGAGATGGACGTCGACGACATCGCCAAGATCGAGCAGCTCGGTCAAGTTCAAGTCGGCAGCGTCACATGGGTCGCCGGCAGGCAAGCCCCGCCGATCGCCGAGGGGCAGGCGCCGCCTCCCTTCCACGTCCTGGCGATGTACCAAGGCGAGAGCAACGAACGGACCGCCGAGTACATGCAGGGCGATGTTCGCGTCTACCTGATCCCCCTGACTGTGGTGGCGCCCGGCGCGCGTGACTACCGCCGGTACACCTTCAACATGGTGGTCAACAAGACCATCACCCACCGGATGACCCTCGACGCCTTCGTCGAAGCGGTCGCTTTCGAAGAACTCACCGTCGCAGACGACACGGGCTTGCTTGGCGAAGAAGAGGAGACGACATGACCACGACAGAACGGCGACGAGAGATCGCCTCCATGGGCGGCAAGGCAGCGCACGCGCAAGGCAAGGCGCACGAGTTCGAGAAGGGCTCGGAGCTCGCGAGGGCCGCGGGGCGCAAGGCAGGGGCCATCCACGCAGCGAAGATGGCCGCACGGCGCGCGGGTACCGTCAGTGCTCAGAGCGTCTTGAAGAACGCTGTCCCTCAACTGAAGGACGGCGAAGTGACTCCAGAGCGCGTGGATGCTTTCGCGAAGACGCTCTCGCAAGCTACGGGCAAGGACTTGGACGACGAGGCGCGCGAACGGGCGTAAGCTACGGCCAACCCGCTCGAGGAGCCCATGCCGACCCACACCCTGACCTGCGTTTACAAGCTCACCGCCGTGGGGGCCGTCCCCGTCGCCACGCTCGCCACTCGATTCAAGGCGGTTCCCGTAGATCTCTTCCTACCCAACAAGGTGGGCCTCCTCTACGCGAGCGACGCGACGGCGACGGTGGGGCAGGTCGTGACTCGGACGATCGTGCTGCAGGCGCGCCCGACCTCCGACGCCACCGGGACGGCGTCGCTGTTCCCTGGGGACACCAGCGGCGGACCGATCGAAGCGCTGACGCTCACGGGCGATGGCAGTGACTACGCTGCGCCTCCGATCATTACCGTCCCGGGGACCGCGCAGAACGTCAACGCCAACGCCATCGCCCGCATGGGCGTTGGCCGCGGCATCGTCATCGCCCCCGGCACGGGCTACGTCGCGCCGACAATCGCCTTCGTGGGTGGCCAGCTGGCTCCGGATGGCGTCCAAGCGACGGCGACCATCGCACAGATCGGCGGAGCGCTGCAGGCGCCTGTGATCACCTCTCCAGGTGGGCCCTATCAGGTGCCGCCGGTCGCCGTCGTCACGGACTCGGGGGGCTCCGGAGGCATCATCAGCCCCTCCCTCAAGGTAACGGCGCTCTCGCTGCTCAACCCTGGAGCCGGTTATGCGACCGTGCTGCCGCTGGTCTTCACGCCCTTCTTTACCTCCTGCTGCGCCGATGCCTTTGCCGACTCGCAGAAGGCCTTCGTGCGCAGCTGGATGACCGCGACGTTCCGGCAGGCGCTGACGCTGCCCGTTTATGCCACCGACCCCACCATCGCCTAAGGAGAAAAATCTACAGGAAGTCCACCAAGTTGAGCCACGCCTGGTTTGCCAACAGCGACACCGTGTGGCCGCTCGACTTGTTGGTCGCACGGATGCCGTAATTGGTCAGGGTACCGGCAGGCCGATCTCCGTCGATGAATGCGAGTGACCCATTCACGATCGTCCCCACCGATGTGGCATCAGGAGCTCCAAACGTCGAGCCGTGTTGTACAAGTTCAAAAAGGATGTCGTCTGTGTCGCTGGATGGGGTCACCGTGATGCCGCCAATGATGAGCGTGTACGACCCCTGAGGGATGTACGACTGCTGGTAGACCACAAACTGGCCGCTGTCTGGGTCACCGTTGATGCTGGACTGGCGGTTGAGCGAGACCCCCGAAGAGCCTCTTGCAGCAAGCACCCAGACGAGTTCTTCCAGAAGTGCAACGCGATGATCGAGCTCCATGACCACCCTCTGCTAGGCAGCCTACCATGACGGATGAAGAGCTGATGGGCCTCGAGCGCGAAGGGGCTCGCATCGCCCAAACAGCCACTGACGCGTTCAAGGAAGTCGCGCGGCTCTGCATTGGATCGGATGACGCGAAGGTCGCCGTTCTCGCAGGCTACCTGCGCTACTTGCTCGAGGAGATGCCCGAGGCTGATCCAGAGCAAACCGTTCACACCCTGTGCAACACCTTCGGCAACATCCCGATGCCCGACAACATGGCCGAGAAAATTCTCGATCGGATTTACGGAAAGGAATCGCTGTCGTGACCACGCTCGATCCGGATCTCGAGGCTGCTCTTCGGCAGGACGAAGAGGACGAAGGCAACCCGCCGCAGACCGTCGCCGCTGAGCCGGCGACGCCCGCAGCTCCCGTGCGAAAGAACAAGGGCGGCAGGCCGAAGAAGAAACCGATGGAGCCCATTGCGCAGGCAACCCCAGGCCTCGCAGGCGCGCCACTTCCTACCGCAGAGAGACCGCGATCGCTCGACGTTGCCTCAGTGTGGGAGCGCATCCTCGAGAAGCTTCGCGATCGAGGCCTGGGCGGCAGCGAGATGGTGACCATCGGCGTCACTCAGATCTCTATCGGCCCCAACCGCGAGGAGCCCAAGCACTTGAACGCCATCCCTGGCGAGGCCGTCGGTGGAACTCGTACGCGTACGCCGGGCGAAGACCTTCTCGACTACCTCGAGCGAGGCATCCACGTCCCCTCAGGGATGGGCCCCTGCAAGTACCGCCTGATGTTTCGCCTGCGTGGGGTCCCTGTGAGCTCGGGCGATGCCAACCTCGGAGTCGCCGAGGTGACCCTTCCCTCCGCGGCGGACATCCGCAAGCGCTGGGAGGCGATCAACCAGCTGCAGCGCGACCGGGAGCGGGACAACGACTTCGGACCGATGCCGCGCGCGAGCTACTCACGCATGGGCGGCTACTTCCCCCCAGGGGGAGAGCAACCTGTGGACCGCGGCGGTGGACACACGCAGGTCGGAGAGGTTCGTCTGCCTCCGCCCGGAGTCGATCCGCGAGACGACATCATCAACCGCGTATGGGACATGTACGAGCGCGAGCGTCGCCTCTCGCAGCGCTTGGGTGAAGCGCCGCCTCCACCGCCGGACCCACGTCTGTACGGACCTCCGCCCGCGCAGCCGGGGTTGACCAAGGCCGACGTCGCATCGGCTGTCGTGGAGACCCTCCAAGCGCTCGGGGTCATCCCCAAACCGGGCGCTGCGCCGGCTGCGCCTTCAGCGCCTCCGCTCACGCAGCCGGTCATCCAGCAAGCCGTCACAGCGCCTATGAACGCGGCCAAGGAGTTTTTCACGCAGATGCGTGAGTTCACCAAGATGAAGCGCGAGATGCGCGAGATGGTGTTGGAAGACGAGCCTGACGATCCAGAGCCGACTCCCGTGCCGGTTGCTCCAGTTGCCACCGTCGTGACGCCTCCTCCCGAAGACGATCGTGCGATGCATCCCATCAACGAGCAGTTCGCTCGCTTCGACGGGGACCCCATCATGTTCGGCAAGCAGGCCGAGGGCGAGACCTGGCCTCAGTACGCGCTGCGCGTCGCGACGGCCAATCCGAAGATCACCGGGGCCCTTCTCGAGAAGGGAGCCAAGATGCTCGACGCCTCGTCCTTCGGAAAGCTCGTCGCTGCCTTCACGAACATGGGCGGTGCCCAAGCCCAAGCCGCGCGCAATTTGCCGCAGAATACGCCCGTGGAAGCGGCCAACGGCGCTCCGGCGCAAGGCCAGGGCTGGTCACCCAACATCGGCTGACAGCCGCGGCGGTTGTCGGGCGGGCCCGTCTAGCGCTACCGTGGAGCGGTGAGCGCCCTTTCCACGGCTGCTTCGGTCTCGCAGCAGTACAACCTCGACGACTACGTCCCGCCGAGCGTTCAAAACGACGTCGCCACCGGAGAGTCGATCTACGATGCCGCCGCGAGCGTCGCTGCGAACACCACCGTGGGGCCTCATGGGTCCATTGCGCTCAGCGACACCGCGCGCACGGCGATCACCAGCACCATCATCGGCGGCATCTCCGTCGTCGCGCCGGAGCTCGGCGCTGCGTATGCCATCCTCTTGGCGATCGGACCCAAGGCCGGTCCCGGGCCGGGCGTGTGCTCGACCAACCCGCCGATCAACTCGTTGCCATCGACTCTCGTCTCCTGGCCTTACTTCAAGTCGTGGGCTGGCTTTTTTGGGCCGTATCCGACCTACCCTGCAGGAACGTTCGAGAGCTTCGCGAATCCCATCCTCGAGTACAACTGGCTGCTCTTCTCCAACTGTTTCAGTGACTCCAGCGCATACGTCCCTCCGCCGATCCTCCTCGGACTGCTCATCAACGCCTGGAATTCCAAGCACGCCTCGAGCTCCAAGCGAACGATCGCGCGCTCAGGCCTCAACGCCAACTTCGGCCAGCAGCCTGCCTCCTACGATCCGATCTCCAACGCGCTCGAGACCGCGCTCATCGCCAAGTACACCGGCAGCGCGCCGGCCAATGAGACCTTCGAGCAGTCGATCGCGGCTGAGAGTGCCGTTCCCAATAACCTCACCAGCTCGTTCGTCATCAACGATGGACCCCTCATCGTCCAAGTGGTGGCGCTGCATCTGAGGCAGCCCAGCGGCAGCTCGACGACAGCCGCGACTACAGCGGCAACTTCAAGTTCGCCATCGACCGCCAAGCGTGTCGCCGTTGGAGCCGCCATCGTGGTCGGCGCCGGAGCATTGGGCGTTGGCGCGTGGGCTTTTCTCACGCATCAGAGCTATCTCGGAGCGCTCAAGGGCATCGTCGGGTTGACTGGCATCAACCCGCTGCCGCTCGCAGCCGAGGCCTCTTCGAAAACGACGGTGCAGACGCTCATCTTCCCGCGCCCGCGCTACTCGCCCTCGCGCGCGAAGGCGTGGGCCCGCGCGCACAACTACGCCGTGCGCAAGGAGCCGGATATCAAGGAGCACACGATTCGCATCCGCCAGCGCAACCCCTCCGAGTTCGAAGGCGGCTCGTTTCGCACCATTTCGCTCGGTAAATCAGGAGTCAAGGCCGTCGTCGGCCATCTACGATAGGATCTCGTCATGGCAAAGAAAGACAACGTGGCTCTCGCGTGGCTCGTCGGTCTGGGCACCGTCGCGGTGGCAGGCATCGGCATCTACTTCTACGAGAAGAGCCAGCCGCCTGCGCCCAACTCCACCGCAGCCGCTGCCGCCGCGTCAAAGACCGTCGTGCTGCCCGGCACCACGACGCCGCTGACCTACGCGCAGGTAGCGCAGATCGCAGCGCAGTCCAACGGCTCGACGCTGGCGGCCTGGCAGTCCGGGGGCATTCCCGCTGCGACGTGGGCCGAGATCGCGCCCAACGTGCAGAGCATCCTGACCGCGCTGGGCTACCACGCCAACGCCACCTGAAAGAACCCCAATGAAGGTCGCTCCCTGGATGCTCGGTGTGGGCGTGCTCGGCGTCGCGGGCGTCGGCATCCTCATCTACGAGACAGTCAAGAGCAAGGCGCCTGCCGCTGGTGCGCCCGGCACGGGCGTGACTGCTCCCGCGCCGGTAGCGCCGAACATCCCCATCATCCCGACGACGCGACCTGCCGCCGCCTCGGGCAACGCGATCTTCACGACCTATCCTACAGGGCCTGTCCTGAATTTGTCGTCGACCGGGACTCTGAGCGCGACGCCGCTCGCAGAGCAGAACATCACCCTCGTGCTTCCCGCTGGAGCGAGCTGGGATGCCATCGTGGGTGGAGCTTCGAGCAATCAGAGCGTTGGGCTAGGCCAAGTTCAACTTGGTGGTGACGTGACCAGCCCCGTGAGCATCGCCATGGGCTCTTTGCCCAAGGGCATCAACATGCTGCTCGCAGCTTGGTACGATAGTGCGAAGACCAAGCACTACACGGCCGTCAACCTGCCGACGTACGTCGCGCTGACACTGCACGCTTAGCGCGGGCCGGGTCCCGTCGAAGCGATGACGGGGGGCGTCGTAGCCGCCGGAGGCGTCGGCGAAGACGTCGGAGTGCCCGTGACGGCCGGGGGCGTCGTCGAGGCGACGCAGGGAGGGCAAGTCGGCGCCGTCGGGTAGAAGACCGCTGCCGCGCCGGCCGCTGCGAGCGCCGCACCGATGGGGGCGTAGGGTTGCTGGCCGAGCAGCTTGGAGGGCTTCTGCTTACCCACGGCCATGCCGCCGATGACGCCTCCGAGAATGGAGGCGAAGGCGACGGCCGCGGTGTAGCCGCCGTGGGAGATGTTCACCGGGCCGGTGACGGAGCCGCTGGGCACCATCCCCGCAGCGCACGGAGGGCACGCCGGAGCGTTGTAGAAGACCGCCGCGGCTCCCGTCGCGAGAAGGCCCGAACCCACCGCCGCGTAGGGCTGCTGCTTCTGACCGCCCTTCTTTTTCCCAACGGCGAGCGCGCCCCCTACCGACCCGATGGCCGCTGCTGCAGCCACTGCCGCGAACATCCCAAGTCGGTTCATTCCTTCACTCTAAAGGGGAGATGACCGCTTGACAACCGAATGGTAGCGTTGGGTGACTGTCATGGCGATGCCGTCGATTCCCGGTCTGCCGGTTGTGCGGGAGGATTACCCCGCAGGCCAGGCGGGCGTCGACAAGGCCATCGCGAAGATCGTGGCCTACATCCATGAGGGCCGCAGCAATCCCCTCGCGCGCCAGTTCGCCGAGGGCATCATCCGCGCCGCGGGGTTCTCGCCCAACGCGAAGCTGTCCAATCGCCAGGCCGCGCAAGCGTTCGTCGACTACCTGCGCGACAACGTTCGCTACAGGCCCGACGCGCACATGACCGAGACGGTGCAGAATCCCATGGTGACGCTCTGCGTCCCAGGGGCCGCAGCCTGCATCCCGGTAGGAGACTGCGATGACGGAACGGCCGTCCTTGGATGGCTGCAGACGGCGTACGGCATCCCCGTTCGTCTGCTCATCCAGCACTTCAACTCCAATACGGACCACGTACTTCTTGAAGTTCAAGATGACGATGGCTCGTGGCTCGCCGAGGACTTCTCCAACTTCAATGCTTCCAATAATCCCGTCGGCTGGAAGCCCAACGCCGTCAGCGAATACCGTATCGACCCGTTTTCCAGCGAGAATCTGCAAGTTGCCGGAGCTCGTGACGTGGAGTTCGTGGCCGTAGGGAGAGTGCCCATGCATGCCGTCACGACGCTCGCTGAAGTACCCCGGGTGACACTCGGACGGCTGCCGCCTCGATCGCTGGGCGCCACACCGATGTCCGTTACGGGCTTCGCGCAGGCGTCGACCGACCTGGCCAATGAGGTCACCGCGGTCATCGCAGCGGGGGATACCTATGCCTCGGCCACTCCTGCGGAGCCAGCGTCCGCTCTGTCGAGCTACAAGGCTGCGGGGCAGGCGGGGGCTACTGTCGTTGGACCCGAGATCGATCTCGCGGGCGCCGCATGGGCCACCCAACCGCTCACTCACCAGGCATGGGTGACCAACGGCGATCTGCAGGCCATCACGGGCACCGATGCCGCATCGCTGGCGCAGGCGCGTCTGTTGGTGACCAACATGCAGTCGCTCTGGCAGCAGGCCATCAACGACGGCACCGAGGCGGCGCTCTCGGGCAAGGGACCTCCGCCCGCAAGCGGCGTCGGTCGACTGCTCGGCATCGCTGCGATCATCGGCGTGGCCGGAGGCTTGGCCTACTCGTGGAGCAAACGATGAGCGCCATCGCTACCTTCTGGTTTCACGATGACATCGTGGCCTTGCAGAAGCACCTCGATGCCGATCTCGAGGGTGTCAACAACAGCGTCGCCGCGTGCGGCACCAAGGTGCCCGACACGATGCGTACGAGCTGGCAGGCTTTCTACGTCTCGGCCAAGGCCTTCACGCAGGCCCCTGCAGCGTGGATCAACACCGGCACGCAGGCCGATCGCGGACAGGAGTTGCAGCGCGAGCTGCTCGCTTGGCAGCAGCAGCTCTCCGCAACCTGCCCCGTGACGCCGGTGGACGATCCTGACAAGGGCAAGCCCAACCCTCTGCCATACGTGAAGTGGATCGCCATCGGCGCAGCGGCTCTCGGTGTTGCCTGGGTGACCACCGAGGTTGCTGCTACCGTCCGACTCTTCAAAGCCCCCGCGAAAGGATGACGCCCGATGAGTTTCCCCGAGAAGCACCCCTGGATGACCTTCTTCATCGCTCTGTTCTCCATCGGCGCGGTGGTCTCCATCGCCGAGGCGGCAAGTCCGGTGGCGACCAAGCTCGCTGGAGCACCGAAGCTTCCGCCGAAGCCCGCGGGCACGTGAAGCTCAAGCCCGTCGCCAACGACGCGGGTGTGATCGCCGGCTACGCTTTCTACTGCCCAGGATGCACGCACACCCACGTGTTCTACATCGCGGGCAAGATGACCTGGGAGTTCAACGGCAACTTCGAGAAGCCTAGTTTCAACCCATCGCTGCGCAACACGTCCGAAAAACATGCCGACCCAAAGCAGCGCGGGTGCCACTTGGTGCTGACCGAAGGGCGCATCCACTATCAGCCTGACTGCACGCATGATCTTGCTGGGCAGATCGTCGACTTGCCCGATTGGTCTTACGGATGCTGATCGCCAAGGGAGCTCACGTCAAGCTGACGCTCGAGGGAGGCCGGCAGGTCAACCCCTCCGGCATGCTCTTGCACGACGAGAGCGGACGAGACTTCTCGAGCAAGCGATGCTTGATAACTTCAATTTCAAAAACCAACAAGGTTCTGCGCAAAAACAAGTGGTTTGGGCCGGTGTACACACCGCTGCTGGGCGGTATGCAGATTCCCGGCACGCGCGCCGAACTTAGCAAAACTTCAAGTTGGAAAACGATCGGTGAAGTAAAGAAGATCGTCTACGACCGCGAGGGCGAGCACGCACAGCACTACCAGCACTCCTTTGCCGATCCGAAGCCGCTGCTTCTGCAGCGAGGGCGCGTCTACTGCATCGTGCTGCGCGGTGGGGCGAAGATGAACTGGCGAGGCTTCGTCGATCCAGGCCTGTAGTCGACTGCCGCGGTTTTCCGCGGTAATCCTGCAGGAATGACCGATTACCTAGAGGTGTACGATAAGGCAATCGGCAGGGCACCTGCGACTGCCGCAGCTCGGCGTCAAGGGTCGAAAAAGCGCAATCGCTTGACAAGGCCCCACCGGAAAGCTCAACTGGTGGTCAAGCGCGTTTCCAGACACTCCTCGCAACGACGAACCTCCGCTCCGGGCGCCTCCGAGGAGAACGTCGTGCGAAAAAAGAAGCGAACGAAGGCTCAGAAGGCCGCTACCGCAAAGATGATCCGGGCCAACAAGGCTCGGTCCAAGGGCAAGCGTCGCAAGGGCAAGCGCAATCCCCTGCTGGTCAGCGCGTCCAAGGGCGGCAAGCTCCGCACCAAGACGGTTCGCAAAGGCGCGCGCACCTCTTCCGCCAAGAAGGCCAAAAGCCGCAGCGGAAAGAAGAAGGGCCATTCGAAGAAGAAGGGCCACGCCAAGAAGAAGAGCAAGAGCAGCAAGCGCTCGCTCGCGGCGAAGAAGGCGGCGCGCACGCGCAAGCGCAACAAGGCGGAGCGCTCGGCGCGCGCCAAGAAGGCAGCGCGGTCGCGCAAGCGCAAGGGCGGCTCGAAAAAGAAGGGCAGCCGCAAGAAGGGCCACGCCAAGAAGAGGGCGTCGACCAAGAGCCGCAAGAGCGCCAAGCGCTCGCGCGCTGCGAAGAAGGCCGCTCGCACCCGCGCTCGGCGCAAGCGTGAGCACGAGACGAGCGACATCCCCAACGCGGCCTACGAGAGTCGCCGTCGGGGCAAGCGCCGCGGGAAGAAGAACCCGCTGCCCATCGCCAACCCCATCCCGCTCGAGGGGGGTCTGGACTTCTTCTCGGGCCTGTTCGCCGTCGTCATCGGCTACCTCTTCGCGGGCGGCGCCGACCGCATGGGCGCCACCCATGCGCTGACGGCGAGCACTGCGCAGGGCGGCTTCGTCGATGCTCCCGCCGTCGGGCAGATCTACGACAGCGAAGCGCCGCAGACGCCGATCTGGAGCAGCGGGATGCGCATCGCGTTCAACGTGATTCCCATCGCGGTCCCGATGGGTATCAGCGCGATGATCAAGAGCCGAGGGCCCAAGGCCTTCTTCCAGCTGATGGCCTTCGCGGCCATCGCGCGCACCCTCGGCAAGGCAGCCGAGGACGGCATGAGCGTCGCGCTCAAGAACACCGGCTTCGGTCTTCGCGTCTACGGCGCGGAGCTCGCGGCTCAGGCCAAGCTCACGAGCGCGGCTACGGCAGCGTTGCCGAACGCTGCACCGGCGACCTTCGCGGGTGTTCGACAGCAGCCGGCGGCGCTCAGCGGCGCCCCCGTGCAGAGCCAGCAGAAGCAGCCCAACCTGCCGGCGCAAAACAACGCGCCTCCGCCCGCCCCCTCGTTCGCGCCCCCGGCGCAGCAGATCGCCGGCGCCCCCACGCCGTCGCTCGACAACACCAGCCGCTTCGTCAGCGGTCCGGCGTTCAACCCGTTCGCTGCCACCGACTCCTGAACCGACCCCGCACGTCACCCACAAATCACCAGGCGAGGGCAAATGGTCGTTGGACCACCCCCGTCTTTTGAAAAGAGAGAAATCCGATGACCCGCCCCGTTTCGCACAAGCCCGCTCGTTTCGTTTCGATGGACCTCGTCCGCGACACCCCCACGCGCAAGGTCGCGCTCGGGTGGGTCCCCGAGACGTCCGGCAGCAACGCCGCCACCGCGCAGAAGCGCTTCATCGGTCGCCTCACCCAGCAGCTGGCGTCGCCGACGTACAACCTGCCCACGATCGAGAGCGTGCGCATCCACTACGACGGGCCGCTCAGCCCCAACGACGTGCAGGGGAGCTTCGGAGCTTCGATCAACCCCTTCGGAGCGAGCAGCGTGACGCCGCCCCCGGGCGCTTCGAGCGTCGAGTCGACGTTCGCCGAGCCAGGCAAGCTGCAGACCTTCGGCCTGGTCTGCGCCATCGGCTGGCACCTGGAGCCCATTCCCTGGATCTGGACGACCACGGGCAACGCCTTCGCGACGCCCGAGAGCGGCACCGCCAAGCCGATCAGCCCCGACGTCTTCACGGGCGCGGACGCACTGTCGATCTTCCCGGCGGTCGCCGACTTCGGCGGCTGGCAGGAGCGGTTCATGTACCACATGGTCCGCGCCTACAACCTGATCTGGCAGTTCGGCAGCCGCACCAACATCGTCCGCGACTCGCTGCGCTACACGGCGTACGTGCCCTCCAACGCGCAGGACGGCTCCGCGTCGTCCTCGCTGCGTGACACCGGCTACGACATCAACCAGGGCAACGAATACTACGCCAACACCCTGGGCAGCCCGTTCATCTTCCTCACGATGGACCACATCCGCGTCGGCGGCATCGGCGCCATCTCGCCGGGCCCCGCAGGAAGCTCCAGCTTCCGGCCGTACCGCAACGATCTCGTCTCGGCCACCTACGGCGGCTCGGGCGTGCGCGCGTACCTGCGAGGCAACACCGACTTCCGCAAGCTGACGGTGCCCTACCTGCTCAAGCCCGGCGTTCCCATCGGTCTGCGAGCTGATGTGAGCGACACCGACGAGCAAGCGATGATGCAGGCGTGGCTGTCGGCAACCGACCAGCTCGGCGGGACCATCCCGGCGACCTTCACTGACTTCCCGAACATCAACACGGGAGCCGGCGCGGGCGGCAACGAGCTGCAGCTGGACAACACCGTGGTCAGCGAGACCATGCTCGCCCAGCGCGTCTACTTCAAGTTCGCGCCCTTCAAGATCACCGAGACGATCAAGGGCTTCGAGCTCACCGACGACCAGGCCGCGGCGCTGCAGAGCGTCGACCTGTCCACGGCGCTCATGCAGGAGTGCGGCGTGCAGATGTCGGGTGGCGGCAACTGAATCGGCCCAAGGGAGGCGGCGCCTCGCGCGCGTAAGACCTTCCCTCGCTTCTCCCTCTCTCCACCGTCTCTCCGAGGTTTTCCGTCATGTCAGGATGTGGCTGCAGCTCCAGCGCTCCCCGGTGGATGACGGCGCCCATCCAAGAAGTCGCCCAGTACAGCCCCTTGCTCGCGCTGGCGCGCGCCTGGCGCTGCCCCTTCGCGCCCTACCTCCTCAGCGCGCGCGCGACGTTCACCGACGCCGACGTGACGGTCATCCCGACGGTCTCGCTCGAGAACGGCCAGGGCCGCATCACGCAGATCTCGGTCGTCGACTCTCTCAAGTTCACCTTCCAGCAGCCCGAGAGCTTCCCGGGCAACATCTTCAAAAACCAGAGCGACGACGAGTTCAAGCAGAACTCCGGGATCAGCGCGAAGATGAACGTGATGGGCGCGCCGCGCTACGCGGTCAGCCCCTTCTTCACGCCCATCGAAACGCTGGCCGACGCGATCGGCAACAGCCCCGCGTGGCCCATGGGCTGGATTCTCACCTACACGCAGTCAGTCGACTTCGACTTCCAGGCCGAGGTGCCGCTGCCCTCGCTGCCGCTCACCATCATCGCGACCCTGCGGCTCTGGCAGCCGTACGGAACCGACGATTTCGTTTCGATGAGCAACAGCCAGGCCTTCGCGCAGCTGTTCAAGCTCTACGCCAACGATGCCGAGATGACCGCTGCGCTGAGCATGGCGCAGAGCGCGCCCGTCGGGCGCTGAAAGGGTACTTCCGTGGACAGCAAGAAGGTGCTCCCCATCTTAGGCGGCGTCGTCGCGGGCGCCGTCGCGCTGCTGATCTACCAGAAGTACGCCGCAGCAGCGACGCCCGCTGCGACTCCGGCGCTGCCCTCCGCAGCGCCCGCCTCCGCGCAGGTCAACCTGCAGCCGGGCCAGACGACCATCTCGGTGTCCAAGAGCGGCAACGTGATCCTGGCGCTGCCCTCGGGCGCTTCGTGGAGCACGTCCACGACTCCGATCGTCCCGCTCGCCGCGAGCGGCGTTCAGCCCACCGGCACCATGAACTTCAACGTTCAGATGAGCGGCGCCGCGGGCGTCTACCCGCTGACGGCCAACTGGGTGGACTCCACGGGCACCGCGCAGAGCACCACCATCAACATCGCTGCCTCCTGACCGAAGCCACCCCGAGAAGACCATGAAGAAGAACTCACAGCACATCTGGCTCGCCATCCTCGGCGTCGCAGCCGTGGGCGGCGCGGGGATCTGGGCCTACGAGAAGTTCTACGCAGCCACCACGATCGCGCCGGGCGCGGTGAGCATGACCACTCCCTCCAACGGGACCGTCGCGCTGGCCTTGCCCTCGGGGGCCAAGGGGTGGACCTCCGCTGCGGTGGTGAGCGTCGCAGGAGCGACGGCGACCGCGCCCGCGGTTCCCACGGCGCCCACGACGCACCTTCAGCTGAGCGTCCAGAAGGGCGCCGTCGCGACCATCCTGTGGGTGGACTCGACGGGCGCGACGCAGACCTCGGTCATCTCCTTCAACTGATTCGCGTTCGATGAGGAGTTCAAGTTGCCTGTTCGGAGGTACGAGGTAGCGACAAGCGGTGCCGACGAGGGTCTGCAAGGGCTCACGAGCGATCCCTTCTTGCCTACGAAGGCCACCCCGGTCGCGACCGGCCTGCGGATTCCGAAGCTGGTCAACGACGAAAGCACCCGCTACCTCGTTCTCCTGGCGACGAAGGTCATCCAGAACGAGCGCACGCGTGTGTGCGGCATCCGCCAGGGTCTGGAGATCGGACTCGATATCGGCCCGCAGCTCGGTCTGACCGTCCAGCGGCCCGTGAGTCTGCTCGTGACGACGCCCACATTCCGCTTCTCCGACGGCGCGAACGTCTCCTGGCACCTCGTCCGCGAGCCGATGCTCCGGCGCACGCCGCAGAAGCCCCTGACGCAGACCGACTCGTGGGGGTTTCAGACCTCCGACACGCCGTGCTTCTTGTACCAGGACTTCACCGCGTCCGTTACCGACCCGATGACCGGGGCGCCGATTGACTACCCGATCAACCTGACGTCGTACGTGCCTCCGAGCTTCCCCAACGACTGGCAGCCAGTCGCGGGGCTGCGCGCGCTGCGCGACATCCGCTACCCGTGGACCGACGATCAGGCGTGGCACTCGATCGATGAGGACGTCCCCGGCAACTGGCGCGTCTCGCTCTACGCGAGCATTCTGCAGACCAACCCCGCAACGCGCCCCGGCATCGTCTTCGGCTCGCCAATCGCCACCGATGGCAGCGCGATGGGCGGACCTCCGGAAGAGGACTTCATCTACAAGTTCACCTTCCCCGGCGGTGAAGAGACGCCCACGGTCGGACCGCAGTTCTGGCGCATCTACGGCTCGATCATGTTCGAGGACGAGATCGCCGCGGACAACTACGAGCTGGCCCCCAGTCGCCGGGCGCCTCCGGGGCGCACGTGAGCTGCAACTGCCACGGGCACTCGTTGCCGCCGCAGCACGTCGGCAATGGCATGATGGCCATCGTCAAGAAGAAGCCGTGCGGTCCCTGCGCGCAGGCCGCGGCAGCCATCGCCTCGACGATCCCCGAGTCCGAAGGTGGAACGATGAAGGTCGCCGGAGCGCCGGACGATCTCTTCGTCATCCAATCGTTTCTCCAGACGCTGACGAGCGGCGTCGCTCCAACGCAGCCCGCGCTTGCGCAGGCGCAGACGGCGGCTGACAACCTCTCGGTGACCTTGGCCGTGCAGCAGGCCATGCCGCAGCCCAAACCGTTGTCGATCGGCCTGATGGTGCTCGGCGCTCTGGCTGTTGGGGCCGGAACCGCGTACCTTCTGTCGAGCCCCCGGAGTCGTCGATGACCAGCGCTGCTACCGTAGGCGCCGCGCAGGCGGTCGCGGACTACTTCAACGCCAACGCGTGCACTACCGCGAGTGTGCCCGTCGTCGTGGCCTTTCAGCAGTCGTGGAATGCCGACGTCGCCGGGACCTCGATGGTGCTTACGGTCGATGGGCAATACGGACCGCTCGTGCAAGGCGCGCTCGAGACGGCGCTCGGGACCACCAGCGTGCCGGCCAACTGCTTCGGTGGCCCCGCCACCCCACCGGCTCCGATCGTCCCTCCGCCGGGGGTCCTGCCGCCGGTGCCGGTCAATCCTCCCTCGCCGGCTCCTTCGACATCGAGCACCGGCGTGGGGCCCTTGCCGTACATCATCGGAGCGGTCGTCGTAGCCGGCGCACTGGCGGCCTACACCTACAGCAGGAAAAAGAGAAAGCACTGAGCCATGGCCATCGACGACACCTCTTTGCAGAATGCAGCCATCGCGCTGTTCGATGACCTGAGTTCGAACGGCTGCCAACAGGTCGCCTCCGCGAGCGTCAGCACCTTCCAGAGCGCGTACAACGCCTCGGCAGGGGGCTCGCTCGCGGTCGATGGCCTCTACGGCGCGCAGAGCAGCGCTGCGCTGCAGGCCGTCATGAACGGCAACAGCAGCAACTCCGCGCTGGCCAATCAGACCGCGCCTGCCGGCTGCGTCGCGCAGGGCGGCGGTGGTGGAGGCGGCGGGGGCAACATTCCGGTCGTCGTCTCTTCGGGCTCTTCGGGAGTCGGTCCGCTACCGTACATCATCGGTGCCGTCGTCATCGCGGGAGCGCTCGCGGCGTACACCTACAGCAAGAAGAAGCACCGGAGGCACTGAGTCATGACTGCCGAGAAGACTCGAAGACCGCTCGAAACTCCGGCGCTCGGTGTCCCCGACTTCGCGTGGCCGACGGCCATTGCGGTCAAGGCGCTGCAGGTCTTGGGCAACAAGAAGTGGGTGAGCGTCCCGCCGATCACCATTACGGCGATCAACCCGATCTATCAGATCGCCGCGACGCTCTCGATGACGGCGCTCGGGACCGGACGGTTCCGAGCGCGGTGGGTGGGCTACGTCGAGAACATCGACTCGGGAAATCACACCCTCTACGGCGGCATGAGTCACGGCACGAGCATCTTGGTGCCCAACTACGCGCAGAGCGCTCTCATCATCTCCCCGAGCGGCGAGGGCAACATGTCCACCGCCGCGCTCATCGTCGACTTCGCGACGCTCGGTTTCACCGCAGCGCTCGGATCGACGACGGCCATCAACCTCCTGGTCGGCGCTGATGCGGCGAGCGACCTTCACTTGCTCACCAACGCAACGCAGTTCGAAGTCGAAGAATACTGAGACTTCAAAAAAGAAGGAATCTCCAGCCATGAATGCTCCGCTCGTGCCCCATCCCCCGGTCGCCTCAGTCGCCGACTTCGCACAGGCGTATGCGACTGGCTATGCAGCCAAGGCTGCGACCAACAACCGCGCGAACATCGTCGGAGGCGCCAACCTCGCGCCTGTCGCGCCGGCCAACCTCATCGCGCCGACTTCGGTGCTCATCGCGGCCATCCCGCTGACGCCCAAGGTGAGCGGCTTCATCGCCTTCTACTTCAACCTCATCTACACCGTCTCCGGCGCCATCGGCGTCTCCGCTGCCGCATCGACCTACGAGGGGCAGACGGGCGGTCTGACGGGCGGCACGACCACGGGCGGCGTCATCTGGGAGAGCAGCCCCATCGCCGCTCCGACGGGTGGGGCCAACTTCGCGACGGTGGGTCTCTACAGCCAAACCGATCCGGCTGGTGGGCTCACGCAAACGATCATGCTCTCGGGCATCGCGCCGATGGCCCCCAACGTGCTCGGAGCACTGCTCTTCTCCATCACGACGGCCGACAACCTCTCGGCGATGCAGCTGACGGCGGGCGCGTACGAGCTTCCGTGAAGGCCGACACGCAGCGGCAAGTCGAGGTGGCGCTCGCCGCAGTCGCGGGGGGCGCCGTCGTCTTCTTTGTGATGCGCCATCGACAGCGGGCTGCTGCCGCGGCGGCGCCCGCGGCGGCTCCGCCAACGCCCCTGGCGCTGCAGAACACCGCCTTCCCTGTCTCGACCGACGTCACAGTGGCTCCCAGCCAGAACGTCACCGAGAGCATCGCGGTGGGCACCATCGTCATCGTGTGGCTCCCCCTGGGGGGCAAGTGGCGATCGGTCGATGGTGCAGGCATTACTGACCCCGTGACGCCGCAGGCCTTCGACTTCGCGGGGCCCATCACGCACACCTACGTGTGGACCGACGCCGCGAATCAGACGCAGACGAGCGTCATCAACTTCGTGGTCGCGCCGCCGACGCCGGTCGTCACCACTTAGCGATCGAACTCGAAGGACGGCCCACGCTTCGGCGGCGTCGTGGGTGGCGACACGTACGTGCGAAGCTTGGTGAGTGCTCCCTCCAAGATCTTTTGTGCACACGCGATCGAGCACGCGTCGCCCTTGGTATCGACCGCATCACCAGGTGCGTTTCGCTGCACCAAGATGGCGATCCATTCAGATGCATTGGTAAAGACAGGCGTCTCGACGGACTTGCCGCACCCATCGCAGGTCTTGAGCTCTTTGCTACTCATCGGTGGTCCATAATGTCTCGCCCTTGAGCTCTTGCACCTCGCCGTCGGTGAAGATAACGCGCATCGCGTGGCCGGCATGCTGACGATCCCAGCGGCCGATGAGGTCACTCGGTAGACCCCCATCGCGATGCGCGCCGCACTCGCACTTGCGGCAGTAGACGTCTGCGATCGTGGTCACGTCTCGGGCTTGGCGCGCATGCGTTCGCATTCATCGGCGGCCACGTTGAGCGCAGCGGCCATCGCACGCGCGTCGAGCGGCATAAGAACGCCCGTCTCATCGAAACGAGGCGTAATTTCAACTCCGCCGCGGGAAACTTGAACTTCGAATGTGTTTCGTGCCGGTCCGCTCTGGCCGGGGAAGCGCCCGACGAACGCGCTCACGGCTCGACCTCGCCGATCGTCACGACGTAGCGCTTGCCCGGTATGAACTGCTTCATCTGTCCGGCGGTCAGGACCATGTCGACGGCCGCTGCCGGATGGCGATGGTGACGATGGTCCTTGTCGGCGAGGTCTTCGGGCGTGTGCTCGGTGATGCCCACGGAGAATTCGCCATCACTGTGCGGATCGTGCTCGAGGCGAACGCACGTGCCCTCGAACTGCGCGATGACGCGCAGCACCTTCGGCTTCGGGGGCGAGGTCGGCGGCGGGGGGATCACTGCGCCGCCGTTTCCTTGCCCTCGATGATCGAGGGGCCCGAGGGAGGGGGCGGCGCAGCAACGGTGGCCTTGGAGGGGCGCTTCTTCGGAGAACGCTTCGCCTTGGGCTTGGCCTTCGGCCGGGCGGTCTTCTTGACTGCCTTGGCCTTCCTGGGAGCCTTCTTCAAAGCCTTCTTCGGCTTCGCCTTCTTGGGCGCCGCCTTCTTGGCCTTCGGCTTGGAGGCCTTTCGCTTCGGTGCTTTCTTCGGCTTGCCGACCTTCGGAGGCGCCACCGGCTTGCCGGTGATGAACGCTTCGACCTTCTCCTTGACGTGCCGCTGGGTGCGCATCTCCCCAAGGAAGCGGGTGAGCGTCGAGTGCGTGATGCCGATCCGTGTAGCCGTCACGTAGAGACCGTCGTTCTTCACGGTCTCCTTCAGAGCACGGAGAATTTGCTTGGGGGTCATTCGAATCCTCGGGTTTTGAAGTTAGAAGCAACTTCGAGTTGACGCAAGCGGTATCTGCGGGTAGCTAGGGAGGCATGCCGATCGACTGGGATGCCATCGCGAAGAAGGTCGCCGGTGCAGCTGTCCAGGCCGGAAAGCGCGTCGCCGAGCGCGGCATCGATGGGCTGCTCGAGGACGCGGACGAAGCTCTGGTCGAAGGGCGAAAGCGCGTCAAGCAAGCCCGATCGCGCATTCACAAGCCTGCCGCCAAACCGGCCCCTGTCGACGAAGAACCCAAGCGCGTGGTCATCGAGGCCACACTCGAGGAGGACGAATGAGCTTCTTCAGCGAAGTTGAAGACATCGTCGATCTGTTCTGGCCGATCGGACGCATCATCGCTCGGGTTTGGCTCTTTCTCTTCGGGTGGCTGTGATGGGCTGGGTTCTTGCTGCGGTCTTCTACGCACTCGGTGGCGTAATGAGTCACACCGCGTTCGATGGCATTGGCCTCGACGAGTGGTACCTCATCGCCGCGTGGCCGCTGGTCGCGCTCGTGCAGGGATTCCTGGGCTTGCTCGAGATGCTGGCCTAGCCTCTGGCCATGATTGAATCCCTGACCGTCTACGTGCTTGCGGCCATTCTGGCCTGGACGCGGCCCCATCCTTCGGCCGCTGAAGTCGATCGCCTGACAGGCATCGCGCAGGACATCGCTGCCGTGAGCCTCTCAGAGGAGCCCCTCTTCAAAAGCGACGAGAGCCGCGCGAAAACCGCCATCTTGCTCGCCTCCGTGGCGCGCTACGAGAGCGACTTCGCGCCCTGGGTGGACGCTGGACTCTGCAATGATCTCGAATGGCGCCGCAGCGCGGAGGGCAAGGCCGTTCATCGGGGCAGCGACTGCGATGGGGGTCATGCCTTCTCCCTCTGGCAGATCCACGCCGGGCAGGCAGGGCAAGCCCTGATCGCCGATCGGCAAGCGGCCATCCGCGAAGCAGTCGCGCGCATGCGCGTCTCGCTTGATGCCGGCCGGGGGCTTTGCTGGTACACCGGCGAGACCGGTGACTGCCCCAAGGCGGAACTGCGCCTGCGAACCGCTCAAGTTTGGTCCCTCGGACACCCCTTTACCGCGACCGCTACTGCAGGAGTCGACTGATGGCCGATCGAAAAGTTCAAGTGGAGATGTGGGAGTGCTTCGAGTGTGATCAGGAGATCGAGGTGCGCAGGATGAGCCATCCGGACCCGGAGGCGCCCGACTTCTTTACCGTCCCTGCGGGGGTCTTCATTACCTGCATGGTGGTCGATGACGATGACGACGACGATCCCTCTCTAGTGGACGCTGGACTCTGCGGCGAGGAGCAATACGTCGTCTGCTGCAGCACCAAGTGCGCCTCGATGATGCTCGACGGCTACGATCCGGACAAATGAACCGGCAAGAGCGGCGCGCCCGCGCGGGCAAGGATGGCATCCACCGCGCTCCCGACGGGCGACGGATGGCCATCCTGCGCCCGGACGATCCAGGCAAAGCGCTGGCGATCGCAGAGCAAGCCCTCAAGCGGCAGGACCGCGAGCTGCTCGCTGACTTGCCGAATCGTGCAGGATGCAAGTACACGTTCGTCGGTTGGCTCAGCTCTGCGGCGCCGCAGCACATCGTCGATGAGCGCGGTCGACGCATCGGCGATCTCCAGCCAGGCGACAGCTTCGTCACTTACGAAAATGACGCTCCACCCATTGGGGAGGCCATGGAGCTACCGATGAAAACATTGAGGTCTTCATGAGCCTGGAAGAGATCTTCGAGCGCGTTCGCCCCATCCAAGACTACGTCGCGATCAAGCGCCTGCCCGCCGAGAAGGTCTCGCGCGGCGGCATCATCATTCCGGCGACGGCCGCCGAGGATCGCCGCGTCTACCAGGGGATCGTCGTGGCCGTGGGCCCCGGGCGGTTCGACGGCAAGGGGATGCGCCTGCCGGCGCCGGGGATCAAGCCCGGAGAGCACGTGTGCTTCGGCAAGTACGCTGGGGCGGAGAGCGCGCTGCAGGACGACGACTTCTGGCTGATCCGCTGGGAACTGCTCGACGCGGTCATCGACCCATGATCCGGCCTCTCTTGATCGGCGTGCTCTACCGCCACTATGGCGGAGGGCTCTATCTGCCCGTTGCGGCGGCCGAGCGCCACACGCACAACGGCGACATCGATGTCGTCTACGTCTCGCTCAAGCATGGCAAGCACTGCACGCGTCCCCTGCGACGCGACTCGCGCGATGAGGACTCATGGCTCGATTCGGTGCCATGGCCTGACGGACGCGTGCGGCAGCGATTCGAAGTTGAAGACCCAACCCTCGCGGCGCTCTTCATCCGCAATGAATGACTCTCAGGCACACGCAGAGCTTCACGCCGCGCTGTTCTGCAGCAGCGCCATTCTCGTCGCTGCCGGCATCAATCAGGGGGCCTACTGGCAAGCCGCTGTCGCAGCGCTCATCTTCGTCTTCTGGGTAGGCTGGCAAGAAGGCACTGCAGAGCGCAGGCGTCGCCCGCCGCGCTGAGGTATCCTTCCGTCATGCCCAGCGTAGTCGCCTGCGCGGATGCCATCGGTTTCGACTGCAGCACCAAGCTCACAGTCGCTTCGGCCAAGGCCGCGGCGAAGATGGGCTTCAAGTTCGCGATGCGCTACACGGGGCTGTCGCAGCCCAATCCCGAGGACATCGATCCGAACGAGGTGCAGATCGTCCTGGGCGAGATCGGCGCGCTGTGGGTCATCCAGCATTGCTTGAACCCCGGGTGGTCTCCGAGCGGCTCGCTCGGGCAAGCCCACGGGACGGCCGCGGGGCGCAACGCGCTCGCTGGAGGCTACGCGCAGGGGGATCACCTCTGGCAAGACCTCGAAGGCGTAGCCATCGGAACTCCAGCGCAAAGCGTGATCGACTACTGCGACGCGTGGGGGGATGCTGTGGAGCGCGCGGGCTACCTCCACGGCCTATACGTGGGCTTTGGCTCCGCGCTCTCCGCCGAGCAGCTCTTCGCCCTGCGGACCCCGCATGCCTACTTTGCAGCCTCGCCGACGTACTTTCTGCCGACACGCGGCTACGCGATCACGCAGATCGTCGAGGACGTCGAGCCGCGCGCGCTGGGCTTCAAGATCGACGTCGACATGGCCGGCGCCGATGCGCTGGGAGGGAGGCCCCTGTGGATGGCGGCTTGAAGTTCTTCGGCAAGGCGCTCTGGCAATCCATCCGCAACTTCGCGGAGCCGACGATCGACGTCTGCCTCGACGACGTGAAGGTGACCGACGATCATGTGGGCCCCGCGGGGGACTACGCGCTCTGCCATCGCTGCCGCAAGCCGATCTCAAGCAAGGACGGTTTTGAAGTTCGCGAAAACAGGGCGGTCAAGCGATGACTGGCCCTTTCAAGGATGGCTACGCCGCCATTGCGATTACCGATGGCATCCAGCGAAACATCCTCGAAGCGCGCCTCCGCGCCGCGGCCAAGGAGCTGAGCACCCTCTTCGCGAACTTGACCGCGTGCCAAACGCGCGGGACTGAGCTGGTCGAAGACAATCGGCAGCTGCGTATGTCGCTGCGGCTTCTCAAAGATCTGCGAGCGCTCGACTGCTCGGTGAGCGAGCCGCCGTGCGGCAAGTGCGTTCGCTGCCTCGCTCGGGCACAGATCGATGGCCCGTAAGCGGCAAGTCACACCCGGAGACCCAAAGTCGGCCATTGCCTACCTGCGGGTGTCCAAGGAGGAGCAGCAGTTGGGCCCTGAGGCCCAGAGGACGGCCATCGAGCTCTGGGCCCACCCGCAGGGCGTCACGGTGGCTTCCTGGCATCTTGACCAGCTGACCAGCGTCACGCCCATCGACAAGCGTCCGGGGCTGCTGGCGGCCCTGCTGGCCCTGCGCGAGCGGGGTGCGGGAATTCTCGTCGTGGCCAAGCGAGACCGCATCGCCAGGGACCCTGCGCTGACGATCAGCATTGAGCAGATCACACGCGATGCAGGCGCCGTTCTCCTGTCGGCCGCAGGGGAAGGCAATGGAGACACCCCCGCCGACGAGTTCATGCGCGGCGTCATCGACTCCACAGCTCGCTACGAGCGAGCGCTCATTCGCGCGCGGACCAAGGCCGCCCTCGCGGTCAAGAGGGCACGTGGCGAGCGCACGGGAACGGTCCCCTACGGCTTTCGTACCGATGCGAGCGGCAAGCTCCTTGTACCCGACCCCTACGAGCAAGCATGCATCGCTGAGGTGCTACGTCTGCACGCCACGGGTCTCTCACAGAAGAAGATCGCCAGAGCGCTCTGGCCACGCTACAAAAGTCGCACGGGCGAGCTGTTTGCTCAGTTGCAGATCCACAACATGTTGAAGAAGGCTGGGATGCTCACTGCGACCGTCTGCGAACACGTCGCGCAAAAGAGCGGCGCCACCAACGGTTCTGCTCAGGGGGGTGAGCAAGGGTTGCCGTCGGTGGCGCCGACAGGGAGCCTACAAGTTGAAGTTCAAAACGCAAGTCCTCCTGAGCAAAAAGTTGAGCATCCGGTGACCGGTCAACGTCTGGTGAATCGACGGCTGGTGAAGAAGGCGGACTACCTGCGGCACGGCCGGCCGGCCGACCTCGCTTGGGTGATCGGGCAGGTCAAGACGTTGGCAGGGATGGGCATTCCGCCGACGAAGATCGCGAGCGCGCTCGTCCGAACGGGGGTGCGGAGGGGAGATGGGAGCGACGTCAAGCCGGAGGATGTTACTCGCTGGGCTGCGACGTAGGTTGCAGGCGCGACGCGCCGATCTTGATCTCGGTTTCGAGCGTGTCGATCTTTCGATCGGTGTAGTCCTCTGCCTCTTGGCACAGGCGTGCGATACCCGCACAGAGCGCCATGTAGATGACCCGCTCACGGTGCCCAAAGAGCGGAAGTCGATGGCGCTCCAGTTCGTGGACGATCTCGTTGAAGAGATCCCCCGCGTTGATCTTCTCGTTGCTCATCACCTCTCCTTTTTGAAGTTTACTTTCACGCGCAAGCGCTCAAGGACAGCCCAGCGCCGCCAGTAGTCCGCTTCCTTCCACACGTCCTCGCGCCGCGCGCCGATCACTTTTCCTTGTCGCCCTTCTGGGAACACGAGCGTGACGACGTAGGAGCCGTCGATCAGCCGCGAGAACTTCACGGGCCCCTGAACGGTGTCTTGTGACGTGCTGCTTCGAAGCCGGCACGGAATGGATCGCCGCTGCACTCCTTGATCAGCTCTTGCATGCTCCTAGGCTCCACGTCGAGCGTCGCGCGCAGATCGATAGGCGAGGTCTCGACCTGCGCGCGACGCGCCGCGGGAACTCGGTAGGCCCAACGTGCCAGGAGCCAACCGACGGCGAAACAGGACAGCCCCCAGGCGAGGGCGACGTGGAGACTCACGAGCCGCTCTCCGCGCAAACAGGACCAATGCCGCGGGCGATGCTCTCCGGGTCCGTTAGGGGCCTACCGCAGCGCCCGCAGGAGCCTTCGTGCCAGACCTCGAGCTGCGTCGGCAGGATGCCCGCAGTGACGTTCTCCCAGAAGTAGGCGAAGGCCTTTGCGCTCGGCGCCTCCCATCCGATGGTGCTCTTGGTGCCGCGTCGGTAGGTGGTGGCACCATCGCAGATGATGCCGAGATAGGTGTAATCGCTCTCGTTATCGCTGCCTGTAAGGACAGAGACGAAGTAGAGGCGATCGTTGACGTGCTGAGCCACATCCTTGGCGCGCACGCGGTAGGTGAACCGTACGCCCGTTTTGGTCGACAGGAGAGTCAGCCGGGCGTTGCCGGCGAGCGCGTACGCGCGGGCATCGGCGGCAGTGCGAAGAGGCGCTCTATCGGGGCTCATGGCCGTTAGACGGATGGCTCAGGAGGATCTTCAACTTTTTTCTCGTATAGCTTTCGAAGCAGCATCGCCGCGATCGACCCATCGACCTCGATGAGCGCCGCGGCCACGGTTGCGACGATGAGCTGCTCGCGGAGCGATAGCTGCTCGTGCTGCTCGGTTCTGAGCGCTAGCTCTACGGAGGCGACTACACCCTCGTAGAGGGCTTTGCGCTCGGCGTCGCTGAAGAAGCTCATGTGATCTTCACCGTGGGCCCCGTGTACCCCCAGCGCGGCATGCAGACGCTGCAGTTGTCGATGTGGGGGTTGGAGTGTGCCTCACCAGTGCACGGCTGCAGGGGCGTCAGCCGCGCGCGCTCCGTGAGCTCACGAATCGTTTCGAGTCTGCGCTGCGCACTGAGCGCGATGTCTAGCTCTTCGATCTCCTTGGAGACCTTCATCCCACGCGTTCGCTTCGCCTCCTCTTCGAAGCTCGCAAGCTCCACAAGGATCTTGTCGAGGAGTCGCGCCGCATCCTTGCGGCGGATGATCTGCACCTTCTCGCTACTCATGGGCTCTCCTGTTCCGGGAAGGACGGCACGTGAACCTCGTACTCCTCGCCGGGCGTAAAGGTGTGGCGTTGCTCGTCGGTCGGGTGGCCGACGCTAAGCTTCAACGTTCCGCTTCGACTGGGCGGCCCTCCAGAGAGTTCAACTTCGAGCATTGGCGGCCCGTAGTTGACAAGCTTCACGGAAAGGCATGTGAGTACGATCTTCATGGCGAGTCTCCGATGACGTACGTAGGTCGCCCCTCGTCGTCGCTGTCTTCGTGAACTTCAATTCGCACGACGTGCGCGTAGCTGGCGAGCCATGCGCTTTCGCCCACTGCGCTCCGACGAAGCAGTGCCAGCGCTGCGCGGCGACTCCGCCGGAAGGACGGCAGGCCATCGCTTGCCGTGAGTAGCTCGTCGAGCGCGAGAAGGCCAAAGCCGCGCGCTGGGAAGAGCGAGAGCTGCATGGGGCGAGACATATGGAACGGTTCTCCTTTTCTGTTTCGTAAGACGAGGCGCGCGGCGCTCTTATTCAACGGCCGTTGGCTCTGATACCGAACATCGCTCGCGTCTCCGCTTGGAAGGCCTCACGCGTCCGGCGATCGTCGCTGCGCTGGCAGGCCTTGCATTCGGCATCCTCGATGCAGTCGCGCTCGATGTCGATGATCGCAAGGCGAACGGTGTGCGGCGGCAGTATGTCGTGCCACTGCTGCCCGCAGTAGGTGTATCCCGGTAGCGCGAGGTCTGGGATGTGGCGGATGGCGCGGCGCTTCGTGTGCACCGTGTTGTTAGGTCCCTGGCGTCCACAACAGGGCTCGCCAGCGGGCGCGCCGCATGTTGGACACGCGACGCGGAAACGCCGATCGGTCATGGCCGAGGCCACTTCCCGCTCGCCTTGCGCCCCGCGCGCATGCGCACGAGCATGCCAGCCCCGGAGTTGCGCCCGCTGTAGACTCGGCCGTCGATCGTCGCGCTCCAGGCGCGCATGCGGCAGCGCGCCACGCCGTACGACTCGAAGGTTCGCACGAGCTTCAGGGGCGCGATGAGAGCGCCTTGCCACGTCGTCAGCTCGAAACGCACGCCGAGCGCGCGCGAGGGGTCTTTGACCTCGTGCACGTACCCAACGATGAGGCCTCGCGCGGGGTCTACGACGCTTCCCAGCGCCGTAAAGGCGCGTCCGGAAACCTCCACCGTGCCAGTTTCGACGGTTGCACCGTTGTCGGCCGTGTGGGTTTTGCTTCGAAAAGTCATCTCGGGGGCCATGCAGACTCTCCTTGTGTGCTCGTTGGACGGCCCCGCGGGCCGGTTATTCAATCGCTGAGCTCAGAAAACCCCCCGGGCGAACCGTCGCAACCGAGGTTTCGACGATGGATCGCCAGCCGAAACCCTCGGCGGAAACATCAGAAACCCCTAGGCTCGCCAGGGGGTTTCCCCAGCGCGGCGGCAGTACCGTGCGGCGCCCGTAGGCGCTCGCCCGGCCGGGAGGCCTAGCAGAGGCCTCAGAGCCGCTAGAAAGCCCTGCAGGGGCGCCTAGGGCGCCTGCTAGCGCCCCTAGGGCGCACCCCGCTGCAGGGGGGAGGGTTTCGGCCGGTTTGCCTTGCATGCGGGTTAGACGGGGGGACCCCCTAAGAATTCAAACCGATAAACAACCGGTCGCCAATATCACGAAAAAGCTAATGATTACGCATAGTTAGCATGATACAAAAAGAACAGTCTGTCCGGACGGTTTGTGGGCCCCACGGCCTTTCGTGGCCCGAGGTGACCCAAAAAAAGTTTGAATTCCAGTGGTAGCGGCTCGTCTAACGGGGCGAACCCCGAGGGAAACCCGGGGGAAACTAGCCGATTGGCCTAGTTTTTGAAGTTGAAAAAAGCTTCAAAAAAAGTGAATCGATACCCTACTGGCCCGTCTAAAGTAGCGAAGTTGAAAAAAGGAATCAATCGTCGTGCCGACCTTTACCGCTGAAAACGCTGCAGGCTGGCAAGCCATCGCGAACGGTTGCGAGAAGGACCGGCCGAGCCCCGGCAAGTGGGTCTCAGTCGAGAGTGGACGAAAGCATAAAGGTAAGATCGGCCAAGTCGTACGTCATCAGCGCGACAAGTTCGCCGTGGATGCGTATCGCTACGGTAGCGCGGCATCCGATGCACTTCGCGACATGCAAGGGCGTTACGGGTGGGTGTGCGTGGTGCGCAACGAGGCCGACGGGACCACGTTTTGGGTCAAGGCGGACTACCTCAAGATCATCCCGCGGCCCACGGTTGACGCATGAAGCTCTCTGCGCCGACGCGGCAAGCTCTAGAAGACATCCAGCGCTCCGGCGATCCATGGGCTCGCGTGTTTGGCCAGTCGCAACACGGCGGGTGGAATGCAGTCATGAGCAAGATTCGCAGAGAGGGGTGGGCTCGTTACGATGAAGCAAGCGAACGCTGGGAGCTCACTGCAGAGGGAAAAAAAGCTTTGAAGGCTTGAATCTTTCGCCTCTCGCTCCGTCTAACGGGGCGAGTGACGAAGGCCTCAACCGAGGTTTTTCAAAAAGGAGACTTCGCCGTGACACTCGCCGCTTTCACTGCCGCCTACATCGAAGTCGCTCTCTGGTCGTCCACCGACGAATCGCGCGACGATGGGGGCGATCCCCTGGACAAGAATTATTCGGCGGACGATCTATCCGACGAGGCGCGAGCCAAGATCGATACAGACTGCAAGGCCTTTTACGAGGCGTACGAGGCGGACATCAATTCCAGGGCTGCACCGGTGAGCCCCAACTATTCCGCTGCCGAGCGCGCGGGCCATGACTACTGGCTGAACCGCAACGGCCACGGTTGCGGCTTTTGGGACGGCCGCTGGGCCGAGCCGATCGCCAGTCGGCTGGACGCCGCGTCGCGCGAGGCGGGTAGCTGCGATATCTACGTGGGCGACGACGGGAAACTGTATGTAACTTGAAAAAAGTTGACTTTTTGAGTCTACCTCCCGTCTAACGGGAGGTAGCAGCGAAAAGGCAACGGAGACGTGGCGCACTAGGGCGCCTACCTCAAGGAGACGGACCATGAATGCAGATCGATTCGAGAGACACGCTGGCAAGCTCGCCAAGTTCACAAGCATCGGGTGCTACCCGATCTTCTACGTCGACGGGTCGTCCTGCCTCTGCGCGGATTGCGCGAGCGAGAACGAGGACCCCGAGATGCTCGCCAGCGACATCAACTGGGAGGACCCCGAGCTCTTCTGCGACGGGTGCGGAGAGCGAATCGAAAGCGCGTACGCCGAGGATGAGGCGACGTCATGAGCGCTCTTCGCTACTGCGGCGACATTCGCATCCGCGTCACCTACCTCGAGCGCGGGCCGCACGGCCCCAACGGTTCTTACCGTTGCTACCTCTCGACCGAGAGCGGCGCCAAGGCAACGATCATCGTCGTGGAGCCCGCCTACTTGAGTCATCCGGTCGACTCGCCGCGTGCCTTCGATGAGGCCGCGAAAGCGGCTCTCGCGTTCGCCTCGGACGAGCCGGAAAGCGAGCACGATTGGAGCGCGTTCGCATGCTTTGACGAGTATGGGTACTACGTGAGCCGTGACAACGGTACCACGATTGTCACTGGAAGTTGAAGATCGGCGCCTGCTACATCGTCCAACGGCGCAGCAGACACGGATCGGCAACGCGGGAAGAGGTCGACTAGGCGACCTTCCCCAGTCAACTTGAAAAAGGATAGCGAACCATGAATACGGTAACGGTTTCCACGAAGGTCTCTCGCAAGCAACTCATTCTCAACGCCGGTCGCGCACACCTGAAGGAGTGGCTTCTTGCTGCAGAGGCGCACGGCACGATCTACTATAACGTCCAGAGCGTCTCGCGCTCGGGAATGAACCGCAAGATCGCGCTTTCGACGATCGTCTACGACAAGAATGATCGCGGTGGACGGGGCGAAGCGCGCCTCGTGCGGCTCTGGCCGGGCTATGGCGAGCAAGACCTGCCTGAGGCGCTCACGCGTGGCAGCGGCGCCTTTGCTTCCACGCTGGACGTCATCGCGCGCGACTGGGGTTTCTCCTACGACGTACGGGCGTTCAACGTCTCCGGTTGCGGCATGGACATGGTCTACGCGCTCGTAGACTCCCTCGCGCACAAGGCGGGGATCGGCAAGCTGGATCCGGACGGCGACGGGCGTACAACCTACGCGAACCGCGTGCGAAGGGAGTCAATCTGATGGCTACGCTGAATCGCACGCAAGTAGTGATCGAAGAGGGGCCGCGCGCCAACTTGCGGACAGAGCCACGTCAGCCGACGTGGAACGTCATCGCGCCCGACGGCTGGTGTTTCGAGGAGGGGCGTCACACATCGGTTGAGTTCTCGTTGGCCGATGCGCGACAAGTCGCCAAAACCTGGGCGTTCGAAGAGTGCGCGGCGGATTGCGAATGCAGAGAGGATGCGCCATGAACCGCAATCCAAACTGCGACGGCGACCACTGCACATGGTCCGTCGGCGAGGTTCGCGTGCTCCCGCTCGGCGGCGACGGAAACCTCATCCTCTGCAAGACGTGCTTCGCGCACGAGATTCGCTTCCGCAAGGAGCGCAACAGAGAGCTCTCGACAGACGCCGCGTTCGATCTGCCGACGTGGGAATCGCTCGAGGTCTACGAGTGAGCGCCATGACTGCAAAAAAGCGAATCGCTGCGCTCCGCTGCGCTATATGCCGTCGCGCGCCGACGAAGGCAGAGCAAGTGGAGATGCACGCCAACTTTGGGCACAAGCTTGATGCAGTGCCACCGGGCGAGTTGATCTGGAAGTGCCTTCGTTGCTTGCAGATAGGTGCGCCGTCATGAGCGTCTCAGCCGCGAAGCTTCACATCGTGACCTTGCTCGCCAAGTGCTCTCACGATCGAGCCGAACCGGTAGACGGCGGGGCACGTTGGTGCATCGACTGCGGCGCCTACTTTCCAGCGCGCGGGCCGGTGCACGTGCGCTACCCGAGCTCGGTCACCGCCGCAAAACTACTCGAGGCACCATCATGATCATCCGTCATCAACTCTACGTCTGCGACATCTGCGACGCGCGCGAGCGAAGCGAAACCTACAGCCAGCCGTCGGGGTGGTCGCAGGTCATCGTCGAGCGAGAAAAGCACGATACGGCGACCGAAGAGATCATCAAAAACGCGTGCTCGCCGCGATGCTTGCGCCTGACGCTCATCAAGATCGCCAACGAAGTGCTGAAGGAATCACCATGACCAAGAAACCTTTCGCCCACGGGACGACCGTCACCGTAGGCAAGTCGCGCGGCCAGATCGAAGATCTCGTTACAGCACACGGGGCCAGTATGTTTGTGAGCGGCTACGAAGGCGACCGCGCAAACATCCTCTTCAAGATGAAAGACCGGCGCGTGCGCTTCCAACTTCAACTTGTCAAAAGCGGCGGATTATTCACGGAGTTGGAAGCCGAGCGGGAGAACATGCGCCGTTGGCGCTGTCTCTTCTTTCTTCTCAAGGCGAAGCTATCCGCCGTAGAGGATGGCCTGGCGACGTTCGAAGAGGAGTTTCTGGCCTTCACGTTGGTCCCTGGATCGAACGGCGAAACGGTTGCCCAGTGGATCGGCCCCCAGCTGAGCTACGCGTACGAGAAGGGAGTGGCGATGCCGCCGCTCTTGGGGAGCGGCCGATGATGAATCATATGGCTCTTTTGGATGGCTTTTGGGTCATCATCAACGTGCTCAATGCACATGCCGTATATCGCAAGTTGCGCCAGCACCCTGATCTCTACGATGAGATCTTTCTCGCAGTGTTCGTCGGCATAGCTATCGTTGCATTGATGGGAATGGTGCATGCAATGGCGAAGGTGGGCCCATGACCAACGAACTCACCTGGCGTCCCATCATCCCGGCCTACCTCCCCAAAGCCGTCATCGATCGGTTCCCGCTCGGCCCTCGCGAGGCCTTCGTGGCCAGCCCCGGCGGCTTCGGTGTGCCGGTCTGCATGGACGAGATCTTCTACGCGCTGCGCTGCTGCACCTCGCCTTGGTGGTACCTGTGCAACGCGCGCGGCGACGTCGAGACCGATCCCACGGGAGGCCATCGCAAGCGGTTCCGCACGTCGGACAACGCCAAGGCGTACGCGTCGCTGCACTACAAGCCGGCGAAGAGGACGGGATGACCTCGCTGCGCTGGCTCGCCTGGCCCACCCCACGGCGCTCGGACGGAGCACTCGTGACCTACGCGCACGGCTTCATCCGCCGCGAGACGTTCGAAACAGGCGCCACCCTAGAGCGCGCTGCACTCTGCGGCATCGAGCGGCCGTCCGTCGGACGGCTCGTACGCTTTGCGCTGCCATCGAGCGCCTACGAGCGCTGCCACTGGTGCGACCAGAAGTGCCGCGAGCTCGGCGGGCCCCATCCGCCGGTCAACTTGAAGTTGTCTGCCGACCTTTACGAACCCGTGCATCTTTTTGAAGAATGGGCTAGCCTCTAGCTCGTCCAAGAGACAGAAAAAGGAGACCTCGCCAATGGTAACCGTAGCGACTCGGGAGACGCCATCCGTCAAGGCGCCCAAGATCAAGCCGACGCCTGCAGCGGCGCCTACGCCCGAGAAGAGCAACGCCAAGGTGCTCTTCGAGACCTACCAGGGCTGCCAGGATGCCGTCGAGAAAGCGCGGCTGGCGCTCGAGAGCGCGATGATCGCGCGGTCGGGGGCCGTGCAAGCGATCAGGGATGCGCTCGGTACCGGCCCCTTCCAGTGGCGCGACCAGACCGTGAGTGTCAGCACGCGCTCGACGAAGGCCCCCGACGGCTCCATCGCGAGCACGAACTACTACTTCAAGAGCATCGGCGGCGCCGTTCAGACGATCGAGTGACCCTACCTGCAGGGCCGCCAGGCCTCGCCACCGTCTTGCGTCAGGACACCGAATGAAAACGCTCCTCCTCTGCATCGCGCTGTCGGGCTGCACGCTCGACATGAACGGCACCGAGTTCTGGGCGCCGCCTCAGGCGGACGCCGGGGAGGCCTCGACCCTCGTCGCGGATCCCCCTACGGTCGACGCTGCGCCATCGCCCCCTGACGCACCCGCAGCGGTCGTCATCGATGCAGGGGCCAGCACGCTATCGCAACCGGCGAGCGACGGCTGCCCGCCGCCGTTCATGGTCAATCCGAGCCCTGGAGGTCCGCCGTGCATTCTCTGAGGTTGCTTGTCGCTTGCACGCTGGTCGGTTGCGGCGGCGCTCAGTTCTTCCCTGCGACCGATGCCGCCGAGGATAGCGGAGCAGCCCTCATGGAAGGGGATGCCGACCCTCCGCCGCCAGCGCCGCCCGACGACGCCGCTCCGACCTCGGTCGACGCCGACCACGTCGGCGTGCGCGACGACGCGGCGCGGGCCCCCGCGGCCGACGCGGGCGAGCCGCCGGACGGCGCGCCGGAGGCCAGCTCCCCACTCTACGGCGCGGATGGCGGGTGCCTCGACGAGGCGCCCGACACGTTCGTCGGCGTCGGCACGCTGGGCGGGATGGTGAACTCTTCGGACGTTCCAACGCCGAAGGCCTGCCGCTGCGCCGCGACGTACACGTGCGACTGCGTGGCGGCGGAGACCAACTTCTGCTCAGTAGCGGGCAAGGCAATCGGTAGCTGTGTGGTCCGCACGGACGGCGTGATCGCGATCACGTGTGCCCAATGAGCGATCCGAGATGTGGTGTGTGCGGCGAGCTGAAGAGCGCTCACGTAGCCACCTATAAAGGACCGTTCACGCATCCGCGGGAAGCGCGTGGGGAGGGTCACTACGAGCAAGTTTCTCCGGGTGGCATAGTGGGCAGTCGCTTACCAGGCGAGGATGACATTGAGTTCGGTCCAACGTACCGCTTCGTTCCAAAAGAGACTCCAATGACTGACGACAAGAAAGTCCCTCAAGGCAGTAACCTCGGTTCGCTCCTCGAGCGCTACGACTGGAAGAAAGTCGTCACGCCCAAGATGTGGCATCCAAAGAAGGCCGATGAAGAGCTCGTTGGGTTCTTCGGCGGCAAGAGCGTGCGCAATGGCCGCTACGGCCAGTACGAGGTCGTCATCATCCACATCCCGCGGCGAGGGAGCCTGATGATCTCCGGCGTGCGGATTGTCAACCTCGTCGATGCCTCGGGGATCGACATGGGCTGGCCGATCCGCATCGTGTGGCTTGGCGAGAAGGAGATCGCTCCTGGCGAGGACGGCAAACCGCGGCGCATGAAGGACTTCGACGTGTACATCGCCGAGGGCGATCCAATCAGCGCCGACAACCTGCCGGCGATCCGCGGCTCGGTGCCACCGGCTCCGGAGAACGACGCATGATCCGCAAGGGCCAGCTCAAGACCTACCACGATGCCAAGACGACGCTAGAGCAGCACAAGAAGCCCTGCGTCGACTGCCCATTCGGTCGCATCGCGGTCAAGGGATGGCTCCCGGAGACGCCAGAACAGTGGCTTCTGCATGCCCACGGCGATGGTCGAATCGAGTGCCATACGATGCAACGATCATCCGAACAAGCGTGGCAGTGCGCTGGCGGAGCCATCTTTCGCGCGAACGTCTGCAAGTCACCTCGCGACTCTGACGCGCTGAGATTGCCAAGAAACAAGAAGCTTGTCTTCGCGAACAATCAAGAGTTCTTCGATCACCATCGGCAACCCGTTTTTCCAACACGAGTAAAGACCTAATGGCCACGGAGAACGACGCGTGAGCACATCCACATCGCTAGAGTTCAATGAACTCTGCGAGCAGCTCAATGGCGCGATTAGCGAAGCCGAGAAAGCGCTCTCAGCCCTAGGCATTCGTGTACGAGCGAGTGTCCCCTTGGACGAAGAGGCATCGCTATGCTTCATGAAGACTGAAGGCTCCTGGGGGCTTTGCATCTTCGATGCCGAAGGGCATTGCCTAGCAGCTCGATCGAGCATCGAGAGACGCATCCTGGCCATTTATGCATTGCCGGCCATGAAGCAAGCTCTCGAGGAAGCATACGCAACGCGGATGGCTGAGATGCGCGATGCAATTGCAGTCGCAAAGCGGTTTGTTGAGGAGCATCGCTAATGGGCATCGCCATTCGCCGCGTCCAGAACTCTCCACTCTGGGCCATCCAGGCGTCCTACTTCAGCCGCGCGCTCGTCGATGCCGCCAAGGCCATCCCCGGTATGAACTGGAACTCCGCGATGCGCTCGTGGGTGGGCTACGTGGACGCCGTGGAGGCGACGGTCAATCTCCTGCGCGAGCGCGGCATCCGCATCGAGCGCTCGCTGCTCGACCGGCACCTGGACGTGGTCTTCAAGTACCGACATCACGTGCTCTTCGCGATGAACGGCGCCGACGGGCGGATTCTCAGGGACTACCAGAAGGCCGGCGTCGACTTTCTCATCTGCACCGCGCCCACGGGAGCCATCCTCGCCGACGAGATGGGCATCGGCAAGAGCGCCGAGGCGATCGTGGCCGTGCGCGCGTTCGGCGGCAAGACGCTCGTTGTTTGCCCAAGCAGCGCACGAGGCGTCTGGGCTGATCCCCAGCGGGGGGAGATCGCGAAGTGGTGGCCGAAGGGTTTGAAGGAAGGCCTCTATCAGCCGCGTGGTACCTCTCCTGGGCAACATGCGTGGAAAGCGGTCAAGTATGGCTTCCGCTGCACGTTGTGCACGCGTAAGCACCTTGCGCGAAATCAGGCAGAGGCCGTCGCAAAGCCGGCTCCCGCGACGGAAGACAACTACTGCGAGGCAAACGTCATCCCTAGCGATGTTCAACTTGTTGTCATCCACATCGACATCTTGCACGCGTGGGTGGAAGCCATCATCGCCTGGGGGCCGGTCAACGTCGTCATCGACGAAGCGCACCTCCTGCAGAGCGAGAAGAGCCGCCGGAGCAAAGCGGCCAAAGAGATCGTCCATGCCGAGAGCGTCCAGACGCGTATTGCCCTCACGGGCACTCCGCTCACCAACCGTGTGCGTGATCTCTGGAATCTTGTCGACACCGTATCTCTCGGTCGTTTTGGCAAGAATTTCTTTAGATTCGGCGTCAGATATTGCGACGGGCAGCAAGTTGAAGTTAGCAAAGAGATCGGCGCGGTCTGGCAGTTCGAAGGCAAGACGGAGCTCGAGGAACTTCAAAAACGGCTAGCGCTCTTCACGCTCCGGCGTACGAAGGAAGAGGTGAAGCTCGAGTTGCCGCCGAAGACCCGTCAGATCTTGCGCCTGGAGGTCCCGGCGAGCTATCGGCAGGCGGACATCGGCAAGATCGACAAGAAGCTCATTCAGGCCGTGCTCGTGCGCGCGGTGGATGGCAAGCTGCCGCAGGTTGTCACCCTTGTGCGAGAGCACTTGGAGGCGGGCCAGAGCGTGGTGGTCTTCGCGTTCCGGCGGCTTGTGGCCGAGCACTTCGTCACGCAGCTCTCCGCCACGGGCTTCCCCTGTCGGTTCATCCACGGAGGCGTTCCCCAGGTGCGCAGGGATGGCATCCTGAACGAACTACGAGACGCATCCCTAACGGGGCCGGTCATGTTAGCGGCGACGATCGACTGCACGGCGGTCGCCATTGACCTCACGTTCGCGAGCGTGGCGGTTGTTGCGGAGCTGACCTACGAGCCGCACGAGCTCTTGCAGGCGGAGGCTCGCCCGCATCGCTTCGGGCAAAGCCAAGCGGTGCTGGTGCAATACCCGATCGCGATGGGGACGATCGAGGAAGCGATCGCCGAGGTTGTCATCGATCGCCTCGACACCTTCGAGACCTTGATCGGCAAGACCGATGGCCTGGCGCGCGCGCTGGCGGGCGACCAGGAGGCGGACTTGTTGGCACAGCTCGGCGATCGACTGCTCGCGATGACAGCAGACTTGCCGGCGACGACGAAGCGAAAGAAGATCAAACCGTGATCACCGACGTTGTGTGTCAGATCGCGACCTCTGCAGCGTTTGATGCGATCGTCATCGCAGCCCTGTTCGTGTGGATGCTCTACACCGACCCTCGCGAAAGCTACTACCGCGATCTCGATCGCAAGCGCCGGGAGGCGGAGCTGAAAGCCATCGACGAGACCAATCGAAAGATCTTCGAACAGCTCGAGGCGCGCAAGATGCGCAAGGAGTACCGATGAAGACCTTCGGGACAGTGCCGTGCGAGCATGGGCGCATGCCAATCGCCTGCGAGAAGTGTCAGGGAGCTCCGCCTGAGGAATTCTTGCACGTCGTCGCGCTCATCGCCGAGGCCAAGACGCACTTTCTCATCGCGGCGCAGGGGACGGTAGCGGGATCGGCAGCACGCGCACGCTCTTTAGGTCTTCTTCGCTCTGCGAATGAGGCGACGCGCGCTTATCTCACGCAGATCGGCGGTTTTGAAGTTCTCCCGCGCAGCCTGATGGTCCAAGTGCGCGTTTGCGAACTTGGCTACGACAAGTTGTCGGCTGCATGAAGAAACTCTGGGAGCGGGCCCTGGCCAACCGCGACTACTGGGATAAATGGAGGATCGCCAACGACGGCTTTATCGCCAAGGCCAAGCTCGAGGCGCAGCTGGCCCACAAGCGAGAGCGAGATCAAAGGCGCACCGCGGGGCCGATACGGACCAAGTACCGCGAGGAGACCCGCAAGCGCGCGACCGAGGAGTTGAAAAAAGGCCGCGTTCCGTACGTCATCGAGGCAGTCATCACCGTGATCGTGGGCCAGTGCATCGCGTGCCGCGCGTTGCTCGAGAAGCGCCAGGGGGTCTCCTATCTGATCCACAAAGGCGGCAAGTGTCCCTTCGGTGCCACGGCTGTATCCATCACGCAACGGTCGCTGCAACAGCTCCAGCCGCCAGCCCCCTGCAGCGAGACGGTCTTCTTCCGCGGCAGGGAGAGGCCCTGCTACTACACCGCGGGCGCGGATGGGCTGTGCGCGCTGCACCGCGGCAGAGCCGCTCGGGCTGCAGCAGCCGTACCTGCAGAGCTTGGTGGTGCTACTTTTCGCCCCCATGGCCAGCCGCAAGAAAATCCCCAGCGACCGACCGACCGAACGCCTGCCGATGAATGAACTAGACGAGCCGTTCGTCGATAGCGAACCGCCCACGGACGTGGCGCGGGAGACGGAGCCTCCGAGCGATCTGACCTCGCCAACGGAGCCTCCGCCGGAGGCCCCCACGACGTCACCGGAGCTCGGCTACTACATCTGCCCCAAGTGCAAGACCATCGATCTTGAAAACTGCACCGTATGCATGGGCATGGGGGTCATCGACCGTGAGGCCATGAAGGCGTTCAAAAAAAAGGAGACCTTGCAATGACGACCGAAGCGCTGCCCAAACAGGGCGCGGGTGGAATGCAGTTCGCTTCAACGAGACCTGACGATCTCTGGGGAAGGCAGCGAAAGAATCCAGAGTGGTACCCTAGTGGCGAAGGGATCGCCAACGCACGTGGCAACAAGTTGAAGTTGAAGGACGGCAAGTGGGTGAGCGCATGAAAAAGCGATGGCTGCTGCCTTTCTTCCTTCTGACAGCGTGCGGAGCTCCAGGCGATGCGGAGCCCACGGGCGAGTCGACCGCGGACCTGTCGACCAATGGCTTCGTGCAAGAGTCGTCGGCGGATCCGCAATCGTCGCCGACGAGCGTGGCGGTCAAGTACAGCAAGGCCCAAGTCGCGGGCGACCTCGACGTGGCCGCGATCTGCTTCTTCAACGCGACGTCGATCATCAGCTCGGTGACGGACACGAAGGGCAACACGTGGGCCGTAGCGGCCCCACTCTTTCGCTACGTGGGCGGCCCAGCAAGCTGCGCGATGTATTACGCCCCGCACATTGTGGCCGCGGCGGCGAACGGCAACACGGTGACCGTCAAGTTCTCCGGATCGACGTTGGACCCGGACGTGCGGATCGCGGAGTACGCGGGCTTCGTCGCCCTGGACGTGAGCGCGACCGCAAGTGGAACGACGAGCCTCGCATCGAGTGGAAGCGCGGTGACGTCGCAGGCCGGAGATCTCATCGTGGCGGGCGACTACCTCTCGAACTCGACGAACGGGCCCGGGGTGGGGTTCACGTCGCGCGTCATCACCTCGCCCGACTCGGACATCCTTGAGGATGAGGTCACGGGCGCTCCGGGCGCCTACGCGGCGACCGCTCCGACGGGCGGCGGCTGGTGGGTGATGCAGATGGCGGCGTTCAAACCGCTCGTGTCGAGCGATGCGGGCGCGGAAGGAGGAAGCGATGCACAGTCAGGTGATGCAGGCTTTGCTGACGGAGCTACAGTGGAAGCAGGCAGTGATGCGGGCACGGTCGACGCGGCTCCAGACGTCGCGGACGCAGCCGTGGAGGCTGGCATCGATTCGGCGGCTGACGCGCTGGCGGATGGAGCCAACGATACGGGAACGTCGGAAGTGGGCGGAGACGCAAGCGAGGATGACGGAGGAGCTGCATCTCCTGATGCAACCGTCTACGACAGCGGAGTGGCCGCCGCCGTTCTCGTCCAGCACGTGAGCGGCTCGAACCTCCGCGGTAACTCCCTCTCGAGTCCCTACTGCTACACGCTGCAGCTCCCGGCTCCCGCGCAGGGCGGCAACGCCATCGTGGTGGGCGCGACCTGGAAGGGCAGCGCAACGCTTCACGTGACCGACGACGAGGGCGACGCATACGCGGTCAATGAGTCCTATCTCGACTCGGTGGACGGTCAGAGCGTGGGCATCGCGTCGACCTTCGGCGTGGCCGCGGGCGCACGTGCCCTGTCCGTGTGCTTCAGCGCGAACCCCGGTGGATGGGTGCAACCCGTTGCAACTGAGCTCGCGAACGTCGTCGCGGTCGACGGTGCGGCGGCCACGAGTGGCAGCGGGACCTCGGCGAGCGTCGGGCTGAGCGCCGGCTCCGACCTGCTGTACCAAGTCACCTACACACCCGGAGGACCGCCCTCGAGCTTCGCGGCGGGCAGCGGAGGCACGCTGCTCAGCGCGGACGTCCTCGACGGCTTCGCGGACCAGCTCGGCGCCGACGCGATGGCGCTCGGGAGCTCGGTGCACTGGGCGACGGCGGCGGTGGCGCTCCGACCCGGCCCATCGGGCGCGGTACCCAGCGGGATGAGGATCGTTAGGGAGCTGCACCAGAACATCCCCAGCGGCTCGCAGGCCGGCGGCTCGGGCGCCTTCCCGAACCCGCTCGCTCTCCAGTTCCCATCGAGCGGTAACCTACTCGTTGCGATCATTGCCGGGGGATGCGGGTGCCAGGAGAGCCCCGAGGTCACGCAGATCTCTGATTCCTTGTCCAACACTTGGCTGAACCCCCAGACGCAGCACGGCGGCGACGCGTTCTCCCAACTCTGGTACGCGCCCAACGCGACCACGAGCTCCTCGCTCCGCGCGTCCGCGTCCTGGACGTACACGGGCGCGGACGAGACGGCCATCGTGTGGGACGTCGCTGGCGCATCCACCTCGCCGCTCGACGTCTCCGCGGGAGGTTCTGGCTCGGTCGGGGGCGGCAACTTGACGCTTCCTTTTACGATCCCCACGGCAGGCCCCGGCGAGTTGATCTTCGTTGGAACCCCATGGGACTTCGACACGGCCGGTGGGCTACTCGGCGGCGCGAGCGCGTACCTCGCGACGATGACGACCAGCGGCGAGCCTCATGATGGTCCGTTTCCGATCGACGAGAACAACGGCTGGGGGCACCTCGTCTCCGGTACGAGTCCGACGTCGATCACGTGGGTGCCGCTGTTCGGCGGTGAGGAGTTCGGGAATTACTCCGCGGTCGCGGCGGCTTTTCGCGGTGCACCATGAGTCGGTGGCAACGGTTTCTCTGCTCCATCGGATTCCACGTGCCGGGACCAGTCTTCCGAGACGATGAGGATCGGTGGATCGCCTGGGAGTGGTGCCCGCGGTGCGGTAAGTCACGGCGACGAAGCATGGCTGGAGGTGGATGGTGACGACCAGAATCGTGAAAAACGATGAGCCCGAAGTGCTCGGACCAAACGAGGTGTCGCTGTCGTATCCGCCACGGCGCATCGTGGGCGAGTGCGTCTCCTGCGGCCATCCGCACCCTGGACACGAAGCGGAATGTGAACGCTTGATCAAACTCATCATCCTCATGCCCGCAAGGAAGCTATGAGCCTCCCCTTCTCCACCGGCCTCGTCTGGCTCACCTCGCCACGTCAAAGACCGCCCCGTCGGTACTGGATCCCGGTCCCCGGCCAGCGGAGCGACAACGATGCGGGGGCCACGGCGCGGACGGCAGCGGCGTGTGCGGCGGAGGTGGAGGCGGCGGCGATGCGACGAGTATCCCCCGCCGCCCCACCCGCGGGCGAGAAGGAGACGGAACGATGACGCAGCTAGCGACGCTGCTCGGGATGTGGGCCATTGGCGCAACGGTCTGGGCGCTCGAGATGCGTTCGTACTGCAAGGCGGTCAAGGAAGACCGTGACCTATGGCACAAGATGTACGTGCAAGCGGCTGAGCGCGCGGACGAACTGAGCGCCGCACTCGGCTATGACGATGCTCTCCCGACCCCCGACTCCGGAGGCGCAACGTGACCCTCCGCACGTGGCTCAAGGTCGCCTGGCGCAGCAGCGAGCATTTGCCGTGGTGGCTGAGGTTCTACCGGGTGTTGCGATGGTGCCCGTGGAAGCTCGCCGTCCTGATCCTTCTCGCCGGCTGCGCATCCACCGCGGAAACCCCATCTCGATGCATCACGCCGGTAGACTACGTGGCCAAGCCGGGCGCCAGATGCAAGCTACGGAGCGACGTTTACTGGGGTACGACGTGCATTTGCGAACTGGATGACGGAGGCGCGAAGTAGCCATGGCTGATGAAGTCAACTGGACGCCGTTCAGCGATGTGGAGCTGGAGAACCGCCGCATTTACGAGGAGCGGTATTCTAACGAGCCACACCACAACAAGCGATGGCTTGCCACGGTTCGCAAGCTCGAATCCGACCTCGCCGCAGCCCGCGCGCGCGTCGCCTCGCTCGAGGAGATGGCCAACGAGCCTCCGGCCCACCTCGAACTCGAGGCCGCCAAGGAGAAGCTCTCAACGTGGTCCCCAGTGGTCCCGCTTCACGATGCAGACGGCACCATCGATGTGCAGGACCGCGACGACGGGCACTCGCACCACTACGTGCCATCGAGTCTTCTCTCCGCAGCCCGCGAGCAGGCGCGGACGGCGGAGGGTTCGGTGGCCCGTTTCGTTGCGATGCGCGATCGAATCTTCGCTCTCGCCGGAGGTCGTGAGCTATTCGATGGGCCAGAGTCGAGCGAGGACATCGTGCGGCGCCTGCTGGGTCAGCTCGCCGCCCGAGACGCGGAGGTGGAGCGGATGATGGACCGAATGTCCGGTCTAGAGGCCGTCATTCGCGCTGTCGACGTTCGCTCCAGGCTCGGAAACCGAGGCAAGTGCGCCTGCTTCGAACTCACCGGACTGGCCCTTATTCCGCCCGGCCACGAAGGCTCGGGGATGTTCCACCCAGTCTGCAAGAACCGAATGCCGACCGCGGACGGGTACACGTGCGGATGCGGGCCAGCAATCGCCTCCCCGCCCACCCCTATGCAGGACGAAGTCGGAGAAACGGTTGCTACCATGGTCGACGAGACTCTCGCGCCACTGCCGGCCCCTACAGTCCACCCCAGCGGCACCAAGTTCACGGCCGTGGTGCCCGGAACGCCCGGAGTGTACCGGCCCGAGTTCATCCCTACGCAGGACCGGAGCGGGAGGGAGGAGCATCGTCCCGACTGCGCATCGCTTCGGTTCGCGACCTACGGCAACGCGAGCACGGTCCACATGCAGCCGCTCCCATGCGATTGCGACTACTGGGCGCGAGTCGTTGCCCAGCCCGAGCCCGCACCGGGGGACTGCACGTGTCCTCCGGAGACGTTGGCCGTCATGCGACCGGGTTGGCACCGCGTATCGTGTCCCAAGTCCGAGCCCGCACCGGTGGCCAAGAGCGACACGGCAGACTCTCTTCCGGTCTGCCCTCAATGTCATTGTCGCGGCAGTTCTCACTGTCCGAACCGGTGGCATTCTGAGAGCCTGGAGTCACCGGAATATGGTCACCATCGGAAGGCCTCGCCCCCGCCCGATGCCAAGGCCGCGCCGGAGCGAATTGGCCTCTGTATCTTCACGCACGCGGATGGGGCTGACCTGGAGCCGAGGCTATGGCATGCGGGAGACGAGCGCCCCGGGATGATTCCCCACCGGGAGCGCATCGACTACGTCCGCTCCGACCTGGTCCTGAAAATGAAGGCGGGCAAGTGAACCGGCTCGGCAGATCTGACAGGCGGCCCCTTGCTGTCCGCTTCGCCGAGCGAGTCGACGTCAACGGCCCGACGATGCCTCACATGACGACGCCGTGCCATGTGTGGACCGGAGCGAAGGAGGACGAGTACGGGTCAATCCGTGTGGATGGTCGCAGTCAGAGAGCCCACCGCGTCGCTTTCCTCCTGAAGTGGGGTCGATGGCCTGAGCCGTTCGCCTGCCATCACTGCGACAACCCACCTTGCGTACGGTGGGACCACCTCTTCGAAGGTACCGCCGCTGATAATGCGCGCGACATGGCAGCTAAGGGCCGTGGCGTAGCTCCGATCACGGATGCGAACAGGGAGAAGACTCATTGCGTGAACGGCCACCCATTCGACGAGTCCAACACGTATCTTCATGCCAATACCGGGAATCGGGTGTGCCGCGCGTGTGGGGCGCTGCGGGCTAGGCGCAGGTGGGTCCCTAGACCTACGTCCGGGCAATGCGAGTGCGGTCACGACTACGCCTGCCACTTCGGACGCGGCAGGAACCGCCAGTGCAACGGCGCTGGCTACGATCCACGCATGGCCTGGAAGCTCAACTGCCGATGCGGGTCCTTCCGACTCGCCCTCCTCAACCCTGCACTTCCAGCCAGCGAGTAACCCCATGACCGACGCACTCGACCGATCCATGGCCCGCGTCCGTGCCGCCGACGCGATCGCGCTTCGCATCTTCCAGGCGGCCGAGCGCGAGCACTACACCAACAAGCGCCGTTGGGAGGTCGCCTATCGGATCGCGGTGGGGCTCGAACTGGCGGGGATCGTGGAGCGGCTCGAGGCGCTCGAGAAGGTGCTCGTCTGCCCTGACTGCAGCCATCCTCGTGCAGGTCATTTTGCTTCGGATGGATCTTGCCAGTTCTGCCATCGGCAGTGTCCCA
>Ga0307474_10000065_pt1 | contig 76364 bp, 68 predicted proteins | sample atmos_gasesECM1C_2_FD_203312 | JGI IMG/M metagenome (GOLD analysis project Ga0307474, IMG submission 203312) | Hardwood forest soil microbial communities from Morgan-Monroe State Forest, Indiana, United States - atmos_gasesECM1C_05 | ecosystem: Environmental > Terrestrial > Soil > Temperate...
TCATCGTGAAAAAGTCAAAACCCCAACGAGAGCGAAATGGCGCTTCTTTCAACCCCAAAGCGTCGACGCTCTCGTATACCCTTGACATCGCCGTCGTTGTTATAGAGGGGATGACAACTTGTTGGTGAGAAATGACCACAGTTGAAAAAGGTGTGCTGGCTCGCCGCTTTCTGGTTCGCGGTCGCGTGCAAGGCGTGGGCTTTCGCTGGTTTGTGGAGCGCGAGGCGCACATTCTCGGCATCGCCGGATGGGTGCGCAATAACGCAGACAGCAGCGTGGAAGTTCTAGCCATGGGCACGCGCGATCAGCTGGCCGGGTTGAGGTCGCGTCTGCGGGAAGGTCCGCGCGCGGCTCGCGTGGATGATGTCGAGGAGTCCGAAGCCAAGCCGGTTTCTGGTCTTACCACCTTTCGCATCGAAGGAGCCTGGTGAATGCCGAGCAAGATAGCGCCAATCAATGCGAGCGTGAACTGCGAGCCGCTGAAGAAGCTGATTCGCGAAGTCGCCGATTTCCCTAAGAAGGGGATTCTGTTTTACGACATTACGACCCTGTTGAAGGACAAGCGGGGATTCGCGGCTCTCATCGATGCCCTTTCGGAGCATTACCTGGACAAAAAAGTCGACTTGGTTCTAGGGATGGAGGCTCGCGGATTTATCTTTGCCCCGGCTTTGGCCTACCGACTGAATGCCGGCTTCGTTCCAGTACGCAAGCCGGGCAAGCTTCCCGCTGCCACCACGAGGTACGATTACGCGTTGGAATATGGTACGAACACGCTTGAGATTCACCAGGACGCAATCAAGAAAGGCGAGCGCGTCATCATCATTGACGACCTCTTAGCCACGGGGGGAACTGCCGAAGCCACCACCAAACTTGCGACCGCGCTGGGTGCGGAAGTGGTGGGCTTGGGATTCGTCGTGGAACTTGATTTTCTGAAGGGCCGCGACAAGCTGGCGGATTACGACGTTTACTCCCTTCTGCACTACGACAAGTAATTTTGATCTCTTCGAATCTGGTGAGTTCTACGCCGGCTTGATGACGGCTGCTCCGTCCACGGAATCACTTTTTACTGCGGCCAAAGCCTCGTTTGCCTGGTCCAGCGGAAAGACTGTGATCCTGGGCCGAAGGTTTATCGCGGCTGCAATTTGAAGGAAGTCCCGGGCATCCGAACGGGTCATATTTGCGACGCTGCGAATTTGGCGTTCGCCCCAGAGCAGGCGGTCATAGTCGAACTGGGGAATGCGATCCAAGTGAATTGCGTTGATGGCAACAACGCCACCTTTGCGCAAGCTGGCCAGTGCGGCGACCACTACGTCTCCGCTTGGGGCGAAAGTGATCGCGCGGTCGAGGTTGACGGGCGGTTTTTCTACCTCGCTACCAACCCAGGTCGCTCCGAGTGAGCTTGCCAATTCTCTGTGCGAAGCCCCTCGGGTCGAGACGTACACCTCGCATTTCCAAGCCCGCAAGACGGCGATCGTCAGGTGCGCTGAGGCTCCGAAACCGAATAATCCTACGCAATCGCCCTTCTCTACCCCGGCCACACGGAGGCTTCGAAAGCCGATGATGCCGGCGCATAGAAGCGGGGCGGCTTGCAGATCATCGAGGGCGGAGGGAAGAGAGAATACGAAGTCAGAGCGTGCGACCGCATACTCGGCATAGCCCCCATTGACCGTGTATCCGGTGAAGGTGGGAGAGTCGCAGAGATTCTCCAGATTCTTTTGACAATACCAGCAGGTGCCGTCGATACCGCCGATCCAGGAGACGCCTACTCGAGTCCCAAGTGGAAACTCTTTTGTAGCACCTTCGGCGATCTCGCCCACTATTTGATGACCGGGGATCAGCTTTTCGCGACGCGAGGGTAACTCACCTTCTACGATGTGCAGGTCAGTCCGGCAAACGCCACAAGCACGGACGCGCAGGAGAACGCGTCCGGGCGCGAGTTCGGGACGTGGAACCTCGCTGATCTGAAGAGGGCGCTTCGAAACGTCTCGCGGGGAGGTTAGAACGGCGGCTTTCATTTGCTCCATCCAGTTTCACAGATGGTGGATCACCGCTAGCGGTATCTGCTGCTGATGAACTCGCCAATGGCCCTGTAGGCCTGGGATAGCGTCTTCTCGTCCGGCAGGAAGACAATGCGAAAATGCTTGGTCCCGGGTTTCTGGCCGAAGCCCGAGCCGTGGACGACCATTACGTGCTTTTGCAGGATAAGTTCCTTCACAAACACGTCGTCGCCTTCGGGAATATCGATGCGGGGATACGCATAGAAGGCGCCGCGCGGCGAGACGCAACTGACGCGTGGCGTAGAATTGCACCACTGGACAGTGAGATCGCGGCGGCTACGCAGTTTCTTTCGAACTTCAATCAGATGATCTTGCGGGCCCTCCAGCGCGGGTCCGATGGCGTACTGCTCCGGATGATTGGCGCACAAGCGCGAACGCAGCAGGCGCTGAATGCCGTCGTCGTATTGCTTCACGACTGCGGCATCGCCGCTGACAATGCCCCAACCGATGCGCCAGCCGGGAGCGAGGTAATTTTTGGAGAGGCCGCCGAATGTAATTACTGGAACATCCGGAGCTACCGAGGCCATGGCGATATGCTCGTCGTCTTCCAGGATCAGCTTGTCGTAAATTTCATCGGCAAAGATGACAAGATTATGTTGCCGCGCCAGGTCGGCGATCTGTTGCAGCATTGTCCGCGAGCACACCGAACCTGTCGGATTATTCGGATTAATGAGCACGATGCCGCGAGTGCGCGGAGTGATCTTTCGCCTGATGTCGTCGAGGTCGGGCTGCCAGCCGTCTTCCTCGTTCAGGTAATAAGTGTTTAGCTCGATGCCGAGCTTTGCCAGCACCGCAGAGTACAGCGGGTAATCCGGGCAGGGCGTGAGCAGATCGTCTCCGGGATTGAGGAGTGCGGTCAGGCAGAGGTCGACGGTCTCGCTGACTCCTGTTGTGACAAATGCATCCAGTACCGTGGAAATTCCTTTGCGCGCGGCTTCGCCTCGAATGGCATCCAGGGCGTCTTTGATTCCCGACGACGGCGCGTAGCCGTTCTTGCCGTCGCGCATAGCTTTGTATACAGCCTCGACCAGGTGAGCAGGAGTTTTGAAGTCGAAAATATTGGGATCGCCGACGTTGAGCGGCAGGACTTTGTGACCTTGCTTGATGACCTCATCGGCGATGCAGGCCAGGTCACGAATGGCGTAGCGGACGTTTTCGAGGCGGGAAGCAGCGGCAATTTCTCGGCTTTGCGTGATGGGCATGAATGGCTCCAGACATCTGGACCACAGAGACACAGAGAATATAAAAAAACGGAAATCGAGTTTTCCCTGGGGCTCTGTGACTCGGTGGTGCAAATCTTTTAATCCTGTCGATCAATCTGCGCCTTCTGCAGCTTGTCGGAGTAGTCCACGTAAATCGATTTCCACTCGCTGAAGAAGTCAATTGCGCCCAGACCGCCTTCGCGATGACCGTTGCCGGTCGCCTTCACTCCACCGAAGGGGAGATGCACTTCTGCGCCAATGGTCGGCGCATTGATGTAAGTAATTCCAGCGTGAAGGTCACGCATAGCCACGAAGGCTCGATTCACGTCTTTGGTGTAGAGCGCGGAAGATAATCCGTAGTCGATGCCGTTTGCAATCTCGATGGCATCTTCGAGATCGTCGCAGGCAAGGATCGCTACGACCGGGCCAAAGATTTCCTCCTGGGCGATCCGCATTTTGGGAGTGACATCGACGAACACAGTGGGTTCCATGAAGTAGCCTTTGTGATAATCGCCTTTGTCTAGCCGGTTGCCACCGCATTTCAAGCGAGCTCCCTCGGCCTTACCGATTTCGACGTAGCTGAGGTCGGTCTTCAGCTGATTCTCGTTGATCGCCGGACCCATTTCGACGGTCTCATCCAAACCATTGCCGACCTTGAGCGCCTTTGCGCGATCGACGTAACGCTCCACGAACGCACCGTAGATGCCTTTCTGCACAATGATCCGGCTGGTCGCGGTGCAGCGCTGGCCGGTGGTTCCAAAGCCACCCCAAAGGCCGCCTTCAATCGCGAGATCGAGGTTGGCGTCGTCAAGCACGATCATGGGATTCTTGCCGCCGAGTTCGAGCGAGCAATGTTTGAAGCTCTTGGCCGCGGTTGTGCCCACGATGCGGCCCACCGCGCTCGAACCTGTCAGCGAAATAGCCCTCACATCGGCGTGTTCAGTGAGTGGCGTGCCTACTTCGGACCCGAACCCGGTGACGATGTTCACTACGCCGCGAGGCAGACCGGCGTCGTAAAGCGCGCGCACCAGATTGAAAGTCGAGAGCGGTGTATCCTGCGCTGGCTTAATCACGCAGGTGTTGCCGCAGACTAGCGCGGGCAAAAGCTTCCACGAGGGAATCGCCATCGGGAAGTTCCATGGGGTAATCATTCCACAGACGCCGATGGGTTGGCGCACGGCCATGGCGAATTTGTTGGGCAACTCCGACGGTGTGGTTGGGCCGAACATGCGGCGGCCTTCGCCGGCCATGTAGTAGGCGGTGTCCACGGCTTCCTGCACATCGCCGCGGGTTTCTTTCAGGATCTTGCCCATTTCGCGAGTCATATCGCGGGCGTATTCTTCCTTGCGCTCGAACAGCATCTCAGCGGCTCGGTAGATGATTTCAGCGCGGCGGGGTGCGGGAATCAGACGCCACCTGGTGAAGGCCCTCTTGGCGGCTGCGATGGCGGCATCGACGTCGGCCTTGCCTGATCTTTGGAAGATGCCGATTACATCGCGAGTGTCGGCGGGGTTGCGATTTTCGAAGGTCTGTCCGGTTGACGCCTCGACCCATTCACCGTCGATAAGATTCTTGTATACCCTGGTGCGGGTGGCCGTGCCCATGATGGTTGGCCCGGTTAAGAGATCGGTTGCCATAGAGCCTCCTGGGATGAGTGCTGGAGAAGGATGACTATCTCTATGCTACAGCGGGGGGTGAAGTGCGGCAAGCCACGCGCTGGCGATGAACACGCAGGCCCAGACACCTGGTCCGGGCAGCTAGGCGAAGTCCGGCCGGGATAAGGGCATAGACTACGCGCGAAACGATCTCGCTTCGCTGGCTCCCGGGACGAGGCGTCCGGGGCTACGTGTTTGTGGCTACTTCTTGGCTGCGGTTGGGGCGGGGTACTCTGGCAGGGTGTCTTTGTTGGCGTTGGCGCGTTTTACTTCCAGTTCGTCGAAGAGGATGGATGGATTCACGATGCTGTGAGGGATATTCAGCGAGCGGTTTTCGATATTTACGTCGTTTCCGGCGGCAACCAAGTCGTTGCGTAATGTGCGTGTATCCAAGTCACCGAAGATGGCTCCGCGCACCAGTTCTTCGTGGCCGTCTTTCGTCCAGACTTTGTAGAGTAAGCGGGGGACGTGTTGGGGGCCCAGGGTTTCGACGTAGTATCCGTAGGGAAGATCGCGCTGCTGGCAGATCTCGAGGAGCTTCTTCTTCAACTCCTCGGGAGAAGACGCTTCGGAGGAGCTCACGATCATATTTCCGAGACTGGGTCCGGGGAAGTTCTGGGGAACGCGGGCGCGGCCGTGGCCGTTGGAAGCAGGGAAGTCGCGAATCGGTTCTCTTCCCATCAGATAGTTCACCAGCTTGCCGTTCTCGATGACGGAGACGGACGTGGCTTTGACGCCTTCGTCGTCGACGTCGTATTTGCCCATCAGGCTTTTTCGATTCATGGAGGCGAGCGTGGGATCGTCGACCACCGAGAGAAAATCGGGAAGGACGCGGGATTTGTAGCTGGCGGCGAAGGCTCCCTTCGTGCGCGCGGGCTGACCCAAGTCGGGCTTGAGGCCGAGGATATTGTCTCCCACTAAATCGGAGAAGACGGTGGAGGCCGCGTCGGCGGAGAACAGCACCGGGCCACGGTACTCTTCATCGGCGATAGGGGCGTCCCGCAATTGCTTTAAGGTAGCGAGCAATTTTGCGGTATCCGACAGCAGCGTTTCTGGTGATGGCAATTCCTTGATGTCGGTGACTTCGTAGCCGCGCGAGCGGTCCAGCCGCATGCCATCGGCGGCCTGAGTCGTTCCTGCGATGCGTAGATCGTAGACCGTTTGGCCACTGCGCACGACGGCTCCTTCCGAGCTTACGAAATAACGATTCACGGCGGCAAAATTCAATGCCGAATCGAAGGATTCGATCAGGGGATCGGTCTTGTACAGGGCGGAGGCGTCCTGCATCATTTTGTTCCAGGTCGAGGAATCGAAATCGAGCTTTGCCAGCGGTCCGATCGAAACCACCGGCTCGGCGCGGGCGAAGTCGTCTACTGGTTGATCGACGGTGTACTGTTTCAGTTTCGCTTGTTTCGCAGTCAGGGCCTCGGTTGCGGTTTTGTAGGCGTTGTCGGTGGCGAGCCAGATCTGATGGCGCAGGGCGACGACGTCGTTGTCGAGTGGCATCAGGTCCATTCCACCTTGGCCTTGGCCAAAAAAGCTGTCTTGCTTGTAATCGCCCACTCGGACACTGACGCGGAGGAACCGAAAATGTACTCGCAGGTCGGTGCGCAGGGCTCCAAATGCTGCCTCAGCGGCATGCGTATCCATGTCGGTGACGTGGTAGTCGATGTAGTAAGGCGCAGCCATTCCTTCGAGCTTGAGGGCGGACTTGGAGCGCTCGAGTTCGGTTCGCATGGCTTGCAGCACTGGATCATCGTCCGCGGACAGTTGCACGCCTTTCGGTTGCGCGTACGTCGACGGAACGAGCAGCGTGATCAGTAATGCCAGAACGATCGCAAACTCTTGCTTCCTGGCGGACGGGCCAGGCCGCCGGCAGATGCATCGCGCAACGCTTGGCGATTTGCGGGGCATCGACGTATGGATCATTGTCGCCCGCCGCTTTTCGTCGATTGGGTGGCATTCGCCAATTCAAAACCTGGCGGCGGAAGGATTGGCGGGCGATTCAGGGAATGCGCGCGCTTCTGCACTTCGATTTCGGAGAACAACATGGCTGGGGCCGCAGCTGAGACCGGAACACTGCCCGACTCGGCGCCGCACATGCCATTGAAGACCTCGGTCTTCTCTCCGGTGAGTAGAATGCGATTCATGGCCGACAGCGGCGTGCCAACAATATCCACGCCGCGCACCAGTTCATCCGGGCGGCCGTCGGGATAAACGCGCCATACCAGGACGGGCAGCACCTGAAAAGATTGCGGCATCGCACGTTGGGTCAGGGTGAACCCTCCTTGAATGTCTTCGAAATACAGCCCGTATGGCTTTCCTTGTTTCTTGATCTCATCGATCAGTTTCTGCCGCAATTCTGAATCCTTGGTTGTGTTCGACGAAGTGACGATCAAATTGCCCTGGCGTCCGGTGACCATCAAGCCCGGTTGCGCGCGCCCGTGGCCGTTCGAGGCGTCGAAATTCCTGATGGGCATGCGCGACATCAGGAAGCTCTTCAGAATCCCGTCCTTGATGACCTCCACGCGAGTGGCTGGCATGCCTTCCTCGTCATACTCGTACCAGCCTCCCAGGTCCATGCCGTTTAGGGTGCGCTGAGTGGGATCATCGGTGACGCTAAGGAACTCTGGGAGAACCTGCTGGTTGATCTTCTTAGTGAACGTCTGGCCTTCTTGCTCGCCGCGCTGGCGATGGCCCTCCAGGCGGTGTCCCAGCACCTCATGGAAAAATACGGCGGCGGCGCGTCCCGAGACTAATGCTGGGCCGTCGAATGGCTCTGCGACCGGCGCTGCACGCAGGGCCTTCAGATCGGAAGCCATCTTGTCCATGCGCGCGGTGATTTCGGCCTCGGTGGGCAAGTGGCTGGGATTCTCGGCTTGGAAGGTCTCCGCTCGCATCAAGTCCATGCCGTCGTCGGCGCGAGTTTCCGCGTCGATGGCCAGCCTGACCATGGCACTGGTAGTGACTACGTGGCTGCCCTCGCTGGAAACGAAATGAACCTGCGTTCTCTGTGCTGTGAAGACTACATTCGAGGAATAAATGTAGGGATACTTGCGGAAATAGGCTGAGTAACGGCGAGCCAGGTCCTGCAGAATCTTGTCATCCGGCGCCGGAGAGAGATCTTTGTAATCCGCGTGGCTCCGCGGAGTCTCGTGCGAGAAGTCCGGCGAGGTGTCTTCTTCCTGAGCGTGGACCTGGGTCGTGGTTTTGACATTCAAGTAGGCTTGCGAGGCTTTGCGATATTCCTGGTAGGTGAGCCGCCACAACACGTGGGCGATGGCATCCGCGTCGTCGTTGAGGGGGAGCGATCCAGAACTAAGAGCGGAACTACGATTTTCCTGGTGGGTATTGTCCAGCGCGGGCGCTCCTACGCGCACGATCACGTCCGCGGAACGCCTGTGGGCCGGGATGAAATTCATCAGGCTGCCTTAGCTCCCGACGACTATCGCTGAATCTTGATCGTAGACAGAATAGCTGATGAAGTACGGAGCGGGATCGAGTTTCCCCAACCCGCTTTGGGACCGGAGCAGTTCCTGCTGCATAGCCGAGATCAGGACATCGTTTTTTCCTGGTGCTGTCGTGGAAACCCAACCGCTGAGCGCAGGTTTCAGACAGATCGCGAGGGTGCACAGCAAGGCGCTTTTTCTAAAGAGCTTCTTCTTCATCTTGAGTTTCTACGGCCTCGGGTCGATTACGCAGGGCGGCCACGAATACATTTGTCTCACTAGCGTGACGCCCGCCGCGCTTACTTTACTCTACTTCGAAGTCGGCGGTGCGAGGTTTGGCGGAATTTCCCGCCGAGTCCATCCCTCGCAGCTCGACTCGATAAGAACCAGGGGTAAGCGTAGCCACTGGCAGCTTGATTCCCACGGGAACAACGGAACTGCCCGCTTGGTTCGGGACGCGGGATCCGACCTCGACCTTTTTGTCTCCGGTTTTGCGATCCAGAACCGTGAGTTGAACCCCGATCTGGGGAGGATTGGGCCCGGTGAGCAGCGGTGCGTAAATCTCGGCGTAGACCGCGGCGTTGTCCGTTTTCTTGAATCGATTGGAGGAGGAGGGAACGATCTGAAAGCCTTGGACAACTAGAGGAGTGCGGTCTCCAAGCAATTGCGAGTCGAGATCTGTCGACAGATCTCCGACGCGTTGCATTTGATTGCTGAGCGCCACAGCACTCATGCTGAGCTGCTTGCCATCGTATGGGTCGATAACCAGCGGTAGCTGCAGCTTGCCAAAACTTTCATTGCCCGAACTGAACACTACCTTGAGGTCGTACTGACCGGAAGCGACATCGAACTGGTTCTCATAATGGAATGGCTGCTTCTGGAATTCCTCGACTTCCTTCTTGCCATCAAGATCGAGGTTTACCGTGTCGCTGAATCTGGCCGCAATGGTGCCATCTGACTTATAGGCGATGCCGAGGACGTTGACCGCAGAATGCTGTTTGCCCTTCACCTTTTCAAACTTCACCGCGTTGGGCGGGATGCCGATGGCCAAGTTCACTCGGGCTGTGTTCGTTGAAGTGTAGAAGAACGGCGCTTCCATGGAGCCAGTAACATTGCCGGCCATCTCGCCGGATGCGCGGCTCTCCATCTGCTGTTCGATCGGGTTTCCGGCCAACAAGTCCTTGGGCCTCTCGTTGCAGTAACCACTGCGGGCACGGACCTGGGTTCCGCCGCGATCCACCTTTACGCGCAGGGTGTGACAACTGCCTTCGGTCGATTCGGGAGGCGTATAGCTGAGGATGTAATATTGCGATTGATCGTTGGCAATCCGTTGCATGCCGCCGAGCAGGTCATTGGAATTAACAATGACAAAACCGCCCGTGCCGTCGGCCAGCTCGTAGAGAATTTGCTGGTTACTGGCAACGTCCGGGAATTGGGGAACGATCTGCCGGGGTTGGTTGTATTGATTGACTCCGTACATCTGGCTCGGGCTGCTTACACTACTGCCGCCGCCTGTGCTGCCGCGAGATCCTCCGCCAGTGGTCCCGCCGGTACCGCCGGTGGTCCCACCGCTGTGACCGCCTCCCGAACCCCCTCCGGTTCCGCCTGTTCCTCCACCATGTCCCCCTCCCCCTCCACCACCACCGCCTCCACCACCGCCGTGCTGAGCGGGATCAAAATAGGCGAGCTTGAGCGGATAGAGTGCAGTCCCATTTCCGGTGTACGTAAGAGTCGCGGAGATCACCTGGCCAGAACCGGGATGCGGTTGCGGTTGCAGCAACGAGCCTTGAGGCGATGAGGCGTTGCCCAGAGCGACCAGACCGCGAACGTCCAGGGGATAAATGGCGACATTGTACCGGTTGCATGTTGCAATCACTGCGGTGAGCTCCGACTGAATTTCCGGCGTTACGGGAAAGCCGGAGGTCAGCATCACCAGCGTCTTACGGCCGGGTACAGTGCCGAGGCTCTTGGCCAAGCTTCGCAGAGCCAGCATCACGCTGCGTGCCCCAAAGTCGGCTTCCGCGTTGCCTAAGGACGGCATGCCAAAGGTAGAGCCGGTAATCGGAGAGGTGCCGAGAGACGCCACCTGCACCGGCGCGGCATTGGGCGAAACTGAAGATGTTTTCAAGCCGGCGACGACTTGCTTCAGCTTATTCGAGTCCGCAGTAAAGTTCTGAGCGATGCGTACAGTTCCGCCGAAATCAACCACCGCGATTAAACGGTTGGGAGCGGCGTTGGCGTCGATGAACTTCGCAGCCGCCTGCCGGGCTCTTATCTGGTCACTCATGTCCATGGTCGAGTTGTCGAAGAACAGGACCAGATATCGGGGCTGCGTTTTGTCCGGCGACGCGCCGTCTTGTTCGAAGGAAAAACTCTTGATGGGCTGTTCCTTGTTGTCTTCCCAGACCCTGAAGTCCTTAGCAGTGAGATCGCTGATGTAGTTGCCCTTCTTGTCAGTTACCACCGTGTCCACCAGAACCAGTCGCGTCTCTTTGCGAATGGTGTTTGCATCCCCGGCTGGGGCCTCGCTGGCCGCCTGCTGAGCCGGCGCAGCCTGGGTCAACAGAACCAGTTGGCAAATGGCAATACAGATCGTTCCGATCGCCAGAGTCACTCGGCGAGATTGCATAGTTTTCTCCTTAGATCACGGAATTTCAATGGCGCCGTTTTCGGCGGACATTAGCTGTCCTTCCGTATCTCGTACCACCAGCCGAACTAGATAGCTGCCTGGCTTGACATCAAAATTTGTTTTTAAGGTGATTCCCGAACCGAGCTTGCTCTCCAGCGTGGCATCCTTCCAGCGCATGGTGAGGTTCTTTTGCATGCCCTGAATAAAGACTCCGTTTCGATTGAAGAGTGCGGAAACCACGGTCAGTTCGTTGATGTTTCGACCCTCTACCTTGCGATAGCGAATATGCCTTACGTCCACATGAGCCAGGACCGCGAGCTTGGCCTCGGTGTCGCTCGGTTTAAAAAACTGGGTGTGCAGTTCGACGGGAAGGTCGTGCAGCTCTTCCTGAGAAAAGACAGCGTCCTCGATCTCAATCCTCGCTTCTTCCGCGGGATCGGCGGCGTGCTTGGGAGCATAGTAGCCGTGCCGGGCCTGCAGAGTCAGCTTGGCCGAGTCTTTCAGCGAGACTTTCAAGCGATGATAGCTGCCATCCAGCTTCAAATTCTGAGGTGCGAAGCCCAACGTATAGAAATATTCAGGCGTAGCAGCCACTTGTTTGAATCCCGCGTCGAGGTCGTTGTTGTTATGAAAGAAATTGCCGCCAGTCGCGTAAGCCAGATCCGAAAGCACGTCGTCTTCCGCCTCAGCGCTGGCGGTTTGGTATTGAACTTCAAGGCTAGCCGATAAGGGGTTTGTGGGCCCTGACCGGGTGATATCTCCTCCGGGAACGATGGTGTAAAGACCGCGCGCGTCCAGCGTGCCGATCATCACTTCAGAGTGCAGCGCGCGATCGATAATGTCTATGGAGTCCTGCAGCATCTCGGTCTCAGGTGTTAGAAATCCGGGGGAGACAACCACCATCGTTCGCTGACCCGGCATGGCGGAAATCCTGCGGACCACATCCTTCAACACCGAGAGCGCGACGCGACTTTCCTGGCTCCCTGCGGCTAACTGCTGTGACGCAGTGCCCTGCACCGTGGCCCGTGCCGTAGTTAGAGCGTTCGGCCCAGTCAGCCTGAGGCATGCGATGGCATCCTGGGTGGCGGCTTGTTCGGCCTGCGGATCGTGTTTGTTCTGAATCAGGTCGGCCATGTAGTAGCTGATGTCCGGACATTCGTTAATCCCGGTTCGAGCGATGGGCCGCGGCTGAAGGCGAAGTAGGGTCTCATGCAATTTCGCGCGATCGTCCGTGAAGTCGAGCGTGGTTTGTCCCGAGGTCGAGAAAATTGCCGCCCGGTCGGTGGGCTGTAAAGTTGCGAGGTGGTGGTCAGCCGCCGTTCGCGCTTGCGCCAGGTCGCCAAAGGTTAGATGGATGTCGTCAAAAACGAAGGCGATATACCGTTCGGGAACCGAGGGCAGCTTTTCGCTGGCGTTCTCATCCGAAGTTTTCCGCTCCTTGGCAAGCTGAGTTCCCGGTTGTTCCATGGAAAAATGGGAGATGATCTGGGGTTTGCGATTGTCGAAGAGTTCGAAGTCTTCTTTATGAAGGTTACCGACGGCATGGCCTTGAGAATCGCGCACTACCACGCGTACCATTACCAACTTGACGTTAACCTTGAAGGTGGTGGCTTCCTCGTGCGTGGCAATCTCTGCCGCACTCTGATCGGGATGGGACTGACTGGCAGGGTCAGCTGGTTGGGGAGTTGGCTGCCCCGGCTGCGATTGCGCGCCCGCGGTTATGACGAAAAATAAGAGCGCCGGCAACAAGATACCGCAGGCCGACACAAGCGCGAAGAGGAACTCTTGCAGCCCCCATCGGCGAAAGTTTGTGCGCGACCGGCTCGATTTTTGAATGGTGGACACGTGAGTCCGGAAAGTCATGCAGGAGAGACACGCTTGATCTCACACTTTCGATCTGACAACCTGGCGCCAGCGGTGCGGTCTGACGGTCGGGCAGCTAAATGTTAGTCCGTTCCCGCGCAAAGCACCAGAAGCAAGTTTATGGCGCATCTTAACCTTAGTAGAGAACACCAGAGCAGAGAACATCAAAGTGAAGAACACCAACTTCGGCGGATGGCCTTCCCTCAAGCGAAGAAGGGCGGGATGCTATACTGCCGCTCCCGAAATGATTTGAATGTGGGTTAAGAAGGAGTTAGCAAAGCGGAATGAACTATACAAGTGTGACTCTCAGGCGGATTGTCAGCGTTCTTTTTGTTCTTTTTGTTTTCGCGGCTGTCTCAGCGACGGCGCAGGAGGTTCCTTCCAACCTGCTGCAGGCTATGCAATGGCGGCTGATCGGTCCGCATAGAGGAGGCCGCATCACGTCGGTTGCGGGAGTGCCCAGCCAGCCCGCGGTCTACTACGTCGGAACCCCTGGCGGAGGTGTCTGGAAAACTGAGGATGCAGGGCAGGTCTGGAAGCCGATCTTTGCTCAGGTGCATGTGGCCTCGATCGGCGCGGTTGCGGTGGCGCCGTCCGACCCGAAGGTCATTTATGTCGGCACCGGCGAGCAGACGCAGGGCGACGGCGTTTACAAATCAACCGACGCCGGCTTGACCTGGAGCAACGTTGGCCTACGCGAAACCCACGTTATCACCGGTATGGTGATCGATCCGGGCAACCCAGACGTGGTTCTGGTAGCGGCTGCTGGAGATCATTGGTCGGGCGCGGAGCGAGGGATTTACAAAACCACCGACGGTGGCAAGAACTGGCAGAAAGTTCTGTACAAAGATGAGGAAACCGGGGTCGCTGATGTCGAAGCTGATCCCGATAATCCTGGTGTCCTCTATGCTACGTTATGGTCCCGTCCTGACGATCCGTTCAGCCCGGACGAAGCTGAGAAGAAGAAAAAGCAGGACGCCGCGATTTACAGATCAACCGATCAAGGTTCCACCTGGAATGTTGTCGAAGGCAAAGGCCTGCCGACCGAGCCTATGGGGCGGGTTGGGGTTGCGGTGGCCCCCGGCAGCCATGGCCTGCACGTTTACGCCATTGTCACGCAGGGACTATTCCGGTCAGAGGACGGCGGCGCCACCTGGCAGCGCAATACGACCGACCCTCGCATTGTGGGGAACTCCTACTTCAGCCGGGTGTTTGTTGATCCCATGAATGCAGAGCGAGTTTACGTGGCGCAAACTTCCATGTACCGCTCGACCGACGGAGGCCGCAGCTTCGAAGCATGGCAGGGAGCGCCGAGTGGAGACGATTATCACGTTCTGTGGATCAACCCCTCCAATACGCAAAAGATGATTCTGGGAGTTGACCAGGGCGCGGTCGTCAGCGTCGATGGCGGCAATACCTGGAGTTCCTGGTACAACCAGGCGACGGGACAGTTTTACCACGTAAGCACGGATCAGCATTTTCCCTATTTCGTTTACGGGGCGCAGCAGGATAGCGGTACTGCCGCAGTCCCCAGCCGTAGCGATTATGGCGAGATCACCTATCGCGATTGGGCGCCGACCGGGGCATTTGAGTTTTGCTACATCGTTCCCGATCCCGCGAATCCAAATTACGTGTATGCCGGCGGCTGGTATGGCACGGTGCTGCGCTACGACAAGACCACCGGGCAGATCGTGCATCTTCTGGTGCGCACTCCGAAGTACCGCACTGCGCAGATGGCGCCCATTGCATTTTCGCCTCAGGACCCGCACACGCTCTATGCCGGGGCTCAGTATGTCTTGAAGAGCACTGACGGCGGATTCAGTTGGCAGGAGGTCAGTCCCGATCTCACTGCGAAGGCCGACGCCGAGAAAAAGAAGCCCGATCCGCGGAGGGCGGTGATTTACACCCTGGCGCTGTCGCCGGTGAAAGCTGGCGTGATCTGGGCCGGCACGGGCAACGGCCTCATTCAAATCACACAGGATGGCAAGACTTGGCAGAACGTAACCATCCCGGGCCTGCATGAGCGCAGTTCCGTGACCTCGCTCGAAGCTTCTCCTTATGACGCGGCAGTGGCGTATGTCGTAGTCAACGGCTTTCAGGAACTGCATCCACTGATCTATCGCACGCGTGACTTCGGAAGGAGTTGGCAGCTCATCACCGCGGGCTTGCCCGACAGCGGAAATGCCCGCGTGGTTCGCGAAGATCCCACGCGCAAAGGATTGCTCTATGCCGGCACCTGGAACGGCATTTATTTCTCTCTGGACGATGGCGATCACTGGCAGACGTTGCAGCTGAATCTGCCCACAGCTACGGTGACGGATCTGAACGTTCACGGAGACGACCTGGTGGCATCCACCTTTGGGCGGGCGCTGTGGATTCTGGATGACATTACACCGTTGCGTCAGCTCGACTCCAAGTGGCCGCAATCGCAGGCCTATCTGCTGCGTCCGCGCAATACGGTGCGGGTGCGCTGGGATATGTCGCAGGACACGCCGCTGCCTCCGGAAACTCCCGCTGGCGACAATCCGCCGGATGGGGCGATCATTGACTACTTCCTGAAATCCGCGCCCGCGGGCGACGTCAAGCTGTCAATTTACGATTCGCAAAACCGTCTGGTGCGCGAATTCACCGATGTGCCGCCGCCCTTCGACAAAGCTCCAGCCAACGCTCCTGAGTACTGGTTCGCGCCGCCGCCAGCTCTTACGAAAAGTGTTGGGCTCAACCGATTCACCTGGGATCTTCGCTATCCGCCGATGAAGGCGATGCGCTACGGCTACTATGGCAATACGCTGGACTACATTGAATACACAGGTTCGGACCATGCCATCCCCGGCAAATTTCCGCGAGAGTTCCAGCCGGGACCTTTTGTGGTGCCGGGCGAATATTCTTTGGCGTTGACGGTGAACGGCCAAACCTACCGGCAGCCGCTGACCGTGACTCTCGATCCGCGCGTGCAAGTGTCACAATCCGATCTGGTGAAGCAACTCGATATTGAGACCAGTATCTCGGATCAAATGGCGGTCACCTATGACGCGTACGACCAAGTGCGGGCATTGCGGGATGCAATTGCCGATCGGCAAAAATCTCTCGGTACCGGCACCACCAAGAAAGATGCGGCCGATGCGCTGAAGGCACTGGACGATCAAGCTGCGGACGTCGGCGACGGTAAACCGGAGGACCTTGGGATCGGTCCTCTGAACCGCGAACTGGGACGGCTCGCCTTCATGATTGAGAGCGGGGACGCGCGGCCTGCGGCCTTGCTCGAAGGCAGCGTCGAACAGTACTGCCAGAATTTGCATAAGCGGCTGGAGCAATGGCGCGATCTGAACCAGCAGAAGATTGCTCCCCTGAACACGCTTTTGCAGAAGTACAATTTGAGCGGGTTGCCGGTCGCGGCCAATATTCCCGTTGCGCCGAGGTGCGGGGAACCGTTTGCCCGCATTGGGAAGTGAGGGTATTCCCCTCCCCCCATGATCTTTTGGAATGATGGGGTTAGCGCCAGACTACCCTCGAAATCTTTGAGGAATAAGGGGTTATACGTAAAATATTACGGAATAAGGAGTTAGCGTCCTGCCCCGCCCTGAAATCGCATTTTCGTCTAATTGTCAAAGAGCTAATACGTAATCTATTCATAATAGCCTCTTGTTAGGTGGATCACAAGCAGTTTTTGATCCCCCTGCTTTTTTTCTTGACTATATTCCATAATTCTGCAACTATCGAAATATGGAAGAGGCGAACAAAGAGGCCAACAGGGATCAGGTGGTGCGGTATGCCGATATGTTTTCGGCGATGGGGACGGAGTCTCGTCTGCGGATTATGCAGTTGTTGCTGTCGGCGCATCCTGAAGGGTTGGTGGTTGGTGAACTACAGGAGGAGCTCGACATTCCGGGTTCGACGCTGTCCCATCACCTCGAGAAGCTAAAGAGTGAAGGCCTGGTGAAGGTTGTTCGGGAGAGTACGTTTTTGCGCTACACCGCGAACCTAGAGGCCTTGCAGGAATTGTTGCGGTTTTTGTATTCCGAGTGCTGCACTCGCAACAAGGCGCTGCGGCCGGAGGAGATTGTTCGGATTTGCGGGTGAAAGCGATGTACCTCAGTGGCTAAAGCCCACATGATTCGAGGGTGGTTATCGCAGCGCTGAAGCGCTGCGTCACCCAAAATCTGGGGTTTTTGCAAGTGATCAGACGTGGGAACGAGTGAACAGGAGAATCTGCTATGAGCGACACGGACATTAAGGAAGTAGTGAAAGAGAAATACGGGCAGGCGGCTTTGCGGGTGCGGACTGGCGGGAGCTCTTGTTGCGGGGCCACTGCCGCGACTGGTTGCGTCGATCCGATTACCTCCAATCTTTATGACGCATCGCAAGCTGGTCAGATTCCTGAAGAGGCTTTGCTGGCTTCGTTTGGATGTGGCAATCCTACGGCCCTGGCGCAGTTGAAAGCGGGGGAAGTTGTGCTCGACCTGGGGTCTGGCGGCGGGATCGATGTTTTGCTTTCGGCGCGGCGGGTGGGGGCGGCCGGGAAGGCCTATGGCCTGGACATGACGGACGAGATGCTGGCGCTGGCGAATGAAAACAAGCGCAAAGCCGGGGTGGAGAATGTGGAGTTCTTGAAGGGCGAGATCGAGCATATCCCGCTGCCTGACAACTCCGTGGATGTGATTATTTCGAATTGCGTGATCAATCTGTCGGCGGATAAGGATGGCGTACTGCGAGAGGCTTTCCGTGTGCTCAAGCCGGGCGGGCGGTTCGCTGTGTCGGATGTGGTGACTCGCGGGGAAATCCTTCCGGAGATTCGGCAGAGCGCGTTGTTGTGGGTGGGATGTGTGGCCGGGGCGCTGGAGGAAAGTGAATATCGCGGCAAGCTAGCGGCTGCGGGCTTTGAGCAAGTGGATGTGGAGCCGACGCGAATCTATCGCGCGGAGGATGCGCGCGAGTTTCTCTGCGGGCAGGGAATTGATGCGGACGCGATTGCGCCGCAGGTTGAGGGAAAGATTATGAGCGCGTTCGTTCGAGCGGTGAAGCCGGTGAAGGAGGCTTGAGTGGGGCGACGTGTTGCGGCTGAGGCTCTGGGCACGGCGTTTTTATTGGCGGCGGTCGTCGGCTCCGGCGTTATGGGAGAGCGACTGGCGGGCGGAAATGTTGCCATCGCGCTGCTGGCGAACACGCTGGCCACTGGGGCGATGCTCGTCGTACTGATCCTGACCTTTGGGCCGATTTCTGGTGGGCATTTTAATCCGGCGGTGACGCTGGCGCTGGCAATTGAACGCTCCTTTGCATGGAAAGAAGTGCCGGGATATCTCGGCGGGCAGTTCATCGGCGGGATGGCGGGAGTGGCGGGGGCTCATTTGATGTTTGGTCTGCCGCTATTTTTCGCGTCGAGTCATGCGCGGCACGGTGGGGCTCAGCTGTGGAGCGAGGTAGTGGCGACTTTCGGATTGCTGTGCGTCATCTTCGGATGCTCTCGCTTTCGGCCTTCGGCCGTGGCGGTCGCGGTTGGAGCTTACATTACGGCGGCTTATTGGTTTACGTCGTCGACGTCGTTTGCAAATCCGGCGGTGACCCTGGCTCGTTGCGTCAGCGATACGTTTGCGGGGATCCGGCCAGGGGACGTGCCTGGCTTCGTTGGGGCTCAGCTTGTGGGAGCGTTGGCTGCGACGGTTCTGTTTCGATGGCTGGGTGACGTGGACGAGGGTTTGAGTTGCGGCTAATGGGGTGTTTTATACAACGCTTAGGGTTGAGTGCTGCGAGCAGAGTGCATAGGTCCTTCGCTTCGCTCAGGATGGCTGCGTAAATTTGTCGAGGAATGCTCGCGTCTGCATTTATGAAAGCTCGAGTTTTGATTCTTTGTACTGGGAATTCGGCGCGCAGCCAGATGGCTGAGGGGCTTTTGCGGCACGACGCTGGGGATCGTTTTGAGGTGTTCAGCGGCGGAACGCGACCCAGCGCGGTTCGGCCCGAGGCGATTGCCGTTATGCGGGAATTGGGGGTTGATATTGGCGGGCATCGTTCCAAACACGTCGATACGTTTGCGGGGCAGGCCTTTGATTACGTGCTGACGGTGTGCGACAACGCAAAGGAGAGCTGCCCGGTCTTTCCCGGTGAGGCGACCAGAATTCATCGCAGCTTTGAAGATCCTGCGATGTTTGACGGTTCGGAGGACGAAAGAATGGCAGTATTCCGCAGGGTGCGCGATGAGATTCGGGAATATCTGCGAACGTTTGGGCGGGGCTTTGATTGAGGATCGATTCCATCCTCGGGCTTGCCCGGCCTTGATTTGCCCTCGCGCTGGGTGTTGCTGACATTTTCGTTTCCCACCCTTCCGCACAGGACGCGGAAGGATGGGGCACCCTTTGTTTGGCGGAGCGGAGATTGGGTTGGCCTGACTTTCTACCCGTAACTCCCTGTCACGGAGGAGCTGTTTACTCGTTTGGGGACGGACGAGTCGCCCGTCCCCGCACGAGCCTCTCAGAAGAACTCGTTCATCTGAGCTGCGCCCTGGCATGAACCGGGGAAACTGTTCAGTCCGAGGCCCTGTAACAATAGCTGACAGGTGTTTTGGTGTTGATAGAGCGTAGTCGACTTGTAGCCTGTCTTGGCCAGCGGGCTGATCACGACCATGGCTACCTGTCCTCCGCCGTGTTGCGTGTCACTGTCAAACGATTCATCGAACACGATTACCAGCAGCCCGTCCTTCTGGAAGGTTGGGCTGGCAATCAGGGGTGCGATGTTGGTTTGCAGCCAACTGTCGGCCTGGTTCAGGCTGCCATCGTGGGCGTCATCCAGCATGTTTGGAATGATGAACGAATATTCCGGAAGCTGGTTGTTATTGAGATCGATGGGAAACTGCGTGAACGGTACCAGGTTTTGCAGCTGATTCTGGCTGTTCACAACGTCGGTAAGATAGGTGAACGGGTTGTGATGTTTGGCGTAAGGGTAAACGTCGCCGCCGGTGTAGCCGACGCTGGGCAGACTCTCGGCGTACGACTTCCAGGTTTTGCCCGCGGCTAACAGGTGGCGAACTACATTGTCGGCGCTGACGGTGCCTGTGTAACCGTCGTCATTGGTGATGATCTGGCCGGTTGTCAACTCAAAATAGTTGCCGATGGACGGGTGAGTGTTGGCGTAGTACTGCGTTGCGAGGCCGTACTTCTGGGCCAGGCTGTTCAGGTACGGCATCGATGAGCTTCCAATCACGCTGGAGTAACTGTGATTCTCTTCCATCAGCAGGATCACGTGCCCGAATGCAAGTCCCTGTACGGTCACGGTAGCGGGCGCCTGGGCCGTCCCACCGGCTCCTTGTGCGGTTGCGGTGTAGGTCGTTGTGGCGCTCGGTGTGACGTTGGTCGATCCGTTGGCGGGGAAATTTCCTAATCCCGAAATGCTTACGCCGGTGGCGTTGGTTGTGGTCCAACTTAGCACGGACGTGCCGCCGCTGGGGATGGTGCTGGGTTGGGCACTGAATGAAATTGTAGGCGGCGGATTTTGAGACACCGTGACCGTGGCGTTGGACGCAGCCGTTCCTCCGGGGCCAGTCGCCGTGGCGGTGTACGTGGTCGTAGAAGTGGGAGCGACTTTAGTCGAACCAGTTGCACCGAACGTACCCACTCCGGCGATGCTCACCGAAGTGGCATTGGTTGTCGTCCAGTTCAGAACGGCGGATGTGCCGGGTGCAATGGTGCTGGGCTGCGCGCTTAAAACGATCGTAGGCTTTGCTCCGGAAGTGGTTACACTCACTACGGTTGAGGATTGAGTGGTCCCTCCCGGTCCGGTTGCGGTCGCGGTGTAGGTTGTGGTGGCGGCGGGAGTGACCTTCACCGAACCGGTGGCCGGAAATGTGCCGACACCGCTGATGCTGACGGAGGTTGCGTTGCTGGCGTTCCAACTCAGCACCGTTGACGAGCCACTGGCCACTGTGTTCGGCTGAGCGGCAAGGGTTATGGTCGGCTGGTTGGTGGAACTCTTTGGTGTGGCGAGCGATCCTCCACCGCACGCAATGGTTGCGATCAAAATTGTAAATAAAAAGACGAATGATAATATGCGCAGGAATAATCGCATATGTACTCCTTTTTAATCGATTGTGTTGGCGAAGCGACTAGGGTCAGTCTTGAGTTAATTTCAGTTTAAGCAGGCTCACTTATCACCCGCAAGCGAAAATGGAGAAGTAAATACTCGGAAGTGCATCGGGGAATTGCATCGCTGCATTGTGTGGAGTGACTTCGCCCATCGTAGTGCGGCTGCGCTTCTTCGGACTGGACGGGCGAGTGGCCTGTCACCACACGATCCAGATCGGGCGGACCAGAGAGTCCCAGCTACCGAGCGCTGGCACCAAGGTAATGTCCCAACTTGCTTACCCGTTTTGACCCTCATTTACCTTGTGATAGTCTCGCAAGTACCCCATATTCTCTGGAGTTTTGGCTGGGTTTCTCAGTGCCCTTGGTGTCTTCGAACAAGCCGGGAATCCACGTTGCGTGGAAGACGGTCACCTATCGCAGCGTGGCGCTATTAATGCTCGCGGGTGCGTTGGTGTTTTTTGTCAGCGTACGTTTTGCTTTTCCGCAATTCACGCAGAGCACCATGAAGGCGGCAGACGGTCTTGGCACCAAGTTGCTGGAGGCCGTGGCCGGCGCCGCGGGCAATCCTGCGAAGTCGGGGAGTGCTGGTTCGCAGCAAGCGCACTTCACGGCGCTTGACGGTACGGTGCGAGTGAAAAAGGCCAGCAGCAATAGTTGGGGAACGGCGGACTATAGCATCCCGCTGGAAAAAGGCGATGTGGTGCAGACCAGTTCGGAAGGCATGGCCAAGATCGTATTTAATGATGGGACCAACTATACGGTGAAACAGGATTCGCTGATTGTGATCGAAGAAAACTCGACCAACGATCAGCAGCAGACCAACGTGGCGGTTGCGGTAAGCACGGGCACGGTGGATCTGGCGACGGCTACGTATGTGCAGGGGTCGAGGTCGCAGGTGATTGTAGCGGGCGCGACAGCGTCGTTGGCTCCGGATAGCGCGGCCATGGTGCACAACGATCCTAAGGGGGATCAGCATGAAATTCTGGTGAAGAAAGGTGCTGGCGATATCACGCGGAATGGCGAGACGGTGCGGTTGGCGGACTGGGAGAAGGTGAGCTTTCAGGCGGCGGAGCCGCATATGGATAAGTTGAAGGAGATTGGTCCGCCGACGCCGATTTCGCCGGCGAACATGATGCCCATGTTCGTGTCGCGTGATCCCAAACCGATTGAATTTTCGTGGACGCCGATGGCTAACGCGAAGGGGTACCGGCTGCGCATTTCGCGGAACCCGTATTTTTCATCGACCATCGTGGATCGCAAGGTGAATACTGCGGACGTACTGGTTTCAGGCCTGGAGCAAGGGGCTTACTATTGGGTGGTGCAATCCCAGGATGCGGCGGGTAAGGAGTCGGTGGAGAGCGAAAAGAATCGTTTTACGATTATCCCCAAAGGAAGTGACACAGCGGCGATTAATTTGGATCTGGATCCGATGATTCAGCACGGCCACGTAATCGAGTTAACCGGGAAGACCGAAGTGGGCGCCCGGGTGATGGTAAATGGACGGGAAGTTCCGGTGGTGGGAACGGATGGTGCCTTCCACTATTTCACGCCTCCGCTGGCGACTGGGGAAAGCACGATCACCATTACGGCGCAGAATGCGAAAGGCGGAGTGAATACGCTGCAGAAGAAAGTAGTGATCCAGTGAATGCACGGCGGGGACTTTGAGGCACCGAAAGGGCAGGAACTTCGGTTTGCTGAAACGGAAGCCAATACCTCATAGAATTAAGGACAGAACTTCGATTCCAGAATAACCGGGTAAAAAACGGCAAAAGACCGACTCCATCAGAAGAGAAAGTTTCGCATGTCATCGAACAACGGTTTTCATTCGAGCGCATCACGCTGGCACAATTTGCGGTCGCTGTTTAGCGTCTTTTCCAGTGACCTCGCTATCGACTTGGGCACGGCCAACACGCTGGTGTATGCGCGCGGCAAAGGCATCGTGGTGAATGAGCCTTCGATCGTGGCCATCAACAAAAACACCGGCGAAGTGGAAGCCGTGGGCAAGGAAGCCAAGGAAATGCTGGGGCGCACGCCCGGCAACATCGTGGCCATCAAGCCGATGAAAGATGGCGTGATTGCCGACTTCAAAGTCACTGAGAAGATGCTGAACTATTTTATTCAAAAGGCGCACAACCGGAAGATGCTGGTGCATCCGCGTATTGTGATTGGAGTGCCTTCAGAAATTACGCAGGTAGAAAAGCGCGCGGTCATGGACTCGGCTTATCGCGCCAAGGCCAGCGAGGTGCATCTGGTGGAGCAGGCCATGGTGGCGGCGATCGGCGCCGGGCTTCCCATCACTGAGCCCAGCGGCAACATGGTCGTCGACATCGGCGGCGGCACTACCGACATCGCAGTCATTTCTCTTAGCGGCATCGTCTATTCGCGTTCCGTGCGCATGGCCGGCAACCAGATGGACGAAGCCATCATGAATTATCTGAAGCGGAAATATAACCTGCTGATCGGCGAGCGCACCGGGGAACAGATCAAGATTGAGATTGGCTCCGCATATCCGCTGGACAAGCCGCTCACCATGGAGATCAAGGGTCGCAACCTGATTGAAGGTGTTCCCAAAACCATTACCGTCGACGACAGCGAAGTTCGCGAAGCCTTGAGCGAGTGCGTTTCGACCATCATGAATGCGATTCGCGTGGCCCTCGAGCGCACGCCTCCCGAGCTTTCCGCGGACATCAGTGATCGCGGCATTGTGCTCACCGGGGGCGGGGCGCTGCTCAAGAATCTGGATAAACGCATCCGCGAGGAAACCGGGCTGCCGGTTTCGATCGCCGATGACCCGCTCTGCAGCGTGGTGCTGGGCACTGGCAAAATGCTCAGCGATTTCAAACTTTTGCGCAAGATTTCGATCGAGTAAGTAAGGTAGCTCTCGGGTACTGTGGCTAGCCCTGACGTATTCTCGAACTTTCCGCAGGGAGTGCGGATTTGCTCGCAGATCGTACTTGGTTTTTTCGCTCTCCTGGCTGGCTGGATTGCGATTGATACCCGGCGCGCGTTGAGCAGGCTCATATCCCTAGCTTCCCGTGGTGGTGGCCGCCGGCGACCCGGGACCGTCGACCCGAATAACGCGGGATGGGTATGGTTCTATAGAATCGATTGTGCTGTCGTTTTCGCAGGGATCGCTTTCATGCTCGTCTCCCACTGGCTATCGCGTTAAGGACGGATTTCTGATGGCTGATAGCTGACAGCTTTGTCTTTATGGAAAACCTCATCACCCGCTACCGCAACGTCACCATCCTGGTAGTCGTATTGTTTGCCCAGGTATTGGGTCTGGCGGTTCAGGTCAGGCGCTCCACTCAGGATGAATCCACCCGCCTGATTCGGGTTTGGGCGGTTGACACAGTGACTCCTTTCGAAAAGGGCATTGTGTGGTTTCACGGTAGCGTAACCGGTGTGTGGCATAACTATTTTTATCTGCGTGGCGTGCGGCAGGAGAATCGCGAACTCAAGCAGGAGATCGAACGGTTGCGCATCGAGCAGGTTCGCCTGAACCAGGACGCGGAGCAAGCTCGCCGCTTGCAGGCACTGCTCGGATTCAAAGAACAGTTCATTTCCAAGACTCTACCCGCGCAGGTCATTGGATCGAGCGGCAGCGAGCAGTCGCGGTCGATTTACATCGACAAGGGCACGCACGACGGAATCAAGCCGGATATGGCGGTCATCACCGCCGTGGGCGTCGTGGGCAAAGTGTTGCGCGCCTTCAGAACCACATCGCAGGTGCTGCTGGTCGATGATCAGACCAGCGGAGTGGGAGCGATTCTGGAGAAATCGCGGCTGCAAGGAGTGCTGCGCGGTACGCCGCTCGGCGAGGTGGTCCTGGAAAAAGTAATGTCCGATGAAACCGTCCAGCCCGGGGAAAGGGTGGTCACGAGCGGTGGTGACCAGATTTTTCCCAAAGGATTGCCCGTAGGCACGGTCACAAAGGTTTCTCAGGGCCCGGAACTCTTTCTTAATATTCGAGTGAAGCCCGCGGCTGATTTGAGCCGGCTGGAAGAAGTGCTGGTGATCACGCAGCAGGAAGAAAAGACACCTGCTCTGGCTGACGGCACGGCGCCGATGCGAGCGGCGGACATCCTGGCGCAGCGGCTGCCCTCGGTTCCCGACCGGCCTCCGGATGATCCCAATAAGCCTCCGCCTCCGACCAGTGGGCTGAAGATTTTGCCCGCACCGACCACGGTGGCGACGCCCGGCGCGACTGGAAGCCCCAAGCCGGGTGGCGCGACTGCGGCGACTCATAGTCAGTCAGGCCTGGGCTTAGCCACGACTGCGGTCACGACTTCGAAACCGCATGTCGATTCTGTCAGGACGACGAACAGTTCTGGAAGTGTTTCTCCAGCGATCAAGGCGAACGACAACTCGCCTGCTACGAGGCCGGTAACGCCTCGGAAACCTTTAGCGCCCGCGGTGAAAGCTTCAGACAACGTGGCCCCCGTGTCGGACATACAGTCGGCGTCCCCGAAGCCCGATTTGCAACCAAAGCCGCCGGAGCCCGCGACGCCACAGGAACCGCCTCAATAGCGTGCCCATTACTTACACATCGAATGAGCAAGTCGAGGTTTACCGGTTTAGCCTGCCGGCAGCGATTCTGGCACCGCTCATCGCGGTTTTTCTGCAGGCATTCGTCCCGCTACGATTTCATTTTTTTTCTATCTTTGATTTGCCGTTGCTGGTGGTGATTTTTTTTGCGGTAGCGCGGCGCAGCCCGGTTGCGGGCTTGCTGACCGGGGCCGCCATCGGCTTGTTGCAGGATTCGCTCACCGGGCATCCGCTGGGGTTGTACGGAATTGCAAAGACTGTGGTGGGATATGGAGCTTCGTCACTCGGCGTCAAGTTGGACGTGGAGAATGCCGGCTCGCGGTTTCTGGTCACTCTGTTTTTCTACGTGATGCATGAGATTGTGTACTTCACCGTTGCCCGCGGACTGGTGGGACTGACTCTGCAATGGAGTTGGCCTCGCGAACTGGGATCGGCGCTGGCGAATGCCTTCCTCGCAGTCATCCTCTTCGCCCTGCTGGATAGATTCAAGCAGAGGACGTGACGGGCAGGCTCCAGGCTTCAGGCTTCAGGTTTAAATCCCTTTGCAATAGTGTGGATATGCTGCGCGGCATTGGGCAGGTCTCAAACGCCGCTCAACCTGGCTCTGTTAAGATTCTGAGAAACCAACGTGATCGATATTCACTGCCATATCCTCGCCGAGGTGGACGATGGCCCCAAGTCCTGGGACGTGGCCGAGGAGATGTGCCGGATGGCGGCGGCGGATGGCATTGAGCATATTGTCGCGACGCCGCATGCTAACGACCGCTATCGTTACGATCGCGAGTTCCTGACCCGGACGCTGGACTATCTCCGCCAGCGGATTGGAGCTGCGCCGAGCCTCAGCCTGGGCTGCGACTTCCATCTTTCGTACGAGAATCTGCAGGATGTGATGCGGTTTCCCGATCGCTATGCCATCGAAGGCAGCCGCTACTTGCTGGTGGAACTTAGCAATTACAGCGTTCCGGCTCAGATTGAAGAGCACTTCAGCAAGCTGCTGGAGAAGGGACTTACTCCGGTGATTACGCACCCGGAACGCAATCCGATTATGCAGAAAACCCCGCAGCGGATTCTGCAGTGGGTGGAACTTGGCTGCGTAATCCAGGTGACCGGCTCGGCGCTGACGGGACAGTGGGGGGAAGCTGCGTGGAAAACCGCGCGATGGCTGCTGAAACGAGAAGCCGTCCATGTGCTGGCTACGGACGCGCACGATACCAAGCGTCGTCCTCCGGTGCTTTCGACCGCGCGCGAGGCGGTTGCGGAAACCTGCGGAGACGAGGTGGCAGGCGCGTTGGTGGATGGCAATCCTCGCGCCATAATCAGCGGGCAACCGCTTCCCTATTTTCCCGGTCCATTGATGAATTAGCACTAAAAACCGCGCCACGGATTTCGCAGATCAACACGGATGGACCTTTTTCTTCGTTTCCTTCTCAATCCGCGTAATCCGTGGAGAGGTTTTTAGTGCTTTATTTTTGTTGTTTGCTGGGATCGGCCGGGCTGGCGGGAGTTGAGCCTCCGCCTGCGGCCTGAGGCTGGCTGGTCATGGCGCTTTCAGGGTTCAGCAGATGTTGATGATCCGGTCCTAATCCGAGCTTGATCAGCGCGCGGGCATCGGGAGTGGTTTTGGCCTGCCAGTTATTATCGGCTTGATAACGCTGCATCGCCTGTTGCGTGGCGTCATTCCATACGCCCGTAGGTTTTCCTGTCAAGTAGTGCTCGCGAATCAAGGCCTGCTGGATTTCCAGCGTACGCTGCGGATCGATCTTCTGCTGTCCCTTGACCCGGTGGTTCGCGGACTTGCGCGATCTTTTGCCCTTACTGGCGATCGAGTGTGACGAGGTGCCGGTGGATTTGGAGCTCTTCGCGTGAGAACTCGTGGCAGCATGTGATGGGGATGCAGGCGGCTTGGCCGCGGCGTTGCTATCCGTCTTGGTGTCGACAGCGCGCGACATCGTCGTCGCCAGAAGCACGGCGCAGCCGACTGCCGAAAATCTTTTGAACAGAAATCCTGTCATCGACGAAGTCAAGGAAACCCCAGAACCAACCTCGCACGCCAAAGCTGGCACTGAGTAATGATCCCCGATCAGGGACACTCAGTGCCAGTCTTCCTCGTACATAACCGGTTACGGAAGTGTACCGGCCAAGAAGATGGTGCCGTCCTGGCGGCCTGCGCCCCGCTGGCGTACCAGGAATACAACGTCCTGTCCGCTCTTCAGAGATGAAGATATCCGACTAAAGTCTTCCTCGGAATTCACCGCTTGTTTGTTGATCTCGAGGATCACGTCTCCACGCGTGAGACCCACGTCGTCAGCGAAAGACGATGGCTTGATATCTTTTACGATCACGCCTTTGCCGGCAGGAATGTCCAACCGGTCGGCCATTTCAGAAGTGACAGCGCCAACGGTCAGACCCAACTTGCTCTCTTTGGGAGCGGCTTCCTCGCCATTTTCTTCATCGTCGCCCAAGCGAGCCGCAAACAACTTGGCCCTGTCGGCAACGGTAACCGCGGTCTCCTGTTTCTTGCCGTTGCGCACGAAGCCAAGTGTGACCTTGGTGCCGGGCTTGCGACTTGCGATATCGGAAACCAGATCATCTCCGTTCTTCACCGGTTTGCCATCTACGGAAACAATCGTGTCCCCCACTTTGATTCCGGCGCGCTCGGCCGGGCTTCCCGCAGTGACGTCGGAAACAGTTACGCCGCCGGCACCCGCGCCGTAGACCCGCGAGATTGCGGGATTTTCCTGCGCGTTGAACATGATGCCAATCGACCCGCGGGCAACGCGGTGCTCGGGCGAGATGAGCTGGTTATAGACGTTGACGACCGTGTTCGAAGGCATGGCGAAACCCACGCCCGCGTAAGCATTGGTATCGGTAAGAATGGCAGTATTGATGCCAATCACTTCGCCGGCCATGTTGACCAGCGGGCCTCCGGAGTTGCCCGGGTTAATGGCCGCATCCGTCTGAATGAACGACTGAAACTGCCGGTTGGGCACGATATTGCGCCCCTTCGCCGAAACGATTCCAGCGGTCACAGTCTCCGATAGCCCGAAGGGACTGCCGACAGCAAGCACCCAGTCGCCCACATCCATGCTTTCGGAGTTGCCCAGCTTGGCGACGGGAAGCGCCTTTTCAGGTTCGATCTTGATCACGGCCAGATCGGTTTCCTGATCGGAACCGATCACCTTGGCGTCATGCAAAACTCCCGGCGGATCGTCCATGAGTTTTACGCGGATACGATCGGCTTTCTCGACTACGTGGCGGTTGGTTACGATATAGCCTTTGGCATCGACAATGACTCCGGAACCCAGGGAATGCTCCCGAATGGGACCGTTGTTCTGCTGTCCGCCAAAAAACTTATCGAAGAAATCGTCGAAGGGATTCTGTTCATCCGGCTGCTCGGGATTGCCTCCGCCTCCGCGCCGGCGATGCGGGTTCTTGATCGTCGACTCAGTGTTGATGTTGACCACGGTCGGTTCCAGTTGCTTGGAGATTTGCGAGAACTCGTTCGAGAGCTTCTGGGGCGAGGGGATGGTCAGGGGGGTGGCGTCGGAAGTCTTCCTCTCCTGGCCTTTGACTCCCTTTGAAATAACGGTTCCGATGAGAATGCCGACCGTCAATGTGACCAAAATCGTGAGCGTGTACGCCGGGCGGTTGGCCTTCAGGCGCGCCCAGAAACCGCTGGCAAGCGGATCCATAGAACTTCCTCCAATATTCCGTCTCAGTAGATATCAGTGCTTTATCAATTATACCTTTTCATCATGAAGAGGCGGTCGCGCGCCTATTGCATGGGCTGTCCGGGAGCCAGTACTCCTTTGCCGGTAATCCAGGAATGGATTTCCGGCTTAAGCAGGCCCGTTTTGACGATGGGATCGTCTTTCACCAACCGGGCAGTCTGCTCCGTGCCTACACGAAAAACGGCGACACCTCGCAGGTCGCCCTGATCGTCGAAAGGAAACGGCCCAGCGACGGCCATGTATCCCTCCGCGACCATCTGTTTGACGAAAGCGTGATGCTGCTTCATCACGTCCACAAACTCGGGCGCGTTCGGGTTCCATTTGTCGCCGCGCTTCATCAGCACCAGCGAGTACTGCTCCATGCCGTTGGGAATCGCGGGCGGCTCGTGAATGGCGCTTGGGTCGACGAGCCAGGGCCCGTGCACCTCGGGACTTAGACGGCCCGCTTTGACTGCGGGATCGCTGTTGGCCCAATCCTGTGCCTGCGCTAGCGAGTCGGCCTGGAAGACGAAGATGCCACGCAAAGCCGTGTCCTCCTCGAATGGCCCGGCGATTACAAGTTTGTGTTCGGCGGCCATCTTCTGGATATTGGCCATATGTTCCGCTTGCAGCTTTTCACCCACCTCTTTGCTCAGTTGCGGAGCGTTGGCGGGACGATTCAGCAGTACGAAGAAGTACTGAGCGGGCTGGGTGTTCGGTTGGGTCTGGGTTTGCGCGAAGGCAGGGTTCGCGGCCGCGAGCAGGCTGAGTAGAAGTATACGGCTGAAGGCGATTCTTCTTATACGCGAAATAGTTGGCATCGCTTACCTCGTTGACTCGCCGGTTTTATGGCCTGCGAATCTGGGAGCCTCGCTGGATTAGACGTTGGAGTTGGAAAAAGTATCGTTGCTCTTGGCTCTTGCGAGTCGTGCTTAGACGGGGTATCCCCCCTCCCCCTGGTCTTTTGTAATCATGGGATTAGGGCGAGACCACCACCAAGATCTTTGAGAAATAAGGACTTATACGCAAAATATTCCAGCATAAGGAGTTAGCGGTCTCGTCGAAAGTTACCGCGAGCATCCTTGAGTTGTCAAAGAGCTAACGAAATCCTATATACAATATCTTGCTGGGAAGATGAAGTAAAGGCTAATCGCGAGCCTGATTTCGGAGGTGCCCAGGCTCGGTATTGGTCGGTGGACGCAATCTGTAAGCATTGGCGCCCCGACAAAATGCGTGGATCCTTCGCGTTGTTCAAGGATAACAGGGTGAGGTTGTGCCGCGGTTCTCCACACATGCCACATTGGCGGCCGGTGCATTTTGGATTGGGTTTGAGTTTCGGGCTTCGAGTTCTATAATTGGTTGCGACGGCTGTGGGAGAGCAGTCCGCGACTTGATTCAGGAGGTTCCCCGTGCTCTCCAAGTGCGCGAATCCGTCGTGTCTGGCACGTTTCCACTATCTGCACCAAGGCAGGATCTTCAACATCGAGACCGGCGCAATCTCTTCTGACAGCAACCGTCCGCCCACCCGCAGGATTGAGCATTTCTGGCTCTGTGAAATGTGCACGCAGACTCTTACGGTGGTGCTGGAAAATGGAGCTGTGACCACGCGTCCGCTCCGTTTGGGGCTGGCCAAGGGCGTAGCTCAGAAAAAACTCGAGGAGAAGCGGAAGGTCGCGTAGCTGATTCAAAGCAGGTAGGAGTTTCAGCGGCAGCGCACGGGCGAGGGCGCCCGCGCCACACGGGCGGCTACGGTTCGCGGGGGAAGGACTTGAATGTTACTTCGTGGGACTTTGAGGTGACTTTCTTGTTGGCGTCGGTGCCGTATTCCGTTAGCGTGCCTTTCACGACGTAATACCCTTGATCTTGTGGAGTTTTGCCTTCTCCGCGTTCGACTGTGCCTTTGAAGTCGTACCAGACGCCGTGCACGGGGTCGGTGGTGAAAGTCAGTTTGTTGCCGTCGAGCTTGCCTTGCTTGAAGAATTGGTCGAGGAAGGCTCCGCGATCGCTTTCGGAGTCGCCGTAACGTGAAACGAAGCCGGTGACCCGGCCCGCATCTTCGACCGTGATCTGGACGAATTCGCCGTCTTGCAGAAAGCTGTACATTCCTGAGTAGTCCCCGGCCGGCTTCGCGGGGGTTGAGGTTTGTGGGGGATTCTGTCCGGCCAGCAGCGAACTGCAGGTGAGCAATACCAGAGGAAGTAGACCTGCCAGTTTCATATCGGTATTAAAGCACGGAAATTCGCGCTCTGGAACTTGTGAGTGGCACGGGGATGCTGCCTATCCAGCTATAATGAATTCATTCCCGCCATTTGAAGTGGCAGCATGATACAGGGCCCTCTGCTGATAGACACCTCGCGTAAGCGCAAGCCGAAGCCCATGGCCGCGCCCAGACTGCTGGTTGCGTTGGAGCCGTGGCACAAGGTCTTTTTGCGGAATTTGAAGGACCTGTTGTGGTTTCGGCGGAAAGCGCCGCTGGTGTTGGTGTCCCGGCCAGCGTCTTTTTGGCCTGATGTTTTTGTCCCGAGCCAGGTGCCCTGGAGCCGGTTTCTGCAGTCGACAGTTATGCACCTCGGGGCGATTGCGGCGTTATGGGGGTGGGCGCGTTTTGCTCCGGATCTTTGGCCGCAGCGGCCGCAGATCGTGCAGCGGAACGTCTTTCACAGCTCGGATGTGGTGTATTACGACGCTTCTGAATATCTGGCGCCGCTCAACACCGGAGGGACGCAATCTCAATTGCCAAAGAAAGGTGAGCCAGAGCATGCGGAGCAGCCGATTATCTCCGTGCCGCCTGAAGCGGATAATCGCAGCCAGACGATTGTCACGCCTCCCAAACTGAAGCTGGATCACGAGGTGTCGTTGCCCAACATCGTCGCGTGGGCGCGTTCCAAGCTTACGATTCCGACGGCGGCAGTGGCGGCTTCGCCGTCGGATTTAAAGCTGCCGGTACTGCCCGCGTCTGTGGTCGCTCCGGCGCCGGCTGTAAATAGCGCGATGAAGCAGGCTCCAGCTCTGGCGGATGCGGTGGTCGCCCCCACTCCGGAAGTCAATGGCGCGATTCCGAGGCGGGAGGTTCACGCTCCCCAAGCGGCGATCGTCGAGCCTCCTCACGAGGTTGAGGGCGCGGATTCGCGAAGGTTAAGCGACATCAACATCGGGCATGCGCAAGTCGTGGCGCCAGCGCCGCAGTTGCCGGTAGCCGCACAACGCGCACTGGCGATGACGCCGATGGGAAACTCCGGCGCCTCGGTGGTGCCGCCTCCCCCCTCGCTGCGGGGGGCCGAAACTGCGAGCGACGGACGCCTGATTGCGCTGAACCTCCATCCAGCGGATCCGGGCAAACCTGTCGATGTTCCCGCTGGCAACCGACGAGGGACTTTCGCCGCGACTCCCGAGGGCAAAGCCGGTGCAGCGGGGACGCCGGATATTTCCGCTGAGACTCACCGTGATCTCGGCGGAGGAAATACGGCGCAGTCAGAGGCCAGCGCAAACGGTGTCCCGACTGGACTTTTTGTAGGCGCAAGCCCGAAGCCGACAAGCAGTTCCGCTGTTGCTGGCGCTCAGGGAGTTTCGAAGGTAAGTTCCTTCGGCAACTCCCCATTGCTGGCGAGTGCGACGCCACCGCGGGCGACGGCTGTCCCGCCGCGTTCTTCCGAGATGCCGGCCAATGCCGAGAGTGAAGTCGAGCGCGAGCTCTTCGCCGGCCGGAAATCCTACGCCATGATTTTGAATGTGCCCAACCTGAACTCCGCGGGTGGAAGCTGGGTCATGCATTTTGCCGAATTGAAGGACGCCGAGAAGCAAGGTGATCTGGTTGCGCCAGTGGCCACGCAGGAAGTAGATCCCGGTTACCCCCTCGAGTTGATGCGGGAGAATGTTCAGGGTACGGTTATTCTCTCCGCGGTCATTCACAGCAACGGGGTGGTCGGCGATGTCCGAATTCTCCGGGGGGTCGACGATCGTCTGGATCAGTATGCCAGTGCGGCGTTGTCGCGTTGGAGATTCCGTCCGGCCACGCGAAATGGCGATCCCGTGGCGCTGCAGACGGTGGTGATGATTCCGTTCCGGCCTATGAAGAAGACGGGTTTTTAGCCGCTACAGCGGAGGAATCCATTCCTCTGTCATTCCGAAGAGCGCCAGCGATTCGGAATCTGGGTTTCTGGTGGCCCCGCCGAGCCTGGATCCGTCGCTTTGCTCGGGATGACAACTGGGACTTGTCATTCCGCCACACCTGCCAGAGCCAGGAGAGTCAGCAAAATCCGTTTGAGACCGAGCTCGCGTCCGCTGCAGTCGAACCACTCCTGCAGGGTGTGGGCGCCGCCGCCTACGCCGCCGCCGCCGATGGCGATGGCTTCGCGGCCGAGGGAGAGGGGAATGTTGGCATCCGTGGAGGCGCGCTGAATTTGTGCGGCGTTGCCAAGGTGTGTGTCTACGGCGCGAATCACCTTCAGGATTCGAGCGTGTGCGTCGAGTTCGCCCGCGGGACGGTTGCCAATGGGCACGACTTCGTAACTGAGCCCGGAAGAGCGCTTTTGCGATGAAGAACGGCGCTGACTAGTCTGCGATTCTTCTTCGACTGCCTGCTCGAGGGCCAACCGCAAGGAAGCTTCCAGGCGCTCCATCTCGGCCATGGAGGTGGATCGGATGTCGACCCGCATGCTGGCCGACTCGGGAATGGAGTTCACGGAAGTGCCTCCACGGATCACTCCGACGTTGAAGGTCGTTTTCGGAGAGGATGGCAGCGAGGTCTGAGAGAACGTATGGATGGCGCGGGCCAGGACCAGTATTGGGTTGGGCACGCCAAAGTCGCTCCACGAATGTCCTCCGGGGCCGCGAACGATGATTTCGAAGCGGCGGCTGCCCAGAGCCTCGGCCACAATAGTATCGGAGCCGGCGCCGTCGAGGATCAGGCTGTGGCGAATCGAATCCTTCCACTGGGCCTGGGAAAAAATGTGGCGCATGCCGCGCAGGTCGCCTTCGCCCTCTTCGCCTACGTTGCCGATAAAAAGTATGGGGCTGGCGAGCACGACTTTGGCTGCGCGCAGCGCGCCCGCGATTGCGAGTAATGCCGTGGCTCCGGCACCATTATCCGAAACTCCGGGCCCGTAGAGGCGATTGCCCTGCTGACGCAGGTTGAGCGGAGTTCCGGCGGGAAAAACCGTATCGATGTGAGCGCTGAGTGCGGTGTACTGCTTGGCTGGAGGCTTGTTTATGTGCCTGACGTTATCGTGACGAATGCCGAATACGTTGCCCACGTCATCGATGGAGACATCTTCGAGTCCAAGCGCGCGAAAGCGTTCCTGGAACCATTCGCCGCGGACCTTTTCTCCGAACGGGGGAGCGGGAATGCGTGCCATCTCCAGTTGCCAGGCCGCGAACTGGGGTTCCTCGGCGCGAAGCCAGGCGCAAGCCGTGCGGACTTCGGGCAGCGCAGCCAGTCGCGCGATCTCTTGCTGGATCGTGGAGGATACAAACGGCACTTCGGTGCGCGGAACGGATGGCATAACTTTAACCACGTCATCTTACAACGGCTGGATGAAACGAATGTGACTTTTGCACCGAATCCCCTTGCATCGCCGAACGACGGGATTTTTCGGCAGCTCCGGGTCGAAGGGTGCAATTTAAACTGATAGGTTTTTCCGGCCCAATTTCGCTACACTATGGTTATGAAGGTAATGCGTTTTGCATTCGTCGTGGTCATGGCCGCGGTTTTGTGCGGCCCGATCTCGTTGCGCGCTTTCGCAGATGAAGGACCGCTCGACCCGGCACAGCCCAAAGGCGTTACAGCCGAGGAAATCATTCAGCACTTTGCGGCCAAGGAGAAAGAATTTAAAGTGGCGCTTGACCAGTACGGGTATCGACAGACGGTGAAGGTGCAGACGATGGATGGGGAGACGGTGGACGGCGAATATCAGCAGGTTTTCGATGTCTCGTTCGATGATCAGGGGAAGAAATTCAAGAACGTGGTGTTCGCGCCGCAGTCGACGCTACAGCGCATTCTGATGACCGAGCAGGACGTCGATGACATCGAAAACCGCCTGCCTTTCGTGTTGACCAGCGACGAGATCAATGAATACAGCATTCTCTACGCCGGGCAGCAGCAGGAGGACGACCTGCACTGCTATGTATTTGACATCGCGCCTAAACAGATCCAGGGGAAGAAACGGTATTTTCAGGGACGCATTTGGGTGGATGACAAGGATTTTCAGATCGTGAAAACCTACGGCAAGACCGTTCCTGACATTACCAAAAAGAAAGGCAACGAGAACCTGTTTCCCAAGTTCACCACTTATCGGGAGCAGGTTGTGGATGGTCCCTATTGGTTTCCCGTCTACACCCGTGCGGACGATACTCTGCATTTTTCCACCGGTGACGTGAAGATTCGCGAGATCGTGAAGTACACGAATTACAAGAAATTTGGAGCGAACGTGAAGATTACCTACGACGGCAAGGAAGTGCAGAAGGATCAGGGGAAGAACGCGCCGCCGCCGCCGCCGCAGAAGTAGCTCTCAGCGCTCAGCCTCGTTCGTCTATTCGTTGACCGGATGCAGAACCTCCATGCCAGTCCCATCGCGGTGAGGATCGGGTTTTGCCTGCGCGATCGGCGTTGCAGCGCGGGCGAACTGCAGATCCCGCGCTTGGCTCGGGATGACAATTTGAGCGATGGGGGCTTTGACCGGATTGCGAGGCCTGACGGCCTGAAAGCTGAGTGCTGAATGCTCAGTAGAACAAATACTTCCGCCACTTGTCGTCGGAGCGGCCCATCAGGCGCATAATGTGGCGGCTGGTATGGAGATTGAAGGCGCGGGGTTCGCGCATCAGCTTCATGCCGGCTTCGCCGGGAAGTTGGTTGCCCTTGCGGCGGTTGCAGGGATGGCAACAGGCCACGAGATTCTCCCAGGTGGAAGCGCCTCCGCGAGAACGGGGTACTACGTGGTCGAGAGTGAGTTCGCCTGAGGCCAGTACTTCTCCGCAGAACTGGCAGGTGTTGCGATCGCGCAGCAGGATGTTCTTGCGAGAGAGCGCCCGCGTCTGGTGCGGAATGCGCCGATACTCCAGCAGCCGGATCACGGACGGCAAACGAATGGCGAGGCGGGCGGCGTGCAGAAAATGTCCGTTTTCTTCCTCGGTCATTGCGATGCCCTTCAGCACCAGGACGATGGCACGGCGCGCGGCGCAGACATTGATGGGTTCGTAGGAGGCGTTCAGCACCAGCACGGGTGCGTGCAGTACGTGGGGACCTTCGCTCTCTGAGCGCACGCCTGCGACCATGGGAGAAACGTGAGCTCGTCCCAGGCCACTCATCGAATTATTCCACTTCCCCGACATATAACGTTCTCATCTGCCTCGCTTTGCTCGTTGGACGGACGAGGCGTCCGTGCCTACGTGATTCTTATCCGGCGGCTGCCATGGCTAACCGGGCTTCCGTCTCGGATTCCCGCAGCGCGTGCTGGGCTTCGGTTTTCAGCGTGCGCGCTACCGTGGCTACGTAAACTTTGGCCGCTCCGGCTCGGCGCAAAATGCGTGCGCATTCTGAAACCGTAGTGCCGGTCGTGAATACGTCGTCCACCACCAGGATTTCGCGTCCATTGACTTCATCGGGCTTCGTCACTACGAACGCCCCGCGAATGTTTTCCCGCCGCTGGTGCCGGGAGAGTCCGATCTGAGATTTGGTTTCGCGACGGCGCTCCAACAGAGCTGCGTTCAGTCGCAACCGGGCGATCGCAGGCTTCAACTTCAGGGCAGCAGCAGCGATCAACTCCGACTGGTTGAATCCGCGCTGACGCCGCTTTCGGGCGTGCAAGGGGACCGGCACAACCAGAACTTCACTTGCAGAAAAAAGCGGTTGCAAATCTTCAATTGCTTCCGTGAGCATTCGTCCCAGAACATTCGCGGCCGGTCGAACCTGGTTGTATTTGAGCAGGTGAATCAGCTCGCGCAGACCGCTGTCATAGCTCCCATAGGCGGTGGCCTTGACGTACGCAGGCTCGAGTCGGCGGCATAGTCCGCAGCGAACCTCGCCGGAGTCAGCTGAGGAAGTTTCGCCGGCGAACGCGAAGGGGCTTACCAGCCGCTCGCCGCAGACGGAACAGAGCTCACCCGTAATTGGCCGCATCGCACCAAGACAGCCTTCACAAACTGGCAGCCTGGAAATGTTTGTCAGGGGGGCACTGCAGAGACGACAATCGGAAGGGAACAGCGTGGCAAACAAGCCAACGGCGATGCCGTTGGCCCAGGAAACCCATGGATTGTCGCGCGCAACAATCCTGGTCCCGATGGCCCGAATTGAGGTCTCGTTACTGCTGAAGACGATCCTCCCTCGCCCAGCCGCGGCTACGGGGGTTCCGACCGGACGAATCTTTTTCAGTATAGCGATGCTGGAGGCTGGAAGCAACGACGGTACCGCGACAGCTAGTTACGCGCGTGATGATACCTGTAGCTGCTCCGAATTGTGCATCTCATGGATCAGGTCATTTTCATGACAGCCAGCTTGTGTTTGCAGAACTGCCCGAACCTACTTGTAAAGCAAGCGCTGCGCGTGCTAACGTGCGCCGTCCTACTTTATATTAATCACCCCTGACCATTTGCGAGGATTTTGACCATGAGCCCCCAAAGCACAGTGAATGCCGCCGAAGCTCCGAAGGAATTTAAACCTTACGTTCCCGAGAATATGGAAATGCGGGAGTTTACCTTCCGCGCCGTGATGCTAGGGCTGGTGATGACCGGAATTCTCGGCGCAGCCAACGCCTACCTTGGCCTGAAGGCTGGAATGACGATCGCCGCCACGTATCCCGCCGCCGTCATTGGCATGTCCTTGCTGCGGCTGATGAAGGGATCGCTGCTGGAAGAAAACATCGCGCGAACTGTGGGCGCGATTGGCGAATCAGTGGCGGCGGGCGCGGTATTCACCATCCCGGCATTTGTGCTGGCGGGATTGTGGCCGAGCCTCGGGATGGAGAGGTACTGGCAATCCGTGGCGCTGATGGTGATTGGCGGGCTGCTAGGAATTTTGTTCGTCACTCTGCTGCGGCGGGTGATGGTGGAAGACGCGGAGCTGCCCTTCCCCGAGTCGGTGGCTGCGGCGGAGATTCATAAGGCGGGACAGCAGGGGTCCAAGGCGGCGAAGATTTTATTTGCCAACATGGGCTTTGGCGGATTGATGTACTTTTTGTCGCAGCTCAACCTTTTCTGGTACACGAAAAATGTTCTGGTCAACATTCCAAAGATGGCGACCGGGTTACGGCTGGGGCGGGGCGCGAACGCGCCTATGCTGGCGACGGGTGGAATGTCGCAATTCACTTCGCCGGCAGTGAGTCCAGCGTATTTAGGGGTGGGTTACATTATTGGGCCTCGGCTGGCTTCGCTGAACTTTGCCGGCGGCGTGGTGGCTTGGGGATTGTTGGTTCCGCTTCTTATTTACTTTCTCGGACCGACTCTTCCCCCGATGGCAGCCGGCGGGAACCCGGCGGCGTATTGGGGAGGCATCGCATTCAGCGTGTGGTACTCGATCGTCCGTCCGATCGCTGTGGGTGGCATGTTGGTTGGCGCCGGATTCACGCTGTTTCGCATGCGCAAACAACTGATGGCTGGCATGAAGCGCGCGGTTTCTGATTTGAAGAAATCCGCTGAAGCGCATAAGGCGACCAGCCGCGTGGACCGGGACCTCAATGCGAAAGTTGTTTTTGCGGGTGTGGGGCTGGTGTTCATCGCGATGATCGGGTTGTATTACTACTTCATCTCGGGGGCGCACAACTTGAGCGGAAGCAAGGTCGTCGCGGGAGCGGTTGTGGCTGCGGCGGTCATGATCGTTCTGGGATTTTTCTTTGCGGCGGTTTCTGGAAATCTGGTTGGGATGATCGGCTCGTCCAACAATCCGGTTTCCGGCTTGACCCTGTGCACGCTGGTGGTTGCGGCGCTGCTTATGGTGGCGATGGGAGTCTCGGGCGTAGGCGGCGTGGCGGCGGTGTTGGGAGTGGCCGCGGTGGTCTGCGTTTCGTCTGCGGTCGCAGGCGAGATGTTGCAGGATTTGAAAGCTGGACACATTCTTGGCGGCACGCCGGCAAAGATGCAAATCGGCGATATTTTTGGCACCATCGTGGCTTCGCTGGTTTTGTTTTTCCCGTTGATGATTCTGGATAAGGCGTATCACTTCGGCAGCGCGGCGTTGCCTGCGCCGCAGGCTGGTCTGATGGCGATGCTGGCCCAGGGCATTGTCGGCGGCAGCATGGCCTGGCCTCTGGTGGTCGTCGGCATTCTGATGGGCTTCGCCATGATCCTAGTTGAAGTAAGAAGTCCGATGCTGTTTTCCGTTGGCATGTATCTGCCGTTGGAGACGACTTCTGCCATCTTTGTCGGTGGAGTGATTCGCTGGTTCACCGACAAAGTTCGCGACCGCCGTGGTTACAATGATGCGCAGAAAGCGCGGGTCGATAACGCGGGTGTGCTGACTGCTTCGGGGCTAATTGCTGGAGAGGCGCTCTGCGGGCTCGTGATCGCAGGCGTGGTTGGAAGCAATCATAAGCTTTGGCATATTGATATTGGGGATTTTTCCTTCTCTGGTCTGATCGGCATGGCGGTGCTGATGTTTGTCATGATGAAAGTGCCGCTATCGAACGCCGGCAGCCCGGACGAACCGGCGCCGCCGACCGCGATCATGTAATTGAGAAAAACCTTTTGACCACAGAGGACACGAAGGTACACGAAGTAAAGGCCGGTGACCGGATTTCCTTTGTGTACCTTCGTGTCCTTTGTGGTTAAAGTTTTCTCATGTCGATCGCTGAAAATATTGCGCGCGTGCGGGAGCGGATTGAGGCCGCGGCGCGGCGCGCTGGACGCCGATCCGAAGACACAGCGTTGATGGCGGTCAGCAAGACCTTTCCGGCGGAGCGTATCCGTGAGGTTTATGATGCAGGGCTACGGTTGTTCGGCGAGAATCGGGTGCAGGAATTTACCGGGAAGAGGGATTCGCTTCGGGATCTTGCCGACATCGAATGGCACCTGATCGGTCATCTGCAAACCAACAAAGCTGCCAAAGCGGTTGAACTGTTTGGCGCAGTTGATTCCGTCGATTCGTTGCGTCTGGCGCAGAAGCTCAATGCGTCCGCTGAGCAACTATGGAAGAAGATTAAAGTCTTGGTCGAGATCAATGTTGGGGGTGAAGCTGCCAAGAGCGGAGTTGCCCCGGACTCCCAAGAGTTGGAGGAACTTCTCCTAGCCGCGCCGGAGCTGACGCAAATCGAGTTTCGAGGACTAATGACGGTGCCCCCGTTTACCGACGACCCGCAGCAGGCGCGACCGTATTTCCGAAAACTGCGCGAATTGCGCGATCAGATTGCCGGGCGCCGATTGGCCGCCGTCGAGATGACGGTTCTGTCGATGGGGATGTCGCACGATTTTGAAGTCGCGATTGAGGAAGGGGCGACTTGTGTGCGCGTGGGGACAGCGATTTTTGGAGAACGATCTAGCACATAAATCACCACGGAGACACAGAGTCACAGAGACGGGAGGCCGGTATGGATTCTATGGTGGCCAAGCAGTTCCTCATTTCTCGCGTGATCGAGCAAGCGGAGCTAGAACACGTGAACCTCTCCGAGGTCGAGAAGAAAATGCTCTATTTCACCGAGGTGCATCCGTCGCCGCCCGACATGTATGAGGTTAACGCGGAGTTCGAACGCGACTGCGATAGCGAAGAGTACGAGGCTAAAGTCGCTAAACTTCTCAAAAGCGCATGCGACCGCGACCGCAAGGAGTCTCCTAGTCTGGAGCAAGAATGGCAAGATGCGCTGCAGTCACTGAGAAAGGAAGATCATTACATTTTGGTGATGGTCAGTCAGGCATTCAAACCGGAAACATCACAAGGGGATAAACATCGCGCGCGTGATTTCCTCATCTATGTTGTCGTGGGGATTGCAGTAGTGGTTGTGCTCGTCTTGTTCGCAGCCTATCGTTCATGATCCCGATCCACGACACGAAGGGCGGCGCGATCTTCGCGGTCAAAGTCCAACCCCATGCCAGGAAAAACGCCATCACTGGCGAGGTCGGCGATGCTCTTAAATTGGCTTTGACCGCGCCCGCGACCGAGGGTCGGGCGAATGCGGCCTGCATCGAATTCTTTGCAAATCTTTTGGATGTGCCACAGTCTTCCGTTACCATAGCGTCCGGCGAGACTAGCCGGAATAAAGTCATTCGCATCGCGGGGGTGACGGCGGAAGAACTAGGTCGACGCTTTGCAATGTAGTGGCGTCACGCCTGCGAGGGCAGGATGCGCTCGCGACCTCCGGCAAGATGCCGGCGCTACCATTAGGGGCCAGGAGCTGATTTGACATTTTCTGAGCGCTTGCATGAGATTCGCACTGGCTTCGAGCGTCCCTTTTGGATTGCCAACATCAGTGAGATTTTTGAACGACTCTCCTACTACGGAGCGTTTGCGTCGCTTGCGTTGTATCTGCAGGAGCGGTTGAATTTCTCCACCGAGCAGACTGGAACTCTGACTGGCATCTTCGGCGGCATGGTATGGTTTCTCGCCATTTTCGGTGGGGCTGCCGCCGACCGCCTGGGCTTCCGGCGCGCGCTTTCGGTCGCATATCTCATCTTGGCCGCCGCCTATTTTCTGATTGGTTCCATCGGGGCGCCTTGGCTGGCGCCGGTGCGCAATGCGGTGCCGATCAGTTTGTTTGTGGGATTTATTCTCATCCTTCCTGCGCTTGGCATTTCGCTGGTGAAACCTTGCGTGGTGGGTACTACGGCTCGCGCCTCGAAGGAAAATGTCCGCTCGATCGGCTACTCGATTTATTACACACTGGTAAACATCGGCGGCGCTGCCGGCCCTTATTGCGCTTCCTGGGCTCATCGCCACCTTGGCGTCGAGAATGTCTACCGGTTGGCCGCGCTCAGCGTTTTCGCGATGTTTTTTGTGGTCCTGCTTTTTTTCCGGGAACCGCGTAAGCCAGGGGATGCGCCTCCGCCGTCGATTGCGACCGTCGCCCGAAATTTCTGCACGGTGGTAGGGAACTACCGACTGGTCTTGCCAGTGCTGACGGTCGCCTTGTTGCTGCGGATAAGCCTTTGGATCTACCCCGGCTTCAACGTCGCATGGTGGATTTGGGGTGGACTTTTGCTGTTGGTGCTTGCCGGGATCAGCCGGTTTATGTGGTTCCTCGTGATCTTTACCGGTTACTGGATTGTGTTCTGGCAGCAGTACATCAGTTTGCCGGGATATATCCACGGGTACATCAACCCCCACGCAGACGTCGAGATCATTCTGGTGACGGACGGGCTCACCGTGATCTGTCTCACCCTGGTGGTGAATTATCTGATCCGCAAAATACCTGCGTTTCAAGCAGTGATTTTGGGCACCGTGGTGACATCCGTTTCGTGGTTGATCCTCGCCGTCCGGCCGACGATTCGGGGGGCCATCCTTTCGCTGTTTGTGCTGGCGCTGGGCGAGATCATTCAGCAGCCGCGGTATTACGAATATATTTCCCGGCTTGCGCCTCCCGGGCAGCAGGGCACATACATGGGATTCGCTTTTCTGCCCATCGGAATCGGTTCGCTGATTGGCGGCTGGTTCGGCGGGACGCTGGTCCATCATTTCGGAGAGGTTCTGCACCAGCCGGAGCGGATCTGGTGGTGCGTGAGTGCCGTGGGATTAGCTACTTCGGCGCTGCTCTGGATCTATGATAAGAGCGTAAGCACCGCTTCCACCAAATAGCTAGCGATATGAGCACACGCAAACCCTCCCCTGCAAGCATTGCCGCTGAGATTCGTCAACTGCTCCGCAACGGAGGATCCGTCGAGCATGCGACGGGTGTGCAATGGTTCTTCAAAGATGAGATCAAATCCCATGGATGGTATACCGCGAAACTGCGCAGTGCAGCTGTCGGCTTCCGGCGGAGGATTCAGAAAGATTTCGGCCTCGAGTTTCTTGTGCAGGTCGCGGACAAGCTTTTTGCCGGGCGCGTTCTGGAAGAAAAAGTGTTCGCTGTGTTTCTGCTGGAAAAACTAACCACCGAGTTCGGCGACGCTGAGTTTCGATTGTTTGAGGCTTGGATATCCCGGATTTCGAGTTGGGCTGACCATGATGGGCTGGTGCACTATCTGATTGGGCCGATGGTTGCGGCCAAGCCCGATCGAAGCAGGAGAGTTTTTCGCTGGGCAAAGTCGCCGGACCGCTGGCATCGACGGGCGGCCTGTGTCGCTTTGATCCAGGGAACGCGAAAGAAAATGTTTTCTGCTGAGATCAAGCGCCTATCCAACCTGCTCCTTTCCGATGAGGACGACATGGTGCAAAAGGGACTGGGATGGCTGCTGCGAGAAACTGCCAAAGCTGATGCGAAGCGCACTGTGCCTTATTTAATGAGCATCCGCGAGCATGCACCAAGACTCGTACTGAGGACGGCTTGTGAGACGTTGCCAGCGGGTGTGCGAGCGAAGATCAGGGCCGCAGGGCCGCGACGAACATAGCGCTTATCCGACAAGGACTCGACGATCGTCGTTGTATGCGAGCACGCGGCACTTCCATCCTCTGGTTCCGATTGCTTGTCTTGGTCCTGCGCTACCACGACAAGGTCCGAAGATGTTTTTGATTCCTCCGATTCGGTTGGCCTTAGCGAGCGATTCTCGCGGCCGCTCCTTTCATCACCTGAAGAACTTCGGCTAGCGTTGCCATGGACGTGTCGCCTGGCGTCGTCATCGCCAACGCGCCGTGAGCGGCGCCACACTCGACCGCCCACTGGGGGCCGTTTCCGGCAAGAAAGCCGTAGATAAGCCCTGAAGCAAAGGAGTCACCGCCGCCAACACGATCGATGATTTCGAGGTTCTCGCGGTTTTTTGCCTGGAAAAACTCGCCCTCGCAATAACAGATCGCGCCCCAATCATTTCGGGTTGCAGTCGTCGCCTTGCGGAGTGTGGTGGCTACTACTTTGAAGGGAAAATCCCTCAGCACCTGTTGGATCATTTGCCGGAAGCCTTCCGGATCAAGAGAGGAGAGGTTTTCGTCCATTCCTGGGACGTCGTACCCTAATGCGGCGGAGAAGTCTTCCTCATTGCCCAACATCACGTCAACGTAGGAAGCGATGCGGCGATTGACCTCCTGCGCGCGTTTTTGTCCGCCGAATGATTTCCAGAGGGAATCCCTGTAATTCAAGTCGTAGGAAATCACGACGCCATGCCTGCGTGCAGCCTGCATCGCCTCCAGCGCGACTTCAGGAGTCGTTTGGGACAGGGCGCAAAATATTCCCCCGGTATGAAACCAGCGCGCACTGTGGGAACCCGCGCCTTGGGAAGAAAAGATCGACTCCCAATCAATCTCTCCCGGTTTCAGGGCTGACACTGCGGTGTGACCTCTGTCAGAACATCCCAAAGCTGGGCGCACGCCGAACCCTCGCTCGGTGAAGTTCAATCCGTTGCGAACTGTCCGGCCCACTCCGTCGTAGTCCACCCACCGGACTAAGGAGGAATCGACTCCTCCCTGATAGATCAAATCCTGCAACAATGAACCAACTGGATTCCTCGTAAATGCGGTGACGATGGCGGTATCCAGTCCGAAGCAGCGCTTCAATCCGCGCGCGACGTTATATTCACCGCCCCCTTCGCTGACCCTAAAGTTTCGCGTGGTCCAAATGCGGTATTCGCCTGGATCGAAGCGCAGCATCACTTCACCCAAGCTGACCAGATCCCAACGGCATGCGTCTTTTGGTTTGATGGTAAGAGACATAGTTTTCTCAGCGCGCAAACCAGCCTCCGTCCACGGCAAGAATATGTCCGTGAACGTAGTCACTGGCGGATGAACACAGAAATATTGCAGTCCCGGTGATGTCGTCGGCAGCGCCCCATCTGCCTGCAGGAATTCTGTCGATGTCCGTGGCCATGTAAACCGAGGCGATCGCGTTTACGTTCATCTGCTTCGTGGCCCATTCGTTTGCAAGCGCTTTGTGGAATGACGGGAGGCTCATCAATTCAGCGCTCTCCAATTCGCGCAGGCAGGAGTTGGGGACTCAGTAGGTGGATGAACAGCAGAGCAAGCATGTAGGCTGATGCCGCTATGAAAAAGGGGACCATGTAGCTTCCGGTCCACTGCAGCACATGGCCTACGATTTCGGCGATCAGCATTCCGCCAATCGCCCCGGCCATGCCTCCGATTCCGACAACGGATGCCACCGCCCGGGATGGAAAAAGGTCGGACGAGAGCGTGAACAAATTTGCAGAAAAGCCTTGATGGCCGGCGGCAGCAAGTCCAATCAGAAATGTAGCGGACCACAATCCGGAAAGCCGGTAAACCACCGCGATTGGCAAGACGCCCAGCGCGCAGAGAAACATCGCCCATTTCCTCGCCGCATTCACTGAGATGCCTCGCCTAATCAAACTCGATGAAAACCAGCCGCCGCCGATACTTCCGAGATCTGAAATGACATAAATGACCAGAATCGGCAGGCCGATCTGCGTCAGATGCAAACCATGCTCTCTCTGCAAATAGTCCGGGATCCAGAAAAGGTAGAACCACCAGATGGGGTCAATCATGAATTTTCCGGCGGCAAAGGCCCAAGTCTGCCGGTGAGGCAGAAGCTGGCTCCATTTGATTTTTCCTGCCTGCCCCACAGGATCGCTTCGAATGTATTCTCTTTCGCCGCTGGTGCAGTAGGGATGTTGTTCGGGATTGCGATAGAGCCACAGCCAGAGAATGAGCCAAACAAAACCCAGAGCGCCGGTCAGCACGAATGCCCAGCGCCATCCGAGATGTATGGCAATCCACGGCACGATGAGCGGCGTAACGGTTGCGCCGATGTTCGTCCCGGCATTAAAGATTCCAGTTGCCAGAGCTCGCTCTTTTCTTGGAAACCATTCCGCAACGCACTTGATGCTCGCCGGGAATACTCCGGCCTCACCGAATCCTAAGGCAACTCGGGCTGCAACAAAGCTGGGAAGCGAAAACGCGGTCGCGTGGCCTATTGACGCCAGGCTCCAGAAAACCATGGCCACGGCGTAGCCGATGCGCGTGCCCAAGCAGTCAATCAGGCGGCCAACGAAAATCATACCCAGCGCGTAGGCGGCCTGAAAGGCGAAAACGAGATTCCCGTAGTCGATCTCATTCCAGCCGAACTCGTGTTGCAGCGGACCCTTGAGCACACCGAGCACCTGACGGTCCATGTAATTCTTGGTCACGCCGAAGAACAGGAGCCCGCAGATGACCCAGCGAAAGCGTCCTGCGAAGACGCCTCCGCCCGGTGAGCCAGTGGACGAAGCGTCACCGGCTCCGTGGTGCTCGGCTTCAACGATCGAGTTCTGATCCGCCATCGACTTTCCTTGGCTTTACCAAGTCGTTTATTTCCGTTATTTCCGTGACGCATCGAGGCCGGAGCTGGTTGGTTGAAATTCCGGCTGAATGTTAACCACACCGAACTGGCGGTCTTCGCGTTCCCTGTGCGCGGCCATGGCCCAGAGAAAGGCGATCCGGTGTCCCGGCACAGAGACATTGGGGTGAAAGCCACTGGGCATCAACACGGCATCGCCGTCGCGCACCGCGGTCACCAATTCCGGATATTGGGTGTCGTTGTATACCAACTGAAGGCCGTAGGCCGGCTCCGGCATGTCAAAGTACACATACATCTCTTCCAGCATTTTGGCGTGTTCGTGCGGCGGCCAGCTGGTCCAGTTTCCGGGATCGGAAGAGGTAAAACCTGCGAGCAGACGGCCCGCTTCCACGTTCTTGGCAATCAGCATGTTCAACTCCCGTCTGGCGCCCGGGCTCCCGGTGACAAATTTCATGCCGGAATCCTTGGCCACGTCGGCGTAGCGAACAAATTTCAGAGGGTATTTCCCCTTGACGTCGGCCGAAAACTCCGCGAGATCCACGGAACTTTTCGTCGACACTTCAATGGCGGAGTCGCGGGGAATGTAGATGGCATCGAATTGTCCCAAATTGTATTCGTTTCCTGCAGTCTTCACCGCACCGTTTCCTGCCAGGCATATCAGCGCGGTTTCCTGCTCTCCATTGGAAAAGGATACTGGCGGCTCAGAAGCGCTCAAAATGATGCGACCATAGGACAGATGCCGCATGGTGCTATTTGCCGGCGTCACTGCGAGATGACGCCCCCTTTGAGCATTGGTTTTGCGAAACACCATTTTTTCGAGTGGAATTGCAGACTGCGTACTCATGGATAACTCCTTCTTGCATCCAATTTATGAAAATGGCACGAGCGGGCGCCAGCTCAATCTGCCGCCCTGCTTCGGACTACACTAGAATCTTAACCGCTCAGCGTTTCAAAATGTGAAGCGCAACCCAATTTGCATTGCCCAGCATCCGGGAGTCGATTGGTTCGGGCAATGCATCTGTATTTCCAGGCTCGAATCCGCCATCGATCTCCCATGAGATTCGCTTCGTAATCACTCTCCGTTGGCATGGGAAGAAAGTGTCGATATCCAATGGGTTGGGTTACTGCCGGGTGGGCTTTTATCCTAGACTGTCTTCGATGCGGTCGAGTCGCGAATATCTAACCAGAGGTATGTAGCATGTTTGACAAAAGCCATCCTTCCCCCTGCACGCGCGCTAAGGGTTTCGCCCATCGTCTGGGCATTCGCCTGCCGATTCTGCTGGCGCCCATGGCCGGAGCCTCTCCTCCCTCGCTGTCGGTTGCCGTAGCCAATGCAGGCGGACTGGGGGCGTGCGGAGCTCTGCTGATGAAGCCGGATGAGATTCAGGCTTGGGGCTCGGCATTTCGCGAAGGCAGCACGGGAGAATTTCAGATCAATCTTTGGATTCCAGAAGCACCGCCGGTGCGGGATTTCGATTTGGAAAAGCGGCAAAGGGCGTTCCTTGCGATGTGGGGACCGCCGGTTCCACCGGAGGCGGGCGATGCCGTGCTGCCAGACTTTGAGGCGCAATGTCAGGCCATGTTGACCCTGGCCCCGAAGGCCGTCTCTTCGATCATGGGACTCTACGCGCCAGCCTTCGTATCGGAACTGAAGGCGCGCGGAATCCTGTGGTTTGCGAACGCAACCACGGTGGCTGAGGCGAAGGCCGCCGAAGAGGCAGGGGCCGATGCCATTGTTGCGCAGGGCATGGAAGCCGGAGGACACCGCGGAGCCTTTCACGCGAACGAAGCGGAACGGCAAATGGTAGGTTTGATGGCCCTCTTGCCGCAAGTGGTTGACGCGGTCGCCGTGCCCGTCATCGCTGCGGGTGGAATCGCCGATGCACGTGGAGTTGCGGCGGCGCTGATACTGGGCGCGAGCGCAGTACAGATAGGAACTGGGTTCCTGCGATCTCCGGAAGCCCAGATGCATTCCGCTTATTCCGAGAGGCTGGCGCGTACTGAAGCCCACGAAACTATGATTACGCGTGCCTTCAGTGGACGGCCTGGGCGCAGCGCCGCCACCGCATACGTCCGGTCTGCGGGCGCTCCGGATGCTCCCCGTCCAGCACCGTATCCTGTTCAGCGCGGTCTGACTCGCGCGATGCGGGAAGCAGCACAGAGGGCTGGAGATGCCGATCGTATGCAATTGTGGGCAGGACAGGCAGCCAAGCTGGCGCGGAATCAACCCGCAGGCGCCATCTCTCAGGAGTTGTGGGAAGAGGCGTGTCGGCTGTTGTTGTAATCTGCGTCGTCCATCAACGGATGGCTCCCGAGTGACGAGCAAAACCGAGGTAATGCCTGCGCTGCTTGGGGCTGCGTCAAGACGTGTTGGCTGAAGACGGGCTGCAGAGAAACGTCCAGCGGGACGACGAGAAACTCCCGTCGCAGCCCACTCTCACTCTCGGCAGACGCGCCGCTGGTTTGAGTCAGGAAGGCAAAAAGAGCGCCAGGTTAGCTCGCGAATCAGCGTCCATCGCTGGCTAGCAGGCACGCTACTCCGGTTTCACGCCGACGCCGCTGGCCGCCTCTGCTGGAAGCAATCCCGGCACAGCACCGGACGTCCCTGGGTCGGCCGGAACGGCACCGTGGTCTGCTTGCCGCACTGCGAACACACCGCTCGGGTCTCGGTCCTCGACGAACCGTGATGCCCGCCGCTTGTGGATCCCAGAGTCGCAACCCGCTTGGCTTTACAGCTCTTGCACCGCTTGGGCTCGTTCCTGAACTGCTTATCGTGGAAAAACATCTGCTCCCCGGACGTAAATACGAAATCCGCCCCGCAGTCGATGCACTTCAACATCTTGTCCTGGAATTCCATTGAGGATGCTCCTTCAGCCTGTTCCCGCCCTCACTCGTTTGCCAAATGAGAAAATCGAAACTCTCACCTGGCGCACGAATGCGCAGGATTTTCGCTTCATCCCCCTCAGTGATCTTGCCCCTGGATTCGGCCCGCCATGCCCTTGGCTGGACATGGATTACTGCTGTTGCGACAACAACTGCGGAGACCCCGTGGTCACGCATACACCGAACAAAGATATGCGTTGCAGATAAGGGAAGGGGCCGTTCCCACGGGGAGAATCGGCCCGATTTCGATCAGTCTTGCTCTTTCCGAGCTTTTTTCCGGCTGCGCTTGCGCGCTAATGCTTCCTTCACGCGCTTTTTCTCGCCGGGTTTCAAATAAAAGGAGTGGCGCTTGACCTCCTTGATAATGTCTTCCTGTTGCACCTTGCGTTTGAAGCGACGCAGTGCATTCTCAAGAGACTCGCCCTCTTGTAATCTCACTTCTGCCAACGGAACTACACCCCCAAACTCGTCCAAGTGGACTGCATAGTTATTGCAAGGTTCTGCGCAGAAGTCAAGGGCTGTGTTCGCGAGTCGCCGGTCTAGCCTGGGGTTCGAGCAAACTGTGAGCGGACGTTATCCTTCGCGGGCGAGGGTGGCTGCGCCGCACCCATTTTGGGAAATTACTAGATGGTAACGGGGTACCCCCTCCCGGCTTTGCCCAACAAATCACCCCTGCCCCAAAAGTACCATTTTTGCCCAAAAAGTCCAGAATTCATCATTGCTTTCCCCACTCCCCAACAATTAATTGCGATTTTATTGCTTCCAAGTTGCCTTGTCGTAATTGTTGGGGATGTTCATAATAAACGCCATTATGTCAATGGTTTTGGACGAGGAGTAGGTGCAAATGGACACGCCAGCATTAAACGATAGAAACACACAGGCAACAAAAACACTTGACAATGTTGCCCAAAAGGCGCATTATGTTCTCGTGCCTTCGATAGTTGATGTCCAAGAGAGGATGCGTCAGCGGTTGGAGCACGAATGTGCGTCGATACAGCCCCTCCGAGAAGAAATGAACAAGTTAGCTTCAGCCTATCATCGTTACGTAGACCTGAAAGGGGAGATTGAGTCTAGGAGTAAGCGTATTCAGCGACTCATGGGCATTCTAGGGGAAGAATATCTTCAGGCCATGTGTGGAAATGACGAGCCCGTAGCATCAGAAACTAATCTTCAAGGCCATCCAGACAATTTAAGAGCTGATCTTTCGCTCTGGCGAGCGATTCGAGAATATCTGCTCGTCGCAGGAGAAGCTAAGGTTGGCGACGTTCAGGACTTTCTTGAAACAGTGAATTTTGAAAAAGTGAGTAGACAAGCTATTGAGTCGGCGTTACGAAGTCACGATAGCGTTTTTCGCGTGGCGAAACGAGGGCGAGACAAATACATCTCGCTAAAGAAGCAAACAACTTAAAGTGGTTGGGCCTACCGCTGTTCTAGCAGCGATAGGCCCGGAAAGAGTAGCAACCCTTTGCGAGGAAGCCATCTTCATTTCCGTTTATACGCCCGTCCGCCGCCGTTTTCAAGGGGCATTAAGCCCCGCTCCTGATCGCAACGGTGTACCAATCCCAAATGATACGGAGAGACAACATGGAACCGACGATGAATGGAACGAGCAGCAGACAACAACGCGGTCTTGAATTAGCAGCAACGCGGTCAATTCGTCAAAAGGGCGAAATCTGGATTGTGCCGTCTCAGGCAGGGACAGGATCGTACCGCGTACACATCATGCCGAAGATCGCATCCTGCACTTGCCCGGATTTTGAAACACGCGGAGTCACCTGCAAGCACATCTTCGCTGTGACCTATGTTATGAAGCGCGAACAGAATGCCGATGGCAGCGAAACCGTGACCAAGACTATGACGGTGACGGCGACCACGGAGCGCACGACCTATGCGCAGAACTGGCCTGCCTACAACGCAGCGCAGATGAACGAGAAAAGCAAGTTCCAAAGTCTGCTAGCTGATCTCTGTGGCGGGATTCAGGAACCACAGACGCGGAAGATGGGACGCCCCAGCTTGCCACTATCCGACGCGATTTTCAGCGCTACATTCAAAGTCTATTCCACGGTTTCTGGACGGCGCTTTATGACCGATCTAAGAGAAGCACAGGTGAGCGGCTTCATCTCCAAGGCTCCCCACTACAATTCGATTTTCAATTACCTTGAGAATCCCGAACTGACTCCCATCCTGCAAACTCTCATCACGCAAAGCAGTCTGCCTCTCAAGTCCGTAGAAACAGACTTCGCCGTGGATTCTTCCGGTTTCGTAACATCGCGCTTCATTCGCTGGTTTGACCATAAGTACGGAGAAGTGCGACAGCAGCACGATTGGGTCAAGTGCCATCTCATCTGCGGAGTCAAAACGAACATCGTGACGGCTGTCGAGATTCACGACCGCAACGCGAATGATTCTCCCTTGCTCCCTGCGATGGTGGAAACCACCGCCCGGAATTTCCAGATGGCCGAAGTTTCAGCAGATAAGGGATACGCCAGTAAAGCGAATGCCTCTGCTGTTGCTAAGGCCGGAGCCACGCCTTTTATCGCGTTCGCATCACATCACAGAGGCAACGGCGGCGGAACGTGGGAGAAGATGTATCACTATTTTTCTTTCAGAAAAAATGAGTTTCTTGCGCATTATCACAAGCGAAGCAATATTGAATCCACGTTCAGTATGATGAAAAGAAAATTCGGAGACAGCCTTCGCAGCAAGATGGACGTTGCGATGGTCAACGAGACGCTGTGCAAAGTGCTCTGCCATAATCTCGTTGTTCTGATTCACGAAATGTATGAACTCGGGATTGACCCTGTGTTTTGGGTGGACTCAGGAACTGCGTAGAGCAGTCGTTTCAGCGTCTCGCGAAATTCTGGCGGTACCTGATAAAAACTACGGCTTGTAGCAATGGCCAAGGGAGAAGTTAGGTCAATGGCGTCATATTCAACTCTGAGTAAACCTACCGAGACGCATTCTTGACTGGCTTTCAGCATATCGTTAAAAGATAGACCTGCAATCTTCATCTGCTGAGTTTCAATCACGTCATATAGGATGACAAATTTTAGAACCATCGTCGCGCTTTCGCTGATTTGGGCGAGCAGCCCGCGAAGATGGTCCGCTAGTGCTTTGTCAGGGAGAGTTAATTCGGTTCGCAGTTCGTTGACTTCTTTCTGGCAAGCGGCATCTAGTTGCGCCGGGGCGCGTGACAAACTAACGAAGAAAGCAATCCCCCAACCAACGAAAAACAGCACAAGGCCAAGAAGGGCAGCATATGCCATCTCCAACCATCCCTTCCAGCCCTTAATTGCCACCCAAAATATTGCCGCTATGAACGGGCTGCTGATGGCTGTGGTTGTGCGGTGTGCATTCCAATACCGCCGTGTTTCTTCTACGGCTTGACGCCAGATTCGCTTTCGATATGAAAGGGATTCTGCCAAATGAATTTGCCAAGGCACAACTCCAGTGCTACCATTGGATTTGCGCGGCTCCGCACAATCCGATAGCTCTAAAGCACCCTGATTCCAGTCAGGGCGTTTTAGTCTTTGGAGTGATTTTCTGGCCCCATTATACCCCGCGCATTACTCTCGTAATCTTTACTTTCTCTCACTGATGGGCGGAGGCTAGAAGGTGAGGTTTAGAAAAATGACAATCCCCAACGAAAACATGCAAAGCGAAGCAATGTCGCAAGACGATCTGGAACTTGCCCGCAGATTGGCTGCCACCTGCATAGCTCATCATTGCGGACACAAAAGCATCGACTATACGCGAAAGACTTATGTCGATTCGTCGAAACCGATTGGAGATGGATGGATAGAGCTTGCTCGTCTTGTGAAAACAAGAATGTATCGTATGATGCAGGAAATAGATGACATCCCACCAATAACGACTCGCACTCAATAGGGTTAGATATGAAAACGCCGCTTTTGTTAATGCCCGTAGGAAATGGTAAACCGCTTTGGGGACACTGCGACTCTTGCGATGCCACGTTCCCGTCAAAAGAAGCGGATGACATGTACGCCGACTTTCTCCAGCATCTCGCAAAGGTGCATGAGGAAAATCGGACGCACTAGCCGCTAACAGCCTGCCCAAAAACTTCCACTCTTGCCCCAAAAGTACGGGTAAACTGCCAGTTATTAGGCAAAGCCCCCCCTCCCCCCGTCGATCTTTTGGAATGATGGGTTTACGGCTGGACTACCCTCAAAATCTTTGAGGAATAAGGACTTATACGCAAAATATTGTGGAATAAGGACTTAGCTCGCCTAGGCCCCGGAACTGCCCCTTGGATGCACGTGGTTATCGGGGGACTTCTTCAATTTTCAAAGAGCTAAGAGTTATTGACAGATGATATCTTGTCGGGAAGGGTTGGTCAAGAACTGCTCGCTCCAGGTGCTGGCTTGCCGGGGCGATTAACGGGCGGCGCGGCGCGGCGATACAACGCCAGGTCTTGATTCTCGCCCCGCAACGGAGCTGCGCTCTTAGCCGGCGATAGATTTCCTTTGACTCTCCGGAACCCTCGGAGTACTGTTCTCCTTCCCCCAGATTTAGGACCCCGAAGTTTCCCCACGGAAATCGTTTCTCGATTCAGAGCCAAGGAGACCACATGAGACATGTGCTCGCTGCTGTCCTTTGCAAATCCAACAATTGTCGTCCTGAGGCGGCGGAGTCCCGCGCGCAAGCGAGCGACTCCCAACGAAGGATCTCTATAGCTCATCGTTTTGGCCAGACCCCAATTAACCGGGGAAGTGGAGTAGTTTTCGGACAGCGACGGGCAGGGAAACAAAAAAACTTGGCCGCCCCCACGCAAGCGTTCGTCAACCCCCGGGTTGGCGTCCAAGGGATTGACGCGAACCTGGCGTATTAACTCGTCAAGCAGGAGGACTCGGTGGATCACAACCTTTATCTAGACAATTCAAACGTTTTCATAGAAGGCCAGAGAGTCTAGGCGGCTCGCCAGGCACCCGGCAAGCGTTTATCGAAAGATCTCGATAAGAATTACCGGCTCGATTTTGGGAAACTGATAGAGATTACCTGCGGCTTCGATGCGGATCTCGGGAAGCTCATGTTTTACGGGTCCGAACCGCCGCCAACGGACTCTGTGTGGGGAGCAGCCAAACAGCATGGCTTTCAGAATAAGATTTTTCAGAGATCCAAACACAACAAAGAGAAGATGGTCGACACGCAGATGACCGTCGATCTAATACGGGACATCTATACCGAGCTGGACCCAGCGACGGATCGCATAATCGTCGTTGCGGGAGACGCGGATTATGTCCCTGCGATACAGGCTGCCCGCGATAGGCAATTCTACGTAAAGGTGGCGTTCTGGCAGCACGCTAGTGCCGCCATCAAAAAGGCTGCGAGTGAATTCCAGTCCCTAAACGGGCACCTAAGGGATCTCACCCACACGCGGCGGTAAGGGGCGCGGGACTCTGCACGGATTGCCGCCTACGTGCGGTTGCTTGGTGTCCCAGGCCAGTTTAGTCGTCATGGAGGACGAAAATCTCAGCCTTACCTCTCGAGAACCGGAAAGCGAAGGGGAAGACGCGCTCTTGCGCAAGCTCAGAGAGGATCGTCGCGGCAGCCCCGTCCCATCCTCTGTCCGAAGTACAATAGCTGGATGCCTCTGTGAATAAAGATGAAGATTCTGCCTTTTGTTTTTATTTTGATTGCCTGCTCAGCCTCCGCTCGGGACCTGGAGAAGCAGTTGGAGCAGGCCTCCCATTATGCGGAATTTGCGGTGCTCCGGGTCTGGTACGGCGATACGGCAAATGTCGCTGATTGGGGCGTAGTAGGCACTGCATTCCTGGTCACGCCAGACGGCTATTTCGTCACCGCCGCGCACGTACTAGAACAATACAAGCCGAAGTCAGCTCAGCTGACTGTGAGCATGCGACAGAGAAGCGGAGATATGGGAGGCGTTTGGTTCGATCTGGTCGAAAAGGACGAGGCCCATGATTTGGCGCTGTGCAAAACGGTTTTTCCGTTGCCTAGGTTTGTCGCACGGAAGGACAACCCCGGAATGGAGCAACCGATTTCAACCTTGCACATTTCATCTACTCCACCTCTCACAGGTCAGTTCATTGCCATTGCGGGGTTTCCGCTAGGTTCTTGGAACCCTGCCGTCCAATTCGGAACTATTGCCGCGATCAGGACCACCAATCCAAATGCAGGAAGAGTGCCCGCAGGCCAGCGTGAGCTGCTTCAAATTAGTGCGTCGGGAAACAAGGGGAACAGCGGTTCTCCCGTCATCGACCTGGATACTGGCGATGTGATTGGAGTAATTGTTCAGGCTCAGCCAGCGCCACTTTTCGGCTCCGCCCAAGGCGTACCACTAGCGCAGAGTTCGGGAATCATGTTAGCGGTTCCTGCGTCTTGGGTGAGTGATCTGCTCAGTCGTCACGGCGTCAAGAGCGTTGCCCAACATCCACCTGAAGGCCACACCAGCCATTATCCGCTCCCAAGTAAGTAGTAGTAAGGACGGGCGGGTGGCCCATTCAAGCCGTTCTTTGGCTTGAGCGGGGCAGTTCGCGTTAGGGTGCCCCATCCTTTCCTGTGGCGATCCCCGGCCCGCGTTTGCTCGGCTGCCCGGACGAGGCGTCCGGGGCTACGTGAGTGTGGCTCGGGAAGCTGGCGTTGTTTTTCGCATTTCACACCTCTGGACTACCACGGTGCCCGTCATAGCCTATTCATATCGTGGGATTGCTTTCTCATTTCCCACCTTTCCGCACAGAACGCGGAAAGATGGGGCACCCGTGGTTTTTGTGGGGTTCGATTTCCAGCTCGGCTGATACCGAGATGGACGATCCTGAGCTTACTCGCGGAGTTCAAAGTCAATCTGCAAAGTCAACGGCAGCGGACAGGAGTGTCCGCCCTACATCCGTCCCGCTTCCCACCCTCCGCAGAGAACGCGGAAGGGTGGGGCACCCGTGGTTTGTTTGGGGGTTCGATTTCCACCCGGGCCGGGGTTGCCTAGACCTTCGCGTTGCGACGCTCTCACTCGGTTCCACCTGCATTCTCGCCGCAAAGTAGTTAGACAAATTTGTTTTGACAAGGTTTGCTGGTTTCCGCTATCGTAGGAGCGTGATTCGTCTAGCTCATCGCCACCATCACCATGCGCACGCGCCGGCGGGGGTGTTTGGCTGAGCTAGCGTAACACCTTGAAGAGATTCGAGCCCGCTGATGCGATTCTAGCTCAGCGGGCTTTCTGTTTTTGCAACCAGGACAGGATCGATCTATGAAACCGGAAATTGATTTTGACAAAATGCAGGGGCTGGCGCCGGCCATTGTGCAGGATGCGGCCTCGCGCGAAGTGCTGATGCTTGGCTTTATGAACCGCGAGGCCTGCGAGCGTACGCTTACTACGGGCTATGTGACGTTTTTCAGCCGCACGCGCAACCAGCTTTGGACCAAGGGAGAGACTTCGGGCAACCGGCTCAGGGTGCTGACCGCGGTCACGGACTGCGATCGCGATACACTTTTGCTTCAGGTCGAAGTCGAAGGGGCGGGGGTGGTTTGTCATGACGGCACGCGCTCCTGCTTCACGAAAACGTTGGTTGCGGCCGAGTCGGCGAACGAACGTACGGTGCGGTCATGAAGATCCGTCTGGGCATTCCGAAGGGTAGTTTGCAGGAGGCTACGCTGCAATTGTTTGCTCGCGCCGGCCTTCCTATCTTCACCAATGGCCGCTCGTACTTCGCCACTACTCGCGATGCGGAAATTGACTGCATGCTGATTCGCGCGCAGGAAATGGCACGCTACGTGGAGCACGGTGTTCTCGATGCCGGGCTGACGGGCCTTGACTGGGTGGTCGAGAGCGGGCTTGAAGTGATCACGGTTTCTGACCTTATTTACGCGAAGCAAAGCCGGGGCAAGGTGCGATGGGTGCTGGCAGTTCCCGAGGATTCGGCGTACCAACGCGCCGAAGATCTTGGCGACTGCATTATCGCAACGGAGTTGGTGAATGTTACGCGGAAGTATTTCGAGAGCAAGAATGTTGCGGTGCAGGTTGAGTTCTCGTGGGGCGCTACCGAGGTGAAACCGCCGATGCTGGCCGATGCGATCGTCGAGGTTACGGAGACGGGGAGCTCGTTGAGAGCGAATCATCTACGCATCATTGATACTGTGTTGGAATCGAACACGCAGATTGTAGCCAATAAGAAAGCCTGGTGTGATTCGGCGAAGCGGCGCAAGATTGACAATCTGGCTCTGATGTTGCGTGGGGCGATGGATGCGCAAAACCGCGTGGGGTTGATGTTGAACGTCCGCAAACAGGATTTGCCAGCGGTCCTGGCCGTTCTGCCTGCACTGAAGAAGCCCACCATTTCCACCCTGAGTGACGACGACTGGGTAGCCGTGAATACGGTGATCGAAGAGTCGACGGCCTGGCAGGTCATCCCGCGTTTGAAAGAAGCCAATGGACAAGGGATCGTCGAGTATCCGCTGAACAAGGTGGTTCTGTGATGCGCATTCTCTCTGGAGGCGCGGCCACGGCGAAGGTGCGTAAGATTGCTGCGCGAGGATCGCGATATGCGGAAGTCGAACCCGTAGTGCGGCGGATCATCGCGGACGTCCGGCGGCAGGGCGATCGCGCTCTACGCAGATATGCCGAACGGTGGGATGGCCTTCGAACGCAAGAGGCTTTTCAAGTCTCGGTGGAAGAGATTCGGACGGCGTGGAAGTCGGCAAAGCCTGAATTGAAGGCCTCGATGCGGAGAGCCGCCGTGAATATACGCCGCTTCTGCGAATGGCAAAAGCCGGCGGAGTGGATGCGTACCCGCAACGGGATGTCCATCGGACAAATCGTTCGGCCTTTGGATTCTGTAGGCTGCTACGTTCCGGGTGGACGCTACCCGTTGGTCTCGACGTTGCTGATGACGGTGATCCCGGCGCAGGTGGCGGGAGTGCCGAACATTCGCGTTGCCTCTCCTCAGCCACGGGCGGAAGTGCTCGCTGCCGCTGGAATGCTCGGAGTGCGCGAAGTCTATCGGATCGGTGGCGCCCAGGCGATCGCCGCGCTGGCGTACGGAACTCAAAACATTGGTCGCGTTGACAAGATTGTTGGTCCGGGAAATCTTTATGTTACTGCCGCCAAGAAGCTGGTTTCGTTTGATTGCGCAATCGATTTTCTGGCCGGCCCAACTGAAGTTGTTGTCGTAAGTGATATTGGGAAGCCGGAGTTCATTGCCGCCGACTTGGTTGCGCAAGCGGAGCACGATCCGGAAGCGCTCGCTGTTTTTATCACTACGCGTGATGATCTGGCTCGCCGTGTAACACGCGCAGTGGGGAAGCTAAGCCGGCGGAATTCGTTAGCACGCCAGGCGTTGCTCCGGAACGGCGTCATTCTCGTCTCCGGCTCGCGTCTTCAGAGCTTTGAGTGGGCGAACGAACTGGCGGCGGAACACCTCACAGTTGACGCGGCGGGCGTGACGCTTGTCCGTAATGCCGGTTCCGTTTTCGTAGGCAACTATTCGCCACAGGCGGCTGGCGACTATGCGTCTGGACCCAATCATGTCCTGCCCACGGGCGGCGCTGCCCGCTTCCGAGGCGGGCTCAGCGTTCTCGATTTCGTGAAGCTCGTCAGCGTGCAGCGGCTTTCGCGATCCGGTTTGAAAGGGATCGGGCCGGTCGTCGAATCTTTGGCAAACGCGGAAGGATTGCGGGCGCACGCGGAGTCGATCCGCGCGAGGGTGGGCCATGCTTGAAGCGCGAGAGGCGGTACGCAACCTGCCCACTTACCATCCTCCGCTCGGCGGACGTAAGGGGCTGCGGCTGGATTTCAATGAAAACACCGTGGGCTGCTCGCCGCGAGTTCTGGCTCGATTGCGCGAGATCACGGCGGAAGAAATCGCGTGCTATCCGGAGCGCGGGCCCATCGAGGCGGTCGTAGCTGATCACCTTGGCATCAAGCCCAACGAGTTGCTATTGACGAATGGCGTGGACGAAGCCATCCACCTGCTTTGCGAGACTTTTCTGCAGCCTGGCGACGAAGCTCTCATCGTGGTGCCAACGTTTGCCATGTACGAGATTTCGGCGGCGGCCACTGGCGCGCGAGTTATCGCCGTACCGGCAGGCACTGATTTCCGTTTTCCAAAGTCAGAGTTGCTTTCGCAAATCACGCCGCGCACTCGTCTGATCGCGGTCGCTAATCCCAACAATCCGACAGGTGCTGTCGCCGATCCGGCGAGTTTGCTTGAAATCGCTAGTATCGCCCCTCAAGCCGCGATTCTGGTGGATGAAGCGTACTTCGAGTTTTACGGGAAAACGCTACTGCCTGGATGGAGGGATTTCCCGAATCTTTTTGTGGCCAGAACATTTTCTAAGGCGTACGGATTGGCTGGGCTTCGGGTGGGCGTGCTCGCTGGAAACGCGGAGCACATTGCCATGGTGAACAAAGTGAGTTCCCCTTATAACGTGAATGGTGTGGCGCTGGCCTGTTTGCCGACAGCGTTAGCGGACCAGGAGTACGTTGGCCGCTACGTCGGCCAAGTTCGCAAGGGACGGGACGAACTTCAGCAGGAGTTAGGCCAACAGGGGATTCGGTACTGGCCGAGTCAGGCTAATTTTGTGCTGGCGAGTTTCGGTTCACTGAAGACGGCATTGATTGAGTCGATGCGGGCGCGCGGGATTTTGGTACGCGACCGTTCGCGCGATTACGGTTGCGAGGGTTGCGTGCGCATCACGCTCGGGACCGCGGAGCAGACTGCTCGATTGCTGCGAGCGCTCCGCGAGACGCTGGAGGAGATCGGGGCGAAAGAGGTAACGGTGAAATGAGACGAGCGGCGATCCAACGCACGACGAAGGAAACCGATATCCGAGCAGCGTTGGTTATTGAAGGCCGCGGCCGGTACAAGGTTTCCACCGGAATCCGTTTCTTCGATCACATGCTGGAACTTTTCGCCCATCATGGCGGCTTCGATCTTCAGCTCACAGTCAAGGGCGATCTGGATGTCGATCAGCACCATACCGTCGAAGATGTCGGCATCGTGTTGGGGCAATTGTTCGACAAGGCGCTAGGCGCCAAACGCGGCATTTTGCGCGCAGGTTATTTTTTGATGCCGATGGATGAAACCCTTGGGCTGGCGGCCGTGGATTTTTCTGGGCGGCCATCCACTACGGTCGATACCAAGGTCCGCACCCGGCTCGTGGGCGATCTGCAAGCGGAGTTGGTGCACGATTTCTTCGACGGTTTTTCGCGGGGCGCTCGCGCCGGCGTTCATGCCCGCGTGCTCTATGGCCGCTCCAGCCATCACAAGATTGAATCACTGTTCAAGGCCTTTGCACGCGCTCTGCGCGCGGCCTGCTGGCGCGATTGGCGCATGGCGCGTTTGTTGCCCAGCACGAAAGGATTGCTCTGAAATGATCGCGGTGGTCGATTATCGCGCGGGAAATCTTACATCGGTCAAAAAAGCGCTGGATCACCTCGGCGCAGACGCAATCGTTACTCGCGACCCGGAGGTAGTGGCGCAAGCGGGCAAGATCATTCTGCCCGGTGTTGGCCACTTCTCGGCCACGGCCATTCTGGAAGAAACTGGGTTGCGCACGGCTATTCTGCGCAGGATCGAAAAGGGTGTGCCGTTCCTCGGTGTGTGCGTGGGCATGCAGTGGATGTTCGAATCCAGTGCTGAAGCGCCTGGAACGCCGGGTCTCGGATTGTTCGCCGGAGCGTGTGGACGGTTTCCGCAGAGCGTCAAGTCTCCGCACGTCGGCTGGAATTCTTTAACGTGTCACGAGGGTTCGCGGCTTCTTCGAGGGATCCCTTTGGATTCTTTTGTCTACTTCACTCACTCTTATTCGGCGCCGGTAGTCAACTCAACGGTGGCACGATGTGAGTATGGTGGAGAGTTCTCCGCTGCGGTCGAGCAAGGTAATGTGTTCGGAGTGCAATTTCATCCGGAAAAATCGGGGGCTTTGGGGCTGAAGCTTCTGGAGAATTTTTGCGGCCTCCGATGCTGACCAAGCGAATCATCGCGTGTTTGGATGTGACAGCTGGACGCGTCGTAAAAGGCGTGCAGTTCGAGCAACTGCGTGACGCCGGCGATCCTGCCGAGCTAGCTGCTGCTTACGGCCAGGCAGGGGCCGACGAGGTCGTGCTGCTTGACATTTCCGCCACGCACGAAAAACGGACGACTCTCATTGAGACTGTCCGCAAAACTGCGCGACAGTTGTTCATTCCATTTACGGTCGGCGGTGGTATTCGCTCCCTGGACGACGCTATCGCCGTCTTCGAGGCGGGTGCCGACAAAATCAGCATCAACTCCGCGGCGCTTGCCGATCCATCTTTAATCACAAGCATCGCCGAGCGCTATGGTTCACAGGCCGTGATCGTTGCCATTGACGCCAAGCGGATTAACGGAGAAGCGCGCTTCGAGGCCCATGTCAGCGGGGGCAGAAATCCCACTGGGCGTGACGCCGTGACTTGGGCGCGGGAAGCCGAGGAGCGCGGTGCGGGCGAAATCCTACTCACTTCCATGGATCGCGACGGCACCGGCGCCGGCTTCGATTGCGACTTGACCTGTGCGTGTTCCGAAGCGTTGCATATCCCGGTGATCGCCTCGGGTGGTGGTGGTGACACGGAGAGTTTCGTTGAGGTCTTTCAGCACGGCAAAGCAGACGCCGCGCTCGCCGCCTCCATCTTTCACTTTGGACTGCACAGCGTTGGCGATCTCAAGCGCGAGTTGCAGAGCGCGGGTATCCCGGTGCGATGGCCATGCTGATACCTTCCATCGACCTCATGGGTGGAAAGATTGTTCAGCTTGTTCAAGGCGAGCGCAAAGTGCTGGAATTCGAGGACTTCGAAGAGTGGATCGCGCGCTTCTCTTCCTTCCCCCTGATTCAACTTATCGATTTGGACGCGGCGTTGGGCACCGGTCACAACCGCGACCTGGTGCGCGAGTTCGCCCGCCGTCTTCCATGTCAGGTCGGCGGGGGCGTGCGGTCCATTGAGACGACACAACAGATGTTGTCTATCGGCGCCCGACGTGTGATTCTCGGATCTTCACTTATCCGCGATAGTCAGCCCGACATTGTGTTTGCGAAAGAGCTTGCACGCGCAGCCGGGCAGGAGAAGTTGGTGTTTGCCATCGATTCCAAGCAAGGCCGAGTCGCGATAAAAGGATGGCGCCAGCTGACGCCCATTGCGCCTCTTGAAATGATTGCCGCTCTGGATTCGTGGTGCGACGCATTTCTATACACACATATTGATACCGAAGGTCTCATGCAGGGCATTCCGCTCGACATCGTGCGTCAGTTGCGAGCTTCAACCGGCAAGCAACTGATCGTGGCGGGAGGGATTGCGAACTCCGCACAAATTGATGAACTGGATGCTTTGGGAATTGACGCGGTGGTTGGAATGGCAATCTACACGGGACGGATCAGATTAAGCAGTTCCACTTCGCCCACAAGTACAGAGCCTGCCATGGAGTGATCGGACAACTATCGAAACCGATACCCGGGTTTGAGTTCACAGCGGAAGGCCTTGGCTTGATCGGAATCAACTCGAACGTGGCAATCGGCCCAGCTTAAGAACAGATTCGGCCCCAGCGGGAAAACAATGGAGTCTCCGTTGACTTCAGCTTCAATACTTGGACCCTCGGCTGCGGTGGGCAGACTGAAATTCAGCGCCCGGCCAAAAATCACGGGATACGACTCGCGCACAATATCGGCGACCATGGGATGGACCACTTCCGCTTCCATCAGGAAAGTGGTTGTATCGGACCAGTCCCGAACCGATACGTTGACCCTCCTACCGCCGCGTGAAAGATCTTCGAATTCAACTTTCGCAAACGGGCACGGGCCCGCGATACAAGAAACTCGGGCGTTTCTGAATTGATTCCCTTCCCCCGCATCGAGCGAAGCCGAGGCCAGCGCAGCTTTCCACTTCCCATCGGGGGAACACGGATGATGACCCTTGCAAAGCACGTTGCCGGCATTCACGACTTCGAACGTTTTAACCGCGCTGCCAATGTCCGCTTCCGTGGTGGCTTTTACCGAATAACGCACTCTGACATTCGCGATGCCCGCGTCGGCATGGCCGTCGTCAACATGGACCTTATGAGGAATTGGCACCATGCGAGCGATGTAGATTTTGTCGGCAACGTATTCATTTAAGTTTAGTGGCTGGTAATCTGAATGCCGGAATTGGAGAGTGACTGGCTGGCGCCGCCTGAGTCCCCGGCGCAAAACAAGAGTGAAGAAGCCTGATGAATCAGACTTCGAACTGCTTACCGCCCCACCGTCCGTGCCCGTTATTTGAACATCCCCGATGGGTAATTGTTTTTGCGGGTCGGCGTCCTCACTCAGGACCGCGCCCCTTATGGTTATTGGCTGCGCTTTGCGAACAGCGACCAACGCTGCGACCAGAACGCCTGCGACAACTGCAAGCACAAAAGCCCAAATCGCAGTCTTTCGTCTCCAATTCATGCGGTCTCCAAGTCAATATTCTATGACACTGGTATGGCTTAGTTGGAAACTCAATCGGACCAACTCTTTCGCCATCACACAAAATCCTTCGCATCTCTAGTTTCACATTACACGTGAGGAGCAAATCGTCTAAAATCAATCAGGTGCGTCAGAAAGACCAGATCTATGTCAGACATGAGAGTCTATCGCGCCGGGATCTGCTGAAGCAGATCGCCCGGTTGGGTGTATGTCTGCCTTTTAGCGGAAGCATCGGGCCGTTCTTAGCCGCGACGCCACAACAACATCTTGAGCCAGCGCGTCCTCCTGTGGCGACATACCTCTCGCAGGCCGATGAAGACTTGCTGGAGGAAGTGCAGAAGGCGAATTTTCTCTTCTTCTGGGAGCAAGCCAATCCTTCAACCGGAATGGTAAAAGACCGTTGCAACGTGCGCACCAATGACAATGGAGTGGTGGGGAGTATTGCCGCCACTGGGTTCGGGTTGACAGCCCTCTGCATCGGGCAAAAACGCGGTTATGTTTCTTTATCCGAAGCGCGCGAGCGAGTTGTGGCCAGCTTGCGCTTTTTATGGAAAAAATTGCCTACGCACAGGGGATTCTTTTACCACTTCGCGAACCTCAACACGGGCGAAAGGATGTGGGATTCCGAAGTCTCTTCCGTCGACACTGCGATTTTACTTTGTGGAATTCTTACCTGCCGTCAACACTTCCAGCATTCGGAAATCAGTTTACTGGCGTACGAGATTTTTAACCGGGTGGACTGGACCTGGCTTTCCGAAGACACATCTCTATTGCCGCATGGATGGACTCCAGAACTCGGGTTTCTGCCGTACCGCTGGGATTATTACAGCGAGTTGATGATGATGTATCTTCTGGGATTGGGTTCTGTGCCTTACCCACTGCGGGTCGAAACCTGGAATGCATGGAAACGGACCACGTTCGAATATGACGGGCTTCGCTACATTGGTTCGTTCGCGCCGTTGTTTGTGCACCAGTATTCACAGGCGTGGTTTGATTTCCGCGGCAAACATGACAAGTATGCGGATTACTTTCACAACTCGGCAATTGCCACGGATGTCCATCGCCGCTTCTGTTTGGAGCTGGCAAAACAATTCCCGGATTACAGCGATGATCTCTGGGGCATCACGGCTTCAGATTCGCAGAAAGGCTACGTGATCTGGGGCGGCCCGCCATCGACTGGACCAATCGACGGAACGGTTGTACCCAGTGCGTCGGCTGGTTCGCTGCCCTTTTTGCCGCAGCCGGTAATGCGGGTTCTGCAAAACATCAAAAATCACTACGCAGGAACCTGGTGCCGGTACGGGTTCGTGAACGCGTTCAATCCGTTGAAAAATTGGTATGACACGGATGTGATTGGAATTGACACGGGAATCACCATGGTGATGGCCGAGAACGCTCGCACCGGGTTTGTCTGGGAAACTTTTATGAAGAACCCAGAGGCCAAGCGAGGTATGGAGCGAGCAGGATTTCAGAACGACCAGACCTCGGGAACCTAGCCGACAGAAGTTTTACTTCAATTCGATGAGAGCCAGACCTTGCGGGGGGAGTGTGACAGTGAGTTCGTCGTTGCTTAGCTTACGTCTCTCGGGACTTTGGAGTTCAGCAGCCTCGCGCAGTTCCCGGATCTGGTTCTGCGTCGGATAACGCGGCGAGCCCATCTTTTCGTACGCTGGTCGAACGTCCCCGTGCGCCCGATCGACCCGCGAGATGGCAGCACGCCGTACGTTCGCACTCTTGAAGTGCAAAGTCACAGTTTTCGAAAAACCCGTCTGCTCTGGTGGAGAATAGTTCCATATCGCGAGAACCAACGCGCCATCATCCCGGCGCGTAAGCACGGCGGAATCGGAATCGAGCGCGATCCGTTGACTTCCGAGCTGGTGTAACAGTTTGAACGCGTTGTAGGCGGGCTTCGGAATGCCGTCGGCAGCGATCAGTCCGTAGCCTCCGTAAAAGGGCATTTTCACCACGCCCTGCTCTTCAAACACATCGGAGAAGGTCCAGTAAGACATAATGCTGACCAGACCATCACACTGACGGATCGTATCGGCTAACCATGCTCCCATATAGGTCGAGTCCGTAACATCCGGTTCATTCTTGTAGCTGGCGTTGAACTCGCTCCAAATTAATGGCAGGTTTGGCTTGCTTGAAGCTTCGATCTGGGTGTGAACTTTGTTCACGGCGGCGCAGACCATTTTGTCTCGCGGAATATCCTCATTGGTTCCGAATACATCCTTGGCGGAGTCATTGCCATAAACATGCGTTGAGACGAAGTCGACAGGGATTTTGTTTTCGGTGCAGTGCTTGATAAAAGCATCCACCCACGCGGCTTGTGCAGTGGCTGGACCTCCAACCCGGAGCCGTGGATTCTCGCTCTTGACTGTGCGCGCCGTGTGATCGTAAAGCTCCCAATAGGTTTCCTGCTTCGGCTCTCCGCCCCAGAAATCCAGATTAGGTTCGTTCCAAACCTCGAAGTACCATTGTGCAACTTCATCGATGCCGTAGCGATCGATTAGATGTTTTGTAAACCCGGTGATGAGACCATCCCATTTGCCCCAATCCTTCGGCGGAGAAACGTTCGGCTTGTACCAAAAACTTTGCAGGATGTTGCGAGCAGCTAACTTCTGCGGCATGAAGCTCAGCTCGACGAAAGGCTTCACACCGCTGGCAAGGAGAGCATCGTAAATCTGATCGACGTAGGAGAAATTGTATACAGCCTGCCCTTGGCCATCTTCGTCGTAAGCCCCAACCTCGTCGTGGAAAATGGCGTGGAAACGTACGTACTCGAAATCCGTTACCTGCTTGACCTCGCGCAAGTCGTGGCGATAGCTGTCACGCAGGCTGAGCACGGCTCGTCCCGAGCCAAACATCTTCTCCCAAAAGTGCGGGAACGGATGCGAAGGAGCGTTCGCGTCTACGACGATCGAAACTGGCTTCCGATTGTCCTGGGCATCCGCTGCTGGCCTACCCAGAACCAACGTGGCGAGAAAAAGAACGAATATCCGAACTCTATAAGACTTCCGCATCAGGCACGTTCGCGGCAGGCAAGGTAATAAGTTGGATTAGTCGAAGGGCCTGGCTTCATGCAGCACTGGCTCCGTAGTTCGTGCGTGTGGCGCGGCCGTGGGCAACGGGTTTTTCGTGCAGCAAAAGTTCCGTTGCTTGCACGCGCGGATCACTATGGAACCACCGCTGTATAACTCCATCGTGTAAGAAGTTAGCAATCGACAGCAAGCTCATGCCCTGATGATGAGCCATCCAGCAGCGCACCAGTTCATAGCGATGAAGCCGCGAGCGGCGCCGGGCAGGAGTGAAATCCGCGGCTTCATAAAATCCATACGATCCCATCCATCCGTCGCGACTCATTCGATGCAGGTTCTTCAGGGCTTCCGAAGAACACACATGCAACGCGAGCACGGACGAATATGGAGAGATCACGAGCGCATTCAGTTCACCCTTGCTGAGGGCGAGTTGGGGAACTCCAAAAGCATAGTACTGATAATTGCCAGCCTCATCGGTTCTGAAATGCGCGGATTCGGAAATGCCCCACGGAATGCCCCGGCTCTCGACGTAGGCCTGCTGCGTCCGTACCGCCGATCGCGCTGCGCGTTCCAGCAGGGTATTGGGGTAGGTGCGCATCCAGATCAACGGCATCAGGTACTCGAACATGGTTCCGGTCCATGAGAGCAGAACGGGATGTCCGTGTTCCAGAGCGTGCGGGCGGCCAAGCAGAAACCAGGTTTCTTGTCGTATATCGTCCTTGGCAATGGCTACAAAGGCGGCGATACGCGATTCCGTGGCCAGCAAATCGTAACATGCAGGATGTATACGCTTGGGTGTGACTTCGAAGCCGACCGACAAAAGCTTGCGCTGGTTCAAAAGAAAGCGAAAATCCATTTCATTCGCAAGCTTGCCGGCGTTATCGGCAATCCTCTGAAGATCCTGGATCAAGCGCACAACATTCGAACGCGCCTCGGGAAGCAGAGCTTCAAGGCGCTGGTACTGAGCCTTGTGTTCGACGGCATCGGTCGAACGCGCGACAAACCGAAGACGAACAGCGAGAGCGTCAATGAAATCTGGCATTCGCTCGAGCGCTGGAAGGTCTCGCGCCGAATTCGAGTTGATGGCGGGGTCGTCCCACAGCGAGGAAAACTCGGGCAACAACCACGGGGCATAAGAGCTTACAGTTCGGCTGAGGTTTCCAAGCCGCGACCGCACCTCTTCGGAGAACCATTGCGCGTCTTTCGAGTGCTTAGGCTTGGCGGATTCTGGATGGACTTGTTCAAGAATTGTACCTGCGTCGTTGAGCAAGTATGGCAACCACTTCTTCCGCCGAAGCTCCCGCTGAAAACCAGACAAGCGCTTTCGCGACAAGGCGCCCAAATCCACCAGCGTACGAAGATGATCCAAAAAGCCCTCGGAGGCGCTGGTCTGCACCAGGGGACGGTCTAAGAGATCCAAACATCCCCGCTGGAGTGTCCAGAGCGAGGCCACCAGGTTGCCGCTGTCCACAGCCGAGATCAGTTGTGGCTCCAAGGGCTCAAGCGACCGAGTGTCGTACCAGTTGAGCAGATGCCCACGATACCGTTGCAGCTTCAACGTCGTAGCCAATGTGCGCAGAGTCTGCTGCGCAAACTCAGGGATCGTCAGATATCCGAACTCGCAAGCTACCTGGCGGGTATTGAAAAGAAAACCAAGATTCGTTGGCGATACGCGCGGGGCAACGGAAAGCGGTTCCTCCTGCACATTGTCCGGTATCAGCCAGTTGTGTTCTTCGGTGCTGAACTCGGCGAAATACCGCCACGTGCGAAGGGCGGCGCGGCGCAGCAACAGTTCGTCCTTCTTAGGAACTGCGCTGCGCAGGGGACGAGGCGGTCGGTTCAGCCATTGCGACAGCAGTTTGCTGGACGCCCAGAGTGCCAGAATCGGCAGGGCGGCCGGAAGGGCGCTGCGTCGGACAAACCACACCAGAAGACCTAAGCCGAAGGCCAGCGCCGGGGTCCAATCCAAATAGCTGTCGAGCCATGTACGTTTGGAACCGCCAATTTCTGCCTGGGCAGCTGTTTCCCACTGCAAGAGCCGCTGTTGCGTCACCATGCGTCGAACCAGCGTGCGCACCACGGCGTCCACCGAAATCAACATCTGGTGCGCCAGGAACGTCAAAGTCAGGAAAACATTGATGTCGGCTGCAACTAGCGTGTCCAAAGCGCCACGAGCGATCGCCGATTTGCGCAGGACCGCAGCCCGAATCAGGTCGAACGTGAACTCGAACCACGTGGGCGCGAACAGGATGCCAACCGTCGCGAGCGTCCACAACGCTGGCGATCCCGGCAGCACCACCCACCCAAGCACGAACAGCACAAGCGTGGCCGGCTCAACCAGGCTGCGCCGCAGGTTGTCGAGGATCTTCCATTGAGCCGCAATCGAGATGGGATTCGGGACCAGTTGCCCTAACTCGTCGGGCACGCGCGGAAGCAGCCATCCGGCAATCTGCCAGTCGCCTCGCAACCACCGGTGTTTGCGCCGGTTGTAGGCGCTGTAGTGGGAAGGATAATCTTCTATCACTTCGATGTCGCTGGCCAGGCCTGCTCGTGCGTAGGCGCCCTCGATGAGATCGTGACTCAGCAAAGCATTGCGCGGGAACCGGCGATCAAGGACTTGCCGTACTGTATCTACTTCATAGATACCTTTTCCGGCAAAAATGCCTTCACCGTAAAGATCTTGATAGACGTCGGAGATGGCGCGCGTATAGATATCGAACCCGGTCTCTCCCGAATAAATGCTCGCCAGCCGCGAGCGGGCGCTGCTTTGAACGCTCACTCCAACCCGCGGCTGCAAGATGCCATAACCGGCGACGACAATGTTCTTTTCCGGGTCAATGATTGCCTGGTTTAGCGGATGCGCCAACGCCCCAATCAGTCGCTGCGCCGAGCCGCGCGGCAGGTCGGTGTCTGAGTCCAGCGTAATCACAAAACGAACCCGCGACAAAATGGAGAGATCCCCGACTTTAACTGGGAAGCTGTCGTACTGATGGCGTAGCAGTCGATTGAGGTCCATCAGTTTGCCGCGCTTACGCTCCCAACCCATCCAAACCTTTTCTCGCGGGTTGTAAACGCGGTGCCGGTGGAGGAGAAGAAACGATCCCATTCCATGATCGGCGTATTTCTCATTCAATTCATCGATCAGTTCCGAACACAGGTTTACCAGCGGATCGCCTTCCCGAGGTTCCGAGTGCGAATCGGGTAAGTCGGTCAGAAGCGCGAAATGCAGGTTGCGATCGTGGTTGCCGAGAAAACGTACCTCAAGATCATCAACCAGCCTGCGCACCTGGACTGCATCGAGGAGCAGACTAGGAACCGCGACCAGGGTGATGCAGTCGTCCGGAATTCCGTCGGAGAAGTCGAGTTTTGGAAGAATCTGCGGCCGCAGCAGCGAGGTGACAAGATAATTCGTCACTTGAACCGCCGCCTGCGAGCAAGGTAAAAGCAATGCCACCATGGAGAAAAGGATTAGTCCCAGCGAAACCTGGGGATCGATCAATAACAAAACGATCGCCGACATCATGGCCAAAGTGACCAACAATGTGGTGGTGAGATAAAACTCGTCGGGGTATTTGCGAAGAATTGACGATATTTGCTGGTAGAGCGGAGGAGTGAATCCCACCCGTTGATGCAGCAAGGTGGTTCCTTCTCCAAGCAGATAGTATCCAACATGCGAACAGCGAAGGGTTACGCGCGGGTCCGCCTCTTTTCGTTGCTGCGCCGCTCGCGCCAGCGCCAGCACTTCGGTGGCGACCTCCATCTCGCCAAAATCGGAGTGTTCCGCGATATCTACAAGCTTACTGCGATACAGGTCACGACTGTCCAGATCCATCCGAGAATAGGCGCCTGACGGGTCTTGGCGCAGAATGTGATCAGGCAGAATTAATGGTTCGAGTACATCCTTCCAGGTGGTTTGAGTGACATCGCGTAGACTCGCCACGCCGATCCCGACGCCGTACGACGCTGTGGGATTCGCAATAGCCTGGGAACCCCGCTGCGTGATCTGCTCCAGCAAAACCAGTTTGAGCGCCGGAATTAGCATCCACAATTCTTTCGTCTTGAAGACTGTCTGTTGTTGAAAGGCTTCGATGTAAGCAGTAAAAGTCTTTGCGCTGAACCGATAAGCGGTTTCAGCCAGAAATGCTTCCGCCAAAACGATCACCCGCGGAATAACCGCGTCACTTTGAGTGCGGACGAGGGGCATTTTTTGCCGGGCCTTGAACGCCTCGCATACACTATCGAGTTCCGAACTCAACAGGTGGACGTTGTCATGCAACCAGCGGGGGTCGTCTGAAAGAGAGGCGACCGGCGATCGTGCCTCAAGCTTTTTCAGCAGAGGTTTAAGCGCTTTGGAGAGTTGGCGGCAGCGTTCAGCAAATACTAGCGACTCGCTTTCACCCGGTAGCCACGATAGATTGCGCGCCAAGTCCGATGCGTTTGAGCGCAAGGCGAGTTGGTCCTGCGTGACTTCCTCGGAAGACTCAAAGCGGCGTTCGGTTTTCGCGCTTACCATTTCCAGACGGACGTTCTGCGGCATCTCGTTGATTTTCCTAGCGATAACTGGCGGCTTGCATTTCGAACATTTCGGCGTAACGACCGCCCAGACTGGCCAGTTGGTCGTGACTTCCTTCTTCTGCGATCCTGCCCTTGTCGAGTACTACGATGCGATCTGCCATACGCACGGTTGAGAATCGATGTGAAATAAAAAGCGCCATTTTTCCTGTGGTAAGTTCAGCAAAGCGGCGAAACACCTCGAACTCGCTGCGGGCGTCGAGGGCCGCTGTCGGCTCATCGAGAATCAACAGTTGCGCGTCCCGCAAGTAAGCGCGAGCGAGTGCAACTTTCTGCCACTCACCGCCCGAAAGATCTAATCCTCCATCGAAGCGGCCGCCTAACATCTGATCATATCCCTTGGGAAGCCGAGCGATGACATTATCTGCCATGCTTTTCCGGGCTGCCATTTTCAATAACGCCAGATTATTGATTTCCTCGACGCGGCCTATCGCGATGTTTTCACGGGCCTTCAACTCATACCGCATAAAATCCTGAAAGATGACGCCAATCTCACCATAAAGATCTTCAAGGCTGTACTCACGCAGATCTACTCCATCCAGCAGGATTTCTCCTTCCGAGGGATCGTAAAGCCGGGTGATCAGCTTGACCACGGTTGTCTTGCCCTGGCCGTTTTCCCCGATCAACGCTACCCGCTCTCCGGGCTGAAGACAGAAATTCATCCGGTCCAGTATTAGTCGAGGACTGCCGGGGTAGCGAAATGAGACGTCACGGAATTCGAATCCGCGCACGATTGGTCTCGGGGTCATCAGCGCATTCGGCTTGGACCGGATGGTGGGTTGCATTTCAAAGAATGCAAGCAGATCTGTCAGGAACAGCGCCTGGTCCGCGATACCGGACAGGGTCGAGAAAATCTGCTGGATGTTGCTGCTGGCCTGCAGAATAGCGCCGGACAAAAAGGTGAGAGTACCAATCGTGAGCGCACCTGTAAGGGTGCGCCAAATCACGAATACATACGCCGAGTAGTAACCCATCGTGCCGATCATCGACAAAAATGAGCCGGTAATCAGCCGTCGACGAGACAAGCCGACATTTTCTGTATAGATCTCATCAGAAAGACGCGTGAAGCGGTCGGTAAGAAAGCCGTTCAATCCAAATAGCTTGAGTTCCTTCGCAGCCTCTCGGCTGCCGCCCAGAATGCGCAGGTAATCGAGTTGCCGTCGGATAGGCGTCTGGCGGAAGTTCTTGGCGTATCCCAAGAATGCAAAATGGCTCTCGCCCAAAAATGCGGGAACCACGCCGGCAACGAGCAACAGCATGAGCCAGGGCGAGAACAGCATGATCGAAATCGACAATGACACTACGGTCGCAATTTGCTGCACCAGACGCCCAATCGACTGGATCATTCCCAAACGGTCGGTCGCCTGCACCCGAGCCCGATCCAGGCGGTCATAGAAGACCGGATCCTCATAGGCCAGCAGATCCAGTTCGGCCGCATGTTTCATTACCCGGATGCTGACGTGACGTGTGTATTTGTCGGCGAGCAGGGAGTCCAAATAATCAATAATGCGGGTGAGTACGGTGCCGAGAACTGCAAGTCCAAATTCCGCCGCTACCAGCCACCAAAATCCTTTTTGTACCGGTTGGTGGCTGTTTAAAGCCCGCACAATGCTGTCGATAATCAGTTTGGTAATCCACAGCAGCGCCATGGGCAGCAGGGAGGCGAATAAGCGGAAAATTAATCCCGCCGCCACTACCGCCGGGCCCGATTCCCAAACGATTCGGAGAACAGGAGGGACATTACGCAGGGCGGTGAGTCGCTCGCGCCAGCCTGTCCAAAAGCTCTCCTGCTCCGCCATATTTCGGATCCTAAATCGATTGCTTGAGGGGTTCGAAAGAAATTGAGAGTTTGATTGTGCGAGCGTTGCTCATCTCACACTGCCCCTTTATAAACATAATACCGAACACCGACCGATATCGTATGCCAATTCAGCAAATGTGGCTAAAGCACAAAAGGCGGTCGTGAGGGTCCGAACGTCGGCAGCGCGCCGACACTAACCCATGACCGCCCAAGCCCGCGTCGACAATCTTTCCGACACATGGCTCCTATCCGAACCTTCAAACGTTAGCGCAGGTGGAGGGCGCCTGACAATCGGGTGTTCCCAGTATGTGGTTGGCTCAGTCAGGCGCGTCCTGGGGAGGCTTCGATGTCGAAGAGCGTTCCCTTGTCCAGTAGTGTCTCGACTGCCATAATTACTTCGCGACTGCTTCCCTTCGTCACGGCTCCCCGAAATCCTGCTTCGCGGGCCGCTCGCGCCAGTTCCCCTGACACCTCCTGCACCGTCAGTAGCAGCATCGCCGTCAAGGGCGAGGTGGCAAAGATCTGCCGCGCCGCCTCCAGACCGTTCTTATCAGGCATTGCCAAGTCAATTATGGCCAAATCAGGGGCAAGTTGCTTGATTTTGGTGACTGCATCATTCCCATTCGCTGCTTCGCCACAAACCTCCCAGCCGGGACGTTCTTCCAGGATTCTGCGAAGCAGATAGCGTATAGACACATCGTCATCTGCAATCAATATCCGCACTGGCATCCCCTCACCTCCCAAGAACGCCGGGAACACCCTCCACCGACTCGCCGTTGCATCTGCAATTTCCATAAGAATCTCCCAACTTGGCACGATGCTGAATCCTCCTCAATACAGCGTCCCATGTAGAAGTACCAATCGAAAACGGTATCCTTGAGTCGATTCTTTATGCAGCGTAATTCGCGCAACGTTCGGGAAGTTTTCATTCTCCGACCCTGACCGCTTGGGGCGGCGTTATCGAACTCACTTTAATCGCGCCTCCCATTACAACGCCGGTCAGGCTGATGCGCTGACCGGCTAACCGGACAAACTGATCCGCAGGACCAGCCAGTTCGTAGCTTTTGTCGCCGTCTACCATTACGTATCGCGAACCGTTGCGCACGCACATCCTGACACATTCGGATGCGCTGTTTCTTGAATCCGTGTGTCTCGACCCGCAATGCGCGTCGGTTATCATTCCGGAAAAGGTCTGACCCGGCACTATGGGGTCCACCTCCTGCTCGTGAGCGGCTTGCGCAGATTCATCGCCAGCAATTGCCGCCGTGACGCCGGCGAACACGATCGCGAATATTAAAGATGATCCCAGCGTGATCACCACAAAGAAACCAAGCAGGGATAGCCACGAACGATCACGCGATTTCACAAATTGCCTCCAGGACCTACTCTTTGTTGTTGAAACGGTTGCCGGGGTTGCATTCTGCGTTGAGTTGCTGGCCGATTCGGGCATTGGGAGGTTTCCGAAGAGAGCCTGACTACGGAGGACTATGTGACACTCCTCCGAAATATTTGACGGTAAGCGAATTATCGCGAGGGCATACAGCATCGACTTGATAGTAAACATGGAATCGCGATGCTAAGGTTGACCATTATGAGAATCAACCCACGATCGAAAGGAAACTCCATGAATAAGTTCCTCAAGCTACTACTCGGCACCAGCCTTTATCTACTTGAGCAGTCAGATGGGGCTACGAAGAAGGCGCGCGATCGTGCCGCCGATCAGTTCTCAGATTTACGGGACGCCGCCCAGGAGAAGTTTGAAACCGCCACAGACCGAGTCGCAAGAGCATCCCGAGCCATTCGGGGAGAGGACAATTACGTTCTCAGTAACGCGCTTCGCTTTGTTGCGGGAGTAGGGGTTGGCTTGGGTATCGGCTTGATTCTAGCTCCCGCCAGCGGTGAAGAAACGCGAAGTGTAATCGCCGGTAGAGTGCACGAAATGGGTGATCGATTTCGCAAACAGTTTTCTACCGAGGACGCAACCGGCACGCGCGGCTAACCGTTCGCGCGCCGAAAAAACGAAATTGGTTGAGGTGATCCATGGACAACAAATCGAAGGATAAGTGTGCGCATCCCGGTTGCAGTTGTACCAGCGCACAAGATAGCAAGTACTGCAGCCCGCACTGCGAAACCGCGAAGGCGAGCCCTGAAATCTCGTGCAAATGCGGACATCCGCATTGCACGGGAAGTATCTCCTAAGGCTAGTTGCGGGGTTATCGCTGCCGAATGCCTTGTGGCTTTGAGGCTTCGGCATTTCGAATGACAATCAAGCCATCACATGCGCCTTCTCGGTCGCAGGCACGAGAAAAGGAACGGCAACCTCTACTAGTGTTCCAGGAGCGGAGTTGGTGAGTTTCAATTCCCCTCCAAATTCTTTCGCTCGTTGGCTCATTCCACCGATGCCAATACCAATGCTACCCGGACGCAACTCCGCCACCGGGATTTCGATCCCTTTGCCGTCGTCTCGGATCATTACCGCCACCTGATCTTGCTTTTGCATAAGGGTAACCCAGGCTTTTTGTGCACCCGAATGCCGATAGACGTTGGTGAGAGCTTCCTGAATGATCCGAAAAATGGCGGTTTCCAGTTCTGCGCCAAGTCGCGGAAATGTGGCTGGCTGGACGTCGAGCGAAGTCTCGATGCCGCTGCGCTTGGTCAGACCGTCTAAATACCACCGCACCGCCGAGAGCAGTCCGACTTCATCCAGCAATGGCGGATGCAAGAGGTGAGACAGACTGCGGACTTGCTGGATGGCACGGTTGATGGTTTCACTGGCCTCGCTGGCGGCTCGCCGGTTTGATTGGACTGAGTTTTTTTCCAGGATGCTGTCCATCATCATCTTTGCGGCGGCCAGCTCCTGCCCTAAGCCATCGTGTAGTTCGCGCGCGATGCGGCGCCTCTCGTCGTCCTGCATGGTGAGCAGGCGCCCGGAAAGCCGCCGGAGAGCGGCAGTCCTATCATCGACTAACCGCTCTAATTCACTGGCGTTCTCGCGAATCGACTGTTCCAGCAGTTTGCTGTCGTGAATGTCGGAGCAGGTTCCATACCATTTCACGATCTGTCCTTCGAAATCTCGGATGGGAACGGCCCGAGCCCGGAACCAGCGGTATTGTCCGTCCTTCGCGCGGATTCGGTATTCGGATTCATAGTTGTCA
>Ga0307474_10000066_pt1 | contig 76007 bp, 58 predicted proteins | sample atmos_gasesECM1C_2_FD_203312 | JGI IMG/M metagenome (GOLD analysis project Ga0307474, IMG submission 203312) | Hardwood forest soil microbial communities from Morgan-Monroe State Forest, Indiana, United States - atmos_gasesECM1C_05 | ecosystem: Environmental > Terrestrial > Soil > Temperate...
TGGGAACGGCCCGAGCCCGGAACCAGCGGTATTGTCCGTCCTTCGCGCGGATTCGGTATTCGGATTCATAGTTGTCACCCGACTGGACGCAGTGCATCCACTGGGCCATGCTGCGCTCTGTGTCCTCGGGATGCACACAGTCCAGCCAACCGAAGCCTTTCGCGGAACCCTGGGGGGCGCCGGTATATTCGTAAAACCAATCGCTAATGTAGTCCCTCGAACCATCGGTCTGTCGACTGAAGATGATGTCGGGCGCAGTGCGGATGATGGCGTCGAGCTCCTGGTTTTTTCGCGCCAGTTCACCGTTAAGCTCCTGCAACGCTTCAGCTCGTCTTTCTAATTCATCGGTTCGCTCGGCTACGCGCTGCTCCAGTTCACGATTGAGGCTTTCCAGTTGCTTTGCCTTGCGATGCGACTCGGCGAAGATGCTGACCTTTGCCCGTAAGAGTTCGGGAATAACCGGGACGGAAATGTAATCCACCGCCCCGCGTTGATATCCTTTGAGGCGGTCTAAGTCAGTCAGGTACACGGCGGAAATGAAGATGATCGCAGTTCTCTGAAAGCGCGGATGCTGGCGAATCAGGTCGGCCAATTCAAAGCCATCGAGATCCGGCATGCTCACATCCATCAGCACGACCGCAACGTCAGTCTTCAGCAGCTGTTCGAGAGCCTCCGTCCCCGTGCTTGCCTTGAGCAGATTCTCCCCAAGTTCAGCCAGGATCACTTCGTAGCTGAGCAACTTGGCTGGTTGATCATCCACCATGAGAATGTTGACTTTTTCATTTGCTGTCATTTTGGTTGAATACCCCACAGCCTAACGAAACCACTTAACCTTCAGCCAGCTTATCGGTGTAGCCACATCCGCAGCGCAGAGAGTAATTGTTCGGTATTGACCGGTTTTGCCAGGTACTCGGAGGCGCCGGCTTCGAGACACTTTTCGCGATCGCCTTTCATCGCTTTCGCGGTCAGGGCAATGATGGGCAGCCGCCGGAACATCGTGTTTTGCCGGATTACTTGCATAGTTTCGTAGCCATCCATTTCCGGCATCATGATATCCATCAGCACGATCGCTAGGTCAGGCGTGGATTCAAGCGTTTCGATCGCTTCGCGTCCCGTCCCAGCCGTCAATACCGTCATTCCGCGGCGTTCCAGCACGCTGCTGAGGGCGAAGATGTTGCGCACATCGTCGTCCACCACCAGCACTTTCTTTCCCACCAGGGCGTCATCGGAACGATGTAGCCGGTCCAGCATCTTCTGCTTCTCTGCCGGGAGGTCGGCGACCACGCGATGCAGGAACAGCGCAGTCTCATCGAGCAGCCGTTCCGGAGACTCTACGCCCTTCACCACCACGCTGCGTGCCAGCGTGTGCAGCCGGGCGTCCTCTTCGGATGACAGCTCCTTTCCAGTGAACACCACGACTGGCAGATCGCTAAGCGACGTGTTGTCGCGGAGCCGCTCCAAAACGTCAAAGCCCGACATATCCGGAAGGCGCAAGTCAAGCACGACACAATCGAAGGGCTGGTCGTTGAGCATATCGAGCGCATCTTTCCCGCTGGCGGCGACTGAAACGTCGATGTCGTCGTAACCCAGCAGTTCGCGGATACTGAGCTGCTCCGCCGGATTATCTTCGACCACCAACAACCGCTTGCGGCGCGGCGTGGTGTATTCCTTGATTCGGGTCAAAGCCGCTCCCAGTCCCTCGGGCGTAGTCGGCTTAGTCACGAAGGAGAAAGCCCCACGCGCCAGGCCGTGATGCCGATCTTCATCAAGGGTTAACATCTGCACCGGGATGTGGCGGGTGACCGGATCCTGTTTCAGATGGTTGAGTACGGTCCAGCCCAGCATGTCGGGCAAGAAGACATCCAACGACACGGCAGTGGGATGGAACTCACGGGCGAGAGCCAGAGCTTCTGCGCCCTTCATGGCGACCAGCACCTTGAATCCTGTGTCGCGAGAGAGATCGCACAGGACGCGAGCGTAGTGCGGGTCGTCCTCGACAATCAGCAAGATCGCATCGTCCGGCTGCAGATTCTCGCGGTCGTCGGGAACGTGCTCAACCGTAGCCTCCGCCGTCCGGACTGCCGACAACTGAAGGGGCGGAGTAGTCGAGCGAGTTTTCCGGTCCATGGCGGTTGCACTGGCAGCGGATGGACCCACGTAGGTTTGAGGCAGATACAGGGTGAAGGTGCTCCCCTTGCCGGGGGCGCTACGCAGCTGAATTTCGCCACCGAGCAGACTGGCCAGTTCGCGGCTGATCGCCAGCCCCAAGCCGGTTCCTCCGTACTTGCGGCTGGTGCCTGCATCTGCCTGCTGGAAGGCTTCGAAGATGATGCGTTGCTTCTCCGACGGAATGCCGATGCCGCTATCGGAAACTTCGAAGGCGACAACTGACGCTGCGCTATTGAGGATTGGATGTTCTTCGCTCCAACCGCCCGAAGCCAGCGATACCTTCAGTTGTACGCCTCCCTGTTCGGTGAACTTAAACGCATTTGATAACAGATTCTTGAGAACCTGCTGTAGACGTTTTGAGTCGGTAACCAGGCTGCGGGTGAGGTGCGGATCGGAATGCACCTCGAACGCAAGCCGCCGGTTCTCCGCCTCGTGGCGGAATGGGCGAGCGACCATATCCAGCAGGCTGGCGAAGAAGACTTCCTCGGCTTCCACCGAAACCGTGCCGGACTCGATCTTCGACAGATCGAGAATGTCGCTGATCAGGTTCAGCAGATCGGTTCCGGCGCCGTGAATGGTTCGGGCGAATTCGACCTGCTTCGCGGTCAAATTGCCATCGGGGTTGTCCTGGAGTTGTTGACCGAGCACCAGGATGCTGTTTAACGGTGTGCGCAACTCGTGAGACATGTTGGCCAGGAACTCGGATTTGTATTTGGAGGTCAGCGCGAGTTCTTTGGCCTTCTCTTCCAAAGCTCCGCGCGCCTGCTCGATTTCCTGGTTCTTGCGCTCCACTTCCACGTTCTGTTCTGCGAGCTGCTGGGCTTTTTGTGCCAGCTGCTCGTTGGTCTGCTGCAATTCTCTTTGCTGCGTTTGCAGTTCGGTAGCCAGTTGCTGCGACTGCTTCAACAAGCCTTCGGTCTGCATTGTCGCCTCAATACTGTTCAGCACAATGCCGATGCTGGCAGTCAGCTGCTCCAGAAATGCCAGATGCGATGCGGTAAAGTTGCTCAGCGAGGCCAGTTCGATGACCGCCTTGACGTGATCTTCGAAGAGCACCGGCAGCACGATGACGTTGCGGGGAACAGCCTCGAACAAGCCGGAACGAATGGGAATTGTTTTTTCCGGCAGGTCGGTAATCAACATGCGCTTCTTCTCCGCCGCGCACTGCCCGACCAGACCCTCGCCTAACCTGATGCGCCGCAGATGTCCGTCTTCCCCGTTCGCAGCAAATGCCGAGAGCAGCACCATGCCGGCGGATTCTTCGGTTTCCATCTGGTAGATTACTCCCTGCTGTGCACTAACCAGAGGTGCGAGTTCCGAAAGCAGCTTTTGTCCGACGGTGGTCAGATCGCGCTGGCCTTGCAACATGCTGGTGAAGCGAGCCAGGTTTGTTTTGAGCCAGTCCTGCTCAGTATTGCGGTCCGTGGTGAGCCGCAGGTTGTCGATCATGGTGTTGATGTTGTCTTTCAACTCCGCGACTTCGCCGCTGGCTTCCACCTGAATCGAACGGGTGAGGTCACCCTTGGTTACGGCGGTTGCGACTTCCGCAATGGCGCGCACTTGGTTGGTGAGGTTATCGGCAAGGAGGTTCACGTTGCCGGTGAGATCCTTCCACGTCCCAGCCGCGCCAGGAACGTTGGCCTGGCCACCTAGACGACCTTCTACGCCCACTTCGCGCGCAACCGTGGTTACCTGGTCGGCGAAGGTGGCCAATGTGCCGGTCATGTTGTTAATCGTTTCGGCGAGAGCCGCGACTTCGCCCTTGGCGTTCACGGTGAGCTTTTGCGTGAGCTCGCCATCGGCAACGGCAGTCACCACTTTCACGATCCCGCGCACCTGCTCGGTTAGGTTGGCCGCCATGACGTTAACGTTATCGGTCAAATCTTTCCACGTGCCGGCTACGCCGGGCACCTGCGCCTGGCCTCCGAGTTTGCCTTCCGTGCCAACTTCGCGGGCCACGCGCGTTACTTCAGCCGCGAAAGCGTTGAGTTGGTCCACCATCGTGTTGATGGTGTTCTTCAGTTCGAGAATTTCGCCCTTCACATCGACCGTGATCTTGCGCGACAAATCGCCGCGAGCCACCGCAGTCGTTACCTCGGCGATGTTTCGGACCTGTGCCGTAAGGTTTCCGGCCATCGCGTTCACCGAGTCAGTGAGATCTTTCCAAGTTCCGGCGACACCGGGCACGTTCGCCTGTCCGCCCAGCCGGCCTTCGCTGCCTACTTCACGGGCCACGCGCGTGACTTCTGCGGCGAATGAGCGCAATTGCTCAACCATGGTGTTGAGAGTTTCTTTAAGTTGCAAAATCTCGCCGCGCACATCCACGGTGATCTTTTTCGAGAGATCACCGGTCGCAATGGCGGTGGCGACTTCAGCGATGTTGCGAACTTGACCGGTCAAGTTGCTGGCCATGAAGTTCACGTTGTCGGTGAGATCTTTCCAGGTACCAGCCACACCGGGCACCTGCGCTTGACCGCCGAGTTTGCCGTCGGTTCCGACTTCGCGGGCTACGCGAGTTACTTCGCCGGCAAAGGCGTTGAGCTGGTCCACCATGGTGTTGATGGTGTTCTTGAGTTCGAGAATTTCGCCCTTTACGTCCACCGTGATCTTGCGTGACAAATCGCCACGGGCCACGGCAGTCGTTACTTCAGCAATGTTGCGCACCTGCCCGGTAAGGTTTCCTGCCATCGAGTTTACCGAGTCGGTAAGATCCTTCCATGTACCCGCGACGCCTGGGACGTTGGCTTGACCGCCCAAACGGCCTTCAGTGCCCACTTCGCGGGCGACGCGTGTTACTTCACCGGCGAACGCATTCAACTGGTCCACCATGGTGTTGATGGTTTCCTTGAGCAGAAGAATTTCGCCGCTGACGTTTACGGTGATTTTCTTGGACAAGTTACCGCTCGCGATGGCCGTTGCCACTTCGGCGATGTTGCGCACCTGGCCGGTCAAGTTGCTGGCCATCGAGTTGACGGAGTCGGTGAGATCCTTCCACGTGCCAGCGACACCCGGCACCTGCGCCTGGCCTCCCAACCTGCCGTCCGTGCCGACTTCGCGGGCGACGCGGGTTACTTCGGAAGCGAATGACCGCAACTGGTCCACCATGGTGTTAATCGTGTCTTTGAGTTCGAGAATCTCGCCCTTCACGTCCACCGTGATCTTGCGTGACAAATCGCCGCGGGCCACGGCGGTTGCGACCTCGGCGATGTTGCGCACTTGGCCGGTAAGGTTGCTGGCCATGAAGTTAACGTTGTCGGTAAGATCCTTCCACGTTCCTGCGACACCAGGCACCTGCGCCTGACCGCCGAGTTTGCCTTCGGTACCCACCTCGCGGGCCACGCGCGTTACTTCGCCGGCGAAGGCGTTGAGCTGATCCACCATCGTGTTGATCGTGTTCTTAAGTTCGAGAATTTCGCCTTTCACGTCGACTGTAATCTTGCGTGACAGGTCGCCCCGAGCCACAGCCGTCGTAACCTCGGCGATGTTGCGCACCTGACCCGTAAGGTTTCCGGCCATCGAGTTGACCGAGTCGGTGAGATCTTTCCAAGTACCGGCCACACCGGGCACGTTTGCTTGACCGCCCAGCCGGCCTTCAGTTCCGACTTCGCGGGCCACACGCGTTACTTCACCAGCGAAGCGGTTCAGCTGATCCACCATCGTGTTAAGGGTTTCCTTTAGCTGCAAAATCTCACCGCGCACGTCCACGGTGATCTTGCGGGAAAGATCGCCGCTGGCAATGGCCGTCGCCACTTCGGCGATGTTACGCACCTGACCGGTCAGGTTGCTGGCCATGAAGTTCACGTTGTCGGTAAGATCTTTCCATGTGCCGCCGACGCCGGGCACCTGCGCCTGGCCACCGAGTTTGCCTTCCGTACCCACTTCGCGGGCTACGCGCGTTACTTCACCGGCGAACGCGTTGAGTTGATCCACCATGGTGTTAATGGTGTCTTTGAGTTCGAGAATTTCTCCCTTCACGTCGACGGTGATCTTGCGCGACAAGTCGCCGCGCGCCACGGCGGTTGTTACCTCTGCGATGTTGCGCACCTGCGCCGTAAGGTTTCCGGCCATAGCATTTACGGAGTCGGTAAGATCTTTCCAGGTACCTGCCACACCGGGGACGACGGCTTGGCCACCGAGTTTGCCGTCCGTGCCCACCTCGCGGGCCACGCGCGTCACTTCCGATGCAAATGACCGGAGCTGATCCACCATGGTGTTGATGGCTTCTTTGAGCTGCAGAATTTCGCCGCGTACGTCTACAGTAATTTTGCGGGAGAGATCGCCGCTGGCCACCGCGGTCGCCACCTCGGCGATGTTGCGCACCTGACCGGTCAGGTTGCTGGCCATTGAGTTAACCGAGTCAGTTAGATCCTTCCATGTGCCAGCCACTCCCGGGACCTGCGCCTGGCCGCCCAGCTTGCCGTCAGTACCCACTTCGCGGGCCACGCGAGTGACCTCAGCCGTGAACACGCCGAGTTGTTGAATCATCGTGTTAACGATGTTGGCTGACCGCAAGAACTCGCCTTCGAGCGGGCGTCCGTCCACGTCCAGTCGCACAGTCTGCGTCAGATTCCCCTGAGCGACGGCCGCGATGGCGCGAGTCACTTCCGTGGTTGGCCGGAGAAGATCTTCCACCAGTGTATTGACCGAGACTTCCATCTCGCCCCACGCGCCTCTGGACTCGTGAAATCGCGTGCGCTCGCGGGTCCGTCCCTCTTTGCCGACAACCTGCCCTACGCGCTTCAGTTCCTGCGCCATTTGCTGATTGGCGGCGACAATCTCGTTAAAGGTGTCTGCGATCTTGCCGGCGAGACCCGTCCAGGAACCTGGGAGCCGTACGGAAAAATCTCCGTCGCGCATAGTTTGCAAGCTCGCGAGTATCGCCGTGAAATCCGCAGCCGCGGGGTCGGCCGCGACATTTGAATGCCCGTTGTTCTTCTCGCTAGTCTTGGTTGCGCGATCTAAAGTCGCAGTCGCTGTACTACGATCGTTTCGCTTCATGATTGTCTCTTACTGGAACGGGGAGCTAGCTGCTTTGTGCAATTCAGTTTTGAATCTTTTCCCATATGCCCTGGCTGTCCAATTGGGGATTCTGGACAGGACAAAAAACCACTGCTCGGTTGTCCCCGTGCGTCAAACCAGGCCCGACTTCTTCCGACGTTGAATCCGAATTATGCGACAAGCGGGGAACTTCGGCCTTGCACAACTTATTAACACGAACCCCACCGCATTCGCTCTAGGGTGTTTACTGTAGGCGTTTTGGTAGAGTTGCCGCAAGAGACGAACAGCGAGTGGGATCAGTGACTTGGACTCGAAAATGGGGGTTGATGTACCACTTGGCTAAAAGAATCCCCCAGCGGGTGGCTTGGGGGATTTGACTCTCTATCGAGGTGACAGGAGTTCAAGGTAGCCTGCGAGCGAGCAGATCCCGGCGGCGTTCAGCGCTATACGTTGTCTTGAAATGAGATAGGTAATTCGGACATTTTGGGGAGGAAGGCGAGCGCCAGCTTATAATCCGAGGACGAACAATCCAACGCCAGCCTTCCGCCCCTCGCGTTGGGGCTGAGTTAAGAAATACATCAGCTGCGCGGAAGTCGCTATCGGGCTGATTCGGTATCTATCCGGCAGAGTTCCCTTACGCGGTCTGCATTGAAGAAAAAACAGCAAGCAAGGGCGAGAAAAAACAGCCCTCAAAAAAAAATGACCCAGGCCAGGTTACTCCCGGTCTGGGTCATCCGCTTGGTTTGAACGGAGCTGAACTTTTAGATTCTGGTGCCCCCTCTACCTGTCAGGTGGGAAGCAAACGTGATCACGAACAGCACCAGGAAAATGAAGAATAGCAACTTCGCTATTCCCGCTGCAGCAACCGCAACTCCGGTAAAGCCGAAGACTGCAGCAATGACCGCAACCAGCAAGAACATCAACGACCAATAGATCATAAGTGCCTCCGGTTGAGATTGTGTGATTCTCCTGCGTCCACGTCAGCGATAAGACTAGACCCCGGCATGGTGTGGCACGATCCGGCCGACTCTGTAGTCTTACATTGCAATTCCTGTAGACCTGGCAAGCGGGCGAGGCAGGGCAACCCAGGATTTGTCACCCTGCCCCGCAGATTAACTCTTCTGCATCAGGCTGCTGGCCGCGGTTTGCGCCCCGGCGCATTGGCAGTTCGCTTGGAATTCCCGTTTCTTCCCTGCGGAATTGAAGCATTGATTTGCTCGGCGATCCCGCCCAGCAATTCGTCGGCTTGCTTCTCTTCTTCGAGGGTCTTTTCGAGGAGACTCGCCGCGTCAGGCTCTCCGAGCAGCTTGGCATAGGTCCGAACGCAGCCATATCCCGCCATTTCATAGTGCTCAACACGCTGAGCCGCTACGATCAGAGCAGCGTCCTTTACGCCCTCTGACATGTCCTCTTCGATGACTTCGCTGCCTTCCTTTATCAGGCCTTCCATGGCTTTACATTTTTGGCCCTTTACCTTCTCTCCCATGCCTTCGAAAATGGTCTCGATCCGCTGAGCTTGTTCCTTGGTTTGTTCGAGATGCTCCTCAAAGGCAACGCGTAATTCGGGCGACGAAGCTGCCTTCGCCATCTTTGGCAGCGCTTTGATCAACTGATTTTCTGCGTCATACAAATCTCTTAGCTGTTCCACGTACAAGTCCTGCAATGATTCCGCTTTCATTTCTTAGCCTCCATATAGTGAATTGGTTTGGGTGCGCTCCTGGAGGTGCGCCTAAAGATTCGGCTCTCTTACCGTGATCCACAGCAGCGAGGGCGAGAAGCAGGAGCCGGCGATGTTCGGCCAGTTCCTGCTCGATAGGTGGGCACGTTGAGGAAACATTCCATGCGGGAAGCATAGGTCGATGGGTGAGGCCGAACAATCCCACCAAATCTGTACTGCTCGCAAGGATTCTCTGTAGCGACCCTTTTTTGCGACGCATGGTTGCACGAACCCAACGGCGCGAGTAGAGATCACGAATCAGGAACACAAAAAAAGCAGAGAACAGAACTTAAAAGGGAAAAAGAAAAGCAGCGAAAGAAACGAAGCCTGCTAAAAAAAAGCCCAACGATTAATCCCTAGAGGACATAAGAGAACATAATAAGAAGAAGGACTCTATTATCAGTTTGGACTACGCAGATATAGCCGCCTTGCGATACAGCAACAACCAGAAACGCCTACAGGCTGCACTGGATAGACCATTTTGAATTTCGATTCTACTCTCCCAATGTAATGTGACGAACACTGAGCTTGGTTTCGTCAGGCTTAATTGGACATGAGAGTTGAAAGGAGACTCCGGTGAAAAGCGATTATGCTACGGTTGTTGTGGATTCTGAGGTGGTCAAACGCGCGCAGCGAGGCGATTCGGATGCATTTGCCACCCTATTTCATGCGCACAAAGCACGTATCTATTCCGTGTGTTTGCGCATGACCAACAATGCCGCGGAAGCGGAAGATCTCACGCAAGACGCATTCTTGCAGGTGTTCCGCAAGATCGCGACCTTTCGCGGAGACTCAGCGTTTTCGACTTGGCTGCACCGCATTGCGGTCAACACAGTCCTAATGCATTTTCGCAAGAAGTCGCTGAGCCAAGTCTCACTGGATGAGCCGTACAGCAATAGTGACGGGGCCAAAATCCGCCGCGAGTACGGGACTAAAGATAGTCGGCTTGCAGGCTGCGTCGACCGGGTGTCGCTGGCCTCCGCAATCAAAGAGCTTCCCCACGGCTATAGGACGATTTTCTTGCTGCACGAAGTCGAGGGCTATGAGCATCAGGAAATCGCCGAGATGCTCGGTTGCTCGGTGGGAAACTCGAAGTCGCAACTGCACAAAGCCAAGCTGCGAATTCGCGAGTTGCTGGCGCAGGCACCAGAAGTTCGGCCTGCAATGGTTCACGAGGAGCGGCCTTCCACGAGAACGGCAAGGCCGGTATTCGAGGAGTGGGAGGCGATTGCGCAGGGGCTGGCCATGCCGCCAGCTCAGACCATGCCGCAACTGGCAGGACCAGTAGCCTGATGTTCTTTTCTTTCTAAGGCATGTCTTCGCCGAATCTACCGCGTGCACCGGATAGATCGGAATTGGTAGACCGACATAGAGTTTGAAAGTTAGGAATCCTGGGTGCCCGCATCGGGTACGGAAGAAGGTTGAAGATGAGATTAAGAAATGGCGCAGCGGAATACTTAGTGATGGTCACCAGTTTAGCTTTAATTCTGGTTGGCATGAGCTGGGCAGCAGATAGTGATAAGGATCAGACTGACATCGGCAAGCGCATTGAAAAGTCGGCTGAGGTCCTCAATGAGATCATGGCAACTCCTGATAAAGCGATTCCCGACAAAGTCATGGACCATTCCAAGTGCATCGCCGTGGTGCCGTCCGTCGTAAAGATTGCAGTCGGCTTCGGCGGCGAGCACGGCAAGGGTGTGGTGACTTGCAGGACAGCCAGGGGATGGAGCGCCCCCGCCCCGATTAGCGTTACTGGCGGAAGTTGGGGTCTGCAACTCGGCGGGCAGGCGGTTGACTTGGTGATGGTGGTCACCAACGACCAGGGAATGCAGCACCTGCTCTCCAGCAAATTCAAGATTGGAGCGGACGCTTCGGCCGCCGCTGGACCGGTTGGTCGAAACGCCACGGCTGATACCGACGCGTCAATGCGCGCCGAGGTTTTGACCTATTCCCGAGCTCGGGGAATTTTTGCCGGCATTGATTTGAGCGGCGCGGTTGTCAAGCAGGATAAGGACGAGACTGCCCTGCTCTACGGCAAAATGATTCCCTTTGAAGACATTTTGAAGGGGAAAGTTGCGCCGCCCGCCTCCAGCGAGCCTTTCTTGGCGGCGGTAAGAAAATACTCCGGTCAAGCACGAGAACAAGGCGAGTTAAAGAATCCGTCCAACCCTGCTTCCGAAAGATAGGACGAGTCACAGTTCGGCATTACGGCCAGGCCCGCTTGCGGTCTGGCCGTTATTCGTTTTTGCTGCATCTCAATCAGCGCACGTTTTCTGACTGCCCGCGGATCACGGTGCTTTTCGGGTCGAGCAGAAACGATGCGCAGAAAGGCAGATCCGAACGTGGCCGGACAGCCTGACAAAACGCCAGATATCATTCCCGTTACTTCATCCGTTCCCGCAGAGCTCCCGGAGAAGCAAGAGGAGCTGGCTCGCGAGGTGCTGGTGACGCTCGAGCGTCAGGGTATTCCCTACGCAGTCGCCGGCGCTTTCGCATTGCTGCAGCACACGGGGATATGCCGGACCACCAAAGACCTGGATCTCTTCCTGACCGCGGAGAACTGGTCCGCCGCCCTCAGCTACCTGGAACGCCATGGATTCCACTGTGAGGTTTGCGATCCGGTCTGGCTTGCCAAAGTACATCGCGATAACTTTTTCGTGGATCTGATTACCGGGATGAGCAATGCGGCAATCAGCGTGGAGGACTCGTGGATCCGTAATGCGCAACCGGCATCGGTCCTCGGAATCCAAACCCGAGTGTTGGCTCCGGAGGAGTTGCTCGTGTCCAAGCTCTTCGTGACCCGGCGCGAGAGGTTTGATGGAGCGGACATCGCCCACATCATTTACGGGACCGCAGGAAACTTGGATTGGGGGCGCATCCTTCATCTTGCCGGGGAGCATTGGGAGATGCTGCTGTGGGGGCTTATCTTGTTTCGCTATGTCTATCCCGCGAAAACTAATTACGTTCCGGCCATTTTGTGGCAAGACCTCCTCGGCCGATATCTCAAGCTGGTTTTGGAACCGGATGGGAAAGGCAGATTTCACGGCAGCTTGATCGATGACAATATGTTCGCGATTGACGTCAAAGAATGGGGGCTCGATAACATCCTCGAAGAATATCGGTCCCGCAGGCTGGCGAGGATCGGAAATATCCCAGAACGCTTGTGCGGCTAGGGAATGAACAATGAGAATAGCGGCCACCGCTGATTTGCACTTTGCCCCGCCGAGCGCGACCGTACTACGCAATCAGCTGGACAAAGTCCGTGATGACGCCGACCTGCTCATCGTCGCAGGAGACCTAACTAATTATGGCCAGCCAGCCGAAATGGAGCCGCTGCTGAATACGATGGTGCGTCTGCGGGTTCCGATTGTAGTTGTCCTCGGAAACCACGACTATGAAAGCGAACAACAAGTCGAACTGATGCGCATGATGACCGCGGAAGGAATCAAGGTGTTGGATGGAAGTGCTTATGAGCGCGACGGGGTTGGCTTCGCGGGCACCAAGGGCTTCGTTGGAGGCTTTGGGCGCGGCGTCTTGACCGCTTTTGGTGAAGCTGAAATTAAGACATTTGTGAGAGCTTCGATCGATGAAGCCTTGAAACTCGAGCGGGCCATGTCGCAGTTGCGCACGGCGAAACGCGTGGTCGTACTGCACTACGCGCCAATAGCGGCAACGATAGAGGGGGAAGCACCGGAGATTTCCCCGTTTCTTGGAACTTCACGGCTAGCGGAAGTAATCGACCGCCATGGCGCCGATTTGGTCGTCCACGGGCATGCGCACAACGGGAAATTGGACGGGCGTACCGCCGGCGGAATTCCCGTCCACAACGTCGCCATCACTTTGCTTCAGTCCCAGCAACCGCCAACTGCTTATCGTGTATTTGATGTTTAGTAGAGTTCGAGATGACGACATGACCGCAGCGAACCGCGCTCAAGCGGTAGTGCCTTCACCGGTTGCCGAAAAATGGGAAAACGGCGCTTAGGGTTTGGAGAGGCGTGGCTTTCATCTGCGCCGAGCCGATAACAGTCGGCGCCTACAGATCGTTACAAACGGTTGGCGATTTTTGCGGCGATCTTTTCCGCGGCATCCACACTTACGCCGCTGGCGCGCAGATCGATATTTACCATGACATCGCCCTTGCGCATCATGAGCCCCGAACCTGCTGGTGCGACGTAGGCTTCATCCCCAATGCCTGACACGGCTGTGAAGGTGTCCATGCCAGAAACGGCTTGCATTGCTCCGTGGGCAAATTTCATGGTCATGGCTCCGCCTTTCCAGGTGAACTCGATATCCAGGTGCCGGTTGCCGTCGCTTCCGTAGGGATATTCGCAGGTGTTGCCGCGGGCCTCGCCGGCCTGGACCGGTGCGTGGAGAATGGCCGCGACCTCGGTGGAGGAGAGCAAACAAGGATCTTTCCGGCCCGTGTACGGAGTTTCGTTTGCCCCCATCTGCTGGGAAAATTCGTGGGCTTTCTGGCGGACTCGATAGGCGACGTAGAAGCAGCCTCCGGCGACCAGCAGCATCAGGAAGACGAAGACGGCCACGACAATCAAGACGATCTTCAGCGCGGAACTACTCCCCTGAGAGGCGACTGGCGGCGGACTCACAGGCGCGCCCGCGGCCACAGGAGGCGCGGGCACAGGCACAGGAGTCGCTGTAACGGCCGGTTGAACGGCGGCGCCGGGTATAGCTGCGCCGCACTTTGAACAGAATCTCACCCCTAGTGCGATTGGAGATCCACAATTCCCGCAAAATCCGGGCACGTATCACCTCCGCAAGATGCTGTGCTGTTGGCTTCATGCCTGAGCACAACATCAGAGAAAATCCGCGCACGTACGATGTGCATGAGAAACAGCGGGGCCGAACGAGCAGGCCGATATTACGTAGCTTTCGACCGCAGGTCAAGACCGAAGAGTGAAAACTCGGAACCTCCTTGCCGCACGGTGCTAAACTACCCTGAACTGTATGGCTGAGAATGGTCGTTCTCGCACGCTGCTGTGGATCGTCATCGGTGGAGGAGTTTTCTTCCTCTTCGTTCTGGCCGTGTTTACGCTGGTGTATCTCACCCTGCACGCCGGTGGTGAGCAAACGTCGCTGAACTTCGGAGACAAAATTGGCGTTGTCGACCTGGAAGGCGTCATCCTTGACTCCAGCGTAATCGTGCCCCAGCTCAAGAAATTCGGAGACGACGATTCCATCAAGGCCATCATCTTGAAAGTGAATTCCCCCGGCGGAGGAGTGGCTGCATCGGAGGAGATTTACCGCGCGGTCAAACGGCTGCGCGATGAAAAGCACAAACGCATTGTGGCCTCGATCAGCACGGTAGGGGCGAGTGGCGCATACTACGTTTCGTCGGCGACCAATAGGATTTATGCGGACAATGGCAGCGTGGTGGGATCGATTGGAGTGATTGCGGAGTGGGTAAACTACGGCGACCTCATGCGCTGGGCAAAGCTGAAGCCCGAAGTGCTGAAGGTTGGCGCGCTTAAAGACACGGGCGATCCCAGCCGGGAGATGACTCCGGCGGAGCGAGCCTACATGCAGTCGCTGATCGACAACATGTACGGTCAGTTCGTGCAGGCAGTGGCCGAAGGACGGCACGCGAAGGCTGACGATATTAAGGCCATCGCGGATGGCAGGGTGTGGACCGGGCAGGAAGCGCTCTCCATTCACCTGATCGATCAGGTGGGCGATTTCCAGAATGCGGTCGACGATACCGCGAAGTCGGTTGGAATCAAGGGTGAGCCCGTCCTGGTGCATCCGGACAAAGACCGCAAGACTTTGGCTGACTTGCTATTTGGCGATATTTCCCAGTGGCTGCCGACCCGGGAGAAGCTGTTGGATAATCAGATGGGATTCTATTACCTGTGGAAGTGAGAAGGGCTGACCTAGGCTTCAGTTATGTCCCGATTGCCCTTGCGTCGGCGTTGCACTCGGAGTAGTGGGGAACTGGATCAGTTCGCCATCCTTACGCCAGTAGTTCATTTCCACAGTGACGACAACGGGAACGGCATGTCCATCTTTCTTCGCAGGCTGAAAGTGCCACAGGCGTGCAGTTTGTGCTGCTTTCTTGTCGGCGTCTTTGTCTAACCCGCGAATTACGTGAGCATCGCACACGTAACCTCTGTCACGGATCATGGCCATCAACATCACCGACCCGGCATATTCCGCGTCCGGAGAGGGAGAAGGTTGCGGAGCCACCGTTTTTGACGCCGGGACCACGCTGGGTTTTGGCGGTGTGGGTGGGCAAAATCCCTTGCTCTCAGCAGCGGCAAAGTTTCCGGTGCATAAAGGATTGCCAGAATAAGGGGTCGGCCATTCATGATTCAGCATACTACTATAGATTTCTGGCGGCGGAATGGGATCCGGAAGCTGATCTAAAATTGCCACTTGCGCACAAGCCCTGAAATTTGAGAAGGTTATGCAGGCCCTGATGTGGCTCGGGAGCCCGACCCCAGGCACAAGCCACTTTCAATACGACAGTTAGGGAGCGAAGAGGCGTATGACTAAGGCTGACCTGATCGATGAAGTATCCCAGTTGGCGGAGTTAACCCGCAAGGACAGTGAGGTAATCGTCGAGACGATTTTCGACAGTATCGTGCGCTCGCTCCGCGTGGGCGACAAGATCGAGATTCGCGGCTTTGGCAGCTTCCGCACCCGGCAACGCAAGCCGCGCGTGGGCCGTAATCCGAAGACGGGTGATCGCGTGGAAGTTCCGGCGAAGAAAATTCCATTCTTCAAGCCGAGCAAGGAATTGAAGGATCTGGTGAATACGGGAGTGACCGAAACCGCCCCATCGGTCCCGGCAACACCCGCGTCTCCAACCCATTGATCTGAGTTCTGGGTGGGCATGCGGTGGTTCCGTATCAATGGCCCTTGGATTCTCGAAGGTACAAGTCCGCTACCCTCAGCGCGAGATCACTAGCTTCCAAGTCGGCTCGGTTGCAGAGCACGATAATCGTTAGCTTTTCGTCAACGAAACGCTGAATTGCTGTTCGGAACCCAACGGTCTCGCCGTAGTGCCACATGCGAGAACGGCCTCGGTAGGGATTCAGGAACCATCCAAAACCGTATTCTGCTGGCGTTCCATCAGGCTCCTCGACGGAGCCATCGCGCACCTTCACAGATGTAATCGCGGGGCTCATCTCCTGCTCAGTCAGCAGTCGGTGGTTGCGCAACGCGTCATCCCACTTGGTCAGGTCGTTAAGCGAAGAGTACACGCCGCCATCCCCAAGTGTCGCAGATGTCGGACTCTGATCGGTTTCGCGCCAGACGCTCCCGAGCCTGGTGTAACCGTAGGCCCGATGAACGACCTCGTTTTTGCCTTTCTCATAAGCAAGAGTTTGTTCCATCTTCAGTGGCGCAAAAAGGCGCAGCTGCAGGAATTCACCAAACGGCATACCCGAGACTTTCTGCACGATCATGCCAAGGACCACATAGCCAGAATTGCTGTAGGCCCATTTCGTGCCGGGAACAAATTTGGGGGCCTTCTGTTGTTTCAACAATTGTAGAACGCCAGCATCATTTATCTGTGGAATGCTTTCCGGCGGCCTGTTCGGGTGGGGCTTGGCCATCAAGTCTTCGTAGTCCTGCAGCCCAGACGTGTGATTCAGGAGGTTGCGAACCGTGATCGTTCCGCCATAGCTCGGAAAATCAGGAAAGACGTCGGTGAGGCGATCCTCATAGCGAAGTTTGCCGTCGTGTACCAGCAGCATGACCGCCATTGCCGTAAACTGCTTGGTCACCGAAGCCAGGCGGAAGTTGGTGTCGGCATCGATCTTGCTGCGAGTACGCAGGTCGCTGAAGCCATATCCCTGAGTGAACAGCATACGGCCATTCTTGAGTACGACCACAGCGGCGCCAGGCGAGTTATTCGATTTCAGGCCGGTGAAGATTGCATCGACTCGCTCCGGACGAACGGAATCGGCAGACAGCCCTAAATGTGCCCACGCCAAAACCATCCCTACACACAACCAGACTGCGCAGCCTTTCACCAGGCCCCCTTTTTGAAATCGCTTGAACTTTCGGATACTGCTCTATGTTTAAATCGTAATCTATGTTTGCCCGAAAGATTCGCGTGCAGTACGAGCAGAATGGCCGCAGTCTTTCTTGCCCCGTGAAATGGCTGGACAGCTTCTCTATGCGCAACTTCACCAACGCCAGTGTCTTTGACAATACGCTGCCTTTGGACGACGGCCTGATGGAGATCGGTACGCAGGTTCCGCTCGCCGAATTGAAAAGCGCAATGGAAGACTGGTTCCGGCGGAAAAGCTATATTCCCAAGGACGCGACATTGGTATTGACCGAGACAACCTCAAAGGCTTGAGGCGCGGAATTTTGCACTCTACTCGGTTCCCGCTGAGTTCAGCGACTCAATTCCAGGCGATGCAGGCCTTGTTTCGCACTTGCATTGGCAGGATCAATCTGCAAAACAATTCTATATTCCCTCTGCGCGTCATCGTATTTTCCAGCTCCGGCATCTTGCTCAGCCTTTCGCAGCAGGAAGGGGACGTCTTTGGCTGAAAAATCGGACACAACTTTGGCCGGTTTGTCCCTCGGAATCCTTGGGGGTTTGGGCGTCGGGGCAGGATCTTCCACTACGGAAGGTTTGGGGCTTTCCGGGGGTGCTGAACTGACTGCTGGTGGATTGACCACAGGGGTATCCGCTACCGGGGGATTAGCGGCTGGCGCAGTGTTTGCTGGCGGCACGTCCACTTGCTCAGGCGCTGTCTGCTGGATGGTGGAAGTATGGTTTACCACGGCGGATTTCCGCGGGTAGACGAGCAGTCCCAGAACGGCTGCTAAAACAATCAGACTCCCGACGGCTATCAACGATTGCTTCAACCAAGGGGAGCGAACGTTGTCAAGTTGGTCGAGTTGCAATTCATTACCGGCCAAGTCTGGAGTCGCTGGATTTATCCCGTCCTGATGCTCCAAGATCGACTCAGGCATCGGCAGAACCTTAACCGAAAGGGGTTCGCTGTTTTGTACAAATATTTGGGTTGCTTGTGGAAGCTCTTCGACGGAATGCGGTAAAGGTTCCGGAGTTCTCCAGATAAGCTCCCGGCCGCGTACTGCCGAATCTGAACCCGGAGCACCAGCGGAAGTGAGCGAGCGGAAGCGCAGGCCAGGCATCTCGCGCAATTTCTCGTACGTACCTTCGGTCATCAGGACTTGGGCAGGCTTGGCGTATTGCAGAAGAGATCCGCCTGGTATGGCAGTGCCACCTGGGCCTCGTCCCTCAACCGGTGCGCGTTCGGTTTCACCATGAATGACAATGGCCGCTGCGTAACGCCCATTGGGGCGCTGGCGCGCGAACTCCAAGACGGCCTGCTGGATCTGCTTTGCCGCTTTTAGTGCCCTCGCGGGAGTTTCAAATTGGGCAACCATGGGGGACTGGGAGTCTGCCAAAACGACACCATCGCTTGCGGCAACCAAGTCGGCAATCATGTACACCAAGGCGCTCTGGACGTTCCATGAGAGTTCCACGGGCTTGCCTTCCCGCGCTGCGGACCCCCAAACCCGCATGGAGATATCTGTTGCGGTTGGGGCAGCGACGAGGTCAGGGGCTTGTCGGCTGGATGTCATTTTTCTTATGCCGAACGATCTGGGCGGCGTTATCATAGCTGACGCCGCTCTTGGGGGAGGAGGCTAGATTACGGCAAAACCGCGCCTTGTGCAAACCCTAAACAGCAGCCAGTTAGGTCGTTCACAATGCTTGACTTCACCGCCTGACTGAGTATCATACCGTCACCTCTGGGTAAGCCGCTTGGCTGGCTACATGACAGCAAGGCTTGGCTGTTATTTTTTATGCTGCTTCGCCTACAGTTCACCGCATTTTCGTCTCTGCCCGCTCTTATTGGTAAACCATTCTGCTACATAGGTCTAGCTGTGTTATGGGCGATTTCTGCGCAGGCGAAAGACGCGCCCGTAAGTGGAATCGAGGTCTACGACGGCCCCAACGGAGCAGCTTACGTCCAAGTAAGCGACTTGCTGATCAACGGAAAAATCGAGTTACGCACTTGCACCTCCGGTGCAAAAATCGACAAGTCCGCTTACGGAAGACTGCAGAAGATCACCCTGACCTCCGCGACATCTCTGCAGCGTGGGCTGGATGGGATGTTGACGCTCACTAAGGATTCCGCCACGGTTTGCGTTGTTCCTTCCAATCTTAAATTTGAAAAGGACGTCGCTCAGACGCCCTCCGAGTTGGCGGATCGAGCCGTGCTGCAGGGGAGAGTCCTTCCTTCATCGTCCCCTGGTCCGGATACGCCCCCGGCCCTTAAGCCGGGAGTTGAAATTCATTTTGTTCCAGTACCCGACGTCGAATTTGCGGAATATCTTCGAGCTGACCGGGCTCACTCCGTTGCTCTATGGCAGGAGTATCTGGTGCGCTATGGCACCTCGGCTCACGCCGACCAGGCCAAGCACTCGCTATCCTCCCTGTATCTGAAGGAGGGGGAAGACGGTCTGGCCGAGTATCGGAAGTCGGCATCGTCCGCCGCGCCCGCGTCCTCCGCGCTCAAGAAGGCTAAGACGCGGGCCGACCAATCGCTGGCTCTGATTCCAGCGAACGCGCAAGCCACCAAGCTGCGCGACGATGTTCGAACCGAACTGGCAGCGTTAACCGACAAGGCCCGCACCGAGTTGCAAGCCTACCAACAGGCTCTCGCCGCGCATACTGCCGGGTTGTCGCACCTTGTCACCGCGCGAAAGTTGGTCGAGCAGATCGTCGATGTTGACGCGCTTTTCGATCCGGGTTTGAAGGAGCAGACGAGCGTTAACTCTGAGACACGGACGTTTGATTCCACCCTGCGCAACGCCGAATCCCTGATGAGTTCGCAGCGGATTGACGACGCTCTGGCGGCCATAACCCCCTACCGCGCGTTTGCGGACGAAGAACCGCGAATCGCCGTAGTGCTAAATGCGGCTTACAAGTTCCATTTTGACCGTGGAGCGGCAGCTCAATCCGCTGAGAAATGGCAGGAGGCAGTCCAGGAGTATCAAAAGGCGTACGCGATAAAAAAGACCGACGAGGCTGCGGCATCGTTGCAAAAAGCGCAGACTGGGCTGCAGACTTTCCAGACTCGGACTGCCGCGGATGCGGCTCTCAACCAGAGCCAGGATTTTGAGCAACAGCATCAGGACATCGAGGCCTACGAAGTGCTGGCGACGCTCCCGGATGCCCCGCGCGCTCTAGTTTCCGACCGAATGCAAGCCTTGGAGCCCGCTTACATAAAAGCGGCATCACTCGAAGCCAAGAAACTCCAGGAGGCTCACACCCCCATCAATGGACGGGCGGATGAAGTCGGCGTGCAACGGGCGTACGATCTGCTCCAGCGCGTTACCAGCTTGAGCGATGATACGAATCTGAAGCTAAAGCTGGATCTGCTTTCTCAAACCATAAGCGATTACTACTTGCAGCAGGCCAAGCGTTATTTCGCAAAGCCTCTGGGTTCGGGCGCGGGAATGGGGTGGCTGTACCTGACCCAGTCCCAACTATACAAGCCGAATCGGGATGACGTTCGCGACGAGCGGACAAAGAACGCTTCCGTCTATCAGATGCGTTCCAAGCTTTCTGTCCGGGTGGTGTTTCGTGATCAGACGTCGCGACGTGACAGCGCGGGGTTTGCTGAGCAACTCTCCGATGCCATCGCAACCGGGCTGGAAACTTCTGGGCTTCTGGTCCGGGTCATACGGCCCAACGACGCTACTCCTATTGAGCCCAACTTCCAGTTGGTCGGAGATGTGCTGCAACACCGGCCGGTCATGAATCCGACGCTGCAGGCGGTGGAATCCAAGTACCGCTCCGGGGAGCGAGAAATTCCAAACGAGGATTGGAACAAGGTCAATCGTGATTACGAATCTGCCAGCCTGGACCTAGAAAATGCGCAGAGGGTTCTGCAAGGCGCCCAAACCCGCGGCAAGAAAAAGGACATAGCGGATGCCAACGTTGCGGTGGCGAATGCCCAGAAGAGAGTCGAAGAGATACATGCCAAGCTCGACTCCATCCCCAAGACCACGCCGACGGATATCGTGAGGCCTTACACCTATACCAAGAAGACGATCAATCTGGCAGCCGTGGTAGACCTCGCATTCCGAATCGTGGATGCTTCGAACAATCCCATCGAAGCCGCGACACCAATCACAAAAAATGCTGAAAAGACGTACGTCATTCTGGAGAATGTGAAGCCCGAAGATACTGAGGGTGTTAAGGCCGAGGGAACTGCCCCGGATGAAATCCAGTTTCTCGCCGACGTAGAAATTGAGGCCAGGGACACGCTGATCAAGGCGGTCAAGGACAAGGTCTCGGGGCTGCCACCGAAGATTTTTGAACAAGCGCGCAAACGAGCCGCGGATGGCGATTTGGATGGCGCCGCCGAATCCTACATACTCTACCTGAACTCCACCGCCGAGACGCAGACTGCAGAGCGCGCTGAAGCGATACGGTTCTTGCATACACAATTCAATATACGGCAGGTTATAACATCTTAAGTGAGTAGAAGACCTTGACACCGCCAAACATTACTAGGATCGGAAAATACAACATCGTCGACGTCCTGGGTCGCGGCGGCATGGGGCTGGTGTACCGGGCATTCGACAAACATCTTGGCCGTGAGGTTGCGATCAAGACAGTGACCGAGAACTTCGCCCGCGATCCGGAAATGCTGGAGCGCTTCAACCGGGAAGCTTCCAGAACCGGAATCCTGAAGCACCCAAATATCGTTACCATCTATGACCTTGGCGAGCAAGATGGTTTTCCCTACATCGTCATGGAGTATGTTGCCGGAGAACCTTTAGATAAATTGATTCACTCCAACCGGCCCGTCCCCTTATCTTTCAAACTGAAAATCATCGAGCAAGTCTGCGACGCGCTGGGATACGCCCATCAAAACGACATCATCCACCGCGATGTGAAGCCGGCCAACGTGATCGTGCAACCCAACGGCATCGCTAAGCTACTGGATTTTGGCATTGCCCGCGAAGAGAAATACGGCACCGAAATCGGTCTTACGCGTACTGGAAATCTAATCGGCACGATACCTTACATGGCGCCCGAGCGGCTCCAGAACAAAGCTTTCGACGGTCGCTCTGACATATTCGCGACCGGCGTTATGCTTTATCAATTGGTGACGGGGCATCTGCCCTTTGCTGGTGAGGAGTACGAACTCGTATCCAAGCTGCTGAACGATAAATATCCACCACTCAGCAATTATCTTCACGAGTATCCCGCCGCGCTCGATTCGATACTCGATCAGTCTTTGGCCAAGGACCCGGAAGCGCGCTACGCCACCGCCAATGAAATGGGAGCGGAAGTCCATTCTGTAGCCGAGGTGCTCAAGAAGACACAGGTACTCGATATGTTTCAGCAAGCGGAGCGCCTGGTCGAGGGTCAAGAGTACACCCATGCGCGCGAAATGCTGCTCCAACTGGTTAAGCTCGATAGCCAGCACATCGGGGCCCGACAACTCATGGTCGTGGTGCAGCAGAATCTCTTGCTTCGTCAACGCACGGAGCAGCTGCAGCAACTGCGGTCGCAGGCGGAAGAAGCAATTCACGACAAGCAATACGATCGTGCGATTGGCCATCTTGAGCAAGCGATAAAGCTTGATCCCACCAATTCAGAACTGGCAGATAGATTGGAAGTGGTCCGCCAGAAGAAGTTGAGGAATGAGCGAATAGAGAATTTTCTCAAGCAGGCCGACGGCGCCAGGGACATGGGCAAGCTCGAAGTCGCGCAGAGCATTATTGTGAAAGCTCTTGAGCTCGACAAAGAAGACTCTCGCGTCCGCGCCGCGTATTCCGCCATCGTCCAGCAGGTGGAGGAAGTGGCCAGGCGGATCAAGACGAGGAAGCTTTTGGAGTCGGCGCGCAATGAGATCGGCGCCCGCCGGTTCTCGGCGGCCCTCCAGTTGCTACATGAGGCCGAGCAGATCGACCCGTCCAATCCAGAGTTCCTCTCTCTGCTCAATGTAGCCAAGTCAGGTCGCGATCAGGAGCAGCGACGACGAATTCTGGATCAAATCCAAAATGAAATCGCGGTCGCCAACACTCCCGAACAACTTATTCATGTATCGGAACTCGTGAACCAGGCATTGCAGAAGATGCCGAGTGAGCCCTCCCTGTTGAAGTTCAAAGGGCAGTTGGATCGACAAATCAGGGATCTTGAGACCCGGCGGCTCGTGGATGAGGCCGTCCGCCGCTGCCGTGCTCTGATTGAAACTTCACCCCGCGAGGCTTTGGAGATCGTGAAGGAGCAACTCAGCCGGTTCCCCAGTGACCAGCGGCTTTTGGTTCTTCAATCCAGTATCGAGGAGCGATTGGCGCAGTGCAAACTGGAAGATTCCCGAGCGTGGTATCTGGCGCGGGCGCACGAGGCTATGAACAACCGGCAATACACGGAAGCTGTCAAGCTTCTTGAAGCCTGCCACGCAGAGGGAATTTTTTCGGATGAAGTCAGCGAACTGCTCGAGTATGCCCGGCACGAGGGGGAACAACAACTTCGCCGTTCCCTGGTCGAAAAGTATTTTGGGCAGGCACAAAGCCTAATGGAGGCCGGTAACTACGACGCCGTGATCGCTTTACTCGAACCCATTCTGAAGCAGACTGATGAGCCTTCACTGCGTGCATTACTGGATAAGGCGCGCAACCAGCGCCAGTCCGCGCAGCGCAAGGTCGATGCAACCCTGGAAACACTTCGGCAACTCACCGAGGGCGGGCAGTACGAAGCGGGAGTGAGCTTCCTCGAGTTGCAGCCGGCCATAGTCTTGAAGTCGGAGCGAATTCAGGTCGCACTCAAGCAGACGCGCGACTTCTGCAATCGGGATCAAACAGCGTTACAAGTGATTGCCCAAGCCTACGCCGCGCTGGATGCCAACGACATCGCATCAGGGTGGAACTCCCTGCAGACCGCCCTCAACGCCGACGCTGGATCCCCGCTGTTGAAACAAGCTGTGAAGAAATTCGAGAGTAGGCAGGCGCCGATCGCCAACCATGCGCTGTCTTCCGCAATCGAACTGTCTGAGGCTGCATTGACGGCGGGCAACGCCAGCCGAGCTGATGAGGTACTCCGTGCCGCCTCCTCTCTCGTCGAATATGCCAGCCCCGAATTGCGCGCGGATTGGCAGCGCTTGACCAAGAAAACAGCCCGAGCCAAAGTATTTGCTCGCGTGGGAATAGGAAAATCCCGCCCGGGTGGTTCCTCCGTATAATCTGGAGCACCTCTTCAATAGCTGCTATCCGCAAGTGTAGGCGCGGGCGTCCTCGCCCGTGCTTGCACCAGATCACAACGCACGGGCGAGGAAGCCCGCGCCTACATTTGCGTAAACCAAGGCGCTGGACATAGGTTGTGGCTTAGCTGCTGAGGTTCGACGTTCCTCCACCAAAACATCACCTGCATTGATACACTGATGGCCACAGACTCGCATGCTTCCCTGCCAGCGCTACCTCTTCGACATCCCCGACGACGTCGCCTATCTGAACTGCGCCTATATGGCCCCGCTGATGAAGTCGGCACTTGAGGCGGGAACCGGGGGCCTCGCCCGCAAAGCCCGACCGTGGCAGATTACCTCCGATCAGTTCTTCAGCGGCGCGGAAGAATTCCGCATGACCGCCGCGCGACTTCTCGACTGCTCGGCCGACTGCATGGCTATTGTTCCATCGGCCAGCTACGGCATCGCAACCGCCGCGCGAAATTTGCCGGTTCATAAGGGTCAGAGCATTCTCGTACTCGATGAGCAGTTCCCCTCGAACTACTATGGGTGGCAGCGTCTCGCCGAAGATAAAGGCGCGTCTCTGAAGATCGTTTCCTGGCCCGAGGACGACGACTGGACCGCAGCCGTTCTGAATTCCCTGAATGCTGATGTGGCCATCGCCGCACTGCCACACGTGCAATGGACGAGCGGCGGAATGCTCAACCTTGTTCGCATAGGGGAAGCATGCCGCAAGCTCGGCGCCGCGCTCGTGCTCGATCTAACCCAGTCGCTCGGAGCGTTGCCTTTTAGTGTCCGCGACGTGCAACCGGATTTCGCTGTCGCCGCGTGTTACAAATGGCTGCTCGGCCCCTATTCTGTCGGGCTTCTTTATGTCGCTCCAAAATGGCAGGGCGGAATGCCGCTGGAGGAAAATTGGATTCAGCGCGCCAATGCCAGCGATTTTGCCAGCCTGATCTTGTACACAGAAGATTACGATGCGGGCGCTCGACGATTCGACATGGGCGAGCGCGCCAACTTTGCTCTACTGCCTTCCGCCGTACGCGCCATGAAGCAGTTGCTGGAGTGGGACATTGCGCAGATCTCAGAAACGATCGGCAGACTCAATCGTCAACTGGCCGACGCCGCCGGGAACTGGGGATTCTTCACACCCGCCGAGCCACTGCGCGCGCCTCACTATCTGGCTCTGCGAAGAAAAGCTGCGATTCCGAAGTCGCTTCCCGAAATGCTAGCGAAAGAGAAGGTATTCGTGAGCGTCCGTGGCAGTTCGATTCGAGTGACGCCGCATGTCTACAACACGGTTCAGGACGGCGAGCGACTCATAGCATGCTTGCATCGGATTGCCGACACCTAGGAAAGATCCCAAGACTTAAGGACATTCGTGATCAGATCCTTTGCATCGCTGCTGAGAATCCAACGCGAAAGTACAAAGTCTATCGAGAGCGGGGAGAGACGGCTCAGGCTTTCCACAGGGTTTGTTCCGAAAACGGAACAAAAATCATTTTGTTGTGGCGGGGGCTGGAGAGTGGTGTATTTAAGGGGCTCTGCATAATGCGGGGCCCGGCATTGCGCTCTCCCCCATCCAGTGTGTACGGGCCCCGCACCTGGTTGGCTTCCGGATTTGCTCCTCTGGTTTTTGTTCATGTTGAACGGTGGGTTGGCGGTATAATTCCGCTTATTGGAGGAACCTGTATGCGATACTCCGGCCTCCTGGTGGTTTTGCTGTGCGGGTTGGGTGCGGTGTGTGGGGCCAGCGACTCACCTCGTCAGAGTGCGTCCTCGCAAGTGGCGGCGAACTCCTTCAACCGGGACTGGCTCGACGCTGCCGGGATCGTGCGTCCGGATTTCTCGGGGATGGGCCCGAGTGATCGCTCGGACCAGGATCATCGCCGGATCGATCCCGCGCGAGATGGGGACCTGACTTGCTACACGATCCAGAGCTATCTGGTGAAACGGCAAAGTCGGGATTCCGATGTCACTGAGGCGGTCGGGCATTCGACTTGCCAGCGGGCGTCAAAATATAACGTGAAGAAGGTGGAGAATCCGGACGCTGCTCCTTCCCGTTGAGACTCTGGCGCTACCTGCACGGGCGCGGACGCCCGTGCCTACATTGCTTTTATCCTGTCTTTGAATTATTCTGCGTGACCTTTCCGGTTGGCGGTCGTTTATATCGTTAGAGGCGCGATGGTGGTTCGAGCACCGGCATCGAGGCGGTCCCCGGAGCAGGCGGAGGAACGCCTGCTGGTTGAGGCTGCGCAAAAGGATCCCTCCCGGTTTGCCGAACTCTACGAAATCAACTTTGAGCGCGTGTACGCGTTCATCGCGCGGCGGGTGGGTGATCGCGACGCGGCCGAGGATTTGACTTCGGAGGTATTTCACAGGGCTCTGGCCCATCTTCGACGCTTCGAATGGCGAGGGGTTCCGTTTGCAGCGTGGTTGCTCAGGATTGCGGGCAATGCGATTGCGGATCGGGCGCAGCGGGCGGGAAGAGAGTTGGCGGTGGATGATCCTCCGGAATTGAGTGCGGAGGCGAGCGCACTTGTCGATCTGGAGGAAGTGGAACATCGAGCGCAGCTGTTCCGGTTGCTGGGCGAGCTTCCGGTGGATCAGCGACGGGTGATCGCGATGCGGTTCGCGGAGGAGAAGAGTATCCGCGAAATCGCGGAGGCGCTGGGACGGACTGAGGGGGCGGTGAAGCAGCTGCAATTCCGGGGATTGCAAAGTCTGCGGGGGCAGATCAACGACCCGAAATCGCAAAGGACGCGAAGTCATACGAAGCCCGGTGACGAAGATGCCTAGGCGCAGTTTGAGCGAACAACTCGACGAAGCGGTGCAAGGACTGATGGCCAATCCCGGTCTGCCATCGCTGTCTGGGGACGCTGGATTGAATCCGCTGGTGCACCTTGCTGCAGAGTTGCGCGATCTGCCACGGGAAGATTTCAAAATCCGTTTGAAGAATGATTTGGAAAGGAGTATTTCGATGGCAACCACGACAGCAACGATAACAGCAACTGGCATTTCCGCCGCGCCGAGGCTGGCTTTCAAGGATACGGCGAAGGCAATCGAATTCTATAAGAAGGCTTTTGGAGCGAGCGAAATCATGCGTTTCGACACCGGAAGCGGCATCCCGCATGCCGAGATCTTGATTGGGGATTCGGTGGTCATGTTATGCGATGAGTGGGCGGAGGGAGGACGGTACAGCGCGGAGACGCTAGGCAGTTCGCCCGTCAGCATGTCGATCCGAGTTGCGGACGTAGACACCTTCGCGGAGCACGCCGTGGCGGCTGGGGCGAAACTGGCAGGCCCGATTGCGGACCAGTTCTATGGATACCGCGAGGGAACCTTGCTCGATCCGTTCGGATACGCGTGGGCTGTGTCCATGGTGAAGGAGGAGATGTCAGTTGAAGAAATGCACCGGCGCTTCCGGGCGATGATGAAAGAAGGAGAAGGGAAAAAACCGGCGGTGAATCCGATTCCCCGCGGCTTCCGCACCGTGACGCCTTACATGATTGCAAAGGATGGTCCAGCTCTGCTCGAGTTTGCCAAGCAGGCGTTCGGGGCCGAAGAGACGTTTCGCGCTGTGGGACCAGCAGGCGGGCTGCACGGCGAAGTGCGCATTGGCGATTCGATGGTTATGATGGGCGGGGGCATTCCGGGGCGTGAGTTCCGGGCTGCGGCGAATACCCATGCACTTCATCTCTACGTCACGGATTGCGATGCGGTTTACGAACGGGCGCTGCGGGCGGGCGCTACATCGATCGGTGAGCCCAGGGATCAGGAATACGGGGAGCGCTCGGGTGGCGTGCAAGATCCAGCGGGGAACTTCTGGTATATCGCTACGCACTTGGGCGAGAGCTACAGGCCTGAAGGACTGAACGACGTCAACGTGTATATGCATCCGCTGCGGGCAGAGCCCGTGATCAACTTCCTGAAGCGGGCCTTCGGAGCGCGGGAGCTTGGGAAATACGCATCGCCCGACGGGGTGGTTCACCACGCTGAGATACGCGTCGGGGACTCGGTGGTGGAGATGGGCGAAGCCCAAGGTAAGTATCCACCGATGCCGACGATGTTCTATCTGTACGTGCCGGATTGCGATGCGGCGTACCGGCGTGCCCTGCAGGCGGGTGCCACTTCGATTGCTGAACCCGTCGACCATCCGTATGGCGACCGCAGCGGCGGAGTGGAGGATGCGTTCGGCAACCAGTGGTACATCGCGACCCATACTAAGGATGTAGCACCGTAAATCCCTAAGAGAAGTTGCTGCGGGATGCCCGGGCTGGTACGAAGGCGCGCACTTTTTCCACCGTGAAAAAGTGCCAATGCGGAGCGTTTTCGTGACTGCCGTCACAGCCATATTTTTGTTCCTGCGCTAGTATGAACTCACTCCGTCATGCGGCTGGCCTCGATCCACAAGCGAGGCTTGCTTATGTTGTCGCAATTTAGGAAGTTTTTTGTTGTTGCGCTCATCCTCACTCCAGTTTCCCTGCCGGTGGTGGCAGAGCAGCCGGCGCGGTTGCCAATATCAGGAACGATCCCGCCGCGATCACCATTATCGCGGCATCCGCCGCCATTGACCCAAAGCTCGGGTTACATCTTCGCAGGTACGGTCAAGTCGGTTGAGCGTGCTGCCCCCAAGGGGAATGCCGTTGCTACCGTCCAGATAAACTTTCATGTGGATCAGGGTATGCGGGGCGTTCGAACCGGACAGATGCTGGCAATCCGCGAGTGGGCCGGTCTGTGGCAATCCGGTGAGCGATATCGTCCGGGCGAACGGGTTCTGCTGTTTCTCTATCCGCCAAGCAAGTTGGGACTGACCAGCCCGGTCCAAGGCCCCATGGGGCATTTCAGAATCGGCCCCGATGGCCGGGTCGTCGTTGACCCGGGACGAATCGGTTTCCTGTTGCCGCGTCCGGGCGTGGGAACCCGGCTACAGGGACAAAGCCGCCTCAGCCCTCTCGAGTTCGTCCGTCTTCTCCGTTTGGCGGAACAGGAGTAAGCGCATGCCGACAGGTTTATTCTCTTCTGGCGAGCAAGACATAGCGCACGGCGAGTCTTACTTCCGTGGCGGAAACTCACTCCTCAGATCGAAATGCATTCGGCAAGTCATGCTTCGCTTTGTTTATCCTGTGGCCGCCGTACTTGTCCTGCTCCTTACTTTCATGGAACTTGCCCGAGCAGGCGGTCCACGCTACATCGCCGGAATCAGCTACTTCAATCAGGGGACGGTCGGTACACCGCTGACCTGGGCTCAGGGAGCGATTAACTACTACACCGACCAGGGTAGTCTGAGCCCGACGGTTTCCGGACCTCAAGGGGACGCGTTGGTGGCCGACGCATTCAGCCAGTGGACCTCGATCTCAACCGCCGCTGTATCTGCCACTCGCGCGGGACAGCTTGCGGAAGATGTCAGCGGAGAGAACGTCTATCGCAATCCCGATGGCACCATCACCATGCCCCCTGACATTATGCCTACCGCTACGGGTACGCCCGTGGGCATCGTTTACGACGTGGACGGAGCGGTTACGGACGCGCTTCTCGGGCAGGGCGCCGGCGACGCGTCAGAGTGTTTCGGAAATGCGGTTTTTGGGGGACTCGACAATTTCGCAGCCAGCGCCAACTTTCTTCATGCGCTGGTGGTTCTGAACGGAAACTGTGTCGCCCAATTGCCTGACCCGGACGTGGAATATCGGCTGGTGCGCGTGCTGGGGCAAGTACTGGGCCTCGGATGGTCGCAGACGAACCTCAACGTCCAGACACACACTCCCCCGCCAAGTGCTGACGACTACGCCGGCTTCACCATCATGCATTCAATGGATCTTCCGGAATGCGTCCCGATTTCCTCGTGCTATTCCGACGGCGGCAAGGTCAATCCCTACCTGCCAAAAATGGATGATCAGGCTGCACTCTCACGCTTATACCCGGGGCCAGCCTTTTCATCCAGCACGGCCCATATCCACGGCCACGTATATTTCGCGAATGCGAACGGACAACTGGCTCAGGGCATGCAAGGCGTAAATGTCGTTGCCCGTTGGATCGATCCCAGTACCGGCCTACCCTCGAGCGCTTACGCGGCTTCGTCCGTTTCTGGTTTCCTGTTTTCGGGAAATGTAGGAACCACCGTTACCGGATACAACGACAGCACGGGACAGCGCTTCGACCGCTACGGATCGAATGATCCCGCGCTCGAAGGATTCTTTGATCTGGCCGGATTGCAGATTCCCAACGGCGGGAGCAGCGCACAGTACCAACTGACAATCGAGGCTGTCGATCCCTTCTGGTCAGACACTGTGGGCCCTTACCAGCCGTGGCAAGTGCTGCCATCCGGTTCGGGGCAAAGCGTCACGGTAAGCGTTACTCTGGGCGGAGACGTTCCGCAGGACATTGTGATGCAAGGCAGTGCGGCCCAAAAGCCCGACTGGTTTGGACCTACGACTTATAATTCCCCGGCACCGTTGCCGGCGGCTGGCGATTGGGCAGCCTCGCTTGACCCCTACGGCGGCCTCGACTATTTCTGGTTTTCCGCCCAGGCAAGCCGCACGCTTTCAATACTGGTGACCGCGCTGGATCAATCCGATGCGCCGTCAGAAAGCAAAGCTCAGCCGGTAATCGGCATGTGGGCGCTTGCCGATCCAGGAACGTTTCCCGCGCCGGCGAACACACCATCAGCATTCAACTCGTCAATTTTCGGGATGACGGTGCTGAATGCACAACTGCTGCAGGCAACCAGCTTTCGTGTGGGGATTGCCGACATTCGGGGCGATGGGCGTCCGGACTACCGATATCATGCGCGCCTGCTGTACGGCGATCACATCGCTCCGGCGCGAGCCAGCGTGGCCGGCGGTACAGCCCTCGCCATTGCGGGCTTCGGGTTCCAAGCGAACACGACGGTCACCGTTGGCAGCGCCCATGCCGTGCCACTGGCCGCCTCCGCGAACCAGATTTTCCTGACAGCACCCGCTAAAGCAGACGGAGTGCAAGACATCTCCCTGACCGATCCGCCTACCTCAGCCAGTTCGATCCTCACCGGGGTTGTGACTTACGGCGCGGGCCCTAACGACATTCTCCGTCTGGTCGCGGGGGCGAATCCTAGGACGCCGGTGGGTGGACAGGCCCCAAATCCTATACTCGTGCAAGCTCTTGCGCCCGATGGAATTACTCCTATAGCCGGCGCCACGGTGGTTTTTAGTTCGATTCCTGCTGTTACCTTCGCCGCCGGTGCGGGGACGCCGGTACCCGGGGCATGCTCCGGCGTTGGCAGCTGTACACTGCTCACCGATCAATCCGGCCTAGCCTCCGTTTATGTAACGGTGCTTTCGCAAGGCGCGATGACCATCACAACACAACTGGCGCCGGCTTCGTATACCACGCCTCAGCAGGTACAAACCACGCTGGTAGGCTGCGTGAGTTGCACGGGGTCGTTACTCGACATCGCCCTATCCCCGCAAAATGAGTCGGTGGCGCAAGGCGTGACGGTCAACCTTCAACTGACCGCTCGAGTGCTCTCGAATGGAACGCCGGTGAGAGGTCAGGTAGTGAACTTTTCCCTGTACCACGGAAGCGGCACGCTGAATCCTCCTTCCGCGACCACGGACAAAAACGGATACGCTACCACAAGCCTGCAACTCTCGAACATCTCGGCAGAGACCGATGGAAACGCCTGCGTCGGATCAAACAACAATCCGTGCCTGGGTTTTCATGTTTTCCCGGTGGCCTCTTCGGCGCAGCGATTGCAGGCCGTTGCTGGGGATCTTCAACTAATTACGGTTGGGCCTCCCTTTCAACCGGTCACGGTAAGGATCACGGACACGTCTCTGCCCCCGAATCCGGTGCTGGGCGCCAGCGTGATGTTCCAGTCGCTACTTGGACGAACCAACAACGATGCGCCGGTTGTGTCGGGTGGGGATACCATCATTACGAGGGATCAGATGCCGGTCATCCTCGGGATGTCGCAGGTGTCTGTGAACTCCGATGCGAGCGGTCTTGCCAGCATGCAGCCGTCCGCTGGCGGCTTTGAAGGCGCCCTTGCAATTCTAGGGACAGTTACGGCAGGATCTCGAAGCTTGCCCCTTCAGCTGCAATCATTGTGGCCGATGATGCAATAGCACCCCTTTGAGCAATGTAGGTGCGGGCGTCACAGCCGTGGATGCTCATCTTGCACCGCGCAACTAATTGGAGTCTCTCGAGGGCGCACATAAGAAAACAGGCAATGTGTAACCCGCGAGTTTGTGACAGTTGAAAATCGCGTCACTTCTTTACCCACTGATCTACCCAGTCGTTCACAGTCTTGTACCAGAGTTGGCTGTTTTGCGGTTTGAGCACCCAGTGGCCTTCATCCGGAAAATACAACATCTTCGAGGGTACTTTGAGACGCTGCAACGTTGTAAAGAGTTGAAATCCTTCCGACACATCCAACCGGTAATCGAGCTGGCCGTGAACCACGAGGGTGGGAGTCTTGAAATTCAGAGCTGACAAATGCGGCGACCATTTGCGATACAGTTCGCGATTGTTGTAGAGCGGTCCCTTAAGTTCCCACTCCTCGAACCAAAGCTCCTCGGTCGTGCCCCAGTCCGATTCGTTATTGAACGTCCCATCATGCGAGACGATGCACTTAAACCGGTTCGAATGGCCTAATATCCAATTCGCCATATAGCCGCCGAAGCTTGCGCCGAGAGCGCACTCACGACTCTTATCGATGAACGGATAGGTGCGCTCGGTGTCATCCAAACCCTTCATCAGGTCTTCAAAGGGAGCCCCACCCCAATCGCCATTGACCGCGTCGATGAATTTCTGCCCATATCCTGTCGATCCATGGAAATTGATCATCACGACCACGTAGCCATTAGACGCAAAAAGTTCGGGGTTCCAACGATAGCTCCAGTCATCCCCCCATGCGCCTTGTGGTCCGCCATGAATGAGAAACTTCACCGGATATTTCTTACTCTGATCGAAGTTGGGCGGCTTGATCAAAAACCCCTCTACCTTGTCGTTGCTCGCACCGGTAAACCAGAAAGGCTCGAGCGGAGCCATGGCGACCCGAGAGAGAACAGCATGATTCAAATCGGTGAGCTGGACCTCGCTCCTTTCCACGTTCGCAGCCTTGCACCCCTCCGGCTTAATCTTCCCGCTCGCATCGGTACACACTTCCTGCGCTTCGAAGGCGGTCGCTCCAGCAGGTTGGGACAATGCAGCGCGGAAAATCTCATTCGGAAACCTCACGGACATACGAGTAAATAGGAGACTTTTGCCGTCGTGGGTCACGGCGAGATCATCGTTAAAGCCTGGCACGATCATCTTGATATTGTTTTTTGTGAGATGGGCGGTTGTATCATTTCCAGCGTCACCGCCGATGACTGCAGTGTCCAGGGAAATGGAATAAACCGGCGAACTTCCCTTGTCTTCGGCGGCGAAATAAATCTTGGAGGAATCCGGATCCCAGGTATAAGTTCCCACCCAACGATCGAAACTCTCCGTCAGATTCCGGATGTGTCCGCTGCGGCGGTTGTAGAGCATCAACCGGAAGCGGTCGCTCTCGTATCCCGGGCGAACTTGTGCGCGATACGCGATGTACTTTCCATCCGGCGAATAAAGCGGAGTCGAATCGCTCGCGGGGTTGTCTGTGATCTTCCTCGCTTCTCCCCCATTCACGGAAACGATAAATAAGTCGTTATTGGTGCTCAGGGCCTCGACTTCGTCGTGATTCGAGGTGTAGCAAATTTCCTGCCCGTCCGGCGAAAAGGCGTAGTCGTCCTGCCCGCCCAAACTAAACGGGGGCACATCGTGATCCCCGGGCGTGAGGTCGCGACTCGCCCCACCCTCAGCTGGAATGATCAGAAGATGATTGCGCCTCCCCTCCTTGTACGCGTTCCAATGCCGATAAAGCAGATGGGTAAACATCAGCGCTTTGACCTTCGAATTCCCAGCCTCTTCCACCCGTTTCGCATTGCAGGCTTCGTCGCCGCAGTCGGGATAGACATTGGAAATAAAAACAATGTTCTTGCCATCCGGTGACCAAAGAGGACCATCGGTTTCGGTAGCAATCGAGGTCAGCTTGTGGGTTCCGGTCACGATACCCTTGGCGTCATCGAAATCAGCAATCCAGATCTGCGAACCGCTTTCTTTCGACGACAGAAACAAAAAGCGCTTGCTGTCTGGCGCCCAGCGCGGACGGTCCGATTGCTGGCCAGGAACGATTTCGTGCGGCTCACCGCCAGCGGTCGGCACCGCCCACACATGCGGCGTTCTCGTATTGGCTTCCAGGCTGACATCAACTGCGCTGAACAAAACCCACTTGCCGTCCGGAGAAACAATGGGCTCGCCCACTCGCTTGAGCGCCATCATGTCTTCGAAAGTGAAGGGATGCTTACTCTGAGCTAAAGCCGGAAGAACCAATAATGCAACAAACATCAAGCCGAGAAAACGGCGCATGATCTGCCTCCGTGGGAACGGGGTCAGTGTAAATCATGCAGGCTGGAAGTGATCGTGACGGACTTTGTTCGGCTTCTTTGCTCTAGTGGGCTTCCGCTCGCTCCACGCACTCCAAAATTTCCGCATCGCTGAGCGTGTGGTCAGACTCTTTAGCGCACCGGTAGATGCTCTCCACCACCTCGTCAGAGGTCGGAATGCCTCGCCGGTCCAGCCAGAACAGGACGTTGGACTTCCCGCTCATGGGGCCGATATCGATCACCTGTTCCAGACCAAATACGTGCGACGGTACTCCGGAATACACGGTGTTCGCCAGCTCAATATCGTCCTTTTTAAATGCCTTGATGACCGCAGCGGCGTGCACCCCAGTCGCGGTGCGAAACGCATCTTCTCCTACCACCGGATAATTCGCCGGAATGGGAACGCCGGTAGTCCGCGACACCGCTACGCAATACTCCTTCAGTTGGGTAAGATCCTGCTCCGCCCACGGAGCCATGCCCATGAGTTTAAGATTCACCAGCATCTGGTCCATCTGCGTGTTGCCGACTCGTTCTCCGATTCCTAGAGCCGTCGCGTGCACACACTCGGCGCCAGCGACGAGCGCCGCCATGGAGTTGGCGATGGCGAAACCGCGATCATTGTGTCCGTGCCAATCGACGCGAATTTTCTCGCCCGATGGCTTCACTACTTCTTCGATAACGAACTGCACTAGGGCAAATGCCCCCGCGGGCGTGGCGTGCCCAGCGGTGTCGCAGATAGCGATGGATCGGGCCCCGCAATTGATTGCTGCCGAGTAGAGCCGTTTCACCATTTCCGGATCGCAGCGAGTGGTGTCCTCGGTGACGTACATTACGTCGAGCCCTAGCGACACAGCATACTTCACAGCGCTCTCGGTGGTCTGCAGCAGAAAGTCGTCGCTCCAGTTCTCGGTGTAACGGCGGATGGGACTCGATCCAATAAAGGTTGCCGCTTCGATCTTCAGGCCGGTACGCTGCACAATTTCCGCGATGGGGCGAATATCGTTCTGGTGGGTACGGCAGGCGCAATTGGCGCGAATCTTCATTTTGTGGGCGACGATCTCGCGTGCCAAAGCATCCACATGCTCTACCGCGCGCGGGCCCGCCCCGGGCAATCCCAGATCGAGTGAGTGGATGCCCAGCGTTTCCATCAAATGCAGTATCGCAATCTTTTCCTGGATAGAAGGATCGCGCACCGAAGGCGATTGCAAACCGTCGCGCAAAGTTTCATCGTTGAGCAAAACAGGTCCCGCGGGCAGCGATGACGCGGGATCAATCCGGTTCCAGTCGTAAATAAGTTCGGAAGATGACATTTTTTATGTGGGCGGGCGACTCGCCCGTCCCGCCGACTAAAGCTCGGCAGTCCTACTTCGTCTTCGGCGGCACAGTTAGCCCGAAAATCGAAATCTGCCCCGATCCGGCCACGTTCAAACCACTAGGATCCTCAGCACTCGGCAAATAAAGCGTCTTGCAATGTTCGCAGCGATAGACCTCCGCGTCGCTGCCCCAAGCTTTCTCCACATCGCCGCAAGCCTGTTCCAGCACATCGGTAGCATAGAACCAGCGCTTGAGATGCCCGCCGCAGAACTTACCTTTCTCATTCTTCTCATTGCAGGCACGCTGTCCCGGCTTCTTGATTTTCACTTTGTGGTGGGGAAGTTGCGCAGGAGTCTGCGTGCCAGCGGTTACGGTTGTAGCCAAAAGGTTCACCCTCGTTCAGGCGGCTCATGCCGCGGAATTCAGCTCGCAACTTCATTCTACTCGAAGCGTTTTGCCTCATGCCAGAGCGATGCGCCGAATTGACAGTTCTCGCAGTCTCCGATTCAATAACTTATGGGGCGACTAACTTTCGCGACCGATTCTGAAGACGCAACCGCCTGATGATCGTCAACTTCGCTGAGCGGGCGCACAACCACAACTGGGAACTCGATCCGGTTACCAGGTCCTTGCTTGATACAGATTTCTACAAGCTGCTGATGTTGCAGTTTATCTGGAAGCACTTTCCAAAGACCCATCTTTCCTTTTCGATTTTCAATCGCTCCTCTGCAGTGCATCTCGCGGATCTATTTGCAATCGAGGACCTTACCCAGCAGTTGGAGCACGTCCGAAAACTCCGTTTTAGGAAGTCCGAACTCGTATGGCTGGCAGGTAATACTTTCTACGGTCGCCGAGGGATTTTTGAACCAGCGTTTCTGGCGTGGCTGGAAAGCGATTTCAAACTCTCGGACTATTCGTTGTCGGTCAAGGACGGCCAATTCTATCTTGTCTTCGATGGCTTGTGGACCGAGACCACGATGTGGGAACTCTACGCGCTCTCCATCCTTGATGAACTGAGAACCAGAGCCAATTTGAAACGACTGAGCGAATTCGGTCTCGACATTTTGTATGCTCGGGCGAAGACCAAGCTGTGGAGCAAGATCGAGCGGCTGCGCGGCGTTCCCGGGCTCAGCATCGCGGATTTTGGAACCCGGCGCCGCCACAGTTTTTTGTGGCAGGAATATGTAGTTGAGGCCATGGCCTCAAATCTTGGACGCAGTTTTATCGGAACCTCGAACGCTTTTCTCGCCCACAAGCATGATCTCGAGGCAATTGGCACCAATGCGCACGAGATTCCAATGGTTCTCGCCGCGCTAGCGCCGGATGATCAAGCCCTGCACGCTTCGCAATACCGCGTCCTGGAGTTTTGGCAAAACACCTACGAAGGCGAGCTGCGAATTATGCTGCCCGATACTTTTGGTACCACTCAATTCCTGGAAGGTGCACCGGCCTGGGCAGCCGATTGGACCGGCCAGCGAATCGATAGCAAAAATCCCTACAAGGCCGGTGACGAATATATCGAATGGCTAAAGGCGCGTGGTCGACAGGCACGGGACAAACTCATCATCGCCTCCGACGCACTCGACGTCGACGATATACTCGGCCTGCATGCCTATTTTGGTGGAGAGCTTCGGACGGGAACAACTCCTGGAGATTTCCGCGATGCTGCCGACTTTTTGGATCAGCGCAAGTGGACCCCGGGGCGTCGCATTCGATTTAGCGCCGGGTGGGGCACCCTGCTCACCAACGATTTTCGCGGCTGCGATCCGAGCGGCGGCAGCGGTTTTGATCCCATTAGCCTGATCTGCAAGGTGTCCACTGTCGAGGGCCGGCCGGCGGTCAAGCTCTCCGACAACGACGCCAAAGCACTCGGGCCGCCCTCCGAAATCGCACGTTATCGGCGGGTTTTCGGGACTGCAGGCGTCACCAATGCCCCGCTGATCGCATGACGCGATCTGCTGATGCAATCGAGCAACCCGGACTCCCAGGAGAGTGACGCGTAGAATCGGAGGGGTGTTTCTAGGCATCGAAAACGCTAGCGCTAGACGTTTTCACAGGCTGACTGAGCCTGTCAGGACGTAGACTCAATTAAGGAGATGAGAATGGAACGCACCATTTCTACAAAGGACCTGAAAACCAAGCTGGATCGGAAGGACTCGATCAAGCTAGTCGAAACCCTCGCTCCCGAACGCTACCGCGAAGCGCATATCCCCGGAGCCTTGAACATTCCGCCGGATAAGATCAAGGATCTCGCACCGCAGTTGTTGCCCAACAAGGACGTTGAGATCGTCACCTATTGCACGAACACGCATTGACACGCCAGTGAATACGCCGCCCGTGAATTGGCGGCCATAGGCTATAGCAACGTGGCGCATTACCCCGAAGGCAAGCAGGGGTGGATGGAAGCGGGCTTCCCGGTAGAGAAGGCTTCTTAGCGTGAACCTCGGATTCGGTGCACCGTCTTCGCGCACTCTGTGGCGGTTCTCACCGATCTTTGCGTTTTAAGACTCTCGGAAAACACGAAATCTTAAATCGCAGAGGCCGCAGAGAACAGCCGCGGAGTGCGCGGAGAACAACTGGTAGCAGAGTTGAGGCAATGTTGGAGCGGCCGGAGGTTAATAAACTCTACTCGAACTCAAGCATTACAATCTCGGGATTCGATCCCAGGCGTAGCGGCGGTCCCCACGTTCCTGCTCCGCTCGAAGTGAAAACCTGCATCTTTCCGATCCGGCTCAAGCCGTATACAAACTGACGGTAAATGCGTCTTGCCATCCAACTCCAAGGTATGAACTGCCCAAGGTGCGTATGCCCGGATAGCTGGAGCGAGACGCCGGCAGCCTCTGCGATCTCGGGATGGTCAGGCGCATGAGTCAATAGAATGCTCGCTCGGTCGCGATCCAAACGGAGACCGTGCAGCACGGCCGCAAAGTGCCCGTCCCGCGCCGCATTCCGGTACGGCACGCCAACGATCTGCAAACCGTCCACCTCCACCTTCTCGTTCGTGAGCACGCGGACTCCGGCTGCTGTAATGGCATGCAGATATTTGCTGTCGTCCCCAAATTGCTCGTGATTTCCCGCGACAAAATACACGCCGCCTGGCGCCGTCAGCTTGTTCAATGGCTCTGCCGCTCGTCCCGCGTCGATGGCCGTGCCATCATACAAGTCGCCGGCGATAAAAATTGCGTCCGGCTCTTCTTTCAAAATCTTCGCGACCATGCGCCGCAGAAAACTGCCGTTGCGTACGTGTCCCAGGTGGACATCGCTGATCAGCGCCGCTCTTCGCCCATGCCACGCCGCCGGCAAGTTCGCGAGGCGCACTGTCGTTCGCGTGATTCGAGTAAAGCTCGCGTTGAAAACTCCGTAAAGGCCGGCCGCCAGTGCAGCGCCGAACAGCAATTGCACGGTTCGATGGAAGTTCATCTCCAGCCCAGTCAGTCGCGCAACTCCGAAAACTATCCAGGAAGAAACCGCCGCGAAGAACAGAAAAGTTAGCAGGCCCAGCCAAACCGCAGCAGCCCTGTAAAAAGCTCGCAGAACCGGATTTGTGTAGCGAAAGGCAAGCACCGAAGCGGCTACAAAGCTCACCGACAAAAGGCCGAGGAGCAGCTTGATCCAGAGCGCCCCATAAGTCTCGCCTCCCGCGGGCGAAAATGTCCACGTTTCATAGATGAGAAAATGGGTCAAGAAAAGCACAGACTGAAGAATTGCAATGAAACCGATGATTCCTTTTCGTACCCGCATAGAACATTAGATTCCGCAGCCCGGCGTTTGGATCGTTGGCGTAATATCGTGGACCTTCGTAGAGTCCAACGCACCGCGCAATCCCTCTAAACAACGAAGGACAAGCGAGTTGATGAAGGGGAACGCCTGGGAATGCGTCGATCCTGGGAATCTTCAGGACCCTTGTGAATAAGTGACTTGACGGTATAAATTCAATCGACGCGCACCGCGGGCTCAAAGCTCGTCGACCGCGCAATCTAGAATAGGAGTCCGCCAATGCAGAGTCGCATCCTCGGCACCACCATGCCGGTGCTTGAATTCACGCTTGACCCCAACGAGTCCGTTATCTCTGAAGCCGGTGAACTTTCCTGGATGACCAGTTCCATTCAGTTGACGACGCATACCCAGTTTGGTGGCGGCGGAGGTATCTTTGGCGTGTTGAAGCGCGTTGCCGGTGGCGGGTCGCTGTTCATGACGGAATACCGGGCCATCGGCGGCCCTGGAGGAATTTCTTTCGCCACCAAACTGCCGGGGCATATCGTGCCCATCGAAGTGGGCGCGGGACACGAATACCTGATTCACCGTCACGGATTTTTGTGTGCGACACCGCAGATTCAGATCAGCGTCGGCTTCCAGCAATCGCTCGGCGCGGGAGTTTTCGGTGGTGACGGCTTTCTGCTACAGCACGTCAGCGGGCTGGGAACCGCATGGATCGAGCTCTCGGGTGAGCTAATCATGAAGGATCTGCAGCCGGGCGAAACTTTGCGGGTGCATCCAGGACACGTCGGGGCGTTCCAGTCGAGCGTTTCCTTTCAGATCACGACCGTCCCGGGAATCAAGAACATGATTTTTGGAGGTGACGGAATCTTCCTCGCATCACTCACCGGGCCGGGAAGAGTATGGCTGCAAACCCTGCCCATTTCCAAACTGGCGCACCGGCTCATGGAGTACATGCCCACGCAGCGCAAAGAAGCAGTCCAGGGAGGCGTGGTCGGAGGCATCGTGGGCTCAATTCTGGACGGGATGAAATGAAAAAGCACACTGCTGGCACCGTCAGCCAGGAAGGGGCGGTTGGGACCTCGCTTATCGTTTGTCCACCTTAATCACGTTATCGTCGGGATTACGATCGATGAGTTTGTCGAGTGGATCAATTCCCGCCTGAGCCGGTCGCTTGTCGACCGTAAGTGCGAACCGGGTCTGTTCCTTGTCGATCATCTGCTTCTGCAGATAGAGATACTTCGCGTCAGAATCTAAAATGCCGATGTCAATCCAGTCATGGATGGGAATCGCACGCTCCTGGCCTTTTCCATCCGCTCGCAACTTCTTGGCTGCGACTACGAGGTTCACCTGGTATTTGCCGTCGGGTTGTTGGACGTAGTTCGCGGAAATCGCGCGGTTGTCATACAGCGTGATGTTCTTCCAGAGATCGTCGTAGAGGTACTGATACTCCGGCGGCGTGTACTTTTTCAGATAGGCGATCAAATCGAGGGAAACAGGGTAGGGCGGGCCTTTGAAGGCATAGGCTTTAGTAAAGTCGGCCAGCGCCTGGTTGACTTTATCTTCGCCGACGTAGTCTTGAATGGCGTACATCACGAGGGCGCCCTTGTTGTAATGGATGTATCCCTGGTTCACGTCAACCTTGTATAGAGGCTCTTCCTCATTACGCTCCTGGGCGCGGCCGCGCAGGTAGCCATCCACTTCGTAGCGTAGAAATTTCCGGATCGACTGCGGCCCGTAACGATGCTTCATCACCATGAGCGCGCTGTACTGGGCGAGAGTCTCGACGATGGAGGTAGCTCCTTCCACGTTGGCGCTAATCACCTGGTGCGCCCACCACTGATGCGCGACTTCGTGAGAGGTGACGTAAAAAGGGAGATCGATGGCGTCGGGCTTCTTGGGATCAACGTAGGTGATGAATCCGATGGCCTCGGAAAACGGAATGGTGTTGGCATAGGACGCAGCGAACGTTTGGTAACGCGGGAACTCGATGATGCGCTCCTGACGAAACTGGAATGGGCTGAAATTCGTGCTGCAGTATTCGAGGCTCGACTTCATGCCATCCATCATGCGATCGAGGTCGAACTCGTGTCCCGGGTGGTAGTAGATCTCGAGATTGACATCTTTCCATTTATCTCGCCGAACCGAGTAACGGCCCGAATTGAGCGAGTATAGGTCCAGGATGGGGGCATCCATTTTGTAATGGAAGTAGCGGCGGCCGTCCTGCACCCATTCTTTCTGAAGATAGCCGGGCAGAATCGCGATCTGGTCGGGGGTGGTGCTGACCGTTCCCTCGAAATTGATCCAGTCGGCATCGGTGTTGGCCATGTTCTCGCTACGCGCGGCAACATCTTCGAGAGTCGGCATGCGTTTGGTGTTTTTCAAATCATGTTTGTGGCGGGTGCTGTCATCGGTTAATTCGATGTCCGGCGCGTAGCCTATGAAGGGAGAGTAACGCTCACCGATGTACGTGCCATTGTGCACGAGGTCGGTGTTGGGATTGGAATTCTCAAAACCGTAGTTGTCGTACTCCAGAGCAAACTCCAAGCGGATGCGGCGCTGCGGAGGCAAAGGCTTTGACAAATGGTAGAGATAAAATCCGAGTTCCGGATCCTGAATGATGGGCGTTTGACCGTCCGCCAGACGTGGTGGATCGGACTTTGGCAAACCGCGAGAATTGAGGTTGTCGGCTGCATCTTGGACGACTGGCGTTTGGCCGTCGGAGAGAGCCAATTCGCGGACTTGAATGTGCGGCATCGGCACTGGGATAAGATCCGTGGGCCACACCGTGAGCGCAACCCGGTCGATGGTGGAGGAAGTTTTGTTTTCCAGGATCATCGTGCCCTTAACCACGGCGGACCGCTTCTCGGGGTAAAGATCGACCTGGGTATTCACGTCGGTGATTTTGGGTTGAGGCAGGTCTTTGTATTGCCGGTACTTCTTTTCGTATTGGGCGCGAGCGTCGTCGACGCGGAAAGTCGTGCGATAAGGATTCAGGAGATCGGTGTTGTAGAAAATGTAGGCACCGACCCCAACGAAAAGCAGCAGGCACGCGGCTAGCCCGGCGACTACAGGCGTTGTCAAGCGGGCCGCGGCCAGTCGCAGCCTTATCCGCCAACTGCCTTCTGTACCGCGCACCCACAGCAAACTGCTCAGGATGGCGAGTGCGACGGCGGCAATCCCCCAGTACAACTGGAACCAGAACAGCGGCCCCACAAAAGGACCGAAGCCGTTGAAATCAGAGTAAGTGAAGGGAGGGGCTTGCCCGAAACGATAGAGATAGTGCTGCAAGCCCAGAGCAGGCAGAGCGATGGTAGAAATAAAATAGAGCACGACCACAAAATGCCCAAGATATTTATGGTTCACGATGGTCTGAACCAGCAGGGCAAATGCGCATAGGATCCAGAACCGGATGAGGCGAATGCCAAACAATTCCTTGAAATACACCCCCATCTCGAACTGATAATAACCGTGAGTAATCTGGACAATCAGTCCAACTGCCCAGATGACCAGGACCAGCAAGACCTGAATGAGCATCAATGCCGCCAGCTTAGAGGCGAACAGAACCCAGCGCTGCATGGGGAGCGCGTCCACAATCTGATTCACTTGCGCATCCCGCTCTCGCCAGGCTAATTCCCCGGCGTAAAAGATGATGATGGCCAGCGCGAATATGAAGAAGCCGCCGCCGCCATCCTCCAACATTCTGGCTGTCACCGGATAGGTTGGAGTTGCGATTGGGTTGTTGATACCGCTGGCGGAGAAGATCGCGAACAAACCGCCGGCGAGCAGCAGCACGCCGAAGAAAACATTTTTCACCGTCTCAGTGAATTGAATCTGGGTGAGAGAAACGAACTGGCGCAGGGAAGCTCCCGCTGAGAAGACGGGATGAGCAATGGGCAGAGCTCGTGGCGCGACGGCAATCGCGTCCTCTTCGGTCACGATTTGCTTTCGTTTTTTCTGACCCTGCTCAGGGTAGGAGAATTTGAATTTCGCGAAGGTAATTGCGAGGATCGCCACGCCCACGCCGAGCCAAAGAAGGCGGTTGAGCAGCAGGATCCCAGCAAGGGGAATCAGCCTGGTGTTACGTTCAAAGGCGGTCCAGTATTGCGTGATGCGCTGGATCGCGTTGGCGCCCAAGGGATCTGCCAAAGCCGCTGGGACATTGATCGTAAGATCGGTAGAAAGTTGCGTTGCTACAAAATATCCGATCAGCAGGATAGCGCTCGCGGCATAGACCGGTAGCATTTTCCTACCCAGTGCTCCCAATCCAAAAAAGATGGCGGTGATGAAGATCAAATTGGGGATCACCAGAAGGAAGTAGGGCTGGAAATATCCAACAATGTTCTGCGGTCCGACGCGCGTAGGATCGATGCTGGGAAGATGTGTGGCAATCCACACGCCGATGCCCACGCTGGCGAAGATCATAAACTGAATGGCCAATGCCCCCAGGTATCGTCCAGCTAGATAGTCAAACTTGGTGATCGGAGCAGTGAAGAAAAAAGGAGTGCTGTTGTTGTGTACGTCCTGATAGGTAGCCTGCCCGGCGATGGCGGCGGTGACGATAATGCCGAAGAAGGTTACGAAGCTAATAATGTTATTCAGGGCAAAAGGAGAGTTCACCAGAACTTTGCCGCCGGCGCCAAAATCAACGCTGGCCTGCGGAATTGCGCCTCCGGCAGCGGCGGCGAACAGGCAGCCCAGGCCGGCAAACACGAGGAAATACACATAAGTCGAAAGGCGACTGAGCCGCTGGCGGAATTCGAAACTGAGAATGTTGAGCACCATATTTATTAGCTCACGCCGCGGCGGTCGCCGGATGTAAGAAGCCCCGAATCGTTGCGAAGTAGAGATCCTCAAGATCGGGAGTAACCGGCTCAAAACCAGCTTCAGGTCTATCGTTGTTCAGCACGTGGATCAGGGTTCGCCCGGCAAACAGGCGCATCGAGATCAGATGGAAGCGTTCACGATAGGTAGAGAGTTCGGACGGCTGAATGATTTTCTTCCACACTCGGCCGTCGAGTTCGCCTACCAACGCGGTCGGTTCGCCCGCTAGCATGACGCGGCCCTGATGGATGATCGCCATCCGCCCGCACAGATCACTCACGTCGGACACGATATGAGTGGAAAGAATCACGATGATGTTTTCTCCGATGACGCTGAGCAGGTTGTGAAATCGCACCCGCTCCTCGGGGTCGAGGCCGGCGGTGGGTTCGTCCACAATAATGAGACGAGGATTTCCCAGCAGCGCCTGCGCAATGCCGAAACGTTGCTTCATGCCTCCAGAGAAACTTCCCAACGGCTTGTTACGATGCTCGAACAGGTTGGTTTGCTGGAGCAGAGCCTGCACAACTTCACGACGCTCCTTAGGATTTGCGATTCCCTTCAATGCAGCGAAATGGGCGAGCAGAGTCTGCGCCGATACTTTTGGATACAGACCAAACTCTTGGGGCAGATAGCCGAGAACGCGCCGCACTTCATCCTTTTGCCGGAGCACGTCGATACCGTCGAGGGAAACATTGCCGCTGTCTGCTTCCTGCAGGGTGGCCAAAGTTCGCATCAAGGTCGATTTTCCAGCGCCATTCGGGCCAAGTAGTCCGAACATGCCGACGGGAATGTTGAGCGAAACATCTTGCAGCGCCTGCACGCCGTTGGGATAGCGCTTGCAGAGCCTTTCAATCCGGAGTTCCATTTCAGCCTCGAAGATTAAGAGGATTTCTCAAACCATAAGTCTCGCCGAGATTATGATACGAGACAACAGCGCGTAGAGTTCCCTGTTACGCGCGTGTGCGTCAGCGTGAAGTATCAATCACGCCACCTTCGGACTCAACCCCCGTTTTTCGGCCATCGATGGGGATTCGGATCGGCCGCGCACTGAAACGAGCACTATGCGGCGAACGGTGGCAGCGCTCCCTTCACTCAGAATGGCAAGCGCTGCAGTTTTTCGTGGGTTGTTTGAACTGCGATGTAATCAGCCCCGAGGAGTCTGGGCGGGGACTAGAAACAGCATTTCCCTTCTGCTTCGAGCCCAGTGCCGTGACGAATGCATTTCTTAAACGCTCTACGCCATCTCGTATCTTTGGTCCGGTGGATCCTGTAAAGCACAGGCGGATTTCGCGTTCTCCCCCGACCTCAGGGTAGAAAAACTCCCCGGGCGCAAAGACCACTCCTTGAGCGATTGCCAGATCGTTTAAGTCAACTCCAGTTAGGCCGTCGGACAGCTGACACCATAGGTATAAACCTCCTCCGGGAGCGGAGAAGTTGAACCGTGTCTTTGGAAAGGCCTGTCTTAATGCGAAAATCATCGCATCTCTACGAATTCGGTGCTCATGACGGAGTTGTTGCGCGTGACCGGCGAGTATGCCAGAGCCAAGCATCTCGGCCACTACCAACTGCTCCAGTCCTGCTGTGAAGCAGGCAGCCCGGTGCTTCGTGAGCGCGAGCAGTTCCACCACGTTCTCCGGAGCGATGATGTAGCCTAATCTCAAGCCAGGCGCCAGCACTTTGGAGAACGTGCCGACATGCATGACCACGCCGTGATCGTCTAAAGCGCGGAGAGATGGAGGCGGCGGCGCATCGAAGTACAGCTCGCGATAGGCATCATCTTCGATCAGAGGAATCCGGTAACGGGTTGCGAGTTGGACCAAATCTTTGCGCTGGCTCAGCGATAACGTTCTTCCGGTCGGATTCTGGAAGCTTGGAGTGGTGCAGATGAATTTGGGCTTATAGCGGAGAATGAGATTCTCGAGCTCATCCAGGTCGCTACGAAGTGCATCCCACCCTATCAGCCGCGCCCCCGCTGCCTGAAATGTTTGGAATGCTACGAAGTAGCCTGGGCTGTCCACAATCACATGATCGCCGGGATCTATAAGACACCGAGCCAGGAGATCCAACCCTTGTTGTGATCCCGCCACTACAAGCACTTGGTCAGCGCGTGCGGAGTGCTCTTTGGCGATCGCCTGGCGAAGCGCGGGTTGTCCAGTGACCGCGCCCAGCCCCATGGCCTCAATTGAACGACGACAGAGAATGGAACGCTCGATTCGCTGGTACTCTTCGGCTGGAAAATTTTCCAGAGCTGGACAGCCTAGTGCAAACGAAATCAGCTTTGGATCGACGGAAAGGCGGTTGACCACGGTGCTCGGGGACGCACTGAGGCGCAACGAGGCTTTCGACATTTTCCCCCGCCAGGCAAAGGGAACGTTACTTGGCTGGGGCAGAGCGCAAACATAGGTTCCACGGCCGACGTACCCGCGAACCAATCCCTTAGCTTCCAGTTCGCGATATGCATTCGTAACCGTGGTTCGGCTGACATGGAGCTGTTCCGCGAGTTCACGTTCCGGCGGCAATTTCGAGCCGAGAACAAACCTTCCCTCACGAATCGCCTTCTCCAGGTCAGCCTGCAAACGAAGGTAGAGCGCGTCAGAAGATCCACCTCCGTTCATCCGCTGAGTTTCGGTCATCCCAGCACTGGCCGCCATCTGCCCACCTCGAGGATAAGGAATTAGCCCGCCTCCGCTGTAGAGTCTGGCGACGACCGACCGGATTCCAAAAATGTGAGGGGGTACAGGGGTAAAGCGGCCAAGTTCAAAATGGATATTGAGAGCCCTCCCTCGCGGATTTAACATGGTCGCTCGGCCCGAGGACGCACGAAATCGAGACAGCGTCAGTCGTTATGACCGATGGTTCTGCGCAGGTGGCGCGACACGGGCTTACGGCAAGTCGATTGTGAATACTAATGACAGCACAGCCAACAGGCGAAATCGTGATTCGTAAGGTTTCCAGCGGTGACCGTGAACGCTGGGAACCGCTTTGGAAGGGCTATCTGGACTTTTACGAAAAGACCGCCCCCCAAGCGGCAACCGAGTATACCTGGCAGCGCCTGACCACCGGGGCCGAAATCGAAGGCTTCTTGGCACTGAATGATCATGAGGAGCCGCTGGGGCTGGTTCATTTCCTTTATCATGCCTCGACCTCAACTGTGAGCGGGAATTGTTATCTCCAGGATTTATTTGTCGTTCCAGCGGCGCGTGGTAAAAGAATCGGGCGTCGCCTTATCGATGCCGTAAGACGCGCAGCAAAGGACAAGGGAGTAGCGATTCTCTACTGGCAAACAGAGGAGTTCAACGGAACTGCTCGTCGCCTCTACGAGCGCGTGGCTAAGCGATCACCATTTATTCGATATGAGATCGAACTTTGAACGATCCGGCGAATGAGCGAACTCGTTTCATAGCTCACATTCAATGCGAGGTTCGTGATCCTTGCCAGTGATTCCAGGAATGATAGAACCACACCGTCTGCAGTTGATCTCGACAAACACAGCTGAGCATTACATCTGGGGCGAGCGATGCGAGGGCTGGTTCCTTCTGAAGAGCAACGACGTTCACGTGATCCTGGAGAGCATGCCTCCAGGTACATCTGAGGTTATGCATTACCACCGCAAATCCAAGCAGCTTTTCTACGTACTGCGTGGCGAGTTGACGATGCAAATGGGGCTGTCGCAGGTCAGGATTCCAACCGGGCATGCGGTTGTCGTCGAACCGGTTACTGAGCATCAGGCAAGAAACGAATCGCCGGAGCCAGTCGAGTTTATGGTGATCTCGTGTCCGGCCAGTCATGGAGATAGACTCGATTTCAAATGACAAACCTGGAGACTCGCCTCCACCGATTTGTCAGCTAACATCAGCGCGGGGCTGGGATCCGGAGCACCTGGGCCGAACGTCAGGTATAAAAGCTAGGAATGAAGACGCTCGGAATCGTCGGTGGCATAGGACCAGAATCCACTGTTGAATACTACCGTCTGCTGATTGCTGGGTATCGCGAACGGGTCTCGGACGGAAGCTATCCGCCTCTTCTAATCGCCAGCATTGATGTCAAAAAACTGCTCGCATTGGTCGCCCAAGGCAAGCTGCTGGAACTGGTCGAATATCTTCTTGGAAGTTTGCGGCAGCTTGAACGAGCAGGCGCAGACTTTGCGATTCTGGCGGGGAATACGCCGCATATCGTGTTTGATGAGGTTGAGTCACGATCGCCGCTCCCGTTGAGCAGCATTTTGCAAGCGAGTTGTAATTTTGCGAGAGCTCAAAGGCTGAAGCGACTCGGCCTTTTCGGAACATGCTCCACGATGCAAGCCGGGTTTTACCAGAAAATCTTCGGTAGAGCGGGGATCGCCGTAACCATTCCGGAGTCGGAGGAACAGGATTACATTCACGAGAAATACGTGAGCGAACTGGTGAATGGAGTCTTTTTGGCGGAGACGCGTCAGCGCTTGTTCGGCATCGCGAACACACTGAAACAACGTCACAACATTGACGGCTTGATCCTCGGAGGAACGGAATTGCCTTTGATTCTGCGCGACGGCAGCGGAGTATGTGTACCTTTACTCGATACGACCCGAATTCATGTGAATGCTGCTTTAGAGAGGTTGTTGTCCTGGCGACCTGTCCGCGGCTGGGATCGTTCAACCTTCGCCAACGATTGCTTCGCCTAAGCGAACCACTTCGCGCACGAGGATCTCGAAGTCTTTCCGCCGGCTGCGATGATTGCAAATGGCGACCCGGATGGCGAATCGCCCCGCAATCACGGTGGATGATGGCGCCGCTACTCCTGATTCCTGCAAGCGCAGCAGAATTTCATTGTTCACAGTGCGCAGCCGGGCTTCGTTCTCGATATCACCCTTGAAACGGAAACAAACAACGTTCAACGGAATAGGCGCAAGCAACTCTAGACGGGAATCGCCAGTGATCAACTCCCCTAAGTACCGCGCCTGCTCAACATTCTGCTCAACCAGGACCTGATAGGTCTTGAGGCCGTGCTCCTTCAGAGAGAACCATACTTTCAAAGCGCGGAATCCCCTGGAGAGCTCAAGCCCGTACTGGCTGAATGCAATCGGACCCGCCGAAAGGCCTCTATTCTGAGAATCTAGATAGGGAGCCTGATAGCCGAATGTGCTGCGATGTTTTTCCGGCCACCGTACCAGAACACAGCCCACATCGTAGGGCATGTACATCCACTTATGAAGATCAAATGCCAGCGAATCAGCCCGCTCCATGCCCCGCAGCAATGGGCGCAATGCCGGCGTGATCGCGGCAATGGCTCCGAAAGCGCCGTCGACGTGGAACCACAAGTCCTCGCCACGACAGAATTCGGCGAGGGCGGATAGATCATCGATCGCACCCGAGTTCACCGTGCCTGCATTTCCGATGACGCAAATAGGTACTCTTCCGGCTTGGCGGTCAGCCGCCACCGCTTTCTGCAGCGCATCCATGCGAATGCGAAAATTGCCGTCAGTTTCTATGTAGCGCAAACTCCGGCTGCCAAGGCCCAACGCCTCCACCGATTTTTGCACGCTACTGTGTGTTTCCGCCGAGCAATACACCACCAAGGAACTGTGATCTCCACTCAGGCCTTCCTCTTTGACGTCCCATCCGGCTTTGGCATTACGCGCGATGGCCAGGCCTACGAAATTAGCCATGGACCCACCGCCGACCAGCAGTCCACTCGCTTCGGCAGGATGGCCTAAAGCTTCCTTCAACCATGACAGTACTTGCTGCTCCACGTACATGGCCGAATGTTCGCCTGCGTGCAGGCTCACGTTCATACCGCCGGCAAGCATCTCGGCCAGCATTCCGCCAGCGCTTCCTGTCCCATGGACCCAAGCCCAAAAGCGAGGGTGTATACCGAGAGGGTAAGGCAGAACAAACTCCTTAAAATCACGGTAAGCGGCTTCCGCACCTTGTGGCTCCAATGGGATAGGAACAGACAGGTGTTCGCGAACATCATCCGGTACGCGCTGCCATGCAGGGCGTTCGCGCACCCCTTCCAGGAATTCGAACATTTCATCCACCATGCAGTGGCCGAGAGTTCGCAAACTGCTCCAGTCTTGCGGATCCAAAGTGCGGTCCAATTGGCTGATGGTTGCGGTAGAGTTCATGTTCTGCGCTAACTCCTTGTAATATTTCCGACGCGTCCGTCAGTGTAATGGGGAACCTGCGCAGGTCCTAGTGCCAATCACGCATTGGACATTGAGGCTTTCTCGGCAGCCTGCAAAACTTGACGAGACGAGAAGAGAAGGACAAACCTGTGTAGCGGGAAGGGCATCCGGATGGAGGAAGGATCATGCTTGACGTAATTCTGAAAAATTTCGAGCACCCTGACGAAGTGCGAGATTTCGAGAAAGGCAAATTCGAATTGGTCCGCATTGGTGGAATGACAATCGGCCGTGCTACATATTCGCCGGGCTGGAGATGGTCCGTCCATGTGGGCAAGTCCCTTGGGAAAAACAGTTGTGACGTGGAGCATGTTGGAATGGTCCTCTCAGGGCGAGCGACGGCCGCGATGGACGATGGCAGAGTGATCGAGATGAAGGCGGGCGATCTCTTTTACATTGCTCCTGGCCACGATAGCTGGGTCGTAGGTCAAGAGCCGTACGTTTCTCTTCACTTCATGGGTGCAAGTGATTACGCAGCTCATAAAACGCAAGGAAATAAGGGAGGATGAGAACAACCGAGGAGTCACCATCTCGCGATCCGGTTCACTCGAAAGAGCTGCCATCATCTCGCGGTTACAGCCGTTGCCATGATTGCTTTGAGCTCCTTCTCCATTTCCGCTACGGTGGTAATGGTTGCAAAGCGGCCCCGGAGAACATACTCGGTGCGTTCTCGGATCGCATCGACGCCGAGTTCGTGCGCTGGGTTTTCGCGGTTCTGGATGGGGAAAGTCATTGTGCCATCAATCACGAAATCGACCGCATAGCCCAGATCCGCAGCCACCCGGGCGGAAGTCTCGCAGCATTCCTGGGTCATCGTCGGTATGAAGGAAGTAGATAACCGGCAAGCCCGCGCCTCGGTAGGCTGCGATGAGCCGGGCCACGTTGGCTTCGAAATCCCGATTATTGCGCGGTTCCCACCGGGGCATAGCTTTGAACGAGTCCTGTGCGTCGATGACAAGCAATGCAGATTGTTCAATCGGTAGGCGCTTGTTGTAAAGCACTGGAAACCTCTTTCATACAAACGCGCTTACCGCACGTTCGCCTCATTAGAATGTCGTTGTTTACCAGTCTTCGAGAATAATCCCTTGCTGTTGAATCGCAAGAGCCATTTTTGGATTGGCTCTTCAGGGAGTATTTTGCGACCACTGTGCTCCGTCGTGAGGTGCGAAGCCTGCGTGTACTGGGACTGCGACGTAAGTCTTCTCCGCTCCACTCCTGCAGCCACTCGCCGAGCTTACGTCCATCATCAATAATTTCGATTGGACTCGGTGAAGTTGCGCACGTAAAGTTGCTTCGGGGAGGGAGGCACGGGCAAATGCGCGCGATTCGATCGCGGGCGTGCGTCTGGGCAGATACCGATGCGCATTACAGAATGCGTTTGGTGTGGGGAAGGGCCCAGATGCCCCATACTGGTTGGGTCTTGACGAGTTAGATGCTGGAGCCGAGTACACTGGAAAGATCACGGCAAACCCGTAGGGTCCAATAGAATATGGAACCAGAGGGTCTGGGATTGGAAGAGAATCACGGCGAAGTTGAAGAGTTGAATCTGACCGGTCATGCGCGCGACGTCACCCACGTCCTCCCTCTGGAGGAAATCGCCAACCTTGCGGCGGCGGAAGGCCAGCCCGCCGAGACCTTGATGAACGTCGTCGCCCTGATTGCCAAGCGATTTGAGACCGAGGTTTGCTCGGCATATCTACTTGAACCGGATCGAGCCAACCTCGTGCTGGCGGCAACAGTCGGCCTTCGGCGGGAGTGTATTGGCAACCTGCGAATGGCAATCCATGAAGGATTGGCTGGCTTGGTAGCAGAACAGGTGCGGCCTGTTGCGGCAGAGCAGGCCCAGAGTCATCCGCGCTTCAAGTATTTCAGGGAGGCAGGCGAGGATGCCTACCAGTCGTTCCTCGGGGTTCCACTCATCGATCGAGGGGTTCTACAGGGCGTTCTGGTAGTTCAAACCGTGGAGCCTCGGATTTTCGGCGAAGATGAAGTTCGCATGCTGGCTGAGGCGGCGGCCCAGGTGGCGCCGGTGGTGAGCGAAGCGCGAACGCTCGATCGCTTCATCGCGCCTGCGCAGGAACGCCTTTGGGCACTGGCTCGCAACCTATGGTGGAGTTGGGATCACGATGCCGCAAGCATATTCCGCGATCTCAATCCGGTGCGCTGGAGGCAGGTGAACCAGAATCCGGTTTCGCTGTTGGCAGAGTTTCCGCTGGCCAAGCTGGAAAGTCGAGCTGCCGAACTGGTACTACACAGCCGCATCAACTACGCTTGTCGCCGGTTGCAAGAATACTTACTGGCGGACCGCACTTGGGGAACAAGGCACGCTGGAGTTTTGCGGCCTTGCCCGGTTGCCTATTTTTCCGCGGAGTTCGGACTGCACGAATCGCTCCCCGTCTATTCTGGCGGTCTCGGCGTCCTTGCCGGTGACCATATTAAGAGCGCGTCGGATCTTGGCATTCCGCTGGTCGGCATTGGCTTGTTTTACGGGCAAGGATATTTCCGCCAGCGCCTGGATCGTAGCGGTTGGCAGCAGGAAGAATATCTGGAGACGGACGTTGCTCAATTGCCTCTGGAAGCGGCGATCGGCAAGAACGGTCGTCCCGTAGTGGTGCAAATCGAGACCCGCAGCGGTTCGATTCATGCCAAAGTCTGGCGGGTAGCAGTTGGACGCTGCGACTTGTTCCTTCTCGATTCGGATGTAGAAGCGAATGATCCCGACGACCGGGGGTTGACTTCCCGTCTCTACGGCGGAGACGCGCGGACTCGAATCCGGCAGGAGTTGGTGCTTGGCGTCGGAGGCTTCCGCGCGCTTAAAGCGATGGGCATCGCGCCCGGCGTTCTTCATCTGAACGAAGGGCACAGCGGATTTGTGGTTCTGGAAGCGATCCATATGCGTATGGAAGAAGAGGGAGTCAAGTTCGACGTCGCGGCGCCTCGAGTGTCGCGGGAAGTGGTCTTCACAACCCACACGCCGGTTCCTGCTGGTCACGACCGCTTTCGTGCGGATCTCATCGAGGAGCATCTTGGGCCGCTGCGCGAATCGATGGGCCTTTCCCAGGAAAGCCTTATGGGGCTCGGACGCGAAGATCCAAACAATCAGCACGAAACTTTTTGCATGACCGTGCTGGGCCTGAGACTCTCGCGCCGTGCCAATGCCGTTTCCGCTCTGCATGGAGAGGTGTCGAGAGCGATGTGGACCGGGTTGTGTCCGGGCAAGCCGGAAGACGAAGTTCCCATCGGACACATCACCAACGGAGTTCACGTTCCTTCATGGCTGGCTCCGCAAATGTTTCGTCTCTATGACCGTCATCTAGGCACGAATTGGCACCAGCATAGTAGCGAAGCACGCATCTGGGAAGGCATTGAGAGCGTCGATGACGGCGAACTTTGGGAGACACACCTCAGCCTGAAATCGCAACTACTCGAGTTTGTACGCCGGCGCGCCGTGGAACAAGCCGAACGCCGTGGCGAATCCCGCGAAGTTTTGCAGAGAGTCGGCAAGGTGCTCAGTCCAGACGCGCTGACCATCGGTTTTGCCCGCCGCTTCGCGACCTACAAGCGAGCCAACCTCATACTGACGGACATCGAGAGCTTGGCTTCGATGGTGAACGATCCCAAGCGACCGGTGCAATTTGTTTTCGCCGGCAAAGCTCACCCGAACGATGAGCCGGGCAAACGAGTTCTGCAGCAGATTGCCGAATTGATGCGCAATCCCCGGTTCGCCGATAAGTTCGTCTTTGTCGAAGATTATGACATCAACGTCGGGCGTCATTTCGTGCAAGGTGTTGATGTCTGGCTGAACAACCCGCGGCGTCCGCAGGAGGCATCCGGTACGAGTGGTCAGAAGGTGGTTTTGAATGGCGGACTGAACCTTTCTGTCCTCGATGGCTGGTGGGCGGAGGCGTATGACGGCATGAATGGATTCGCCATCGGCACGGGCAGAACGCACTCCAACATGAACGTCCATGACACGCGCGACGCGGAGGATTTGCGCCGGACGCTACGCGAAGAAGTGATTCCGTTGTACTACCAGCGTGATCGTGACGGTCTGCCACGCGGCTGGATCAAGCGCATGAAGCGAACCATTCGCACACTCGGTTGGCGCTTCAATGCCGATCGCATGGTGATGGATTACACGCAGAAATGCTATGTTCCCGCGGCCGGGGGCACATCCAGCGACATGAGATCCGCCTGGTGAGGCTGCTGCGCGGAACATGTTCGCCACGAATCGGGTTTCGTTTTTGGATCAGAAGGAGTCGCCAAATGCACAAGGCGATCGTACTTCTGCAGAACGATCCTGCACGTGCGGCAAATTTGGTAGCCAAGGTCAGGTCGGTTTCTGAGGCAGTCTTTATCGTGCGATCGCTACCAGAAATTCAAACTTGGCATCGCTGTTTCCCATCCAAATCGGAGTCCTGGACATGGGTTTAATAACCTTCCACGAAATTGTGCGCCTGCGCCATCGACTGGGCATGGAAATCGTTTGCACTCACCACACGCCAGACGACGTCATGTGGACCGATGCGCTGGACGCAGGCGCGCTCGATTGTTGTTTTGACGATGATGGGCCGTCAATTTGCCACGCGATTCTGCAAACCTCAAAGGCTTTCAATCGGGCCGCGTCGTAACAGAGATAAATTCAGCTGTAACTCAATTGTCGTAATCAAGAGAAGATTCTGACCTCGGGAGTTAGATCCGCCCGCGCCCCGCTGACGACTTGCTATTTTGATACCCAGGACACACTCGCGCGAAGCTTTTCTCCAAGAGAAAATGATTGTTGCTGTGTAGACTCGTTAGGACTGGTTGTTCGGAGTAGGAATGGATTCATGATCGAACGAATGCGCAATCCAGAAGCGCTTTAGCGACCTGACCTTCGGCGGGGAGAAAAGAATGGTCGACGCACCACAAGGACAAGGCTTGCAGGATCCTTATCGAAAGCTGCTTGCTCGCCATCACCTGCGTTCCCATGGCCTTCTGAGGCTAGCACGACGATACCTCCCGTTTTGGTGGCGTCGCGTGCTGCTTACTCCTTACTTGCTTGCACGGGATGGCGTCGACTTTATGCTGGGGAGAAAGCAGGAGCTGGTTCCTCCGCGCTACCTGGATTTCGCAGGCAATTTGCGCTACATCGAAGCAGGACAGCAGCACTTGAAATACTTCAGAGAACTTTGTGGGTTGCAACCTCATCACCGGGTATTGGACGTTGGTTGTGGCATGGGGCGAATGGCTGTCGCCCTGACTGGATATCTTACGACGGGGTCTTATGAGGGGCTCGATGTTGTTCCCAGCGGCATTCATTGGTGCGAGCGGCATATAACCGCCAAGTTTCCACGATTCCGATTCCAAGTCATCGACGTCTACAACAAGCAGTACAATCCTCGCGGCCGGGTCCAAGCCGGAGAGTATCTTTTTCCATTCTCCGACGAGGAATTTGACCTGATCATTTTAATATCGGTTTTTACGCATATGCTGCCGCGCGACGTCGAGCATTATCTCTCGGAGATATCCCGTATGCTGCGGCCTGGAGCGAAATGTCTGTTCAGCGCTTTTCTTTTGGATGACCAAGCCCGCGAGGGAATGTCGTCTGGGCGGAGCGCATACAATTTCGATTATGAACTGCCGGGTTGCTGGACTGTCGACCCGTGGACTCCTGAAACCACGGTGGCCTACGACGAGTTTGCGCTCGCATCTATGCTGCGACGCTATTCTCTTTCGCCGGATCCACCGCGTTTTGGTGCGTGGAGTGGGCGAAATCAATATTTTGATTACGGTGACATCGTGACCGCGACCAAGGATTCGCCTATGAGTTAGCGACACGCGGGATCGGTTGGGCACCGAATGTGCAGGGGAATTCTTTCATGGTTGTTTCTGGCCCAGAAATTGGCGCGGTGCGGGTGAGCCGCCAAGTCTCACGTAGCGGAAACACTCGGCCCACGATTGTGGTCACACGCGGAGGCAATGCCGCGCGCCTCCAATTGTTTTTGATCTCTTTCTTCGCAAGAGTTCTTCGTCCCCTACACCATCGTGGCTTGTGGCAAGTGATCCATTTCCTGGCTCATTTCTTTTCGCCCGAGAATGCTGTAATGGCTAGCGATGGAAAGTGGAAGTTCAAGATCTATTTGGCCGATGGATATTGGACAAGATGGATGGTCGATGGCTTTACCTATGAAGATGAGATCGCCAGAGTGCTGGATCGGATTCTCACTCCTGATTCTCTGTTCATTGACTGCGGAGCTAACAATGGCTACTGGAGTCTCTATGCTGCGTCGAAAATCGGTTTGAGTGACAGGGTGGTGGCAATTGAAGCGGGAGAGATGAATTTTCGCCGGCTGTGTGAAAACCTGGAGTTAAACAGCGGCTCTTTCAGGGCAGTGCGAAAGGCGATTTTCTCGCAGTCTAACTTGAACCTACGATTTCGAACCCATCCTTTGTGGCACGCGTCCAACCGTTGCGTGGACGATGGCGGAGATGCTCAGCAGGAGGGCTATGCAGTTGAGTCTGTCCAATCCGTCACTATTGATGACGTGTACCAAGAAATTCCGCTCGAGAACCGAACTGGCGAGGTCATCGTCAAGATCGATGTCGAAGGATCTGAGATTGCGGCCCTGAAGGGGGCGACGAAGCTCATAGGTGAGGGCGGGTTAGTGATCTATGAGGATCACGGAGATGACCTCGCTTGTCTTGTGACCGATCACATCCTGAGTGAATACGGATTAAAGGTTTACTTCTTGCACCGGGATGAACGCATCATCTCCGAAGTGCAAAACATCGGGCAGTTGGCTAAGCTGAAAAAAAGGGCGCATCGTGGCTACAACCTTCTGGCAGGACGTCCGGAGTCCGCCGCGCTGCGCAGACTCCTAGACTGGCTTGGTGGTGACAACGAATAAACACATGGACGCAGAACACGGTCCTGCGTCCACATGGTTCCAACGCGACACCTACATAAAGCAAAAATTCTGACGAATGGTATCGGTGTGCGTCCCACCCTTGAGGGTTCCTCTTAACGTGCCCACGCCCATCTTCTTGTCCATCTTCAGAATTCTGTCGAACGAAGCAAAATAGGCGGTGTTCGGCGTGCACCCTGATGGGAACTTATATTGCCCGGAGTCCAGCTTGGTGGTTCCATCCATCAGCGCAAAGGAGAGGCTGCAGGGGCCAGTGTAAGATACGTCCTCGAATTCAAATGTATACGTAACTCTTGAACCCCTCATCACGACGGCCAACGGCGCCGACAACGCGATTGTGCCCGGGGTTTGGTCGGCGCATCCTGCCGTGCCGCCCATGCATGGAAACCCCTTCACTTGCATACCGACACTGGCGTTCGTGAATCCAATTACGGTCATCATCATGGGCGGCGCGCCCGACCGTGCCATGGGGTGCGAGAAGACAGTGGGCGGATGACTTACGCTATCGCCTTGTGCCAGCGTAAGTGCAGGAACGGTCAAAGACACCACCAACACCAGCAACAATGAAAACGTCGAGAACCGAATGTCGCGCATCTGGGTATCCTCCTTAGTTGAAAAAGTAAGTGACTGAGGTCAACCCGAGTGGGGAGCAGTACGACGCTCACTCCCGGCATTGTCCAATGAAACATCTTCGACTGCAAACCTTTTCATCTCATGCCTGCCTCCGCTTTTGAGGGAGCATCCCTCTCCTAAGAAGCGGGTCTCCTCTTGATCGGTCGCACAAACTGGACAGAACTTGGACTTGCGGGAAACATAATTCGCATCGCTTTCGAGTACGACCAGGTATCGTCCCGGATCGCGCGGAGTACCCTCTCACAATAGGGCCAAGGCTCGACGAAGGCGGGAAGAGGATCGTTCCAACGAAAGATGTCGGAGTGAATTTTTGGCTGGAAGCCGCTCAAAAACTGCAAAGCTGCGGAGAGCTTTCCCGGGGTGGTGCCGGGAGTTGGGTTTTCTCCCTTGCCTGCAACAAACTTGAGCATGGCGAGCAAGTCACCAGTGTGCCAGCAGGTCGAACTGCCAAGCGTGATTGCCTCCGGCTTCGGACGGCGGCCATTCACGAAGTATTCGTAAGTCCAGTAGGGGAAATCCCACCCGGCGTTTACCGACCCCTGAACCGAAGCCCAGAATCGGGCATTGGTTTCCATGTAAGATTTTTGGCCATTCTTGCCAACATAGAAAGAAAGGTGCGCCACGCCGTTCCAATCGAGGGCGGCCAGCAGCTTCCGCGCATGCTCCACCAAGTCGTGGCTGCTGGCAACGACCTTACGGAGCACGGCGCTTCCATTGAAGCGACGAACCGCATGGTATTCGTGAACCGCTAAAAGCTCTCCGCGGGCCGCGAAGCAGCAAAGATCATGCACCTCCCCGGTGGCGCATTGTTGAAACAGAGGACGCTCTCCACCGAGGCAGTACTGATCAAGATAGAGCCGGAGCTCGGCCTCATTAAAGGCATAGAGGACCTTGAACTTGAACCGTGGGATGTGGGGTTCGATAGCATCTCTCGATCTCTTAATCACGATGGGGAAGCCCAGCGCTCGAATCATTTCCGGAACTTGTCGCAGGTCTTCGAGGCAGAACTGGCGCGGACAGGGGACTCCAAGTTCGCTGGCCAGTTCGAGATTTACCCGTTTATCCAGTACGCGCCTAAGCGACTGAGAATTTGCCATGGCCAGCTTGGTGAGTTGTTCCAACTCGCCACGACGCCTCTCGAACAACACCAGCGCTTGATCTGTCATGGGTATAGCCAGACGGATTTCATGTCTCCTAATCAGTTCGAGAACAAAGTGGACGAAAGCGTCTGTCTGGGAAACCGGATCGGGCGATAGCACCGCATGCTTCACATAGCGCGAATAGAAGGCCATGCTCCGCGGCTCCGGGCACAAGACGATGAACGATATACTGCGGCGTGCCAGCGAACGGGCTACCGCTAACGTTGCGCGCGTATGACCGTCAGTGAGCAAAACCTCTATGCGCCCTGTCGGGGACTTGTCGAAGTTTGTCACGTCGCACCTCCCGATCAATCACGGCCGGCAAAACTCGAGCACATCTGTTCCATAACTAGCGCACCGTGATGTCAACCGGTGCTGACGGAATACCGTTTGCGACAACATAAAGTCTGCTGCGGCCAGTTTCGACTTGCGGCGGCACATCGAAATGCGTCGACACCAGCTCGCTTCCGGTCGCAACTGCCATGGTGCTGTGGTCGTGCGTGCGGCAATAAAAAACATGCTTAGTCGCGAGGTTCACAATGCGAACCAGCGGATAATTCGTGGCGTCCTGAAAATCATCGTTGTACATGGCCCCCTGGGAGAGGCCGTTGAACTGCGTGCCGTGAATCACGTACGATTTGCTACGAGTGAGCGTGCTCGGAGAGGATGTGATCGTCGGCCTCCAAGCTTGGTTATAGGGGGCGCTCGGGGTGAACACTTCAATATCGGTGCTGAAATCAGTGAAAAGCAATTGACCGGTGGGAAGCTCAAGCAGGTGCCCGGGAAACGACGAGTCCTTAGACGCACGGGGTGGCCCATGAATCTCCGTCAGGCTGCTGCCATCCCATTCAAAAAAACTCGCTGGCGGTTTCTGAAAACCAGGGCTGGCCATCATGATGACCTTGCCATTTGTCTCCAATGCGGCAGGGCCGTCGGCGATGTTGAGATTCCCGGGAAAATCAGGGCCGGCTCTCCAGCTTCCGTCTTTCGAGTCATAAATCGCGGTGTGTCCGGCGGCACAACTGTTTGCTCCAGTGGCAAAAACCGTTCCGTCCGGCCGCAAGACCGCGGCGCCGATCTCGTGGTTTGACTTGGTACGTCCGCCGCAATTCGCCGCGGAGTTCCACAGTTGTACAACCGTGCTTCCTGCACTCGACCATGCGCCCGTGCTTGGGTTGTAGACCTCTGAGTTCATGCCGTTGCGGGTGTACTTATAGGTATAGGTGTCGACATCGAGCACGTTCCCGTTGGGCAGCAAAGTCAATCCTTCCCTCTGATAGCTATCGAACTTGCCCGGCCCAGTAGGAGTCCAGGTCAAGTTGGACGCATCGAGCAGAGCAGCCACGGGCGGCAGATCGCAGCAATCAACCTGCATCAACGTCCCGTTGGGTAAAATCGTTGCCGAGGCATCACCAATATGGCTCCAACCAGTGGGAGGTTGAATGGGGGTCCATTCGTCCTTCAGCGGATCGTAGACGGCGCCAAGGGTGGACCACACTTCTTTGCCATTGTTGAACTCTCCGCCTTCAATTACGAGTCGGCCATCGGGCAAGACCGCCGAGCCGAAAAACAGCGGGCTGTAACCATTCGGGAGTGAGGCGGCTTTGGTCCATGTCCCGTGAAGGTAGCTGCCGTGAATGTCCGGCGTAAGCTTGTACCAGTTCTGCCCGTTCCGCGGCTCCTCGTGGACCAACACGGTGCCGTCGGTGAGCAGCAACATGGATCCTGCTGTGAAAGTTGGTTGATTCTGAAGCGGTTGCCATTTCTGCGCACTGGCCAGACTTGCACCCGGCACAAAACTCGCCAGCGCAAGTGCAATCGTCGGCAACAGCTTCATTGACTTCATCCCCAGCAGTACTGATTTCAAGGCGAGTGATCGGACCGCGTCGTCGTGCACGTCATTCGTTGGTAATTACTTCAATGCTCCCATCAAGCTTAGTGATTGGGACGGTGAACTTCTCGTGATAGGTATGGGCCTTGTCCCGAAGAAAGCTAAGTGTCATAGCTTCGCCAAGGAGCAGAGACGTTTCGGTATCGCTGCGCCAGTGGATACCGGCGTGGATACCGTGACCATAGCTCACGTTATGCGCCAGCTTGTTCAATTCGCCGCTGACGGTAATCTCCCCCGCATCCGAACCGGTATAGGGCACCAGTGAAAGACCATCGCTCGAGGGCACCATCGGATCCGACCACACATGACTTCCGTCGAAGAAGAATTTCAGCAAGGTAATACAAGCGCCGCCCACGGTTCCGTGGCCGGTCGGGTAAGAGGGGTGGTACGGAGAGCCCTCAGGAAACGCCTGCGAAAGAAGATACGTTCCATACTTGCTAAAACTCTGTGCCACCGCTTGCGAGTTCAGCACATTGCGGTTCAATCGGGCATCGATTTTATTTTTGTTTCCGCTGAGAATCTGATGCAGAACCCCTCCACCCGCCTCGGGACGATGCGTAAGGTGAATCAGCCACTTTTGGAACCACACCCGGTTCAGGGCGCGAGCGGCAACTTCTCCCAGCGAGGCAGCGAAATCGGGTGAGCCGAATGTGCCAAAGCCATTCTGCGTCTTGGATCCGTTGTAAGGGTTGCCGGGGTTTACGGGGAGCTTAAGGCTCGACATCACCATGTACGCGGTCAAGTACGCCTGATACAAAACGTCCACGTGGGTGTAAGCCCCCAGGCCACGCCCGTCATGCAAGTAGCGTTGATAAGGATCAATTTGATTGGTGAGTCCGGTGCTGGTGCCGTTTTGAACCTCGAGGAAAGTCGTCGTGTCGGTCAGGTAGTCAATATCCGGCAGGTACGTCGTCATCAACTGGTTGCACGGCTGAGCGCCAAAGGTGGTGGGAGTAATCATGAACTGCGACATGTACGGGCCCACCGTGTCGCCCGCAAAAGGCCCGCGGAACAGCAGACCCGGAGTTACGTTTCCATTGCCGTCTCTCGGGCCTCTGTAGGCTGGCATAGTTGTAAGTTCCGCTGCCGCTGCGATGGCGGTGGAGTTTGGGGGGTAGTCGGTGAAGGCCACATCGCGCAAAAGCGAGGCCCAATACATCTCTACCAATTGCGTGCCGTAGTCCGCACTGTCGATCCGCGCAAAGGGTGGGACCAGCGGAAGACCACCCTGATCACCGACCCAAGGTGCATTGCCGAACTGGTCGGAGTCGGCAGTTTCCAGATCATAGGCATACGACCCTTGAGGGCCGTTCAGGGTGTGGGTACCGCCAATGATGATGGCCTCGAAGTCACTGTTCTGGCCAGTGCGCAGTGCCTTGATGAACGACGCCCACGCCGCCGGATTAACCACTCCGATATCGTCTTGCAGCAGGCCTTTGCTATAGCTGGCGGAGAAGTCAGGATAGCGCTGCCGGTCGCCGTTGGTCGTGTGCGGGGGAACGGGGATCTTGGAGTCTCTCTGGGCTGCGTCGATGCGAAGGTTAAGCGCATGTTGCACCCGGTTGCTGCTCGCGGGTGACCCGTCAATGTCGGTCTGAGCAGAAGCGCGAAGTGGCTCCAGGCCGACGGCCGCAAGGCTGCACACCGCCGCACTCGCTCCACCAATATTCTTTAGGAACTTGCGACGGCTGGAAGAAGCAACAGCATTCTTTGTCGCTGATACCGCATTGCGCGTGGATGGATCGGATTCCGTAAGGTTTTTTTCGCGCGTTCTTGAGTCGCCGGTGGAATCCATCGAGCTGTCCATTGGCATTTGGTCGACTCCTCTATTGTCCGATTATCTGGGGCCCCTCTCGCCTAGGTGTAAATCCGAATCCTCTGTTAAGTTCGAAAGCCGGACCCGCATATCCACCTGGGAGAAGTGTGAAGCTTTCATCTTGACGCTTCCACTGCGGGTTTTATCTGTGCCGGGGATCAGCGCACTATCGCGGGTATCGAGTTGCCGGCGGCGACGCTGAAACGTAAGCAGCAGACTTGAGAGCCGCCAATCGCGATCACTCGCTGAACGGGCAGAGGAGCACGCCCGACATCGTCGAGACCCGAAGCCTCGATCCACACTGGACCGAGACTGTGCGCTCATACCTTGAACTTGTCAAGATGAAATAATTTGCATGTCATAGCGCATTAATAGTGCTTACCCGCCGAGAGCAGAAATTAGAGACTACTTTGAGAACTGGCCAATCCAGAGCAAGATCGCGGTCATGCCGAAGCGGTCAACAAAGGATTTGAGTTGTTGTTCCCGTAGGGACGTGGCTTGGTTACGTGTCTGTCACCGCGCGGACGAAATCTGCCAGCATCCCGTACGCGGTGGCTTCCAATCCAGGATTGTTTTCCGTAATCGCCAACCCCGGAAAGATGTCAGTTTCAAAATACACGATCGACGATGTTCCCGCGACCCAGGCCAGCGGATCGCTCAACGGCACCTGTTCCGGTCGGGCGCTCGCCTTCACGCCTTGATCGGTGCGACGGGCGCGGCAGACCAGTTTGTACGGCGTACCGCCAGCCCGTGCAGCGCGCACCGCCTCTCCGCTCAGTTTGCCAATGCCTTCGCGCTCGATGTCTTCCAGTTTTATCGGCAGCCCCATCAGCACCCGAACCAGAGCAGCGACTTTTACGGCCGCATCCCAGCCCTCAATGTCATTGCTGGGATCAGTTTCGGCAATCCCGATGTGCTGCGCTCGACCCAGCGCCTCATCAAAACTGAGTCCTTCTTCCATGCCATTGAGAACAACGTTCGTGGTGGAGTTTAGAATGCCGCGAAACCCGTGCAGATGAACGACCGGCAAGTTGTCGCGGAATAAAGCGAAGATGGGCACGCCATCCATCACGGTGGACTCAAATAGAAATCTTCTCCCCATCGCGATGGCGAGGGAACTCAGTTCCTCGTACCCGTGCACGATGGGGCCTTTGTTGGCGGTGATAGCGTGTGCACCAGCTTCGAGGGCAGCGCGAATGTGATCAATCGCGGGTTGGCCGTCGCGTGGGCTAAGCGAAGTGGCTTCGAAGAGTACCTCGGCTTTCGCCAACCGCAGCCATTCGCCGACATCATGTGGCGCGGGCGCCCTCGCCCGCGATTGTGCCGAGAAGTCCTCCCTCAGAGCCTCTGCGTCCAAGCCATCGGCATCAGCGAGCCACCCCATTCGCCCTGTCGCCACACCGGTGATTCGCCATGCGATGCCGCGCTCCCGCAGTTCGTGATCCTTCTTCTGGAGCAGGCTGAACAGCGTCCGGTTGACGTTGCCAAAGCCAAGCAGGCAGAGATTGTAAGTGCGAATGACTTATCTCCTGGAATGGCTCCGAGCGCACGCTGCTCTCGGGCAGCACACAATAGTGTAGGCCGGGCGAGACGCCCGCTCTCCATCATCGAGCAGCGAGATGCTAGGGTTACATTCGTCAGCCCATCGTGGTCGTGTGTTCAGGCTGAATCTTGTAAATCACCCGCGTTTCCGACGCCTGCCGATAGGGATACTTGTCGACGCCCAGATATTTCTTAGCCAGTTTGTCGATGTGAGCGTCGGCGCCCTGCTCGGTGATCTCCACCACGCGACCACGGATTTCGAGGTAACGGTAGGGATTGTCAGGATCGACGATTGCCATAGCTACGCGCGGATCGCGACGTACGTTGCGGTCTTTCTGGCGGCCCTTTGCGGAGTTGAAAAGAACGTACTCCCCTTCCAAATCGCACCACACCGGGGTTACCTGCGGACGGCCATCAGGCATCAATGTAGCCAAATTGGCAAAGGCGCGCTTGCTGAACAGGTCGCGATATTTCTCCGGAATAGCCTCAGGCATCACATCCTCCTTAGCAGGGTATTGCCAAACAAGGTCGATGGAATTATAGACGGCATCGAGGCTTTCGTGTTGCGGTCTCCACTTCTAGTTTCAACCCCCACCATTTAAGATTTGGGGGTTTAACTCTAGCGAGCGTGAATCATGTTGAGAGAAAATTTCCGCAAGCCCGCGTCGTTTGGGTTTTTCATCGTGCTCCTCCTGCCGATTCTATACACGGGAATCGGCGCGGCCGCCGACAGACCGGCGAGACCCACCATCGTCTTCATGACCGACTTCGGCACGCTGGACGATTCCGTTGCAATCTGCCGCGGCGTGATGTATTCGATTGCCCCGGATGTGCGCATCGTGGATCTCACCCACCAGGTTACCCCGTTTTCCATTCGAGACGGGGCGCGCTTCCTCTACGGCGCGACCCCATACTATCCGCGCGGAACGGTGTTTGTAGTTGTGGTGGACCCGGGTGTCGGGAGTACGCGGAAAGCGGTAGTGGTGAAGTCGAAACGCGGACAGTATTTTGTGCTGCCGGACAATGGGCTGATGACCCTGGTGCAAGATCGCGATGGAATCGAAAGTGCGCGCGAAATCACGAATCGCGATTGGATGATCGGAGCCGCGCTGTCATCAACTTTTCATGGACGCGATATATTCTCACCAGTCGGCGCCCATCTCGCCCTAGGCGATGATTGGACCGGGGTCGGGGCCGAGCTCGAAGTGAGCAAACTTGTCCGCTTGGACATTGCAATAGCGAAGCTGGATGAACGCGGGTTGAGCGGAGAAGTGATCGCGACGGACGGGCCGTTCGGCAACCTCGTCACCAATATCAGCGGCGACGACTTTCTCAAACTCGGCTACCTGCGGGGCCAGAGTGCACACATCATTATCGGCACGAACGAAATGGATCTCCCATTCGTGCGTACCTTCAGTGACGTACCGCTGAACAAACCGCTGCTCTACATCGATTCGCGCGGGCGTTTGGGCTTGGCTGTAAATCAGAGAAGCTTTGCGGCCACGTACGGAGTCAAGCCACCTGTGGCAATCTTCATTCCCCGCGCGAAGAACTGAACTAACGTGGAGGACGGGCATCTCCCCGTCCAGCTAATATCTTTGGCGCGGGCGCCCGCGTACTTTTCGGAAAGCAACTATTCCCTCACATCCCCCGCAATTCCTGGCAGGACCGCCCGCAGCAGTGCCACGAAGTCACCCTTAACGCGATCAGCCGTCTTGAGCACATCTTCGTGGTTGAGCACTTCATCGGATATTCCTGCTGCCATGTTGGTGACGCAGGAAATGGCCAGCACCTTTATTCCCATATGCCGCGCCACGATGACTTCCGGAATGGTAGACATACCCACCAAGTCCGCCCCAATCGTACGCAGATATCGAATCTCCGCGGGAGACTCGTAACTTGGTCCCAAGAGTCCCGCGTATACTCCCTGATATACGGTCTTCCCCAGCCGATGAGCCGCCAGGAGAACAATCTCGCGATACGGCTTCCAGTAGGCTTGAGTCATGTCAGGGAAGCGAGTTCCCCAGCGGTCGTCATTAGGTCCGACGAGCGGGTTGTGTCCCTGCAGATTGATGTGGTCGGCAATGACCACCAGCGCACCCTGTTTGTATTCGAGATTGATGCCGCCAGCAGCGTTCGTCAGGAGCAGAGCGCGAACGCCCATACTGCCAAACACTCGGGTTGGAAATGTGACTTCTTGCGGAGAATATCCTTCGTACAGATGCACGCGCCCCTGCATAGCCGCCACGGAGACGTCGCCAACCTTTCCGATCACCATTTGCCCCGCATGACCGACCGCAGTAGCGCGCGGGAAAAAAGGAATATTTGCGTAGGGAATCTTCGTCGCTTCGGATAGTTCGTCGGCAAACCCGCCCAGACCTGAGCCGAGAACCAGTCCGATCGCGGGGCGAAGTGGAGTCTGCCCAAGCACGAATTGAGCGGCAGACTCGGCGCGGGTAAAATCAGAGTCGATAGTCACTTGTTTTCCTGTGTAGCGCCGGCGTCCTCGCCGGCTATCGTGGGGGCGTCCCGCCCTTACGCGGCGAGGGCAACATGCCCTCGGGACAGCCGCCAAGATGGCGGCGCTACAAAATCAGAACTTCTTCTCGAATCCAGCAAACTCTTCTTCCAGCTTCCACTGTGTCTGAGCACGCTCGCTGGCGTCCAGAAATTTCTGACATGCGGACGATACTTTTCCCGCCGCCCGATCGTTCGCACAGGCTGCCACGGGATGGAATGTCGACGCCCACAGGCTCGATCCTGCCAGAAAGCTGTGCTCGAGGCTCATTCGCGCCGTACGCTTCAGTTCCTTGTAGCCGAGAAACTCGTAAGTCTGAACCGCGCGCAGATACTCGCTTGTCATATCTGAACGCGATACTCCCTCGTCATCTGTGGCCAGCGCGACCGGCACCTCATACTGTAGATAAATCGGCAGCGGATGGGCATCGCCCCATATGCCCAGAATCAAATCATTCGAAGTCAGGCAAATTTCAACCAGAATCTTTTGTCGAGCCATCTGGCGCAGGAGATCAAGGGGTTGATCTTCGCTCATTACGGATACGCCGTGCCCGATACGCTCGGCGTGCCCGCGCTCAACCGACTCGCGAATGTGAAAGCGCAACCCTTCCGGTGGCACCAAGCCCATGGCCAACTCCCCCGCGTGCAGGCTAATGTGCACCTTGGGATAGACGCCATGCAAGTAGTCCAGCATCTTCATGTGCAGTTCAAAATCGTGCATGGGAACATACCAGTCTTCCGGCATGACGAGATTGAGGCCCACGAAGCGTGGATCCGACCGAGCCAGTTCGAAACCCAGCAATATCTGGGCGAAAACCATCTCCCGAGGCAGTCCGCGTAGCACCTGGTATAAATAGCGAACTCTGATGTCGCATCCCGGCATCGCTTCCGGAGTTCCGCACTTGAGCACGGACCGCATCTTGCTCTCGTCGTCATCCAGGCGCCTGCTGGTAGCCACTACGATATCCTTGAGACCACTAGTGAGCAGTTTCTCTCGCATGCGGGCGAAGTCATCGTCCCAACCCAGTTTCGCGCCGAGCTGCCCGGATTGAACAGAATCCGCGGTATGCATCAACTCGAGATATTGGAGGTGATCTTCGGCCGCACGCGAGGCGGCCTCGGCCAGGGCATCGCCGATATGGTTGTGAGTCGCCAGCGAGAATTTGTCGAAAGTCGCGAAGAAATGATCGTGTCCCGATTCTTCCGCCGGTTGCCAGTTCCGCATCGACCACGCATCCACAATCGAGTTGTAGAGCACATGATCCGAATACGCACAACGAATCAGCGGCTTGCTCGTGGACTTCTCGCAGGAATCGTCACACGGAGGAGCGATCAGAATTGATGTAGTTCGGTCCACGCACAGATTGTCGCTGACTGCGTAGTCGATAAGATTCTCCGCGTAAAGAGCGCCGCTGAGGTGAGCATGCAGGTCGCCCCCTTTTGGCATATCCCGCAGGAACGCCAACTGAAGCGAAGGCTGCCGCCGAATGGATTCGAAATAGCGGGCAGTCCGCTGCTCAGCGCCTGCGCCTGACTGCGACAACGCCTCACTGGCGAAGCAGGTGACGATCAAGAGAATAACCGACCGAGCTATTCGTGCCACAGGAGCTCCTTGAGTGTTCACCAGAACCGGCATTGTACCTTGACGCCTGCAGAACATGAAACAACGCAACTGTAGAGACGCTGCTTGCGACGTCGCAGTCGCCGACAAACCTCCACCAGTCATTCCGAGAACCGAAGGGCGACGAAGCATCTGGCTTTTCACCGGGTTAAGCGAACCAACTGGACCCTCCTTTCGGTCCGGATGACAATGCGATTCATTAACAGAAGGAGAGTGCGCGAAAGGGTTTTGCCTATGATTTTCACAAGTACAGTTTGCGTCCGTTCACAGCGCTGAGCGGTGCCAGGCAAAAAGATCCGCCAAAATTGCGCGTTGGCGCACATCACAAAGCCCGGCGACGAAAGAACTGCACCAACCCTGCTACACCCGCCTGTGAACCGCCTGCACCTGATTGAAAACTCAGCAGATACGATTCCGCGTTTTTTATTGACTCTAAGAATGAAAAGAGTAAAAACATAATCGTTCTTTGACAGCTTCTGAAGTTTTCCCGGTTGGTGCGGCGTCCGGGGCTCAAGCGAAGTCACCCTCTACATTGCAAAATGACTGAGGGAGGGTTAGCAAGGGTCTATAGCAAAGTGCTGGTCGAGGCGAACAAGAAGATTTGTTGAAGGCAGGATAGAGTCCCGAGGCGTTGGTTTGGTTTATCCGGTTGGCGGTAAGCCCGGAGCCCGAGCAAAGATCGCGAGTCGCGGTCCGCAAGGATCGCAACTATGGCAGGTCGGCGAGGGTCTAAAGCGAGCTACTGGCCGAGACGAATGATCCCAACACCACCTCGGGACTCTTAATTTATCTCTGCAGCAAGCCGCTCCGCGGGTTTTCCCATGCCGGTACAAATAGCGCTACCCACCGTCCGCTCTTATCACGGTCCTTCTTGGAGCTGAAACCGTTCTTTCGGCACCAGCCGTGCCCGATAAATCGAATTAGTCGCGGCCACTTCAGCCACTGCATCCACGTTCAATTCGTAAGAACCCTGTGGCAGGTTCTCTCCAAAAGGAAGCTCGATGCTGGTCGTGTCCTTTTTCAAAGTAAGTCGCTGGTAGCCGATTGCGGTAGCGCGTCCAGTCTCGTTCACCGCCAACATGATTGCGGTCAAATCAAAATCGTGCTCTGTCTGGTCGGAAACGACAATTGAACCTTCCAGCCGTCGGCCTGTGACCGTGGGATAGCGTCCCCACTGGACGAGAAGCGGCGCCGCCACCGTCAGCGCGAACTGCTGGTTGCGTTGCGCGGCAGGTTTACCACTGTCGGTCACGGTCACGGTAAATTTGAATTCACCAGTTTCCGTCGGAACCCCACTCAGAATCCCGTCTACTCCCAGCACAACACCGGCGGGCGGAGCCCCCTCCGTGATTTCCCACCGCACAGGAGTGATTCCTCCACGCGCTTCCAAATGAGTCTCGTAGTGCTGTCTAAGATATGCCTTGGGCAGGCTGGTGGTGCGAACTTCCAACGGTTCGCCAGTCGCAGCCCCTTGTTGGCCAAAAGAGATCGCCGGAGCTGCAAGCAGTCCCATGATTAGCCACAAAATTGTGCTATTTCGATGCATGCAAAAACTCATCGACCGTCTTGATGAACATTCCCGTATCATCCACAAAAGTCATGTGCCCAGCCTTGGGAAAGATCACCATCTTCGATCCCACGATCTTCTCATGCATCGCCTGCGATAGCGACGGATCGGATTCATCGTGATCCCCCGCTAGAATCAGCGTCGGCACTTTGATGGTCGCCAAGCGGTCCGTGTATTCAACCGACTTTAAGTTGCCATCGATGATGAACTCGCCGTGCTCGCCCCACATTTCACGATACAAATCCCACGAGATTTTGCCGCCGTCGATCGGATCATAGTTGGGATCAGGACGGTTCTGGTAAAGGTAGGGAAAATAACCTTCGCCCCAAGCCGCAATCATATAGTCGTTGGTGTAGCGGTTCTTCTCGTAGACTTTGCCGTGCCCGAACAATCCCGCCGCTTCGAGGCCATTGATGCGCTCGCGCAGTTCTGGTGACATATTTTGCTTCATGCGCACAAAGATTTCATTGATCGCCCTCGTGCTCGACCAAGTGCTGCCAAGAATCAGGTGCGTGAGGTTGGCCTGATACTTCAAAGCGTAAGCCTGCGCCAGCGCTCCTCCGTAAGAGTGGCCCAGCAGACTGATCTTGCCCAGACCGAGCGCCTGGCGGACCGTTTCGACGTCTTCCACCATGTTCTCAACCGTGTAGCCGGAAGCATCCTCGAGTTTCTGGGATCGGCCAGAGCCGCGCTCATCGATGAAAATTAATTTGTTATGCCGGGCCAGAGGCAGGAGGTAAGGCAGAAAATAATCGTGCGATGCGCCCGGGCCTCCATGCACGATCAGCAGCGGCGCGCCGCGGCCCAGCATCTTGTAATAAATCATCACCCCATTCGCATCCACAAAACCTTCCTGCACGGGATAAACATTCGATGCCGTAGCGCTGTGGGTGACCGTGGGCTTTCCAGTCTGAGCACTGGTCGTGACTAGCAAGCCAAATACGCAGAGGAAAACTAGACAGTAGCAAAATCGACAGTTTTTCATGGCCCGGCTATCGTAATTCGCCAGTCTCCGGAAGGGCAAATGAAACCTGAGCATTCGGCGCTAGCGCCAACTTAAGCCTCGTCTGTAGAGACTAGCTAGCTCCGTCTCTATGTCCCCTCGACGCCGTCGCCGCTCGCACGATAAGCTAGATGGCCGAGGGAGTCGGAGCGCATGCGTGACGCCGTTGCCCGGCTGTGGCCGGAGATTCAGTGGATCGAGAAGCCCAAACTGCGTGAGCAGGTCACCCAAACCTGGATCAAGGCGCTAGAGCGCAGCCCGCTGAAACCCGATGACTTGAATCGAATTCCGTTCACACTACTCGTCCCCAATTGCCCCATCACTTTCATGGAACACAAGCGCTGCGTCGTCCACATCGCACGCCAGAGCGCCGAATCCATGCACGAGTTCATGGGCCGCGCCCTGCCAATCAACATGGACATTGTGATTGCGGGAGCGATTCTCGCGGACGTCGGCAAGCTGCTCGAATACGAACTCGGACCCGACGGCAAGAGCCGCCAAAGTGAGCGCGGAGAAGCCTTGCGGCATCCGTTCACGGGAGTCGCGCTCGCACTCGAATGCGGTGTTCCCGACGAAGTCTGCCACATTATCGCCGCCCATGCCGCCGAGGGCGATCTGGTGAAACGCACCACCGAAGCCTACATCGTGCACCACGCCGACTTTATGGCATTCTTACCGTTCAAGAATCCGAAGAACGTGAAAGTGAAATAAAAGGGCAACCAAGGAGCGATCTTGTCCACCGCTAAAGAAGCCGCCGCAACCAAGGAAACGATCACGGCAAAGATGGCGTACTGGGCCGCTGCCCTCGATTACAAGCATCTCTCGCAAGATGCCGTCTACCAAGCCAAACGTTTCCTGCTGGATTCCGTCGGCTGCGCGCTTGGCGGCTACCAGCAACACGATGTAAAGATTGCTCTCGAAGTGCTTGACGAGATCGCAGGCAAAGGAGCGGCCACAGTTATCGGCACTGGCAAGCGGATCGACCCTGTCTCCGCATCGCTTGCCAACGCTCTCATGATCCGTTGCATGGATTACAACGACATCTACTGGAAGCAGGACCCATCGCACCCCTCCGACATTTTTCCCGCAGCGTTCGCGGGATGCGAGCGCACGAAGAGCGACGGAAAAGAATTGATCGTCGGTCTAGTCCTCGGACACGAATTTGAAATGCGCTTCTGCGAAGCCGCATTCCCCGGCATTCGCGAGCGCGGCTGGCATCACGCCACCTTGACCGCCTTCGTCTCACCTTTCGTCGCCGGTCGTGCCCTGCATCTTCCGTGGGAGCAAATTCAACACGCGGTAGGAATCTCGGCCAGCCGCCATGCCACGCTTGGCGCCGTAACCGCTGGCAAACTCACGATGATGAAGAACACGGTCGATCCAATGGCGACGCAGAGCGGAATGCTAGCCGCGCTCATGGCCGAAAAGGGCTACACTGGGCCGGAACACGTGGTCGATGGTAAAGAAGGATTGACGCATGTTTTCGGCCCAGAGTGGAAGCTGAACATTCTGACCGACGGGCTGGGCGATTCCTGGCGCATCACCCAGTGCGGCATGAAGGCGTTTCCCACCGAAGCGCTAACCCACACGCCAATTTCAGCGGTGCTCGACATCGTCAAGTCGAACGACTTGAAGCCGGATCAAGTTACGAAGATTCAGATTCGTTCGCTGGCTCGCGCCGCCGACATTCTCTCCGATCCCAGCAAGTACGATCCCCGCACCAAAGAAACAGCCGATCATTCACTTCCCTATGTGATCGCAGCGGCCCTGGCAGAGCGGCAGGTGACTCCGGTGCAATTTAGCATGGAGAGGATCATGGACCCGACCATCCGCGCTCAATTGCAGAAAGTCGAAGTAGTCGCCGATCCCGAGATCGAGAAAGTATTTCCGGCGTTGCAGCGTGTAATCGTGAACATCACAACCACGGACGGACGAACGTTCACTAAACAACTCGACTATCCCAAAGGCGATCCGCGCAACCCGCTGACCGATCAGGAAGTCGAAGAAAAATTCGCAGCCTTGGCGGAAGGCGTATTGTCGCCGAAGGCCCAGAAAAAGCTGAAGCAAGCTATCTGGAACCTGGAGAAAATCGGATCAGTAAGCAAACTGATGGCCCTGATGAAAGCAGACGAAGCTGATCGTGCAGGGACGGGCGCCCTCGCCCGGCCAAGCCGAGCCTAGCCCCGCAGTTTCTTGCGGCGATAACGATCGTCAGCTTCTCGGTTTTCGTGCAAGACAGTAGAGCAACTCATGCCCCAGACTATAGTTGAAAAAATCGCCCAAACCCACCTCGCTGAAGGCCCCAAGCGCCCGCTGCATACCGGCGACTTCCTCTCCATCCGCCCGCATCATGTTATGACCCACGACAACACCTCGGCGGTCATGAGCAAATTCAAAGGCATCGGCGCGAAAAAAATTCAAGATCCCAAGCAACTCGTCTTCGCCCTCGATCACGACATCCAGAATAAAGACGAAGCCAACCAGAAAAAATACCGCGCCATCGAGGCATTCGCCAAAGAGCACGGTGTCGATTTCTACCCCGCGGGCTCAGGCATCGGCCACCAGATCATGGTCGAGCGCGGATACGTCGTGCCCGGATCGTTCGTCGTCGCCTCCGACTCACACTCCAACATGTACGGCGCGCTGGGAGCAATCGGCACGCCCATCGTGCGCACCGACGCCGCCGCAGTTTGGGCCACGGCAGAATTCTGGTGGCAGATTCCGCGTTCGGTGCAGGTGGTGCTCGAAGGCAAGTTGCCCGAAGGCACCACGGGAAAAGACATAATCATTACCCTGTGCGGTCTGTACAACCACGATGAGGTTCTAAACGCCGCCATCGAATTCGGTGGCCCGGGAGTCGCCAGTCTCTCCATGGACGCGCGGTTTTCTATCTCCAACATGACCACCGAATGGGGACCGCTGGTGGGCTGGTTCCCGGTGGATGAAGTAACGATCAAGTATCTGAAGAGCCTGCATCAGCGGCTGAGGGCCACGGGTGTGGAACGGTTTTCGGAGAAAGACATCGAAAATTGGACAAAGAATCCGCCACGACCCGATGCCGATGCTGTCTACGCGGCTCGGATCGTGCTTGATCTCGGTCAGGTGACGCCCCACGTATCGGGTCCCGATACAGTGCAGACCATGGCATCTCTCGCCGAGATCGAAAAGAAAAAAGTTGCGATCCAGAAGGCCTATCTGCTCTCCTGTGTGAATTCGCGAATCGATGATCTGTATGCTGCTGCAATAGTCCTCAGAGGCAAGAAAGTCGCGCCGGGCGTGAAATTTTATTTAGGTGCCGCCAGCAAGTGGGTGCAGGAAGAAGCCGAGAAGCGCGGCATTTGGCAGACGCTGCTCGATGCCGGCGCGAATCCACTTCCCGCCGGCTGCGGCCCGTGCATCGGCCTGGGAGTCGGACTTCTCGAGCCTGGCGAAGTCGGAATTTCCGCCACCAATCGCAATTTCAAAGGCCGCATGGGCTCGCGCGACGCCCAGTGCTACCTGGCAAGTCCCGAAGTGGTCGCAGCCTCCGCCCTAGCCGGCTACATTCGCGGACCGCACGAAATGAGCGGCCACGAACCGGCGCGCAGCTATACGGAATTCGCCACATCCGCCGAGGCAGAGAAAGTCGACATTCTCCCCGGCTTTCCCGGGAGAGTGCATGGCCGGCTTGTCTTCCTCCCTCCGGACAACGTGAACACCGACGCGATTTATGGAAAGGACTACACTTACCGCGACGATGTCACCAAGGAACTGATGGCGAAGGTGGTAATGGAAAACTACGACCCTCAGTTCGCATCTCACACACGCGCAGGGGATGTCGTCGTGAGCGGATTCAACTTCGGAACCGGATCGAGCCGTGAGCAGGCCGTGACCTGTCTCAAGGCCAAAGGCATCCCGCTGGTGATCGCGGCCAGCTTTTCGCAGACCTACCTGCGCAATGCGTACAACAACGGCTTCCTTTGCGTCGAAGTGCCGGAACTGGTGAAGCACTTGCGCGAGCAATTCGCGAAAGAGATCGCCGCAAAAGAAAAGACAATCATTCCCGGGGACGAAATCGACATCGATTTCACGTCCGGCGCGATCCACTGGCGCGGCGAGAAGTTTACATTCCCACCACTGGGAAGCGTTCCGCAATCGCTAGTCATCGCCGAAGGAGTGGAAAACTTAGTAGCAAAGCGCTTGGGCCTGGGTTGAAGCCAAAATGATTCTGCAGAAGCGTTGCTTGCAACGTCTCAAGGTAGTCAGAGTACTCTGTGTCCCTGTGCCTCTGTGGTGAAAGGTTCTTGGGAGAAACGCATTCATGGCGAAATACACTGTGGTAACGATGCCCGGTGACGGAATCGGAAATCAAGTCTTGCCGGAGGCCCTGCGCGTTTTCAAAGCCGTCGGCTTCGACGCTGAATACATCCAGGCCGACATCGGCTGGGAGTGTTGGAGAAACGAAGGCAACGCCCTCCCTCAGCGCACCATCGATCTCCTGGCCAAACACAAACTAGGCCTGTTCGGCGCCATCACCTCAAAGCCAAACAAAGAAGCACAAGCCGAACTGAAACCCGAGTTGCAAGGCAAGGGTCTGATTTATTACAGCCCGATCGTGACCATGCGGCAGAAGTTCAACCTCGATATCTGTATGCGCCCCTGCATCGGCTTCACCGGCAACCCGCTGAACTACATTCGCAAGCGCTTGGACGACGACTACGACGAACCGCAGATCGATACGACGGTATTTCGTCAAAACACGGAAGGCATGTACGCCGGAATCGAGTGGACCAACCCTCCGGACAACGTGCGCGCTGCCCTCAACTCGCATCCCAAGT